>Ga0209542_10001064_pt1 | contig 65388 bp, 66 predicted proteins | sample RifCSPhighO2_01_FD_184028 | JGI IMG/M metagenome (GOLD analysis project Ga0209542, IMG submission 184028) | Soil microbial communities from Rifle, Colorado - Rifle CSP2_plank highO2_0.1 (SPAdes) (version 2) | ecosystem: Environmental > Terrestrial > Deep subsurface > Rock core/Sediment ...
GTTTATGAAAACGCCAGCAGAAGTATATTTTGATTTACAACAAAGATTAAAAGTGACAGAACCACAAGATAAACAGAGGTGGTGACAAATCCTATGGACTCAGACAAGAAGATAGAATTATTTATTAAGATAAAGAACAAATAAACCTCAAATAATCATCACTTTTTTGAAAGCAAACGAAACCTTTATAAAACACCCACTTATTTTAGAAGCTAATCAGTCCGAGTTCACGCGCTTTTAGGACTATGAGTCAGAAAAACAGTGAATTCTCAGGGCTTTATTATAAAACTAAAAAAACAATTTCAAAAATGGCCGAAACCCAAACCAGACCAGCAGATTTCAAGCATATTGTTAGAATCGCTAATGTGGATATTCCCGGAGAGAAACAGATCCGTTTCGCCTTAACTTATATTAAAGGTATCGGCATTAATCTTGCTGACGCCATCTGTAATCTAGCTCATATTGACCGCCTTACTCAAGCCGGTATGCTTAAAGAAGCAGAAATCATTAAATTAAACCAGATTGCTGCTAATCCTCTAGCTAGTGGCATTCCCAACTGGATGGCTAACCGCAGAAGAGATTATGATACTGGTGAGGATAAGCATCTTCTTACTGGAAACTTAAATTTCGCTCAGGATAATGATCTCAAACGCTTGAAGAAGATCAAGACCTTAATCGGAATCAGACATATCAAAGGCTTGCCTGTACGGGGCCAGCGTACTAGATCTAATTTCAGGAAGAGTAAGGGTAAAGTAGTTGGAGTCAAGAAAAAAGCAGCCACTCCCGGAGCAGCTCCAGCTAAAGGCGAAGCTAAGGGCGGGAAAGGAGATAAAGGCAAAAAGTAAAAGATAAATAAATTAAAATAATTAAATTTAATCGAAATCAACAAAAATGGGAGACACTAAAAAACCAAAAAAGAAGTATGCCACTCCAATGCATCCTTGGGTCAGAAAGGACATTGAACAGGGTAAAATCTTAAAAAAAGAGTATGGTTTAACTAATCGTAAAGAAATTCTTAGGACTGCCTCCTTCTTAAAGAAGTATAAAGATATCGCTAAAAAATTAATTGCTGATAAAACCGCTCAAGCTCAAGTAGAAAAGAAACAGATGCTAGATAAACTCGTCCGCTTAGGATTAATTACTCAAAATGCAGAGTCTGACCAGGTTTTAAGTTTAGAGTTAAAAGATATCCTTAACCGCAGGTTACAGAGTATTGTTTATAGGAAAGGCCTGGCTAGAAGCATGAAACAAGCCCGACAATTTATTACCCATAGGCATATTGCTATCGGAGATAAAGAGATTACTGCTCCCTCTTATTTATTGACTACAGAAGAAGAAAATAAGTTAGGATTTAAAGTAAAATCTACCCTAGCTAAAGAAGATCATCCAGAAAGGATCATTCTCCAGAAGAAAGCGGTTAAAGTCAGAGTAGAAGTGAAAAAGTTTGGAGATAGAAGAGACCAGAAAAAGAAATACAGAAAAGAAGGAAATTATCAATCTAAAGGTAAACCTAAAAATGAAGCTGAAAGATTAGCTAAGAAAGAAAAGAAGTAAATTTAACTAAATCAAACTGATTAAAAATGAAAGACGATAAAGAAATGGTTGTCCAGGAAAGAAGAGCCCCTCTGCCTACTTTCCAGAAAATTCGCTGGGGTATAGCTCATATCTATTCCAGCTATAATAATACCATTATTACCGTAACTGATATTACTGGTACAGAAACCATCGCTAGAAGCAGCGGCGGCCAGATGGTCAAAGCAGACCGATTGGAAAGTTCACCTACTGCCGCCATGGGCGCAGCCAAAAAAGTTGGCGAGATCGCTTTAGAAAAAGGCATTAACGGTTTGTATATCAGGGTGAGAGGAAAAGGCGGCCATAACGGACCAATGAATACCGGACCGGGAGCACAAGCTGCTATTCGCGCTTTATCCCGGATGGGATTACGTATTGGAAAAATTGAAGAAGTCACTCCTGAACCTCATAACGGCTGTAGAATGAGAGGTGGTAGAAGAGGCCGAAGAGTATAAGAAAAAAAATAAAACAATAATCTAAAATGATCAAAATCGAAAAGCTCAAAGAAGAGAAGAAAAAGAATAAAGTCACTTTATTATTCAAAGGTATAGGTGAAACTCTCGCTAATACTATCAGAAGGACCATTATTGAAGAAGTTCCCACTCTGGCAGTAGAAGATTTAGAGATCAAAGATAACAATTCTGCATTATATGACGAGATGTTAGGATTAAGATTAGGTCTGATTCCCATTAAAACTGACTTAAAGAGTTATCAATTAAAGAGCAAATGTAAATGCGCAGGAGCTGGCTGTGCCCAGTGCGAATTAAAAATGACTCTTAAAGTAGGAAAGAAAGGTTATGTCTATGCTGAAGATGCAGAAAGTTCAGATTCAGGCTGTACCTTTGTCTATCCAAAAATGCCCATCACTAAATTACTAGCTAAACAAAAAGTTGACCTGCAGATGACTGCAGTCTTAGGAAAAGGAAAAGATCATGCTAAATGGATTCCCGGATTAGCTATCTTCAAACCCGAACCGCAAATTAAAATTGGTAATGTTAAAGACGCTCAAGGAATCGCTAATTCCTGTCCTCAAAAGATTTTCAATCTGAAAGGAGATAAAATAACTGTAAATAAAGATAATCTATACGACTGCCATTTCTGCCAGAAATGTGTAGAATTAGACAAAAACATCAGTTTTGAAGAGACTGGCAATTTAATCTTCAGCCTAGAGAGCTGGGGACATTTATCTAATAAAGAAATCTTACTGCAGAGCGTAAAGATTCTCAATGAAAAGATTGAGGAATTAGAACAGCTTATTTAAGATCAAACCAAGAAATTAAAAAAATTAAATTACTAAAAATGACCAAAAAAACCGGCCCTAGCAATTATCAACTGCAATTATTACTAGAAGAGCTAGAGCCTAAAACCATCGAAAGCCCTTTCTGGAGAAGGATCGTTAAAGATCTAGAAAAACCTAGCCGACAAAGAAGGGTAGTTAACTTATACAAGATCAATCAGTATGCTCAGGATGGAGAGATGGTGGTCGTACCTGGAAAAGTTTTAAGTGTAGGCGAGCTAACCAAAAAAGTAGACGTAGCGGCAATGAACTTTTCCGCTGATGCTAAGAAGAAGATTCAGGAAGCTAAAGGCAAGGCCTGGTCAATCAAAGAATTATTATTACATAATCCGCAGGGTAAAAAAGTACGGATTTTAGGATAAAAAATGAAAATATATAATGCTGAAGGAATGATCCTGGGAAGAGTTGCTGCCGTGGTAGCTAAACAAGCTCTTCTGGGAGAAGAAGTTCATGTAGTTAATTGTGAAAAGATTTATCTTAGCGGTAAGAAAGAACAGAGTGTTGCTAAAGAAATGCAGCAATGGAAAAGGGGCGGTTATCCTCCAAAAAGTCAGAAGTTTTCCCGATTACCAGATAAAATGTTGCGCAGAAAAATAAGAGGAATGTTACCCTGGAAAGTATCCCGAGGAAAAGAAGCTTTCCATAGGATCCGCTGTCATATCGGAATGCCGGTTGGATTAACTAATCAAAAGATGGAAGTATTAAGCAGTAAATTTTCCATTAAGAAATTGCCCACTCTAAAATATATTACCTTAGGACAAGTTTGTAAAAGGTTAGGTGGAAAGATTTAAAATGAGTAAAACCATTATCGCTTCAGGAACCAGAAAAAGAGCAATAGCTCGAGTGGCTTTAAAGCCAGGAAAGGGTAAAGTCAGATTTAATAATATATTTTTAGACAATTATAATAATTCTATTTTAAGATTAAGGATCAGCGAGCCTTTAATTTTAGCTGGAGATGTAGCTAAAACTGTAGATCTGGATGTAAATACCCACGGAGGCGGAGCTAATGGCCAGGCAGATGCAGCCAGATTAGCCATCGCCAGAGCTTTAGTTGAATATGATAAGAAGTTAAAAAAAGTATTTTATGATTACGACAGATTATTGTTAGTAGCAGATGTCAGGCAGAAAGAAGCTTGCAAACCTAACGATTCTAAAGCCAGAGCGAAAAGACAAAAATCTTACAGATGAGGATACAAAATGATCATACCAATCAGATGTTTCAGCTGCGGTAAGCCGGTAGGGCACCTTTACGAAGAGTATAAAGAAAGATTAGAGAAAGGAGAAGATCCTAAAAAAGCTCTGGATTTCTTAGGTTTAGAAAGGTACTGCTGCCGAGGATTATTCTTAGGGCATGTGGATTTGATTGATATTGCCGGCGAGTTTAAGAAAGGATAAGAATTGGGAATAACATTTAATCTCAATGAAAATCTTTATTTACTTAACTTCTTTTAGGGGATAGATGTACCTTCCTACCCATCTGCAATTAGCAGACTTCCCCGGTAAAAGCCGCGGAGTTATCGCTGCCAGACCTCTTCAGAAAGGAGAAGTTGTTTGTGAACTGTATTTTGATTCAGTCAGACCCAGAGAAATAGCAGTTAATGCTGTCCAGAGATGGGAAAATGACTTTTTATCTAATAATTTAAAAACTATTGATGACTATTTTAATCATAGCTGCCAGCCCACTACCAGAATTAACTGGTCTCGCCTAACTTTCGACGCTCTCAGAGACTTACGAGAAGGTGAAGAGATCACCTGGAATTATTTAACTACAGAATACGACCTCTTGCAAGACAGCGAAGATTTTGATTGCAGATGCGAGAGCCAGAATTGTCTGGGGAGAATTAAAGGCTTCAGATACTTAAACCGCCAACAAAAACAAGAATTATTTCTTTATTTATCCACTTTTCTAAGAACGATGATGGATTTGGCCTGACCGCCATTTAGTTCTACTTTTGAACTTAGTTACTAAAAAGTAGTTATTCTCCAGTAATATTTATAAAGTAGGTTTCTTCTAAAGATTAAATCATGCCAAATCAAATCAGCAGGCGGGAGGCCATCCAAAGGTTAGGATTAGAAGACCAAGCTAGTGCTGATGAGATTAAAAAAGCCTATCGCCATTTAGCTATAAAATATCATCCCGACAAACATCCAGATGATCCTAAGACAACCGAAAGACAATTTATTGATGTTACTGAAGCTTATGATATCTTAACTTCTTCCGCTGGTGCAGATCTTCAGGAGATGGGTCTAAGGGGTCCGGAAGCTTTTACTTCGCGGTTATCTAGATGGGCGCAGGAGATTGGTGGAGATGCTAAGGCAAGAAGAGAAACAGAAAGAAGAGAAAGGGATAAAAAAGATGCAGAAAGAGAAGCAAAGAGACAGGAAAGACAAGAGCAGCTCAGAAATGAATGGCGAGAAGAATATGATCGAAGCCGTTCTGAAGGGAAACAAATCTCTCCTAAACCTAAAGAAGGAAGATTCATGACCTTAGAAGAATTAAGTGAGGAGATAACCAGAAAAGAAAAGTATGCATCCGCTAGGAAACAAACTACATCTCCTTTAAAACCAGATGCATCAACTGGAGCCAGGGTTCAGGAATGGGAATATCATCCTCAACCGAAAACAAAACCTATTCATTCTAAACCAGAAACTGAATTATCTACTGAAGAAAGAATCAGACATTACTATAAACAAGCAGAAGATTTGGTCTTGAAAGAAACTGGTTCTGGATTAGCTTTAGATATTATTGTGAACAGGATCGTCGGCAAGCATAAAGTTGCAGAAGGAGAGATCAATGAACTGCTGGCTCAAGCAGTGGTCTACACCAAAAGAGTATTATACCACGAAGTCAAAACAATTCCTAAAGAAGAAGTAGCTGAAACCAGCAAGACCATTGTTCAGGCAAAATCTATAGAGCAATTATTAGTTACAGGCAGTGCAGTACAAGCAATTCTTTCTGAGTGGGATGTAGGAAGAAATACTTTCCTCATTGCCGATGATAGTAGAGACTATAGCCAGCCCAGGAGATATGGTCTTTTCTTTAAATCAACCTATCAAGCTTTGCTGCCCCATTGTAAAAGTCAGGAAGATATTCCTCGCTTAGCTAAAGTTATCGATGCAGCCCTGAAATATGAAGATGGAAGAAAGACTTACCAAGAAAACACTGAAGAGATTGCCAATTTAATTGCCACTGCAGTTAGCGGAGTCACTTTAGAATTTGCTGAAGAAATCTTCAGAAAAATAAGCCATTCATTAAAGTCACACTTTCCCGGATCTCAATATTATCCTCCATTAAAAAGCATCTCCAGACAATATCAGCAGGTAAAAGATAGTTTAGATTCAATCATAGCAGAAGGGTACACCTCAGAAGAAGTATTGGGTATATTAAGTATAATAGAAAGGATTCAGGATTATGATGAGACCCATTTTGGAGTAAGGTCATTTAAAAATATCGCTGATTTCATCCTGGCCATAAAGGAAATAGTCCCTAGAGATAAATTAGCCCTAACCCAAAGATTAGTTGAGCCTCTTGCCGTTGGCGGATGGGGATACGGACAGGATATTTTTGAAAGAGTTGTAGGATCATGGAGAAATATTGTCCGGGATGTTTTGCCGTTCTATGAAAGCCTGGATGAAGAACAGAATAGCCTCTTCAACCGATCCATGACTGCTTTAAAACAGCTCCAGGGGAGAGAATATTCTCTAAATGGGAGAACTGAACAATTATCCTGGACTAAAGAGATTAGTGCTAATGTAGAAGCTGCTGCTTATGCTGGAAAATTGATTGTAGAGGAAGCTCTACGCTGCCCAAACCCAAGAAAGGTTATCGACGAATTTAGCAACTTTTTAAGAGAATACAGATACAGTGAATTTTTTCCCATCCGCAGAAAAAAAGATTGGATGCCCTTAACTCCCACTGCCAAGCAGAGAGAAGCTTATACTTATTTAAGCGAACTGCAGAATAAACATAACGGTGCTCCCTTAAAATTATCACCAGATCAACTGGGAAAAGTTATCGAAATTTATTTTAAGTAGATTATTTTAACTTAATATAAATATTAAGAAAAGATAAAAAAAACAATTAAAGTAATCTTTTTCTAACTAAGCTCGCTAAACCAGCACTGCCTGCTTCATTCAATTGCCCGATTTTAGTATCTACTACTTCTGTGCTTAATCCTAACTCTTCTAACAGATGACGGGCACGATAAGCTTTATGTAAATCCATTAAAGTTACCGGAGCAGAAGTCAAAGCATAACCCAATTCCTGTCTATGCTCTACTGCAGTATCGACAGCTTCTTCTAAAGTTGCTGCTCTTTCATCAGCAGAAATTGCTGCAGGAACTACCGCTTCTGCCACAACTGCCTCAGTAGTAGAAGATACCTGCTCAGGAAGCAAGCTTTTATATTGTCTGACCACTCCATCTAATCTGGCCGTCAGATCCTCATCCCCAGAACCAACTTTTCTGACTACATCTTTTAGTCCTTCCACTAACTTTTCTGCTTCTTCATAATCTCTAGCTAATACGTTTAACAATCTTAATCTTACTGCCTGGATGAATTTTGCAGTAGCTTTGGTTATTTCTAGATAGTTCTCAGTATTCTGAAAAGGAACGCTTGGGCCGTCTCTAAAATTGAATACTGGCCTAGCTTTTGAACGATATGATTCAGAAGCATTTTGGCAAAGATACATTAATCTACTTTCCTCTACCGGAAGGGTAATTACTGTTCCGGGTTGATAACCTTCTAAAGCTTCTAAGAATCTAACTACATTGGAAAGATTAGCCCTAAAAGAAGGATCATCAATAATCGCTTGATAAGCTGGTTCTGCACTAGTAATCCAAGCCCGCATCTGATCTTTATCTCTTCCCTCAAGAGCAGTTGAAAAAAATCTAGAAGTGCTTACATGCTTATTATGGGCATGAGCGCTAACTTTCTCAGAAATTCTACCTACATAAAACTCTAAACTTTGTTCTTCTCTTTTAGCTAGAGCAGTAGAACTTACCTCAGTAGATAAATAAGCAGCAGCAACTTTACTGTACACTTCTTCTCTCTGGGAGTTATGACCTTTTTCTTTCTTTAATCTTTCTATTAAGCCGGTCATCTCTTGAGGTCTTAGGTAATCTTTAGCTAGATCTAATACCGTCGCCAGTAAAATAGTATCAGTTTCTTCGTGAGTTAATCCCGCAAAAGTTTCTGCTCCGAATTTCTTGGATAGCTCCCCTGAATCCATTCCAGAATAATGCAGGTATAAAGCTACGAAAGGCATCTGGGTTGGATGAAGATCTCTGGCTAAAAAGATTTTTCCATCTTCATTAAATCCAAGGGCAGTACCATCTGCATGATCACGCATAAAAGTTTTCGGGCAAACCACATAACTTAATTCCTCGCCAGCAACATCTACCTGAATCTTAAAATTAGTTTTATGATAAGCACTAACTGGATCGTCTACTTCCCGATCCATTTTTAATAAAAGTCCCATTTCTTGGCTCATTTTTTAAACCTATAATTTAAATTACTTATTATTTAGTAGTGAAAAGACTCAGATTTATAAACCTTTCGGATATAAATTACGAAAGACTTATCGGTTTGATCTACCCCTAGCCTTCCCAAGTATACCCTAATAGATAACCTCACCACAACAATCTTTAAAAAATCTCACTCTTCTTAGTCTTTTGTGGCAGAAGAAAGCTTTTTCGCAGGTAATGCTCCTCCTGATCAAAAACAGGATAATCGTCCTAATCTCAGTAATAGTACAAATACTAATCCCAATTCTAAAAGAAGTGTCTTGGAAATCCCCGAACATCAGCTCACTCCCGGAATGAAACAGTATCGAGAAGTAAAGACTGCCCATCCAGACTGTCTGGTCATGCTTAGGATGGGTGATTTCTATGAGATGTTCTATGAAGATGCTCTCACCGCTTCCAAAGAATTAGAGATTACTTTAACTGCTAGAGGTCAGGGAGAGAAAAGAGCGCCCTTAGCAGGAATTCCTTTTCATGCTTTAGAAACTTATCTTAGCCGGCTGATCAAGAAAGGGCATAAAGTAGCCATTGTTGAACAATTAGAAGATCCTAAAAAAGCCAAAGGATTGGTCAAGCGCGGCCTGGTACGCATCATCACTCCCGGAACCGTCATCGAATCTAATTTACTTAACGAAAAAGAGAATAATTACCTTCTTACTTTAACTTCTTATGGAGCTCTGGGAGAAGAATATGCCTTAGCTTTCTGTGATCTTTCCACCGGAGAATTCTTTACTGAAACCGTCCAGAACACTAGTGCACTTTTAAACGAAATCGCCAGACTTAATCCCAGTGAGTGCCTCATCCCAGAATCATTAAAAGTAAACTCAGAATTAATTTCAAGCCTAAAAGCCAGGGGCTCGATGGTAAACTCCTTGGAAGATTATCATTTTCGTCCAGAGCCAGCAAAAAAATTATTATTGGAACATTTTAAGCTTCAAAGCTTAGATTCTTTTGGATTAGAAGATGAAGGCAATAAAATGAATCTGGGAGTTAGCGGAGCTTTATTAAAATATCTTATAGAAACCCAGAAAAACGAGTTGACCCATATTAAAAAGATCTCTTTTTCTAACAGAGATAAAATGATTCTGGATGCAAATACGCTTAGAAATCTGGAATTGCTCAAAAATTTCCGTGACGGGACTGAAAAAAGCACCTTATTATCAGTCCTGGATAAAACTGTTACTGCCTCTGGCTCGCGCCTGATCAAAAAATGGATCAAAGAGCCTTTATTAAACTCCAAAGCCATCAATCAAAGATTAAAAGCCATTGAAAAGTTGAACCAAAGCGTGATTATCCGAGAGGAACTGATTGAATTATTACAAAAAACCTACGATCTAGAAAGATTGATCAGTAGAATAAATTATGGCAATGCCAATCCCCGCGACCTTCTCTCTCTGAAACAATCATTATTTCAGATTCCGTTAATTAAAGAGGAACTTAGGCCCAGCAATAATGAAAATTATTCAGAATTGCTTACAGAGATTTCCCAATTCCCAGAGCTTCAATTAGTAGCAGAACTGATCGAATCAGCCATCAGGGAAGAAGCTCCTCTCACACTTCGGGAAGGGGGGATGATCAAAGAGAATTACAATTCCGAATTAAATCAACTATTAAATATCAAAAAAAACAGCAAAAAATATCTCCAGGAATTAGAGCAGAAAGAAAAAGAAAAAACCGGAATTACTACCTTAAGAATAAGTTTCACCCAAGTCTTCGGCTATTTTATCGAGATTACCAGAAAGAATATTCATTTGGTTCCCCAAAATTATATCCGCAAACAGACTACGGCTAATTCCGAGCGTTATATTACCGAAGAACTGAAGATCGAGGAAGAGAAAATTCTTGGTGCAGAAGAGAAGATTGTAGAGTTAGAATATAATTTATTTCAAGATCTGATCAAGAAAATAGCTGAAAAGACCATTGAAATTCAGGAATCTGCAGCAAAATTAGCCGTTTTAGATGTTCTCTGCTCTCTAGCGAAAGTGGCTTTGGAAAATAATTACTGCCAACCGAAATTGGTAGAAGAAAAAGTGATCCAATTAAGAAAATCCCGTCATCCTGTTATAGAAAAATTAGAGAACAGCTTTGTAGCTAACGATATTATTTTAATGCCAGAAGAGATGATCATTATTACCGGAGCGAACATGTCCGGAAAAAGCACTTTACAAAGACAGGTTGCTCTAACTATTCTAATGGCCCAGATGGGCAGTTATGTTCCTGCAGAAGAGGCAGTATTAGGAATCGTAGATCGGATCTTTACCCGGGTGGGCGCATCCGACGACCTCTCTTCAGGCCAGTCTACTTTCATGCTCGAGATGACCGAAACTGCAGCCATCCTTAATAATGCCACCTCCAACAGCCTGCTTATATTAGATGAAATCGGCCGGGGCACTTCTACTTTCGACGGAGTAAGCATCGCCTGGAGCGTAGCTGAACATATTTATAATAAGATTAAAGCAAAGACTTTATTTAGCACTCATTACCATGTCTTGAACAAATTAGCCGAAAAGTTCTCTAAAATCAAAAATTGTAATCTAGCTACAAAAGAGATCAAAGGAGAAATTATTTTCCTCTATAAATTAGTTCAGGGCAGTGCCGACCAAAGTTTCGGGGTGCATGTAGCTAAACTGGCTGGATTGCCTTATGAGGTTATTCAGAGAGCAGAGGAGATCCAGAGTATTCTAGAAAAAGACGATGAGATGATGCGTAAGATTAAAGCTAAGAAATTAGAGGAGCAGAGGAGTTTGGATAGGTTTTAGAAATTTTTTTTAGGTTAAAAACACAACTATTTCTTCTTATTCTTTAAGCTTTTTCCGGTTTTAGTAATCTCTTCTTTCCCTCTCTCCACACCTTTCTTCTCCCCTACACTTACCCCTACCACCGGCTTATTTCCACTTACTTTCTGATTCCCATTCTCCAGCTTTTCCGTATGTCTGCACTTGGGGAACCCCGAACAGCCTAAGAAAGTTCCGAAGACAGACCTGCGCACTAATAGATCTTTTCCGCATTTAGGGCATTTCTTTTCCACTTTCTGCTGCTCGATATTAGAGATTTCTTTCTTCATCTCCGGAGTGACTTTATTTTTACATTGAAGATTCATGCACACTTCCTGTTTCCTATTTTTGTTAATAACTAAAATTAAAGGGAATTGACAGCCAGAACAAAGCTGGTCAGTACTTTTAATTATACCTCCATTAGGAAGATTGAAGGTAGTAGTACAAGCAGGGTATTTATCACAGGCAGCAAACCTGCCGAATTTCCCTCGTTTGATCATCAACCTACCTTCTTTACATTTTGGGCATTGGCCCAGGTAATTTTGAGTATCTTCAGTAGCCCTTACCGATTGGACCAAATCAGCTCCGATCTGTTTTTCTTTTTTCCGGAAATCTATAAGTAAAGCAGTCAAGAACTTTTTCGCTTTCTCTAAAACTCTCTCTTGCTTTTCTTTACCTTCTCGAATATGTTCCATATCCTCTTCAAAATCAGCAGTGAGTTTCTCATCAACTATAGTAGGAGCATGCTTTTCCAGCACTTTAATCGTTTCCATACCGAATTTACTTACCGTAATCTGTACTCCTTCAACATACCCGCGCTGGAACAATCGATCCAAGATATCTGCCCGGGTAGCTTTAGTACCTAAATTCCTTTTCTCTAGCTCTTTGATGATCGAAGATTGATTAAACCGTTTGGGAGGTTGAGTTTCTTTATCCAGCTTATTTATTTTCTGGATCTGAACTTTCTCTCCCTCTTTCATATTAGGAAGAGTAACTTCTTCTAAATTAACATAAGGATGATAAAATAAATGCCAGTTGGGAGTCACCGTTCGAGTACCTTTAGCGATAAAGATTTCTTCATTTACGTCTAATTGAACTTCCATGGTTTCTCTAACCGCAGGTTCTGCAAAAGTAGCCAGGAAACGCTTGACGATTAAATCATAAATTTTATCTTCCCGAGGTTTAAGACTTTTAGGGACTAGACCGGTAGGGTAAACCGCAGGATGGGCTGGGTCAGTTTTTTTGCCGTTGTTTGGCTTAAGCGCAGGTTTCTTCAATAGCTCTTTGCACAATAGTTCATATTCCGGCTGCTGACTCAGGTCATCTAAGATTTTTTTAAATCCTAATTTAGGGTCTAATTGCTGGGAGCTAGTTCTAGGATAAGAAGTTACTCCCGCAAGATATAAAGACTGGGCCAGGGCTAAAGTCTCTTTAGGAGTGATTTTAAATAGATTATATGACTCTGATTGAAGCGTAGTTAAATCAAAGGGATAGGGCGGAGCTTGATTTTTTTGGTTTCTGCTCACTTGTTTGATTTTAGCTTCTTTCTCACCTTTAACTTTCCTGTAGATCGTTTCAACCTCTTTCTGGTCGAAAAACTTATCTTTGATATGCCCAGCTTCTACTTTCTCTTTCTTTTCTGCACTGGCTTTCTCTTTAAGTGCATATTCTCCTTCCAATTGCAGCATCGAATATGGCTCGGGAACAAAAGCTTGAATCTCTCTTTCCCGATCTACTAATAATTTAAGTGCTGGCCCTTGAACTCTACCAATGGACATGACCTTAAACGCGCCTGCTGTTTTCAATGAAGAGGTTAAAGCCCGGGAAAGATTAATCCCATAAAACCAATCTAAATAATGGCGGGTCTCCCCAGCATAAGCCTGACCCCAATCCAGATGGGGAATTTTATGTTCATAAGCTTCCACTAGATCCGGCTTGGTTAAAGTAGAGAATTTCATCCGATTAGCATCTTTTTTCTTACAGGCAAAACGTACTACATTTAAGCCAATAACCTCTCCCTCAACATCATAATCGCAGGCAATGGTAAATTCTTCTGCTTTTTTCGCTAACATAGAGATTGTATCAATATAATCTTTAACGTATTTTAATTCCGTAGAACCCAGATTTGACTGTTCCCATTTGATTTCAAATACTGGATAATCCCAACCTTTCTTTTTTTCTTCAACTAAACCATAGAGATGGCCCACTGCAGAAGTGACTATAATTGGTTTTTTGTTATGGGTTAATTCGTAATAAGAACATTGCTTATTTCTTTTCTGGTCCAGTTTTCCGTCAGCTAGAGCTTGGGCTACTTTCTGTGCCGAGCTTGGCTTTTCGGTGATAATAAGTTCAGTCATAGTAATTAAGAATTTTTATCCTCTTTTATAAATGTTTGGGGATAATAGAGAGGAGAAAACCAAATTTATTAAAGATGAACCATAAGAAAAAAAACAAAAAAATTAAGATCTACTCGTAAATCCTATCCCCGGTAGTATCCCCGTGAAAGCGCTTTTTAATTTCGTTCTTAGCATTATCGAAAGTTTTCCGTAAGGCAGTCTCAATATCCCAATCATCCTGGGAACTGGTCAGGATCTTACCTGGAAATTCTACCCGTAGATGGACAGAATATTTCTGTTTCGCCCCGGCTTTATCGTACTCTTTGATATGAACCACCAGATTCATCTTGCTGTTAATCTTCCTCTGCAGCTTAAAGGCTTCATTTCCGGCAATTTTCTGGATATTATATTTCTGATAATCCTGTAGTTTGGCCTGATTCAGTCCAATAAATTGGATATTATAATTTTTAGGTACTTTCAGGCTGCCGATCTTACGCAGCAGGCTTTTTAGGGTCAAAACACCTAAGAAATTTTCTCTTTCCATCACCAGAAGGTCTGAACTTCTGTTCTCTAACATCACTGAAATAGCTACAGGCAAAGCCGTGTCCAAAGAAGTAATTAAAAGATTATCATTAGTGCTGAAATTGCTTACTGGCAACATCTCTGTCTTTTGCTGCTCAACCCTGGCTGATTTGGTGCTGATCATCTTATTGAACTTTATTGAACCATCCCGTTTGGGAGACCAATTCATATACTTGCGTAAGATATCTCTAAAGCTAAGGATCCCATACATTTTCCCCTGATCAAAAACCGGTAGATGGTCCACTTTTTCGGTATACATCACATCAATAGCCGTAACCATGGGATCATCTTTGTTCAGCTTGCTTGGCTTGACCAATTTAATATCTTTTACTTTAGACTTCTTTAGGTCCGGTAATTCTAAAGCTAATTTGATTAAATCTAAAGCATTTAAGATTCCGATAATTTTCTTATTACTTTCTACTGGAACATATTCTAGATTGCTCTGATACATTAGATAAGCAGTTTCTATCAGATCAGAATTTTCATTGATGATGGGGGATTTCTGGATAAAATTCTTAACTTTACAGGAACTAGGATCAATTCTGGATTTTAACAACTTATTTTTTTCAATCAGTCCTAGAAATTTATCTTTCCTAAAAACTAAGGCAGTACGTTTCTCAAACGCTTTCAATTGGCCGATCAATTGCGATAAAGTATCTTCCTCATCCACTACTACATAATCTTCTGAAACTAAAGGTCTAATTTCCATCTTTCAGCCTCCTCTTTTCTTAATCTTTTTTTATCTCAAATGTTGGGTCTAATACTCCGTAGCTTGCTACGATTCGCAATATATCGAACGCATTTGATATTACGAGACGCTCATACGTTGAGTATACTCAACATTTGAGATTAGAAATTGCCGGTCGGCGGAGCCGAGAAAACTCGCGTAATATCCCATCAGCTTGCTGTGAAATGAGCGAAGCGAACGGTTGGATAGCGAGTTTTCAGGCAATTTCTTTATTAAAGAATAATCAGGGAGTATTTAAAATCTTCTAAACTTCGAACTAAAGATACTCAAAGAACTCTTCTCGAGTGATTCCTAAATCTTTCTTGATGATCTTATTAAGAAGTCCGGGACCAAGTTCTTCCCCAGTATGATGGGGAATGGTTGTTCTTCTTCCATCTGGATGTTTATAGACCATATGACTACCGGTAGTATGACTGTAAATAAAGCCTAACTTTTCTGCCACTTTGGCAACTTCTTTACCGGTTAACTTTGGCAGTTTTGCCAAGAATTACACCTCTACGGTTTGAACCCCAACGAATTCCTGTAATATTTTTGGCTGGTCTCCTTCTTCTAGGTATGCTTTAATTGCCTCTTTAGTTCTCTTCATCAGTTGATCCATTGTTTTCGCCTGGGTATGGCATCCTGGAAGTTCAATAACTTCTGAGACTAACCAGCCTTCCTCGTCTTTTTCAATTAATACCGTGTATTTATTTACCATTTTCAATCACAATAAAATATTTCTTTCCAATATAAATAACTTTCGGCATGAATTTATTATCTATTGATTAAACTACCTTAAAATAGTCTTTAACACCAAAAACTCAAACATCCTTGCCCATCACTGTCTTTCTATTATTCTCTTTCGCTCTTTTGGCTGCCTCAATGATCAATTCTTTGACCTTTTCGTCCAATCGATCCCCAAAATCCGCAGAAATATTATCCACTCCTATCTCTGAATCTTTAAGAATTTCTTTGATTTGAGTTCTTACAGTTAGCATTAAGTAAATTTAATAAGTAATTCTATTTAAAGATTACGATTTTTAAGGTGAAAAAGTCAATCTATTCCAGCAAAACCAACCCTAAAGCAATCCCAATCCCTAACAAAATAGCAAATAATTGCCAGACATTCTCTTTCCAAAAAGCGCTTTTCTTATGCAGTTCCGGGATTAAATCTGAACCAGCAATATATAAAAATCCCCCTGCGGCAAAAGGCAGGATAATTCCCACAAACTTATCAGAGGCAGATCCGATTAGTAGAGCAATGACTGTTCCAACCAAAGCTAATAAGGCAGAAAAGAAATTATAGAGCAAAGCTTTGGCTTTAGATAATCCTGAATATAATAAAACTCCCCAATCGCTGATCTCTTGAGGAACTTCATGGAAGACAATCGCTATCGTGGCTGCAATCCCCAGGGGAATACTAGCCAGATAACTTCCCCCAATAATCAGTCCATCGATAAAATTATGAATTCCATCACCCACTAAATTCATTATCGCCAGATGATTTTTATTTTCAATGCTATGCTCAACACAGTGCAGGTCATGGCAATGGTGCCAATGCACGAATTTTTCTAAGATAAAAAAGAGCATAATCCCTCCCAACACTGATAAAGAAATGGTAATAGTAAAACCATCCTCTTCCACCGCTTCCGGCAGAAGATGCAGGAAAGCCCCTCCAAACAAAGATCCTGCAGAAAGGCTGACAAGAAACAATAATATTTTATCTAAAGTTTCTTTTTTAAAAAGAAATAAAGTTGCCCCGATTAAAGAAACTAGGGAAACTAAGATTACGCTAACCAGAGCATAAATCCATTGATTGATCATGTTGATAGCTAAAGAACAAACAATTTATAAATCTTACTGATTTTCATTATCAATAAGAGATTATAACTAAAATTATTTAGCAGGACATTTAAAAGATGAGAATTACAAAACAGAAAAAATTGCTTCAGGAAGAGGTAGAAAAATTTACTGCTTTCTTTAACGCTGAAGAACTTTATCACAAAGTATCCCGAAGATGCCAGAAAATAGGAATTGCCACCGTCTATCGTTTTCTGAAAAATCTGGTGGATCAGCATCAACTGCACTCATTCTCCTGCACTGGGAAGACTATTTATTCTTTAAATCTGGATAATCATTGCCACTTTATCTGCCAAAAGTGCGGTAACTTAGAGCACCTGGAGATCAAGAAAGTAGATTTCCTGCCTAAAAATTGTAAAAATAAAATCTGCCATTTCCAGATAGACCTTACCGGGACTTGTGAAAAATGTTCGAAAAGGATATAATCTCAGCAAAGAAAATTTAAGAAAGATTTAATGGAATTCTCTCGTCATTAGAACGGAAAATAAGTTAATCTCTCTTCTTTTATCACTTCCAGAATTTCATAATCTTTTATTTCAGCTACAAAACCGTCTCGCAGGGTTTTGATGATATGGCCCAATTCCTCTTTATTTGAAGTAATGGCTTCAATCTCAATCTCGTGGTCGCCTAAAGCCTTAACCAAAACAATTATCTGGGGATTAAATTTCGCCCACGTCTCTAATTTGAGGTATTTCTCAGCATTCATGTTCTGCATCTTCAGGCAGATGATAGAATAACTGTTGCCCATCTCCTGAAAGTTTATTTTAGCGCCGAAGCCGGTGATGACTCCTATCTTTTCCATATGCTTGATGCGGTAATTAACTGTATCTGCGCTAATATTTAGCTCTCGGGCTAATTCCACCAGGCTTTTCCTGCCGTTGAGGTTTAACTGTTTTAATAGCTTAATGTCAGTTTCATCCAATTCTGCTTTTTCTTCACTGCTTTTGGTATACAAAATCTCTTCTTTTTTCTGTTTGGGCCAAAGGTAAGTAGGAGTATAAGTGAAAGCTTTTTCCAAAAAGAGAATCTTGCGCTCCAAAATAAACAGCTCCCATTTCTGGAAAATCTGCTGGTACCTCTGGCTGAATTCCGCGATATTTTTGACGTGTAAAGACATCTCTATATCATACTTGCCTCTTAAAGTGACCAGCCAGAATACTCCAGTTTCAGATTTCAGCTCCTGAATTAACTGCTGATATTTTTCGTTAGTAATATTATGCATCCGAAGATAGAATTTTATGTGAAAGTAGCCCAGAGTGGAGGGATTAGTCTTGACGTAGAAATAATCAATGATTTTATTTTCGATGAGACGCTTAATCCTGTTGCCAGTGACCTGTTCGGATAAGCCTACCTTCTTGGCTATCTGCTTATTAGACTGTCTGGTATCCCAGTCTAGTTCATAGAGAATTTTCTTATCATAGAGGTCGAGTTTCATTTTAGCAATTCTCGCATAAGATTTTTGCACTCGGTTACAACTGCATTAAAATCAGGGAGATTATTTATCTGATGGGCTAATCCTTTCTCCCAGAATTGTTTGGCTTCAGCTATTTTCTCTTTTTCAAATAAGAGTTCTTCATTGCAAACCATTTTTTTAAATTTGCACTTTGCAACAAGAACCTCTTTTATTTTCTCTTTGTTAACTTGTTTTGAATGCAATTTTAATATTTTCCAAACATCATAATAATCCCGGGTCTTGCCTCTCTGCAGAATGCTTCTTATTTTTTCAGCAAGAATTTCTTCTAAAGGATATGCTAATAATGAATAATCTTCTTGATCTGAATATTCTGAAAGAATCGACCTGTTCTCGGGCTGTAGAACAACGATTTCATTGAAAGTCAGGTCAAATTTGATAGTGTTCTCATGATTTAATGGCCCAACAAACTGAACCTTTATCTGAGCATATTCGGGATTGAGATGCAGAGATTTAGTGGTGATGCTTAATCCTGTTTTTTCCATTAAATAATTATTAATCTCTTTTATGAAATTGTTTAGCTCCTCTTGATTTAGTATGGTTATAACTGTAAAATCCAAATCTTCAGAGTATCTCCAATCAGGGAAATATACTTTCCGCAAAGCAGTTCCGCCTTTGAAGATAAACTGTTCTTTATATTTTGTTTTGCTGAGAGCGCACAGTATCCAAGTTAAGGCATAATCTTTTTCTACTACACTTAGAGCTACACCCTTTTTAGCGGCAATCCTTTTTAGTTCTGCTATGAGAATCATTAATGCTCCCTCCATGAAAGTAATTCCTCTTTGGAGAGATTTTCAATTATTTTCCACAGTTTACAATAAGTGCCTTTCTTTTTGCTTATGGGATCAAGAAAGACATAGTATTTCCCGGGTTTAATCTCTGCTTTGAGATTTAGCAGCTCTAAAATATATCCCAAGCGGTTAAGAATAGCCGAATTTTTCATCTTTTGGGCGTAGAATATTAATTTGGTGAAATCTAACTCGTCTCTTGCTTCATCGATGGCTTTGATGACCTCAACAATTCCTCCGCAGTATCTGGGCTGGTCTAAGCAGTCAATAATGGCTTTTTCTTTTTCAGCAATGTTTACAGGATGGCTATTTATTTGTATTTTCTTATAACCAAAGAATTTCGTTTTTTTGAGGGTGACGAATTTGAAAGTTAAGCTCATCATTTTTCTTTCGCTTCTCTGTTTATTTGTTGCAATGAAAACCGTTTTAGGCACCTGTTCTGTTAATCCATAATAATTTAACGCTGACCAATAAGAAATATAATAATCGGGTGTTAAGACTGAAGCTAAAACGAATTCGTGCTCGGTATATTTTGGCTCTGCTCCGGCTTCCAGAGGAAGAATCAAATATTTTCCTTTACTGACACGATTAAGCCAACCATTCTCAACCAAATCGTGTAAAAGTTTAGTTATGGAAAGTTTATTTTCTTTGAGAATTGGAACAGCTTCATCTACAGTGAAGAGGTTTTTGTTCTGTTCAGCTAATGTTGAAAGGAGGAAAGCAGATTTCTTTCCTATGCCTTTTCGTATTTTTTTTATTTTCATTATTACCTAATTAGTAATATTGGCTATATTTAAACTTTATGCATACGTTTTTGGAACTGATGAGTTTTGTTACTATTTTAAGCCTATTTCTTAATAAAGTCTTAACAACTATATAAATCTTACGGAAAGATAAAGATTCCTGAGTAAAGAGTTTATATATCTGGCAGTACAAAAGGGGGTTATTACTAATAAGTTAAGATACAATACAAAAAACAAGGAGAATGTGAATTAAAAATGACTAACACCATCGAACAAATAATTGAAATCGCTAAAGCTTCGGGGATACAGTCTATTGTAGTTAGAAATCTATTGCATAAAGCAGATACTACTCTGTTAAGCGAATTTGTAGAACGAGAAGTTAAATCTTGGGATGATTGGATTTGGAAAAGTCCTGATTGGATGGCACCGGAAAATTTCTCCCGGTTAACTCCTTCTGCTAAAAATAAAATGATGGAAAACCAAGCTGCAAAAGGAGATTATTGGGGATTACTTTACTTAGCAGGAGAAGATGCACTTACTAGACCAGACCTTTTGATTAAAGGCTCCAAGTTTTTGGAAGAGGAAACCGCATCTGGTCAGGACGTATTAAGTCAGGAAAAAGGGATTTTATCGGTATATCTAGCTTATCTTTCCGGAGATAAAAGAAGATTAAAACAAACAGCAGAAACACAGTATGAACATGCCATAAAAGGACGATATATTGGTTGGCTAAGAAATTCTAGATATACCCAATCAAGTGGAGGCTGGACCGAAGGATGGAACAAAGATAATTCATTCATTGGGAAATATGGCATGGAAGATCTCGCCGACTTATTAGAAAAAGTAGGATTTGAAGATAAAGCACGAAACGTGCGGATAAAAATGTTAGAGTATTTAGAAACTCGTACTTGGAGTGATTCTTTGCATTCTCCCGATGTCAAGCCACCCAAAAGAACTATTCGGGAAATCTTAGCAGGAGAGGGCGAAGCAGAAAAAGACAATTCTCTGGGCGTTGCCTGCATTTTAGGGCTTTATTTGCGCACAGCTAAAAAACTAGATTATGCTAAAGAATTACATCCTCGAGCAGTACAACTATTCATCCAGAAAAATGAAGAGAATACTTTTTGCGAGATGAAAAATATCTTAGATGGCTTAATAACCATCAGCAGAGAAGAAGCTTGTTGTTCTGAAAGCCAAGTGCAGAGATTGAAAAACTTGGTTTTGGAAAAATATCTTAAAGATACCCAGAGCGGATATGATTCCACCAGAAAAAGTGCGGTGGATAATTACAAAATTGTAAAAGAACTATTTCAAGACAACGAACCGGTGCTAGACCAAATGGTTTTAGCTATTCTTCCCAGCGTTCCAGAAGACCAGCAAGAAACACTGCTTAGTGGAATAAAGACTGCAGAAGGTCGATATGGTGCTTTGAAATATTTATACCAAAATAAAAAATGTGGGTCTGGACCGTTAATCGCACCAGAGAAAATAGCTCTATTTGTTGATTCAACGGAACAAAGTAGAAAGTTAGCCCAATCATTTATTCCACGCTATGAACTGGAAAAAGATTTGACTTACGCAGAAACTTTTGCTCAACTGACTGGAATGGCAGAAAGAACGGAAGCTTATCGGCAGATGAAAGAGCTGGCGGGTGTGAAATGACACGCATTTCATTAATCTTTCCTCCGCCCTCACCAGACTACCACGACGTTATCTGGTCGGCTAAAGATGCACCTAGCGCTCCGCAGACTGCACCGACAGAATAGGGGGCATACATCAAAACTTATTCTCCCACAGAAATACAAGTCCAAGCCATAAATCCGCAAACAGTAGAAAATGGTTATTGGATACCTGAAACCAGAAATGGTAGGTGGATTTGATTTAAAGAGAAGAGACGTTGAGGAAATTCAAGAGCTATTTAAAGTAAAGAAAACAAATCCACTGGAAAAATAAAACCATGAACCCGCACATAACCTATACTATTGAACTGCAGCCGCCAAGAACCGGTAAAGAATTATCTGAAATTGTCAGAGAAGTAGCGGCTAAACTAGATGGAAAGTATCATCATAAACTTTATTCTGTTACTGAGGATAAAAGAAGTTATGAACTCGGAATTATGACTTCCGACCATTTCGGTGATGTTGTGTTTTACGGAGATTCGTGCCTTATGAACTTAGAAAAGCAATATCGAAGATTAAGTATCCATAGTTATAATTTTGGTGATTCTAGAGAATACGATGAAGCAGAGATTGAGAAGATGATTGCTCAAGTAGAACGCGTAAAAGCAGAAGTGGAAGAAAAACTAAGATGAAATTTCCACACTTAAAAGCGGTTTTAGAAAATTCTCCTAATGGTCTCGCTATCAATGGAATAAAACTCATTTCTGCAATCGAAATGCCAGCACGACCAATTCCGCTATTAAGACAGTAAACAACCCCCGACCATAGGTCGGGGGCATTAAGCTTTAGGCGGCGAAGTTTGTGAGTGTCTTTTGTTCCTTCCCTCGTCCTTGTGTGCCATATTTCTGATGCTGAATGTATTTTTTAGTGTAAGCAAGGTCTTTGGGAGAAGCAATGTAATATGCAGGATTCCAAAGTCCACTATCCCAAAACTTCCCGCCAAGATTTTTTTGGCGTTTGAGTTCAGGGAAGAACTCAAAAAATTTCTTGGCAGTGTAGCCTCGCAAGAGCTTGGCTATTGTTGGCCTATCATAGAGACAAATGTTTGCCAAGAAATGGACATGATTGTCATCAAAGCCTATTTCATCGAGAGGTATCTCGTAGAGATACGCTGCTTCTTCAAACAGCGTATGCATCGCTTAGCGATAAATGAGATTATCAAAAATGGGATGACAATATTTCACTTTAAACATGCAGTGCATCCAAGCTTCGCCAACGGCAGAGCTATATCTAACAGGGTCGTTTTTGCGCATTTTTTCACCTCAGAAAGATTTATAGCTTAGTTTTGCATAGCTACTGCTAGCAAAACGTCATTGCAAGAAGACAAGAGCTTTACAGCTTTTGTTCTTGTCTTCTTTTCTGAGAAATACGCTAAACTATAAGTGGTTTACGCCACCGTTCACAGAACGGTGGAAAAAAATTTTTAGTAATTTAGAAAAGAAATATAGATAGACTAGATAGCCCCAATCTTAATTTTTAACATCCCAGTTTTTACCCTCTCAAAGTTAAAGAAATCAATTTGTTAGTGCCCTGTTTTTATCATATTAACTCAAAGAAAATTTCTTTTAATCACCATAGTCGCATAACTGCCCTTACCTAAAGAAAAACTTAAAGTAATTTTATTCTTACCTTTATTCAGCTCATCAGGTTCAAGTTTACCAATTTTTAAATCTTTAACTTCCATAAAAGCTTTTCTCAATTCCCCTTCCTGGCTTAATTCCGGGATGGGCTTGATGATAAAATCAGTAAAAGTAATCTGTTCTGAGGGCATTAATTTAAGAATAATTTCTTTAATTTCTTCATCTTTAACCTTCTCTATCACCTCTTCATTAAAGCCGACCAATGGAATCTCCAGCTTTTGGTCTGGTTTTTCCGTAAAGACAAACTCACCCAGAGTATAAGAAACTGTCTTAATCATTTTCTTTTCCCCCGTTAGATACAATCTCAAAGTTTCGTTCCATAAATAGCTCTGATAAGCATTGACGTAAATCTTTAATAAGCGCAGGGGCAATCGCTTTAAAGCTCCCACAAAATCAGTCTTATTTTTGAGCAGATGCTCTTTTACTTTTTTCTCTTCAATCAACTTTACTGCTTCAGAGAATTCTTTTTTGATTAGATGCTTTCCGATAGTCGCATTACTCTTTCCGAATCTTTGCTCATCAAAATAATTCTCAACATAATTAATCTTTTCAGTCACATTTAAATCCAAATTTTTTTGATCCAAGTTTCTGATTACAATTTCAAACGAATTTCCCTCCAGATTACCGAGAGTGATCGGATCATCACCAAAACCAACTGTATTCAAAGAAACATTTTCTAATCTAACCTTAGCAATCATTTCTGTCTTGGAGGCAGGAATTGAAATATACTGTTCTGTAATTGCGATCTTATCTTTATTTCCAGCAAAACCTATTTTGTTTTCCGGGAGATGAAGCGCTTTAGCAATCTCTTTGATGCAGTCTAAAGTAGTCCTATTTCTTTTAGTTAATTTAAGATAGATATAATTACCAGAATCTTTAAACTTCATAGCGCTAATTTCTTTAACTCTAAAATCTTCCGGGATTTGTTTGAAGAGGTAAGTCATAGTGAAAATATTTTTGTAGTCTGGTCTTGGCTTAATTATTCCCAGAAAAATAATTAATGCAAAGAGCTGATATTATTTAACTGCATCGTAGGATAATGGTACATCAGTTCGTTGGCGTTACGAATCCTTAGTATTACAGATAAAACTCTTTTATCATTTCCTAACCTAATACTCTCTAAGATCAGCTTATTAATTCTGTTGTAGAGTAAGAACGCTTCATTAGCTAAATTTTTATCCTGTTTATAAAAAAATTGGTAACAAACCTTAATGGTCTTTAATAACTCATTGAGCAGTTGTGCAATGGAAGAATCAAACCCAATCTCCGCCAGGTCAGTTGATAACTCTTTATAATCATCACCTACGTCCTCTATAATCAAAACCAGATAAAATAGAGCATAAGTATCCAGACCAGAAACAAATTGCTTATTTAACTCTCTAAGACAGAAATGACAGTACTTGTTAACCTCAAAGTCCCGAAGATACATCTCTTTTAATTCCTGGTTCTTTCTATCTTTATAGAAGGAAAGGCAATCTTCGCCCATTCCTGAGACCAACAGAAAAGCTTTTCTAAACGCAGCCTCAAAATCAAATTCAAATTGTTCAGTAATCATTTGTAGGGTGCATTGATTAGATTTTCTTTCTGTAACCTCAAACCCAAACAGCTCCTGAACCTTATTGCTGATGATGCTCATCGTCTCTGGAGTAGAAAATTTAATCTTAACCTCATCATAACCTTTGATGTATGACCAGATTACTAACCTATCAATTAATCTCGGTGAAAGTCCAGAAACATCAAAAACAGCTTGCCTTTTATTTGACCCTTTTTTAGCCTCTATCCGCAAGGTACGGCCATCTTCACTAATTTCAACCTCATCTCCCGGTTTTAGACCATATTGTTTAGCCCATTTGCTAGGTAGGCTAACGGTAAGGGTACTATATCCGACCCGATTGATCTTACGCTTCATCTAATCTTAAAAAGAGTAAGAATATATAAACTTTTCGAAAGTAAATACATTTTCTTATAGTATTTACCTATTTACAATTAGTAATTATAATTAGGGAAAGAATATATTTCTGTAGCCAAACTAAACCCATAAGGTGGCGGTGGGATAAGAGATGTTCTCAAATACTTGATGGGGGATAAAAAATGGAAACCGCTAAAGATTTAAAATCAGGAGATAGTGCTTATTATTACGAAGCAGGAAATGTATACGAAGTGGAGATAGTACATAACAACATATTTAATCCAGAAGATAATTTAGTACTACATTTGAAGAGAGCAGTAAGTCTTTTTGGACCTAACCTTCTTTTAACAAATTCTGAGGGGAACTTTTACACCCGAAACAGTGGTAAAAGGTCCCGGATTCTGACCAGAGAAGAACTAGAAAAAATGGTAGAATCTCCCGGTGGAATTTCAGGGGAGGGATTTAATGAGAAAGAGAAAGAAACAGCTCAAGTTTACGGAGATCTACCTAAGACCCTAACTGATATCTGTAGAAGTTTCTTAGATTTGCGGGAGAGATATACCCAGCAGTTAGATCCGAGCATATTCCCCGTATATTTTTCTTCTAGTCTTAATTTGTACACAGAAATGGGGGAGGCTTTATTCCTTTTCAGAAGAAATAGTTTCTCATCAGAAATCATGCCCGGTACAGCAATCATCGGTAGTTTACCGCCAGGTCCATTAGATAAAGAAGAATATCATCTTTACTTCGGAGGCTTTGGCCCGAAAACATTAAGTCGGGTTGTTCCTGAAGTGGTAGAAGGAAATAAAATCATTTATTTTCAGGTAACCCCTCCAGAATCTCGTCTAAAGTCTGATGGGTCAGCCCCTAATTTTGGTTTTTCAACCCCGGTAAGAAGAGTAGATTCTGTGAAAAAAGAAGACTGCCCTACTGGGTCAACGGAGGAAACAAAAGAATATCTACTCCACCGCTTCAAAACAGAATTACGCTTCCAGCCAGAGAATCTTAGGACTTTGTTATAACAGCCTATGACACTTGACCAATTGATATTAGAGACCGTTGATGGAGGTTATTTCACTACTATTGGCAATCTGCAAAAGCCAGGGATATTAATTGGCTTGATGGTATATATCCCTTTAGAGGACAGGCACCTCGCTGAGCCGGTAATAAAAACTAAACTAATTGGTGAAAGAAAATATGCTAAGATGTCTACTCTTTGGCATTGGCATTCGCATCAAGCTTATTTCCATTATCTTAGTAAATTTAGTCATTATTTTTATGAAGATAATTTCTTCGGTAAAGTGATAGCAATTCCGGAAGAAGCAGTAAAAAGAAGATTCCCACCTCGACAGTTAGCTGATCGTTTAACTAATTCAGTTTTAGAGAAATCATGTACGCTCTTAGGTATTGATATAAACAACACTGCCCAGACTGGAAGCATCCTTCTCACTGGAAGAAATGGGTTTGATATTGACTTGGCAGTTTACGGACGAAAAGATGTAATGAATCTGGTCAAGAATCTAAAAACTATCTTACAAGAATCGGAATACCAAGAGATTCGTTACCATCGTGTTCACCAGAAGATGATGAGAATGAATGGTCTTCTCATTGATTTCTTCCCTTTGTATAAAGATAGTGAAGAATTGCCTTTTTCCACCTTCCCTGAATATATGGATGGACCACTGAAAGTTGAGGATGTTATCTCAGATGAATATGATAGTGCTTTTACCCCTTCTGTTTATAAGTTAAAAAGCGGCAGATTGCTGATCTCTTATCAGATGGGCCATAAATTGCTTTTAAGAGAAGGCGACAAACTTTCAGTAAAAGCCCATGAAGTAAAACTTTCAGAAAGTCCTATCCACCAAGAAAATACTGCCTATCTCATTAGATTAGGAGACGAGTGGGAAGACCCCACCGAAGAGAAAAGGTTTTCAGAAGATGGTACTTGATCCCAAAGTCGAAGAAGAAATTAGGAGAATATTATGGAACCTCTCTTCTCTGAAAGACTTAGGTCACATTATTTCTATACTTAAGTTAGACACTCAATTTAAGCCGGTAGAAAAAGAAGCGAGAATATCTCAGGAAAGCCTCTCTAATATTTTATCTTTCCCCTCCAGAATTAAAGAAACTAGGACCAGAATAAAAAGCATAGATAGTACCATCTTTAAGATGATTTATTGTAGGAAAAGCGATCTTAATCAGATTAATGATATTGTTGGGTTTATAGTAATAGTGGATAGTGTTACAGATTGCTACAAACTTTTATCTGAACTTACCGAAAGTGGATTAAAACCAAGCATTCGACTTTATGATTCTCTGGATTGCCCGCCATCGGAATATCGCTCTCTAGATGTTAATTTTATGCATCAAGACCATTATTCTCAGGTACAAATAAGAACCACAGAGATGCAAAAAGTATACGACCAAGGAATACTCACACCACAAGCTTACAAAAATAGATGCATTAAGAAACTACGTCATTTTCTGAGTGATAGTGAATTCGGGATTGATTATAGGCTGGCCTTATTTGAGAGAATAATAAATAATTTCAGAACCGGGTATAAAACTATTACTGAAAACACTCTTAAAGGATTTGTTACTGTCCTGGAAGCCTATTCTGCTCACGCTTTGGATTTTACGAGATTGTATGAAGTAAGAATAACCGAAGAGACTAAGAAAGTGATAGCAGCAAAATGAGAATCATCATCTGTAGGCACGGAGAAACTAAAGCTAACCTAGACAGAAGACTACTGGGAAGAACTGACGAACCACTTAATGAGACCGGGCTACAACAAGCAGAAACTTTAGCTAAATATCTTGCCCAATACACTTTCACCTCAATTTACTCTGCTTCACTATCCCGCTCTCGACAAACCGCCGAGACTATAAATAAGTTTCAAGAAAATGCAAAAATAGTACTCGTTCCAGAGTTTAACGAAAGAGATTATGGAAGTTGCGAGATGAAAAGATGGAAGAGTGTCTTTGAAGAGATTCCTGACCTCAGAGAAAGATGGAGAAATGAGGGTGAAAACTTTAGGTTCCCGGATGGAGAACTTCTCTCTGACTTTATTACCCGAGTTCAAATTACGTTTAGAAAAACAATCTTAGAAAATGATCTCCAGCAAGATATAGCCTACATTGCTCATGGTGGAAGTATAAAAGCAATGATGGGCTATATGCTTGGAACTGATTGGACCTGTATTCCGAACCTCTGCAAACAGGACCATTGTGCAATAAATATTTTCTCTTATGATCGGAATAGATTTAAAGCGCATTTGATTAATTATACTAATTATAAGTGGGAGGTAACATAATTTCTCAACGTCTAGAACATAACTACGTTCTCTCACCTAAGGCTTCTTTCTTACCCTTTTAGTACTTTCACAAACTATTTAAAATCACCCCCGACTAAGAAAATTAACATGTTCCTTGACCTTTCCAAGCCCAGAGCAGATTATTTTGATGAGCCGACTATAGCTGAAATTCTTAGAAGAGTTATCCTTAAAGATGGAAATATTTCCGCCAAAGATATTAACTCTTTAGCTGCTGAAAAGAGAGTAATAGGAACAGAAGAAGGAGAGCTGGAACCGCTTCTAGATGGAAAAGAGTACACCCCCAATTCCTTAAGCTTAGTTGGGAAGATAGAAACTCTCCAGCCAGATCAGCTCTTAGTACTCCCTCAATCCTATCGTATTCCTGCCGGAGAGAGCAGACAGCGCTTAGTCTATGATTTAGATACATTAGTCCGGCTTGATGATATAGAAGTTAAGCGGGCCATTTTAGGAGAGATTGTTCCCGCAGGAAGACTTTCTGCACGCAGAAAAGAGCAGGAAGAATGGTCTCCGGAAAAAGTTCTCCGCGCTGCCTTTGATCATCTGCACCAGCACCGCAATGAACTTGCAGAACACACTTTCGCAGCCTATTCCTGGTTTGGTAAAGATAATCACCGCAGAATCGTTTCTTTATATCGAGCGATTCAGGGAGCAGAATTAAGAGCCTTCCAAAATCTGACCGCTTACCGCCTGGTCATTCCCACCATGAGAAAAGATTTACGTCTAGGTAAAAGTGCCGAAAGCAGTTATAAAGAAAATTTATCTCCTGAACAAAGCGAACGAAGGAAAGACAAGATCAGAAAATATGAAAAACATCTTCAGCGGAAAAGAAGAGAAGGCCAGCCCTTAGGACAATACGTCGCTCAGCTAGACGTAAATTTCAGTGATTTAATTGAAACTGTTTCTAGGCCTTTCGCTTATCATGGAGGAAGATTGATGCACGTACCTTCCCGCTCCCGTCCAGAAATAGGTTATAATGTAAAAATCACCGGAATACCCTTGCTTGAGCCGGGCAACCCTGCGGCCTACAGCCAGGTCTGGGAATTACGCGGAAAATGCGTTTGTGAAGATAAGACTTACCGTAGTGATCGAAGAAGATCAGCAATAGATTCTGGACAGGATGAAGATTTCTTTTGCCCTCATGAGATTGCTGCTTTGCATACTTTGAGAAGCATTTACGAAAAAGACAACAAAGAGACTATCCCTTTCTTGCCCTTTGTCTTGCCCACAGCAGAGATGATGGATTTCGTAGAGAAATTAAGAAATCAAACCGTAATGGTAACTTATAACCCGACTACCGGAAAAGCTTCCAGACGAGAATTAAACCATACCGAGATGGAAAATCTGTTATGGAAAAGAGTTATGGCTCGCGGTTATGATCAATGTTTTACTACTGATGTAAATACATTCCGGGCAAGAGGATATGATCCCTTGAACGATTTAGTGAAATTTAAAGGTTAAACCTAAACTCAAAAAAAACAGTTTTTACCTGGTTAGGATCATCAAAAAATACTTTATTCTTGCAACTTCGAAAGAAATCAAAAGCTGCTCCCTGATTTTCTTTTAATTTTTGCTGATGAATCTCCTGGGCCTTAAACCCTTTCCCTTTCTGTTCCATCCCGATAATAAATCCTTTCAGTCCAAACCAGAGATGGAACTTAAATGGAGCTTTGAATTCAGAATAGCTTAACACATTCGAGCCTGCCTCATTGAGGAAATAAGCCACTTCATCATCTGTATTTTGGTTGATCCAATTCATCTGGTCAAAAGTAGTATTGTATCTTTGATTAATCAATTCCACCAATTGATGTTTTGCTATCCCATACCTTTCCACAATCTCGCAGGAAGAATAAATATCTCTAGCTACCTCTTTCTCGTGTACGATCATCTCTTGATAGCCTTGCGCTTGAATGTTTTGTAAAGCCTGGGTTAATGAATACTCAAAGTTTAAGACCATTACTACCTTCAAAAATAATACAACTATAAAAATCTTTAACCTAGAACTATTAAAATTTAGTTTTACGGCTTATACCTTTCTATGGTTCTGGGAAAGGCAATTGCATTTTAAAACCCTCTTCTTATCTTTCCCTGCTGAATTTCCCATTTTCCTACTCTGATGGTTAGTCTACTTACTTTTAAATATTTTTTAGCTTTAGAACAGACAATTCTGATTACACGACGATAAAAGTTAACTACTAATTGTTGATTTTTTGATGGTCCGGTTAACTATAAATCTTTCATTTTTTGAGTCAAAATCTCAGCTAAAAGTTACTCACACATCACATTCCCGATTTCGTCCAATTTCAAAACCCAGCCATCATATCCCCCTGCACCTTTTGAAGTTTTACCAGCTATGATATACTTCCCTTATAACGAAGAAAAAAAATTAGAAATTAAGTAAAATCTCCACAGTTTAGTTCCATACAGTCATGAATGGCTTCACAAGAAGGTTTTACCAATCTATCTCCACCTAACTCATCTTTTACCCAAACAGAATCATCACTATAATTATTGCCTGCATCCACACAGGAGAAACAAGCAGCGGGAGTATAAGTTGCTGATTCTTTCACACATTCTTGGATACATCCTTGCGTATTTGATTCTACATCTCCTGGAAGAGAACATTTAGCCCCAAAAAACTGACAAAAAGTATTACAGGTATATTGTGCATTTTGTGGAGGTTAGTAATTATGAGAATTGTCATTGTTAGAAGAATTTGCTGGCGGTTGATAAACTGTATCTCCTTCGCAGCCAGAGCCCAATCCAGCACCTAAAATTCCAGCCAAAGAATAAACTGCAATTTTATTAAAAGTAGATAGTTTAACTCGATTTAAACCGTTTCTAACTTTATTCAAAAATGATGTTTCAACTGTTTGTTCTAAATTTGTCATGTTTAATATCCCCCTAAAATTAGACTTTATTTTAAATACAAAAATAGAACATTTCTTTTAAAAAACTTTCCCTATTTTTCTTTAAAAAACTAAAAATTAATCCCTAATTAAAGACAAAAAAACAAGATAAATAAACAATATTTTCTTACGGCTTATACCTTTCAATTGTCCTAGGGAAAGCGATCGCATCTTTGATCGAATCCAATCCGCAGATCCATCTAATCAATCTTTCTACACCCATCCCGAACCCGCCGTGCGGAACCGAACCATATCTTCGTGTATCCAGATAGAATTCATACTCTTCCGGCTTTTCTCCCTGCTCGATCAGCCGTCTTTTTATTTTTTCAATATCATGCTCTCTCTGCGATCCGCCGATAATCTCTCCGTGCCCTTCCGGTGCAAGAAAATCACAACCCTGCACAGTTTTCGGATCTTCAGCATCTTCAATCATGTAAAACGCTTTTACTTTTTTAGGATAATTAGTACAGATTATGGGTACATCATAAAGAGTGCTTAATTTCTCTTCTTCGATCGTACGCAAATCTTTACCCCATTCTATATTCATATTGCATTTCTCTTTCAGAATCTTTAAAGCTTCAGTATAGGTCATGCGCACAAACGGTTTCTTTAGCGTAGGCTCTAATTTTTTAGGATCTCGGCCCATAATCTCTAAATCTGCTCTATGTTGATCTAAAACTTTTTTAACCACATACTTGATCAGTTTTTCTCCATAATCTTGAATATCTTTAAAAGTGCTCCAGGCCATCTCCATCTCCGCATGCCAATATTCTGTCAGGTGGCGGGAAGTCTTGCTTTTTTCTGCTCTGAAACTAGGAGCAATAGTATAAATCTTTTCTAGTGCAAAAATAGCTGGTTCTGCATACAATTGCCAGCTCTGAGCTAAAAAGACCCCTTTCTGCCCGAAATAATCTACTTTAAATAAATCGGATCCACCTTCACATTGTACCGCTTGAAAGACAGGTGAATGATATTCATAAAAACCTTCACTTTTAAAGAATTCGTCAATAGCCTGAAAAACTGTACTTCTTATCTTCAGCATAGCCGTCATTTTCCTGCTTCTCAACCATAGATGACGGTTATCCGCAAGAAATTCTATAGATTGATCTTTAGCAATAGGAAAATTTTCGCTTTTTCCCACTAATTCATATTCTTCCACCTGCAGTTCATATCCGGTTGGAGCTCTAGGCTCTTTCTTGATCTCTCCGGTTAATTTCAAAGAAGCTTCCATCTGCAGATGATCGATCTCATCCCAAGACTTCTCGAACTTTTCCCGATCAAAAACACATTGGATCAAATTATTAGAATCTCTTAATACTACAAACTTTAATTTATTTGAACCTCTCTCTCGATGAATCCAGCCATGGATAGATACTTTACCTTTTTCTTTATTGATAGCTTCTTGTATTGAGAGATAATGTTCTGCCGGTTTAGCTTGATTTACAGATTTATTCACAGATTTAGCCATAATTTAGTAGAGGGAAGTCAGATTTTATAAAGGTTATTGTGGAAGAGAAGAAAATAGAATAAGAAAGAAAATAATTACTCCTAAATTTGACTTACTTTTTACCTTTTTCAGCTACAGATCATTTCTTTTTCCTGAAGATAAAGAATAAATCAACCACTATCGCGATTAATATAATTATAACTACTCCTATCCAGAACAATCTGCTTTTATTTTCCGTGATAAATTGTCTCCAATTAATTTGAATTCCACTTTCTGCACCTAATTCTTCTCCAGAAGGAGAAAGTGCTTTGGCTAAAGTCTCGCTCTCTCCGCCAAGTTTAGCTCCGATAATTTTCTGTCCGATAATAAAATAACTGAATCCCGGAGTTTCCGCAGTGTAATGGATATAAGTTCCGTCATCTTCTCCTAAACTGGTCTTTAATTCTTTCCAGGTATTCTCTGAATAACGATACAATGAAACCTCTTCAGCAATTAATTTCTGCTCACTCAACCAATCTTTTTTAACTTTGAAACTGATCTTGTTTTCCTCAGCCAATCCCTCAGCCAGATTACTGCTAGCAGTAATTTCCACATACTCGTAAATCTCGTAAGGGAATGAGAATAATCCTTCCGGCAAACTATCTATTTTCGCTACTTTGATCCAAACTCCCTCTATGGTTTTATCAACAGATAAACTTATTTCCGTTAAGCCAATCTCACTATTCGGGATGGAAATGGTTGCTTTTTCGCCGGCATTAATCGATTCCCAACTTTTCTTCACAAACTGTCCTTCTACTCCCACCTGCACTCCAGCATCTGAACCTAAACCTCCTGCACCACCACTACTACCTCCAGAAGTTGATCCGCCAGTAGTACCCCCAGTAGTTCCTCCAGCAGTGCTTGCACCAGTATAAGTTGAGAATCCCATTGAAGAAGGTATGCGCCAGGTAGTAGAACTCGAACCTGTACCTCCAGAAACTAAAGTAGCCTGTGAAGTTACATCACTGCATTCAGTTAAGTCAGTTTCACTGCATTTAATTAAGGTATTAGAACCGATTGGCAAGGTAATAAGTACTGTACCCGCACCCACAGTTTGAGATATCTCCTGCCATTTTTGGGTATTCAAACCTACATAAGTTTTCCCGCCGCTAGAAGTAACATTAAACGCTGAAGACAAATTAAAGTTAACTGTTTTAGCTAAATTAACTCCTTCTATCTGAATATCCCAATTAGAGGTAGGATTATTAAAACGCAAGGTCGCATTTTGCAGATAGCTCGTACTTTGATTAACTCCTGCTGCTACAGAAATATAATCTGTACCGTTCCAGATTCTAAAGGTAGTACCGGTAACTAAAGGATTTGCAGGAGCAACAAACTCAAACTGGTATTGTACATTGGAAGCAGCAGCTGCAGTAGTAAAGTTTAAGCATCCACTGGTAGCGCAATTATCTGCTCGATCACATATTTTTATTTTATAATTATATAAAGTATTAGCTACTAAGCTAATTGCAGTATTATCTTTATCTCTATCTCCATGTTTTATTCCCAGATCATGCCAAGGGCGATAATCATCAAAAGTGAAACGAGGACTGCCTAGATCATTAAAGGTATTCATGGCACTGCTATTGGTGCAAGAATTATGGAAGGTTATGGTAGCATTAGTGGGCTCGTTACTGACCCAATGTAGAAAGACGAAATTATTAAAAGTTTCCGCATTTGAGCTAGTTATCGAAGGTGCAGTACGATCATTAGTGGTATAATCTGTACTATTACTGCACCATAAGGCCATCTGGCAATCAGAATCTGCGCAGTTGGATAAACCATCTAGATCCTCATCACCGCTGCTAGGGAAACAATCTTCAAAGGGCATGAATTTTCCCCCGCCCACAATACCAAAAGCAGTTCCGCAGGACATGGGATTATCAAAACAATTTTTAGGCTTGAAATCAGCAGTGCCCATGGTATAATAAATTCCGGCATTACTTCGTCCTAGCAAAGTATCATTAGCCATGCTTAAATTAGTTTGGTTATCTGAACTAGCAGCCATAAAACGTAATCCATTCTGAGGGTTGCCGATATCTCTTTTATCTACAGCTAGAATCGCAGCATCTGCAGTGCAGGAAACTTTTTGGTTGCCGAAAACTGCCATCTCCGGTGAACCAGACAATCTTGCCGGATAAAGGCCAAACTCCCCGTTCACGCAGCGGTACCCTCTTCTAACTTCTAAAGGTCCGCCAGTGCCATTATTTTGAAGTAAATATTCAAATTTATATTCAAAACCAGTATAATTTACTCCGCTGATATTAGCAGTACAACCATTAGAAGTATTAACATCTACATCTATTAAATAATGATATAAACTAGTATTTGCACTACTGGTACATAAGATAGAATAATCCATATTCGCCACTCTTATTCCGAGACCTAGAGCAGTACCCATATCTTTGATACTGAAACCCTGGGCATCTATATCTAATCTTAACCCTTCATTAGGTTCTGAGAATAAATCTACTGGTGGAGATTGATCCATGCTCTGGAACATAGACATTTTCATGGCCTCAAAAGCATTTAAGGTACCAAATCCTCCGCTCAGGACATTAATATCTCCTCCGCAGGTCTGGTCTTTAGAACAATCTGTATCCATACAATCGATTAAGGCATCCGCATCATTATCCACTCCATCAAAACATATTTCTGCACCGGCAGTAGAACAATAACGTAATGGACTATTCCAAGTTCCAGCAGCATCAGTACAACTAGTCTGATTGAAACAACGTTCTAAATTAGTTGCAGAACAGCCGAAATCATAACTAGCGGTAGCTAGATCGCACCAGGACCTTCCAATCTGTGTATCTGTAATCCAAGTACATCCCATCCCTGTTCCGGAAGGATTAGGATAAGCAGAATTATTACAGGTTAAAGATGAATAGCAATAATTACAATTACTATCACAGCTGCCTCCTCCTATCACATACTTAGATGGATCTTCTACACACATCTTATTTCCACTATCAGTCCAGATATTTGCCCCAGGTGGAATTATGCTGGGAGCAGTAACCACCTGACATTTGCCTTTTCCACCGGCAGTACAATTAGAGGTACCCATACAAGAACCGCAGAAATCTGAGCAATTAATATTTCCCCCAGTTAATAAAGGATTACAGGTTCTCTCAAAGCTGTTCCACTGACAGCTAGAAGCTCCGGTAATAGCGGCAATATTAGTGGTACAATTTGAGGAATTCTGACTATTATAGCTCCTACAAGGATGCTGAGATTCAAACATATAATCTTTTGCTCCATAGAGCATGACATTATCTATAAAACCCCCGGCATCAGAATATCCACCCAAAACATCAACAGGGCCGGTTATACCACCACCTAAACTATTAGTCTGGAAGGTCATTCCTACCAGACTAGTAATAGCAGAACGGTTCACTGCCAATTGGATTTTATTGGGGCTGGAAGTGCAATTAACCTGATAAGGAAGATTATATAATGAATTGGTAGTATCATTCTGGAAACAGCCTCCGCTAAATAATCCGCATCGAGATAAAGAACGATTATATATTTCAAATAAGGTGGTATTATCTGCATAAAGATATAAACGATAATCTGCTCCGGGATAGCACATGTCTGTTCCCTGTCTACATCCAGTACTGGAATTGCTATCGGCATTTAATTCTACGGTAACTCCTAAACCATTTACCCCTGTTCTAAGCGCTTTCGACCCTCCGCACCAGCCGGAATTACTTAAGTTAGGAGCATAAATTTGCCAGGCAACATAACTATTATCTAAATCCACGAAAACTGAACTTAGATCATAAGCAGCATTACCTCCAGGACAATTTTGTCCGATAGAAAGCTGTTCACTGCTGGAAGACATCTTACAGCCCGGCCCATTAGTAGCATATGGGGCAGTTCTTCCGTCAAAGACTTTAAAATTGCTCCAGGTGATGGTACTAGCAGTATTAATCCTAATGGAAAAAGAAGCCCGATTAAAATTAGTTGCCGTATCATAAGTAGTCAAATTAATCATATAAGTTCCATCTGTAGGCACAGTATAATCACTTACTTTTGATGAAACATTTACGGTTGTCGCAGTCCAGTTCTTTAACAAGATTCCATTTGAATTGTATAAAGTTAAATTCCAGAAGAGAATATTCCCGTCATTGGCTGTAAAATTAAGGATTAAGATTCGGCTGGCACTGCTTGCTCCAGAAGTAGTAAGACCATTCACAGAATTAATTACTGATAACGGACCCTGGGTATCGACGATCAAATTACCTTGAGTTAGATCGTTTGGTTTTCCAGGTAGTAATAAATTAGCATTATTTAATATTGGATCAGTCATAACCCCATTATTAAGGTATAATCCCGTATTACGATTACTATAATTTAATTGCGGAGTACCTATACCCGGTTCGACTACATAGGTGAAATAAAAAATATTAGAATTATTCCCACTAGAATAAGAAGCATTTTTAAGCACACCAGAATTAAATTGTAATTCTAATTTGGGCGTGCCGTTTACCCAAACATTTTCCGAGAAAGTAACACTTATATTAATCAATTTTCCAACATTAGAAGCTGGAAGAGTTCCCGGTGCAGCATTTACATTAATTACAGCCGGACCAGTAGTATCAAAACCAATATTTTTAGAGAAAAGATCGTTAGGGGGACCAGATAAAGCTAAATTAGCGGCATTAGTTGCAACATCAATTATAGTTCCGCCATTCAACTGCAAAGGATTAGGATTAGTTGGATTACTTGTATTTACCGGAAGAGCATTATCACCTGCCTGAACTGTATAATTAAAAAAAAGAGAAGTAGTGGCATTCCCATGAGAATAAGTAGCGTTGGCTCGAAGACCATTACCTCTGGTAATTTCTAAAAGCGGAACACCAGTAACCAAAACATTTTCATTAAAACTAACCTTAAAAGAAGCTACCTGACCGCTTTTTAAAGTTATGGGAACACCATCATTAATATCAACATTGGTTATAGTAGGAACAACACCATCAAAAATAACATTTGCAGAAAAAAGATCATTAGGCGGTCCAGGCAAAGCTAAATTAACGGCATTAGTTGCAACATCAATTATAGTTCCGCCATTTAACTGCAAAGGATTGGGATTAGTTGGATTACTGGTATTAACTGGATTAGCACTATCCCCGGTTTGAACGGTATAATTAAAAACTAAGATCTCGTTTGTTCTATTATGGGAATAAGTTGCATTTACCCGCAGACCATTACCTCTGGTAATTTCTAAAAGCGGAACACCAGTAACCACCACATTTTCAGAAAAAGTAATCTCTAAAGAAGCCACCTGACCAATTTTATATAGAGTGGGCTTCCCCAAACCATTAGCAACACTTATTACAACCGGAATAAGAGTATCAAAAACCAGCGCCGGATTAGCTGACCTAAGATCATTCGGTGGAGTAGGGAGAAGTAAATTAGCTCCATTACCGGCAGCATCATTGATAGCACCATTATTCAATTGCAGAGGGTTAGGATTATCTGGATTGCTGGTATTAACCGGATTAGCATTATTTCCTGCTTGGACGGTATAATTAAAAATAAGAATATTAGAATTATTGCCATGAGAATAGGTTGCATTGGCACGAGTATTAGCAGCAACCACTAGTTCTAATTTTGGGGTGCCATTGATCTGAACTATTTCAGAAAAGGCCACAGAAATAGAAGCAATCTGCCCGCTTTTGAAAGTAGTTGGGCCGGGAGAGGGTAGAACTTGGTTGATAGTCGGAGCATTAGTATCAAAAATCAACTTAGGAATTGCTGAACTTAAATCGTTTGGAGGCATAGGTAAAAGTAAATTAGCATTTTCAAAACCTGCATTTTGTATCGTTCCCCCATTCAACTGTAAAGGGTTGGGATTACCAGGAATGACACTATTACTGGTATTAATCTGACCATTATTACCATTCTGTACCGTATAATTAAATCTTAAAAATTGAGTGCCGCTCCCTTGAGAATAGGTTGCGTTTGCCCGAATATTGGGAGCAACAATAAGCTCTAATTTAGGTGGTCCACCCACCACATTAACATTTTGGTTAAAACCAACATCAATAGATGCTATTTGTCCGGCTTTTAAAGTAGTCGGTGTTCCTGGACCTATTCCTGCCGTTGATATAATTGGAGGCGCAGCCAGAATTTCATTAGAATAGATAATAACTAAAACTAAGAAAACTAAACTTAATAAAACAAATCTATTCCTCAATTATCATCCCTCTTTAATTTAATAATTATTAATTAATCAGAATCATTAAAACTTATATAAATCTATCGATGTTTAACCGTCGATTAAAAAAAATTATTTTTAAAGTTCATTTCTTTTTTTTGGATTTCAGTTGAAATCTTCCCAAAATCAGAGAAGTAATCCCAATTAAAATAATTAATATTATCAGCGCTATCCCTATTTGAATCATAGCTCTTCGAGAGATATCCCACTGCAATATTTTTCCTGCAGTTTCTGTCTCCGCAGCCGTTTCCGGAATTATTTCCGCTGGTTCCAAAACTAAATTAGTTCCTTCTTCAGTTTCTGTTGTTGTCGCAATTAATTTTTTCATTGTAGGAACTACTTTTTTCTGGCCGATCACAAAATAACTGAATCCTGGAGTTTCTGCGGAATAATGCTGATAAGTTCCATCATCTTCGCCAACCGTAGTTTTCAGCTCATTCCATTTACCCTCAGCATACCTATGCATAGCTACGTCAGTCTTGCCTAAACCTTGCTCGCCCAGCCAAGCTTTATTTACTTTAAAATTAATAGTAGCGGTACCGCTAAGAGCAGTTTCCACTTTGCTTTGAGTAATCTCAATATTCTTGTAGACTTTACCGTTAAAGCTCTGCACCTCGCTAGGTAAACTTTCTTTCTTTTCTACTTTTATCCAAGCTCCAGCTACAGTTTCAGTGACATCAAAATTAACTTCAGTCACTCCAATAGCTCCATTAGTAACTTCTATCGTAGCAGTTTCTCCAGTTTTGATTGAAGTCCAGACTTCTTTGGCGAACTGTCCGCTAACTCCTGCGCTGACACCTCCGCCAGAACCTCCGCCGCCTCCCCCCCCGGTACTCGCTGCAGCTACAGACCAGCTGCCAGTTCCAGTTCCAACGTTTCCAGCAGAATCAGTAGCGCTGCAGATGGAAGAGGTAAAAGATCCCGAACCAGAAGCGGTAGTCGATTCGGAACTAGAGGTAGTTCCTGAAAAATATGGACCGCTAGCAATGTAATTACCTTCCGTAGCACTACAGCTACAAGTTACAGTTTCACCGGCAGTAAAAGAGCCATCACCGCAACTGACTGTAATTACTGGGGTCGTATAATCTACAGTAAAACTAATTTGCTGAGTATTATTCCAATTTCCCATTGAATCATTAACGATAACCGTTACTATATGTGTACCTTCTGCCAGCGAAGAGACATTATATTGTACTGCCCATCTTCCAGAGCCATTTACAGCAGTAATATTAAAATTCGTTCCGCTAGCATTATCGAAACTAAATAATACCGACTGAGCAAAATTAAGTTCAGAGATACTGGCATTAAAAGTTATATTATATGAACTTCGAGTATAATTGCTCACGTTCGTAGGTGTAACCCAAGTTGCAGTGGGAGCGGTATTATCTACAATAAAACTGATCTGCTGGGTATTAACTAAATTTCCTACCGAATCGTTAGCGATAACTGTTACTATATGTGTGCCTTCTGCCAGCGAAGAAACATTGTATTGTACTGCCCATCTTCCAGAGCCATTTACAGCAGTAATATTAAAATTCGTTCCGCTAGCATTATCGAAACTAAATAATACCGACTGAGCAAAGTTAAGCTCAGCGATACTGGCATTGAAAGTTATATTATATGAACTTCGAGTATAATTGCTCACGTTCGTAGGTGTAACCCAAGTTGCAGTGGGAGCGGTATTATCAGTAATAAAAGTTATCAGCTGAGTGTTATTCCAGTTGCCAGAAGAATCATTAGCGATTACTGTAACTGTATGTGTACCTTCTGCCAACGAAGATATATTATATTGGGTTGACCAGTGTCCGGAACGATTGACCGCAGTAACATTAAAGTTAGTTCCGCTAGCATTATCGAAACTGAATCGTACACCATAAACAAAATTAAGTTCAGAGATACTGGCATTAAAAGTGATATTGTAGATAGAATTTGTAAAATTACCTGAATTAGTGGGAGTTAACCAAGTTGGACTGGGGGGGGCAGTATCAAAAATTAAGGGGGGATTTTGTTGGGAACCTAAATCATTAAATGGCCCAGGCAAAGCTAAGTCAGCATTTTCAAGACCAGCGTTTTTGATCGTTCCCCCATTCAACTGTAAAGGTGCAGGATTAACATTTCCGCTAGTATTAACCGGTTTAAAATTATCTCCTGCTTGGACAGTATAATTAAAAGTTAAGAATTGACTACCACTACCATGAGAATAGGTTGCGTTCGCTCGAGTATTAAGAGCAACGGTAAGCTCTAATTTAGGCGGTCCGCCTACCACATTAACATTCTGGCTGAAAGTAACATCAATGGAAGCTATTCTCCCTGCACTAATATTACTAATTGCTCCTGGAGTGACAACCAAAAACGAAATAGTGGGTGTTACAGCCAAAACTGCACTAGAATAAATAATAATTAAAACTAAGAAAACCAAACCAAATAAAATAAATTTATTCCTCAAGCATCATCCCTCTTTTTTAATTTATATAAATAAGTATAAAATTTGTGTTTATAAACCTATCTTTTTTTAACCCTCATTTTGAGGTAAAATAACTTTAAACAATTAACAAACTAATAATAGTTTCAAACATATCTATCCCACTTCCATAAATCTTAAAAGGGAAATCGTCCAAAATAAGCTAAAATGGCCAAAATTAAACTATTAATAACCACCCTAATTATTTTATCGTTTTTGCTTACATCCTGCAATCTTACTCAAAAATTTAAGACCGATAACAACGGATGCGCGGAATTAAAAGATGCAGCTAAAGATAATTGTTATCTGGAAGCGAGAAAATGCAGCAAGATCCAAAACGAACTAACCCGGGATACCTGTGTAGTGGAATTAGCTAAGATCAAGAAAGAACTTGCTGTCTGCAATTTAATCGTAACTGAAAAAGTCAAAGCTAATTGCCAGGAACAGATCGCCGAGTTAACTAATACCCAATCTATCTGTAATGAAATTAAAGATAGGTATTGGGAAGATAATTGCCAATTCCATCTCGCAGTAAACAATAATAAAAGCGTCTATTGCTCTTTGATTAAGAATGACCAACAGCGTGCAGATTGTTTCATCGAGATTGCCTTCGCTACCAATGACCAATTATTATGCGAGTTTTTGGATGCAGAAGGAAGAGATAAATGCTTCTTTAAGATCGCTGCCCAGACTAAGAATTTTGAGCTTTGCAATGAGATTAAATCCCCTCTGGGAATAGAATCCTGTAAATTAAAAGTAATAAAAGTAACCAACGATAAAAGCAAATGTGAATCTTTTAAAAGCAAAGATTTTAAAGACCTTTGTCTGGAATATTTTGTTGGGAAATAGTTTTTGAATGAAATGATTTTATTTTCGTCCCAGTAAATTATTCTTTAAGTCTTTCAATGATTGGGTCAATCAAATATTCCAAACTTTTAATCAGAGTTCTATCCCTTTGAACACATTCTCCAACCTGGGTATAAAGATCTCTATCATTCTCTTGAAATCTAGTTAAATTTCTTTGGTTCTCTGAATATAAACGAGAAAGTTGTGCCCCGCCTCGCACAAAAGCATCAATGGTTACCTGAGTATTATCTTCCATTTGAAGGCTAAGATTCTGGCCGTCTCTCACTGAATTTAAGGCCCGGGCAAGTTCATTATAAATTACCAACAACTCGGAACTATAGGGCACTATTCCTACTTGAAAATCAGGAATGAATACTGGTTTTACCGCAAACTCTCCTTGCAGATCCTCAAACTGGGAAAGATAAGTTACTGCCATTAATTTCTGGACCGAAGTTGCTCCAGCCATCACTGTTGCTTTTACATACCCCCATCTTAACGAATGCGATTCATCTTCAGTATCTAAATTAACCCATTCCCGGCCGGGATTAAGTGGTTTTTGTTTTCTATCTGCCATCATAGTTAAAAAAATGAAGTAGTATTTAAGTTTTCTAATACTATAGGATATAGATTGTGTAATATAAATTTATTATCTCTTAAAGAGATGCATCAAAAGAACTAAAAAATCTTATGTCTTCTTATTCCAAGCATATTTTCGGATTCTAGGACTAGCTCCGAAACCGCAGGAAGCGCATCTCTTTTTCTTGGCATGGTAAGCATGCTTACCGCAGCGCCGGCAATAGATATGAGTTTTCTTCCCGGTTTTTCTTCCATGGCTGGCTGTTCCTTTCATCTTTTAATTCCTCAAGAATATTATCAATTTTAAGATGGAGAAATTACCGTGATGGTATCTCCGCGAATAAAGACTGTACCTAATTTTCTTTTAAATTCACTGTCTTTATGTTCCTCAGCATCATTAAGGACAATATTAATATGAATATCGAAAGCATTTAATTTGCCGATATATCGATAGCCGTTCTTCAATTCTACCATTACCGTTTTATTTCTAGAATGGTTCAATGCATCCAAGGGTCTTGTACTTTCTTCCATTTTTTAAGCACCTCCTAAAATAGGAATGAGATAAAAATAAAGCGCTTGCTATATAAATCTATCGGAAGTTTAGTTGAGGACAATAATTTTGCAGACTAATTTTCCTCAACTAAAGTTTGAAAGACATAATATTAATCTGCTTTATTTATGTCTTTCATTAGTTTTATTCCCAACAGAAACCATTATAAATAAATAGATAGTTTATACTTTCTATAATGGTTAACTTTACAACTTTGGTCAAACAGATTCAGGATTATGATCAGGAAAGAGAAAAACTGATCAAGAAAAGCAGGGATGTTCTCAAGCTCAGCAAACAGATCATCTATGCTGTGCATCGAGATGAACTAGACAATGCTGCTAAATTGATCAAAGAGATCGAATCAGAAAAAAAAGAGCTGGATCAGATTGCTGAGCATAGTCAGAAAATGATCTTTGAGGGCAGCTATCGTATTGCCGTCCAGGAATATGTAGAAGCATTATTGTATTATAATTTCGTCAAGACCGGCAAATTAATAGATTTAAAAGTTAGTGCAGAATTATTCTTATTAGGATTAGGAGATTTACCTGGTGAGTTGAACAGAAGGGCAGTATTCTTGGCTGGGAAAGGCAAAGTGGATCAGGTCATCAAAATCAAAGATGAAGTAGATGCGATTTATGGAGAGCTGCTCAAATTCGATTTCCGCGATAATGAGATTAGAAGGAAAGTCGATGCAGTGAAGTACGAGTTAAGAAAGCTGGAAGATTTGGTTTTGGATTTAAAACTGAAGAAGAGATAAACCAGATCATCACCAAATAATTATTAAAATATTCACTTCCTAAAACTCCAAAACTTTTTCTTTTGCGGTTTAAATTTCTGTCTCGCCTTAGCCAGTTTGATTAATTTTCTCACTTTAGAGCTCTTATCTTTCCTGCTGGATTTACGTGACTTCTTAAGTTTAAATCTATTCCTGCATAGAACAGATTTCTTTTTTACTTTACTCTTACTGACCACCCCTGCAATTACTCTCTTCATTTCTCTTTTTTTTACCATATTTAAAGTTCTGGACTCGGTGAAAAAGTGCCTTAAACTTCAAGCAACTATCGGCATTAACCTTGTTGGAGTTTTAAAGGTAATCTTCTTCGCTGCTTAAGAAGCTTGGTCAAACCCAGGTAGCATACGATGAGTTATAGTCCAGCCATCGTAGTTATTGGCGAGAGCCTGACAGAGGCTAGTAAGCTGGCATCCTTTTCAGGACAACCGAACTGTCCACTATTAAAACTAATATAAAACACTAATCCTATAAAAACTTTAAGCACTATTATTAAGTGGTCCCACCAAAAAACAATTCTTTAAAAAGGGGATAATAAGATTTATTTAAATCGGGATTTCTATCCCCTCTTTCACTGCTTGCTGAACAATTCCCAATCTTTTACTCTTTCTAGAGAATTCTTCTGGAGTATAGCATAATGGCTCAATCTCTAAAGGGTAATATTTCCAAAATTGGTACATCTCAGCAATGCGTTGAGTAAAAAATATTCCTTCATAATCGGGGGAAACCAACAAGATATCATAATCACTATTTTTTAGATGGTCTCCTCTGGCCCTGCTGCCAAAGAAAATGGCCTTATCTAACTTATACTTTCGGCCGACCTTTTTCACGAATTGTATTATTTTTGGATCTGTGGTTTTACCCATTGCAACACCCTCTCAGCTGTAAGATAATGTTTCTCTGCGATAGGCCGGTCATATAATTCTGCAGGAACACCCTCAGCAAGATCTGGATAACGCGAAGTAAGATATTCAGGATTAAGATCACGTATTCCGGTAAGCATTTCAGAAGGAACTTTTAATTTCTGGGCTAAATAAATCAAAGAGTGCCCCGGACTGCTTTCTTTTAGTTTTAACATGCAGAGAGATTTTAAGGCTTTTTCTGCCGCTTGATGTGACATAAATACTGCTAGATAAAAATCACCTGAATTAATGCAATTTTTAGCACTATTTAAATCCGCTTGAGCTTGCTTCCACCAATCAATGATTTCCTCCCGCATAATCAACAAAAAGAAAGTTAAGAGATATAAATGTTTCGCACAATTTATTCGTAAGATGTGGAGGCAGCTTTATTGAAAGAGGCAAAAATAAGGTGGAAGGTGCTGGGATGAATAGGGTAATACTTAATTTCATCGCTTTTTCTTCGCCACAAACCCTTCATAAACATCTCCTTCCAGAATAGTTTTGCTGACTGAAGAGAATCCTGCTCGATGTAAAAGAGGAACTAGCTCATCTTCTAAGAGCAAATATCCTCGAGAAGGATAGGCTTTGATTGCTCCACTTTCTAAATCTTTGGTAGTTAAAGTCCAGTTTCTGATTCTATGAACTTTATCGTTATCAAACGAACAGGAAAGATAAAACCTCTTGCCATTAACTTCTACCGCCCCTACTCCCTCCACTGCCCGGTCTTGCGCTTCCGGCTGCTTGTCTACATAGAGAATTCCATTAGGAGCGATAATTCTGTAAAATTCTTTCAGCACAGAAAGTATTTGTTTCCTGCTAGCGACATTATCCGGAGCATCTTTGCCCCAAGTAGCCACATAAGGAAGAGAATTTCCGGTGCAGATTAAAGCATTAAAACATTCACTTCCAATAGCCTCTGCAAATTGCTGCCAGGAGACTGCTCCATAACCAATACTTTGATAAGAGAAAAGATAAGCTGGTGCACCAGCTAAATCTGCATTTCTCATTGCGTGCTCTAACATCCCCTGGCTTCCATCGCTATAAATAATCTGGTATCCTCTTTTGGCTAGTTCAATAGAAGGAAAGCCGAATCCTCCGGCTGCATCCAAGATCATGCTTTTTTCTGTTATTCTTTCTCTGCGCAATAACTCTTCCAGCCGATTGGCTACTTTATACTCATCTCTAAGCTTTCGGGAAGTGGCTTCCCAGAGTTCGGCTAAGGCAGTGTCGGTTGAAAATGACATTTTAAATCAGTGTATAACCCTCTCTGGATTAAAAATAGAATCTAATGAAACCTGCTCTAAACCACTTAAAGAAATTACTCCCGCTTTTAACAATTCTTGTTCCAACCGCTTTTCATAAGCCTCGTGGAAAGTTTCTCGCAAGACTGCGTCGCGGCGTGAGCCTGTATCGCCTAAATGAGGAACATACTCTCTTTGCATTTGCAAAACGGTTAAGTCTTCTATATTCTCCGGCCCGATTCTGCTTAGAATATCCCGCACAAAGCCCATCAACGGCAGAGCAAATTCTGCTGGCGCGAAATAAATAAAAGAGCCAATTTCCACTAAAGGGAAATTTACCCCATCTTGTTCTCTTTCCTGCACGACTTTTCTCAGGAGATCATAAACTAATTCCCGAGAAGGGAGGTTAAGTATACCGTAAAAATCCAAATGAGTGGTGCAAGAAAGCGGCTGATTTAGGGGAGAGAACCAATAAGTAACTCCTAAAGCCAAGTCAAAAGGCTGATTATCTTTGAACAAGCGATAACTAGGAGTTACCAAATGAGTTTTTTTCTTTTCATCATAGTCGGTAAAACTTCTGGCTGCAGCTAATCCCGAAGCCTGCAGGTGAGGTCCAATAAATTCCAGAAATAATTCCTGTACAGATTGTTCTCTAGCCATTCTTTCTTCTGGCGCTCGTTTTATTAATTCTTTTTTCTCTGCAACTAACCCTAGATGCGCTGTGCAGAATTCTTGGTATCTGGTCTGTTCTGCCTCGTTTAAAGAAAAGAAAGTTTGAGGAATTCTCTCTACTCTGCCGGTAGAAGGGTGAACAATATCTATTAATCGTGCGGAAGTTTGCATCTTACTCCAGAGATTCTTTAAGATTTATAAACTTTTGGGTATGCTTGTCACTATAAAGTAAATACTGCGTAACTTTTATAAATACGCCTCTCTTTAAGCTTAATACATGAAAATCCTTGCCCTCAGCGATATCCATGGAGACAAACATTTAGTCAAAGAGATGGCCGAAAAAGCTGCCCTGCACAAAGTAGATTTAGTTCTCTTGGCTGGGGATTTCAAAGGCCCAGACAATTCTATGGAGGGCTTAGTCGGCCCCTTTCGGGCAAAAGGGATTGAAGTTGGAATCCTGCCTGGCAACCATGAAGGCTTGGCTGATGTGGGATTTCTAGTAGATCAATATGGAGCGAAAAACCTGCATGGCTACGTCTTAAAGAAAGGAGATATTGGCATCGTCGGCTGCGGCTACGGCAATATTGGGATTCATCAGCTCAGCGAGAAAGATGTCTTTAATACTATCCAGCACGGCTTTGAAGAAATAAAAAATTCTAAAAAGAAAATATTAGTTACTCATACTCATCCCAGCGATAGTTTAATTGGATTAGGAATGTTTCCCGGAAGCGAAGGGATCAAGAAAGCCTTGGAGCAATTCAAGCCGGACATACATCTCTGTGGTCATGTACACGAGTCTGGTGGAATCGAAGAGATGATCGGCAGGACTAAAGTGATTAATGTGGGGAAGAAAGGAAAGATTATTGAGGTGTGAATAAATGAAATCAATAATTCTAATGGTTGAAGATGATGAAGAAACTGGATTATCCAGGAAAGACCTCCTAGAGAAAAGAAGATATTTTGTAGCATTATACGATGATGGAAGAGCCGCGGCAGAAGCAATCCAGGAAGAGCTATCATACCATGTTGGTCTCTTTGACCTATCCCTTCCCGAAGTTGGCGGGGATGAGCTGATAAGATTATCTAAAAGAATAAATCCTAATATTCCAGTTATCTGCATTTCTGCTCATCCTTATCCTGACCAAATGGCACCGGGAGCTAATAGATATTTGGTAAGGCCAGTCGATACTGATAGAATAGACCAAGTTATCACTAAGCTTCTTCAGGAGGAAAAAGGAAAGATAATTGAGGTTTGAGTAAACTTCCCACTAATTCAAGAGGTTTAGATGTTCTCTTAAGAAAATGGAATTAATAACTGACCAACACCGTGAACTCTTACCTGTAGAAGTAGTTGGAGGTAAAGCCTCGGGATTGTTTAGACTAAAACAATTGGAACCAAAGTTAACAGAATGGGTATTATCAAATTACCCTGGGGGAGTAGTCGTCCCTAAATTTTTTGTTGTACCAGTGGGTTATGATTTAGATGGAAAAGTATTAGATTCTGCAGAGCGGATAAGAGCAGAAAGCTTTGCAGTACGTTCCTCTTCTCCATTTGAAGATGGAACCGATTATTCTTTTGATGGATGTTTTGAATCGGTCTTAAACGTTAATCAAAGCGATTTGTGGGAAGCAATAAGCCAAGTCAAGGCTTCAGCTTTAGGAGAACGGGCTAAGAAATATGCCCAAGATTTCGGATTAACTATTGATGAAAGAATGGCAGTGATAGTCCAAGAGATGATCTCCTCCGGAAGAAAAGGAATTGTTTATTCTAAGATGCCGGCTTTAATCAATGCGGTGAAAGTTGAGGTTGATGGTTATGAAGTTGGAAAAAAAGAGATTCTAATTAAGGAAAAAGGTCCTGGAGGAAGGTTAATTGTGGGAAATAAAGATGATTGGCGAATGTTAGATTCACTAGACGATATATCTCAGATTCTGGAATCGAAATGGAATTGTCCGGTTAGAATAGAATTTAATACAGAATATCTTAATCCATTATATCTATTGCAATGCCGACCTTTAACCAACCCAGACCAAACCCAGTTCTTTTTTCGAGATAACGGAAAGCCATTTCGATTAATCGCTGAAACTTCCGACATAAATATGCCCTGTGATGTTTATTATCCTTTAGTTAATATCTCTCTTCCATACAGAGAAGATAACCTCTCTTTTGAGGATGTAAAACAGTTAGACCAACAACATCCTGAAGGATATGTACTAATGTGTGCTTATTTGGGATTCTGGCACAAAAATTATGATACGGTTACTTCTAATAAAAAAGCGGTAATTGTAACCACCGAGGTAATGGGTAATAATGACCATACTGCGGATATTTGCAGGAAAAGAAAAATAATGTATTTAAAGATGTACAATTTAAGCAAGTTCATGGAAGACGAAGACTTAGACTTAAAAACTGGAGATATGGTCAGAATAAAGAGTGATGGTATTACTGCGCAATTTTACAAAGAGGTTTAGGAAATGAACCAACTTAAATCCCTCATCACTGAAGCGTTTTCCTCGTTGTACTCTGATAGAAGAATTCCCTATGACAAACTATTAACCAGCGGAGTGGAATTGGGCTTTAGGGACTTGGAAGCTATGGCCGAGCTGTTAAAGCTACACCACCAAAACATGGAGTTGATTACAAAAAGCATGCCTCAATATGGAAAGCCTCTCTGGTATCCGGCGGAGATATACATAACCAGCATGCAGGTGCAGGATCTGCGTAAGATTGAGATGCACGGAGAACTTCTGGCGCAAAGGTATTATGATTTGCTGTTTGATGCTTCATTAGCTCCAAAATTAAATCAAGAACAGGTACAAGCTCTGGGAGAATGTAAATTTGGTGCGAATTATTATTATCGGGCAAAGAATTTTTTGGAAGATAATGTTCCAATCAACAATAAGCCTTTTGTGTTGGAATCATTTCTACTGCAAGGAAAACCATTAACCAATAGTGATTTCATCACCCGATTCTGGCATGATGTTGCTCCACAGGGTGCGTTCAACGTGGTAAATGATTTCTTTGATTATGTATTCCGCGGAAAAGCTGCTGGGAAATATTCTTCAATGGGTAGAATCATGGCAGAAATTATGTTTTGAGGCTACGACTATGAACCTAATCTCCCCTCTCACTTTAGAAGAAAAAGCTCGTTTGGACCAGCCTTTCAGAACTAACCAGTATTGGAACAAATGGTTGGATAATAATTTTTGCTTGGAAGTAGTTCCCACTCATCGTTTATATCTACTCGGCCTTCAGGAAGCAGCTTTATTTGAAAAGCATTTTGTCTTCCCTTTCTCTTCTTTATACAGCCCGCATAAAATTAAAGTTATCAAAACGTTTAATTTCAGAGATGAAGACCCGCGGATCAAATATACTGGAGACGACCTTCTACTTGCTGATGTTAAAGAAGAATTGCTTTCCCAAGAATTATCGGACTGGTTGGAAAGAATAGCAAATGATGGAGATTTATCAACACCGCCAGAGCGCAGTTCTTGGTTTAAAGACCTGCCTAGAATAGTTCCTGCTCGGATAGTTCCGGATTATTCGCAAACAGAAAGATATCAACATAGCTTATATGACCTCGACCAAGGATTGAGCTCAACTATAACCGGACTGAACTTTATCCCCGGAATAAGAACTACATTTCCTTCCTGCCGCGGGCATACTGCCTTTCCGGATCAAGATGCTCCTTATTTTATTTTAGATATTGATTTTAAATCCCCATCAGCAAGAACTTTACATCATAATCTGCAAGTTATTCGCGGAGTATATACCCATCTTACCGTTTTCTTAACCGGAGATGTACAGGTAGAATACAAGCTGGTCAAAGGAGACGCTTTAACCTACACTAATTTCTGGCAACAAGTGGCAGAGATAGTAAATGAATCCTTTTCAGAAAGAATTATTCCTGAAGATAAACAAGTCCAAATAGAGAACTTTACTTCTGAAACTTACCATCATAGTAAAACTCCGGGAGATTATGATTAAGTTACGGTTAAAATGATTATTAAATTAAAAAGTATTTAACTAGTCAACAATTCCAGCAATTCCGAAGTAGAAAAAACTTTTACTCTTCCTTGTTCTTTAAGCTTTTTATCATTAGACCAAAGAGGGCATTCTAATTTAAGCGCCAAAGCAAAATAGACCAAATCATCAAGATCAGGAGAAATTTCTTTTGCCTTAGGGATGCTCGCAAGAAGTTCCTCTATCGGGATAAATTTTAAACGTGAAGCTAGAGAAGCTAACACCTTTTCATAATTATCTTCAGAAAACTCGGTTTTTGATATAATTTCATCTTTATGTTCTTCAATTTCCTCGAGCAAAAAATCCGGTGCGTATAATTGCAGCCTTTCTGAAAAGAATAAGTCCGCCGTATGTCCAATAGGTGAAATTATCCCAGCAATAAGAATATTCGCATCTACTACTAAATCCATCTAAAAAGCAGAAGGGTACATCTTCTTAAACTTTTCGTGCAGAGACTTATTCACTTTCTTCCCCAGCTCTAAAGAAAATTCCATCGCCTCTTTTTCCGTAAGTTTTGACTTAGAGACCATTGCTTTTAAAACCTGCAATTGAGCTAATTTCTTGCGGATAGATTCTCTGGCTACTTCAGACCAGTTAATTTCAGGGCATTGCTCCATCTCCTGCTTCATTTCCTGCGGAACTGCTAAAGTTATCGTTGGCATATTAATATTATCTCCACTAGATACACAGTATACACTGGTTATATTTAAACTTTACGTAAGAAAAATAGTAACTTAATCATCGAGGAATCAAACGAAAACAAATAATCAACCGAAAAGGTTTTAATCTCTGCTCTTAGTAAAAGATAAAATGAGTACCAAAAATAAAATACCCCAACTACTTGCCCCTGCCGGGGATTTCAGTATGCTCACTGCAGCGATTAAAGCAGGAGCAGATGCCGTCTATTTTGGAGTCCGGGGATTAAACATGCGGGCTGCGGCAAGTAATTTTGAATTAAAAGATATCAAAAAAGCCGTAGAATTTTGCCATAAAAATAAAGTCAAAGCTTATTGCACCATCAACGTCATCATCTATGAGAAAGAGCTAATCCTGCTCAACAGAACTCTCCAAACCTTAAAACAAGCTAAAATTGATGCAATCATCTGTTGGGATTTAGCCGTTATAAAAAAATGCAAAGAGTTAGGAATTCCAGTTCACCTCAGCACTCAAGCCAGTGTGAGCAATTCAGAAGCGGCAAAATACTGGAAGAAATTTGGGATAAAAAGAATTGTCCTCGCTCGAGAGTGCAGTCTGGAAGATATAACAGAAATCAAGAAGAAAACAGGATTGGAAATAGAAGTCTTCGTACACGGAGCAAGATGTATTTCTCTTTCTGGAAGATGTTTTATGTCTCAGGAATTGTTTGGCAAGTCTGCTAATCGGGGAGAATGCTTGCAGCCTTGCAGAAGAGATTATATTGTTACAGATGAAGAAGGCAAGCAGGTTAGGCTGGAAAATAATTTCGTCATGAGCGCCAAAGATTTATGCACCCTGCCTATTTTGCCAGAAACTCTCGCTACCGGTGCAGATTGCCTGAAGATTGAAGGTAGAAATAGAAAACCGGATTATGTCTTCAAAGTAGTTTCCGTATATAGAAAAGCATTGGATACAATTAAAGAAAAAAGATTTAACCAAAAATTAATTACAGAGTTAACTGCCCAATTAAAAGAAGTCTACAATAAAGATTTTTCGCAGGGATATCTCGTAGATTATCCGTACCATCAACGCTGCAATGTTTATGGTTCAAAAGCTACTACTGAGAAAGTCCAGATAGGCAAAATTAGTAATTATTACAAAAAGAACCAGATTGCTGAATTCAAAGTTGAATGCGCCAGCATTTCTATTGGCGATAAGTTAGTCTTTACCGGCCCGACTACCGGATACGAAGAGTTCATAGTTAGTGAAATGTATAATGATTCGGGAAGAATCAATTCTGCCCAGAAAGGAGCAGTCATCACTATTAAAACCGGTTTCTTAGTTCGGGAGAATGATAAAGTTTATTTAGTTAAGAAGAGAGGTTAGGTTAAAATGCAAATCAACTGTCCAGAATGCAATAAAATCTTACATGTAGGTCAGCATAAGTTCGCAGATGGCTTATATGAAATTTATTATTGCAAAGAATGCGGTTATAGGAAAGAAGTTCCTATTAAAGAGAAAATATAATCCTGGGCTTCAGCTCTCTGTTTTTGATGTAACTTTTTTCTAAAAAGTTACTGCGGGTATCGGAAGGAAACATCAATTAAAGAAAAAATATAAATAATACTTTAAAAAGAAAACAAACCAAAAGATTAATGTGTCGCCCGATTTAAATTCGCTTCAAACTCAGGAAACTGCCCCATAGTTTGTTGCATTAATTTCCGCAGCGCTTTAAATTTAATCAAGATATCTTCTACGTTTTCTTCTCTGAGAATTCTTCTGACATTATCGTTTTCTAAAGCTTCGATATCCGACAAAACATTTTTCAATTCTTGCTCTGCCCCAGGCAGACCAGATCTCAACTTTTGTAATAAAGCTAAAAACAATTTTAACTGTTTAACATTTAGTTCATTGCTATGCAGTCCATAAATGCTTTTTTGTGCCGTTACCATCTTTATTCACCTCGATTTTATTTGTTTCAATTATCTTAATTTTAATCTTACAATTTAACTACACCCCTTTAGGCATCTTACCACCAAACTTCTTCATCAGAAACTTTTAACAAACGCGAAAAGTGACAACAATCACTTTTGCGCACAGATAAAGTCGTTGCTTTATCTTGTGAGTTTCATCAAAACATACCCTTCGGGACTTTACCACCCATTTTCTTCATCACCTTACTCAAATCTTTCTCTCCTTTAAACATCTTCATCATTTTCTTGGATTGGCGGAACTGCTTGAGCATCTCCCGCACTTCCCCAATCTTCACTCCTGAACCAGCAGCAATTCGATCAACCCTCTCCGCAGAGATAATTTCCGGATCTTCTAATTCTTCTTTGGTCATACTATCCATCGCATATTTCCATTTCTCCAATTTCCCCTCTTGAACTTCCAGCATCTCTTTAGGCAATTTCAACGAACCCATGCCCGGGATCATCTCCATGATCTTTCCAAAAGAACCCATCTTTTTCATGGATTTCATCTGTTCGTATAAATCTACTAAATTAAATTCGCCTTTGAGAAACTTATCCTGCATCTCTTTAGCTTGATCTTCAGAGATAACTTCTCTGGCTTTTTCTAAGAGAGATTCAATATCACCAAAACCAATTAATTTACCTATAAAACGTTGGGGATAAAAAGTTTCCAGATCCTCAATCTTTTCCCCTATCCCAATAAAAGTAATGGGAGCTTTGGTTATCGCACAGGCGGAGAGAGCTCCACCGCCTTTAGCTGTGCCCTCTAACTTTGTAATGATTACCCCGCTAACTTTACAAGTATCATGGAAAGCCTGAGCTTGTTTTTCTGCAGATTGACCCAGATCCGCAGAAATAACCAGTAATCTTTCGTCGGCTTTTACTGCCGAGTTTAATTGATTTAATTCCTTAATTAAATCTTCAGATAAAGCATCCCTTCCCGCAGTATCTACAATAACTAAATCATAATCTTTCAGCTGCTTTTGAAAAGAGAGGTAGATATTTACCGGATCTTTTTCTTTCCTTATCCCTAAGAAATCAACTCCTACGGATTTAGCTAGTTGTTCTAGCTGGTCATAAGCAGCCGGTCTCCAGGTATCTGTCTGCATCAGCGCTATTTTATAACCCCGTTTCTTATAGAATTTCGCTAGTTTTCCGGCAGTAGTAGTTTTTCCCGAACCGAATAAGCCCACCAGCATAATCTGGGTCGGTTTTTTATTGATCTTAATTTCATGGGGCTCTTTTCCTAAGAAATTGGTCAACTCTTCATAAACGATTTTTATCAGCTGTTCGCGTTTGGTTATCCCAGCGGGAGCATCTTCTTTCGCCCGCTCTTTAATTTTCTGGCTTAGGCTAAAAACCAGTTGGACATTAGTATCAGACTGCAATAAGGCCCGCTGGATTTCTTTAACTAATTCATTGATCAGCTTTTCATCTACAAACAAAGATTGAGCGATCTTATTGAAAGTGCTTTTTAAAGAGTCTCCTAATTTATCTAAGACCATTTTAAATAGAAAAGAAAGCCGGTTATATAAAAGTTATTGCTATTTTTAGCCTTTAAAAAAAGCTCTAAAAGAAAGTTCTTACTTTCGCCTACATAAACAAGACTATCAACCCAAAAATAACTAAGATTAAAGATAAAGTAAAATTAAACACCTTATGATAATGCCCATACCATTTCTCTGCGTTCTTATGCAGGAAGGGTGGTTTATTCAAAGCTTTCTTATGTTTGTACTCTTTAAGCAGATAAGCTAATATTAAAGCCCCAATTAATAACCAGACCCATAAAATCAGATAATACAATAATAAAGGTAGAGCAATAGTTCTGGTAGCTTCGCTCATGTAGAGGAAACGGATCAACAAAAAGTTTTTATTCAAATTAGTAAAACTAAGTAGGCCAAAAACAAATCCAGCAATCAGGATCATATAATAAGAGAATAAAACTCCCATGATTTTATGGAAGATTGCTTTTATTTTCGGACGCACTTGCTTTAAAGTATGTTTCCAGGGTATAAAGAAATCTTTAATTACCGCTAAAGCCGCAATTAAAGCAATAATAGCCATAAATTTAGCAAAAACTTTTCCAATCCCAGAATAGCCGAACCAGGCAAATAATCCCATCCCAAAGAGAAGATAAGAAGCAAATACTCCTAAAAGATACAATAATCCTTTTCTAAGCATTTCCTGACGCTCTTTTACATACATGAAAATCATTAACAAAACTAAAAATAAGGCTAAAGTTCCCGGAGTAAAAGCGCTAGATAAAGCAGAACCAGTAACCGTCCAAAAATGTAAATTGTCTAACACTCTTTTAGAAGAGCTTTTTCCAACTAATCCGATCATCTCAGTTTTATCCAAAGAAGGACAGCCGGCTTCAACATTGTCTTTAACCCTCTCTTCCAATAAAGCTAAAATGGATTCATGGCCTAGAAAATAGCTATTCTGCATGAAGATTACTGGAATGCCCTGGTTGTCTTTAGGCACAGAATAAAGATTAAAATAGTTCTGCAATGATTTTAAGTTTTCTGAATTATAATAGACCTCAAACTTTTGGATTTGCAGCTGAGGATACTTATTCTGCAATTGTTCTAATAAAGTACCCACTTGAGGGCAGGTCTCACAGCCATCCCCATAAAAATAATAGATGCAATCATTTTCGGTTGGGGCAACCTTCTCTTTGGCAGTAATATTCCCCGCCGCTAGAGTAATTTGTACTATTAACAATAATATCAAGAATACTAATAATCCCAGTACAAACCTCTTTTTCATAATATAGGTATTAAACAAAACTATCTTATAAACTTTTCTTATTAGAACCAGGTCAAAATCAGATAATATCTTCTCCACCATCACAAACTTTAAGTGTCTGCTCTTAAAAAATCAAGATTATGCAGGAAAAGACTTTGTTTAGGATTTCAGTAATGGTCATTATTATAGGTGTAATCTTCTTATTTTTCTATTCAGAAACCCTCAATTTAAAGCCTAATCCCAATCTTAAAGAGATCAATTCCGGAGAGCCGGTCAAACTTAAAGGTATAATTAGTAAGATAACCCAGAAAGACAAGGTTGCTTTCATCGAGATGGAAAGCGAGAGGGTTGAAAAGAACAATATAATTCTCTTTCCTGACCAAGAGATCTTTCTGAAAGAAGGAGATTCAGTAGAGATTTCAGGTACTGTTGAAGAATATAATAATCAAAAAGAGGTTATTGGAAATAAGGTGGTGCTTAAGTCTGGTTAAGAGATTAATAAAGAGATCTCTGAAACTTAATTTACGGCCTATAATTCACCACTCTTTCAGACGGGATAGTAAAATAAAATCGAGTATCACCTGGATTAGATCTTACCCAGACTGTTCCCCCATTCTTTTCTATTAAAGATCTGACTAAATCTAAACCAATCCCTTGTCCAGTCCCGTGCCCAGTTTCCGCTCCACTTTCTGAAGTGCTTACTTTTGGTAAAAAGATTAATTGGTTCAAAAGAAAACCTCTCCGCTCTTCTTCTAATAATCCAATATACTGTTCAGGAGTTTTAGGGATATACAACCCTTTTTGTTCAATAAAATTTTCTAGACCTGCCAAAGGCTTTTCTAAATCTGCAGCAGCAACTAATCCTCGTTCCACTGCCTGTCGAGAAATCCTATCTGTATCAATATTAATCCCATTATTCGATACCCGCACTAGGTAAGGGGTATAATTACCTCTAGTGGTTACGCTGATTTCTCGCTTATCTTCAACAGCTAGCGCTGCAGGAAAACCGTGAGTGATCGCATTTCCTAACAGATTATTCATCACTAATTCATAATCTCTGCTTTCTGTCTCAAATGGAAAGCTCTCCGTTTTATCAGAAAAAGAAATATTTTTTTCATCTAAAACCGCCTGATTTAAGAAAGGGAAAAGTTTCAGATAAGCTCGAAAGGAAAAATGTTCTGATGGTCCTAGATTAAAGAAAGTCCGGTAAGTATAATCAACTCGTCTCAGTAGAAGACTGATTCTCTGAGCATTATCCAAACTATCCTGGTGAGTAAAAGAGTGGTCTTCTGGGAAAAGCCCGGAAAATTTATCGATTAAACCTTCCATCTCTGAGAGATTAGCCTGTAATTCGGTTTCGTTCCCAGCTCTAGCTAAAGATTTTAATTTAATGGATATCCCCGCAGCCAGGCTAGCTAGCTCTCTTAATGGAGATAAAATATTAGGATTGGACTCTTTTTCATCCTCGCAAATAAAACCGCAGAAGGTATTAATTTTTCTTAAAGGGCCGCGCAGTTCATGGTCTAATTGCTGAAGAAATCTTTCTCTCTCTTCTGGGTTTAAATTAGATAGGTAAGATAAAACCATCAATAAACTAAAATAACCAGACTATTTATAGTTTTCTACTAAAAAGTAACAAAATCATTAGGAAACTGACTGATTACTAGATTGAGGGCTACGAGGGGTAGAACTACCCTGAAAAGCTTGAGCAATTTCCTCTTCAGTCCAGCCGGTCTGCTGGGTTAAGATTTGTTTGATATCTTGATCGGAAGTGCCTACTGCTCTCTCCTGTTGTACCCAAGCTCTAAGTTCATCGATATTATAAGCTTTCTTTTTGGGCTTAAAGACATAGACAAATAGTATAGTGATAATCAAGATTAAGACCAAAGCAATCGCTCCGATTAAGATATAGAGATTATATTTTTCCCAGAATTCTTTTAAGGAAAAAGGTTCGACTGCAGGTTGAGCTGCAGAAGGTGCTGGTTGAAAAGTTTGTTGAGACGGAGGCAATTGATTAGTAATCTGACTGGGCTGCGGGCCAGCAACAGTTTCCACATCGCAGGATTTAACTAAGTAGGGTTTCTGTTCTTCTGTACCACAATAATGTTCATCCACACAAGTCCGTTCTTCTTCATCATTTTCGCAATCTGACCATAAGCTGCAGACCCAGGATTCGACACATCCAGTACAATTCTTAACTTCTAATTTATTTTTCTCACATTTGTTTAAATCGTAACAGGTACTAGACTGTTGTAAACTAGCATTACAATAACTCCAGGTTCCGCAACTCCATTTCGGGTTGCAATTACTTCCGCCAGGAGATCCTCCGCCAGGAGTTTCGCAGGTTCCGCAATCAGCAGAACAGGAAGAACAAGTTTCTCCGCCATTACAGCTGCCATCTCCGCAGACTGACTGAGGAGCAATAGTACAATCTGTACCCGCAGCTCCAACACAGAAAGTTTCCGTGGTTGTAGTCTCATCCTGACAGGAGGCATAAACCACATAATTTCCATTTTGGGAAGGGGTAAAAGAAGCAGAATATTGTTTATTTGTATTGGCAGTAACCTGGTCTACCCAGATAGTTTTTGTAGGAGTGCCGTATCCATATTCCATGCTTACCCAGATATTAGCAGCATTGCAAGTTCCAGTAATCGAAACAGGCGTACCTGAAGCAGTAATATCTTGGACTTGAACCGTGCCAGCTAAAGCTAGAGGCATTAAAACTAAAAGAAAAAAGAAAAAATTATTTAACTTCATATTTGACCTCTACTTTATCTAATAGAGCCTTACCAGTTCCCGCAGAGGGCCAATTACCCCAGACGAAAGCTTCAATCTTCATCTCGCCTTTATTGGCAAGTTGATGGGCAAATTCTATCGTTTCCTCTTCTTCAATACTTAAATTGCCTTTGTTTTCATAGATATAGGTATTCGATTGGTTATTGTAAGCTAGCTGTACTATCAGTAGATGTTTACCTAGATCTTCTTTTAAAGGAAAGACGGTTACTTTAACTTGGTAGTCTTCTCCTAGGGTAAGAGTTTCCGTTGCTGCAACTGCTAAGCCGCTTATGCCTAAAAGCTCGATTTTCATCGGTATGGTAGATTTAGCTACGCAGGCGTCGTCTTTACAGATATAATCATTTTTAGCATAGCTTTTACAATCAACATCTTGAGATGTAATTACATTATCTTTACAGAATTTTTCGGTTAAGATTATATCGCTTTTACATTTATCTGCAGCTGAAGTAGTTCCATCGCTGGCCGTACCTTTCTCGAAATAATTCAGCCCGAGAACACCCGCTAAATCTGTATCCGCAGGATCAGTATCAGTACAGACTGAAACGACTGCTTTTGGCTGGCAGGCTCCTGCTTGACAGGTTTCATCTGCTTTACAGGCAGGCTGGATGATCCAATCACTACCATCTTGGTCACAAATTTTTATATTGGTAGCATTAGCACAGGCTTTCTCATCAGAATTACATAGAGGAGGTGGTGCTAACATTTCACAAGCTCCAATTCCATGATTGCATTCCCAACCTTCTAGGCAGGGTGTATTAATGAAACTCTTTCCATCCGCACTGCATTTAGAGAGAACTTTTTTATCTCCAGAACAGAAAAATTCGTTAGGAGTACAAACCTGCTCTTTCACGCATAAACCGGCTTCAGAACAGATAGATCCTGCACTACATTTAACATCCTCAGGGCAATTTGCACAATTTTCTCCTACATCTACAATTCCATCTCCGCAGCCTTCGGTAACTTTTTCTTCAACCACAATCTCGGCGGATTCACCATTAATGATTAAATCTGGATGCGCTTTGTCATCTAAATCATAAATATTGAAAGATTCAAAAGTTAAGTCATATACTCCCACTGGTGCGCCTTTCTGGAACTGTAATTGGGCCAGGGCAAACTCTTCGCTTCTCGCTTCAGCAGCATTCACGGTAGCATACTTAAAGACAATCTGGCTGCCGAGACATTCAGCAGTATCAAAAACTAGACCTTCTCCCCAATTTAATAAGTCATTAACCTGTAAATCATTTCCTAAATCATCACAAGTAAGGCCTTCTGGCAGATTTAATTTAAAATCTATAGCAACTGTGTTTTTCGTCTCAATATTAGTTTTAATGATCAAAGAGAAAGGTGTATTCTCTAATATCTTTCCAGGATCAACAATTCCAGCAGTAAATTTTGCCTCCGGCACAAAAAAAGCTTTCCCTGCAATCTTATCTGAAAATAATAATAATGCTCCCAAGACAATTATCGCGCTGATAGTAATCACTGCAATAATCAATTGCTTGTTCGCTTCTCCCTGATTAGCGGAAGGATGAGCTTCCCAAGTGTGCGGAGGTAATTTATTTTTATTCTTTAATCGTGCTTTCTTTATCATTTTGAAAACCCCTCTAATTCAATAATTATTTGTTTTATTTGGATTTTTAATTTTGGCAAGTCTTTCTTAATGATATCATAAACATAATCTAAATCTACACCATAATAATGATGGGCTAATTTGTCTCTGGTTCCGGCAATCTCTCCCCAGGGCATTTGTGGATATTTGTTTACAAAATCAATAGGCAAATTTTTTACTGCTTCACCGATTATTTCCAAATGACGAACCACTGCACTCTGAACAAGAACATTCTTTAAAAACTTAGCTTTAGAAAATTTCTGAGTAAATGATTCAATATTAGAAATGCTTTCCAGTATATGCCTCAGAAAAAAAAGTGGATCTTTATTCATAAGATTCGGACCTCTTCTTTTAAAATTCTCTCTTTAAGTAAGTGATTAATGGAATTATAGGTAATTAAATCAACTTTTGGGTTTAGTTTTAGTTTCAGCTCCCTTTCAAGACGAATCAAATCAAAAAAGCCTTTCCCACTCTTTAACCGAACTAATAAGTCCAAGTCGCTATCTTTAGTTTGTTCCCCTCGGGCATAAGAGCCGAAGATTCCTGCTTTTACCGCTCCATTCTTTCTCAAAATAGGCAAAGCTATCTTTATAATTCTTTTCAATGAAGAGTATTTATTCATCTTTTTTTATCTTCTCTGGGTAGTATGTTCTTTGAAATTTTTTCCTAGCTTAATAAGACTATCTTCCAAACGGCGAAAATTGCTTTTATTATTAACCATATCTTTCTCCATTCCTCTTACTGTTCCGTAAGTAGTAAACAGAAAAGTTAAGATTAATATTAATAACCCCTGCTCTAAAGTAGGTGAATTACCAAAAATATACCCGAATACTATCACTAAAGTTACTAGGAACAAAATAATAGTAATAATATCATATATTTTCATCTTTTAACCACCTTTGAAAAAAGAGACTATGAACATGATTATCCCCAAGGCCATTAAAGTCCAGAAGATATAATCTCTCCAGTTGAATTCTTCTTTCATTTTTTTAATATCATCTCTTTTTAGTATGTTCTTTGAAATCTTGAGCAAGATGGTTAAATTTTGTTTCTAACTTGATTATCTTATCACTAACCGACCAGGTCTTTAATAATACCGTAAAAATTAAACCGGTTAAAGCAATGAATTCTGTTGGGCTATTACCAAAAACATACCAAATAATTAAGATTAAGCTAAAAACCAAAAAAATCCAAAATAGTATCTCTTTGAGGTCCATTTTTATTGAAAAGCCTTCCCGGTCAGGAATAAATAAATGAAAATAGTGATAAATATTACCACTACAATCCAAAAGGCAAGGTTCTGCCAATTTATCTTTTTCATTTTCTTATCAAAAATATGTTTTTAAAGCGCTGGCGATGGCCGAGATTTTTTGTAAGGTGTTAGCATCATCTGGAAGGGCATCTAGGTTATCTCTAATCGCAGTTAGTAGGGTATAGGTTTCTTGGTTAGTGGTTTCTACTTTAAAACCGGCAGCAGCTACGCAAGCTCCTTCCTTACAATCGCCTTGATTAGGGCAGGTATATTCAGTTTTTAAGACATTCATTCCTTTCTGACCCGTCTCGCAACTATATTCTATAATCTGAACAGTATCTTCACAATTATCTGTATAAGCACCATAAGTGACTCCATCTAAGAATCCAGTCGCAGTTCCTTTCTGAGATAATCCAGAAGACTGATCCGTATCAGTACAAATTTGTAGGCATGGGTTAATTCCACCACAACTCCAACCCGGTTCAGTTTGGCAAGTTTTAGAACATCCATCTTTATCCGCTACATTTTTATCATCACAAGCCTCTCCTACCTGTAAGATCCCATCCCCGCAAACTGGAACTACGCAGAGTGGATTAGCTGTACAATCAGAATCCTCACAATCTTTAGAATCATCTTCATCATCATCTATTCCATTACCACAGTCAGATTCAGGAGGAAGGTCCTTAGATACGCATTTATAATTCTCGCATTTAGATCCAAGCCCGCAGTAGCTATCCGTTGAGCAGTCAACACAAGTCCATTGTTGAGCGATTAAAGCACATTCATTATCGCAGCTTTCACAAAACTTTTCGCAAAGGGGACTATCAACACAAGCAAAATCAGCACAATTGGCAGCGATAGCGCAATCAATTGCTGCTGCTTTAACCGTAATTACCTTAGAAACCGAAGTGGTTGTCCTGGCAAAATTGCCTTTCTTTGCCAAAAGATTGCTAAAGGTGAAAGTGGCTGATCCTTCCGCATTTGCTTTTGCCTTTAAAGTAACCAAAAGCTTTCCAGCTCCGGAAACTTCCGTTGCGGTATTAGTCTCACCATATTTATATCCTGAGCCGATCAAAGCATTATAAGTAACGGTTGCTCCCGGGAAGAGATTTCCGCTAACCGCAGATTTATCCGTAAAAGAAACAATCCCAGTTGGGGTTAAGACAAACTCAGCAGACTTGATCGCTTTATCCGAAGCAATATCCAATAAAATCTGTACCTCGAAGGTATCCCCCACCTTAATATTGTTTTCATTAGGGAGATTAACCTTAAAAGTAACCTCCTCAGCTAAAGCTAATGAAAACCCGATCACTAATTGGATCAAGACTAAACAGATTAAAAATTTATTTTTTGTTGACATTTTATCATTCACCTCATTTTAACACTTATCCAAGGCATGAGTTAGATCATTCTCATCAGCCATCCCATAGACTATACCATTTTTGCAGACAAAATAACCGTCGCCTGAATAATCGCAGATAGTTTGGCCTGTACCGCCACAATCAGTTTTGCTTTGGGCATCTAGGACATAAAGCATGGCCGTAACATCATCACCGCTAAGAGACTGGTCATTATTCAAATCACCGATAGGAGTACAGGAAGTATCACTGCAGAAATCAGTTTTATGAGTTAGGTCATTCTCATCAGCCATCCCATAGACTATACCATTTTTGCAGACAAAATATCCATCAGTTGAATAATCGCAGACAGCCTGACCTGTGCCGCCACAATCAGTTTCGCTTTGGGCATCCAGGACATAAAGCAGGTTATTCACATCACTGCCGTCTAATAGTTGGTCATTGTTCAGATCACCTTTAGGTAGGCAGGTTTCTGTTACTACACAGATATTATTCTCACATTTAGATCCAATTCCGCAAATTGCATCATTAGTACAATAACCTGCACAACCTGGATCTGTTACACAATCAGAATCAGCACAATCTATCTTAGCATCGCCATCATTACTGATCTGATCAGTACATAAGATTTCTTTCTTACCCTTGATCATTACACCGGTTGATCCTAACTTATTAAAACATATACAACCCAGACCACAAGATTTTCCCGAGCAATCTTTATAATCAGTACAATCTAAAAGTGTATCTCCATCCTCATCTTTCCCATTATCACATATCTCTACAGTTTGAACACAAGCATTATTAGAACAAGTCTCTCCAGCTACACAACTGCCGCAGCTTCCACCGCAGCCATCATCTCCGCAGGTCTTGTCAGTACAGGAAGGAGTACAAACAACTGTCTCAATACAACTAGAATCACCAGCACAATCAGTATCCGCACAATCTATCTTAGCATCACCATCATTACTAATCTGATCAGTACATAAGATTTCTTTCTTACCTTTGATCATTACACCGGTTGATCCTAACTTATTAAAACATATACAACCCAGACCACAAGATTTTCCCGAGCAATCTTTATAATCAGTACAATCTATAAGGTTATCATTATCATCATCTATTTTATTACCGCATACCTCTACAGTTGAAACACAGGCGCTGCCATCACAATTAAATCCACTAGGGCAAGTTCCGCAGCTTCCCCCACAGCCATCATCACCGCAGGTCTTGCCAGTACAGGAAGGAGTGCAAACTGGAGGAGCATCATCAGCACTTTTAATTGTAATCGTAGAAGATTTCGCAGAAGTAATTGCATTTACTGCTCCTTCCATTAAGTTATACTCGCTTAAAGTAATTTCGCTCCCATCCTTAGCTTCTGATTTAATCTTAAACTTAACTGTAAATATATCTACCTTACCAGTAAGTATCTTAGCATCAGGATTAAACAAAGGAATAAAACCATCAGAAAAAAAGACCTCTCCCGCTTTAGTAGTTATTATAGCCAAATATTGCCCACCTGGCCATCCGTATTTAAGTTCTAGCAAGCTTTTTGCCTCTATAACTTCTAATTTAGTGGAATCATAAATAACTTTAGTTATTGCACTAGTAACTTTTACACTGCCAGTATCCGCTTTGATTGTAATTGTAAATTCATCATTTGGGATACCGCTAATCGAATAAGGATCAATGCCAATCTCTCCGGGCTGCAAAGAAACTAAAGGAGTACTCTCAATAGCTTTACCTACAAACTGTTTCCCAAACATTACTAACAGAAACAAAACTAAAATTGCCCCGAGAGTAATTACTACAACTACAATCGGTTTTTTAGAACCACCAGAACTAAGATTATTTTTATTATCTCCACTTTTTTTTGTTGAAGTTAAATTAACTGGTTTCATTTTAACACCTCTGTTTTGATACTTGAAAAAAAAGAAGCAAATTATAATTATATAATCTCCTAAAAATTAACCAAATCTCATGTTTATCTATATCCATCTATCCATACACCTGTTTTTAAGTAAAGTAATTTCTTTTTATTTATATAGTTATCGGCTACAAAAATCCGCCACTTTTATCTACCTCATTAATAAACACTTATCTAAAT
>Ga0209542_10001065_pt1 | contig 65386 bp, 55 predicted proteins | sample RifCSPhighO2_01_FD_184028 | JGI IMG/M metagenome (GOLD analysis project Ga0209542, IMG submission 184028) | Soil microbial communities from Rifle, Colorado - Rifle CSP2_plank highO2_0.1 (SPAdes) (version 2) | ecosystem: Environmental > Terrestrial > Deep subsurface > Rock core/Sediment ...
GTATGCTACTGCCCCTGCCGCCAGGGTTAACGCTTTGTTTGTTCCTCCGTTTGCTATAGGAAGAACTCCTGAGACATCTGCCGTTAAGGATACGGCAGAGAAAGAAGGAGCAGCCCCTGTGTTTCCATGAAGAACAGTTCCTGTTGTCCCGGCAGTAACCTGGGCAAGGACCCCCGAGCCGTTGGTAATAAGAGGTCCTCCGTTTGAGCTAAAGCCTGAGAGGGTAAGTCCCGCAAAGGTTGGGGAAGATGAGGTTAGAACATTCTGGTCCATGTCGTAAAGCTCATTTGCTCCCTGTCCCGTATCAAGAGTGGTTAATACTCCCGCACCTGCCGCAGTTATGGACCAGCTATCATCTGTTAGGGAAAGCCCTGTTGTTGAGGAAGACCCTATGGTAATTGCTCTTGCCGTTGCGTCGCTTCCCAAAAGGATATCGCCTGTTGTTGTGGTGCCCAAAGTCAGAGTCTGTTTTGCCGTTGTTGAGAGTGTTCCCGTTGCATTAAGATATGCTCCTCCTGCTGTCCCTGCAGATAAGGAGGCTGTAGGAGTACCCGATGAGATGTTTAAGACTGCAAACTTGGCAGCAGTGGTTGAAGTACCTCCTATTGCAAGATCAACTGTTGAGTTGGCAGGATATAAGAGGCCGGTTGAGGTCTGTCTCCAGAAGTTTCCAACAGATACACCCATATCACTCCAGGAAAGAGTGCCTGAACCATTTGTTGTTAGAGCATAGTTTGCAGTCTCAGTTCCCGGCCATGTATAGGTAAGATTCCCAAACCTTGTGGTTCCGTCTACCTCAAGCTCATCCTGGATATATAGGTCAGCTACTCCATCTGGGGTTGATGCTCCTGAGGTATCAGAGGCAAAGAAGTTGTAGGCGTTGGCAGTTCCACCTCCAATATTTAGAGCATCAGAGGATAGAATATTTCCACCAGCTGCATCAATTACAAGATCGCCATCTGTGTCTTTAGTAAATGTTGCAAAGGTAACTCCTGCATCCTTAAAGATAACATCTGCACCGTCTGCATCAAGGATAATATCTGTTGAGGAGTCTAAGGTCATATCTCCTGTTGAATTTAAGTTTAAGGTTCCTGCAGGAGTAATGGTAAGGTTTGATCCGTCTGTGGTTGAGAGAGTTAAGTTTGTTGCATCGGATTGGAACTTGAAGTAGTCTCCCGTATCACTGTTTGGCTGGATGAGAACGTCTCCTGTTGTTGCACTACCTAGAGTCAAGGTTTGTTGAGCAGTAGTTGAGAGTGTTCCTGAAGATAAAAGATATGCTCCTCCTGCTGTCCCTGCAGATAAGGAGGCTGTAGGAGTACCCGATGAGATGTTTAAGACTGCAAACTTAGCAGAAGTAGATGCCTGTCCGCCGATAGCAAAGTCGACAGTCGAATTATTAGCAAACAAGAGCCCCGAACTCTGGCTCCAGAAGGTATCTCCCGTCTCCCCTGTTCCGCAAGAGCCAAATGATGGCGCTGTTCCTCCCAGAAGACATTGAGAAGTTGTTCCTGCTGTTGTCTGGGCCAGGACTCCTGATCCATTGGTATATAGAGGGCCACCGTTTGATGTAAAAGATGAAAGAGTGAGAGAAGAAAAAGTTGGTGATGCGCCTGTATGAATATTTTGGGGTAAAGAAAGTGTAATCGAGCCGGTTGATCCGGAAACAATAACCTGATTGCTGGTGCCGGTAAGCGATGTTACCCCCGCATTTGTAATCTTAAGGCCTGAAACAGATATTCCACCTCCTGCTTCAAGGGTAAGGCTACCGGACTTACCTCCGATAGAAAGAACCCCCGTATTTGTAATAGTCGGGGTTTGACCTGTTCCGACCGATATACCATCCCCTGCAACCACTCCGTAGAGAACATTTGATGCTGTTAATCTTCCTGCTCCAGCATCGATATCCTGATCCTCGGTTATTATACCTCCTGAAAGAGTTGCTACTCCGACTGCCTTAATGGTATTTAGAAATTCTACATTTTGGGCAAACTCGCTTGGAACAGTTACTCCAAAAGTCAGACTGTCCGCCAGGTTTGCAGCCCCCAAAACTGCTTTCCCTGTCAACCTTGAAACTTCAGAATAGATAGGCTTTTCTTGGGTTTTCAAAATGCCTGCGAATGAAAGAATTTTGGAAAGATCAGGTTTTTTAAGAAGATTATTTGACTTAAGAGTTGCAAATCCAATACCAATTAGAACAATAAAGAACATTACAAAAACGGCTCCAAGCATCATCTTTTTGAAAACAATTATCGTCTTTACAAGCTCCTCAAGATAGTTTTGGGAGTGCGAAATAGAAACTTTTTCTGAAGCGGGTTGCAAGGTCTCCAATACTTCGCCTGCCTGCTGTCTTTTAAAGTTATCTATTTGCTCTGGGGCGTATCTTCTTTGATTGCCCGGAGTTCTATGAGGAATAAGAATGCCTTTTTCTTCCCATCTTCGAAGAGTTTTTGTTGAAACGCCCAAGATACTCGCTGCTTTTTGGATACTAAAAAGTTTCATAGGGCAGGTCCCGCCAATGGCGGGGCGGATTAAAATTTCCGCCTAGATCTTTTTCAAAATTTCGAAAAAGGATGTCCAAGTTTGTCAACATTCTAAAGTAAGTCTGTCTAAGTGTGTCTAGGTTTTTGTCCATGTTTGTCCAAGTTTTCCAATAATATATATATTACTACATATATGTGAAAAAATGTCAAGTGGTATAATAATCTTATCAGAATCTTATCAAGTTACTGTCAGCGAAAATGAAAGATCAAATTTTTGAAGCTAAATTTTTCACAATTTTCCCTATTGCCAAAATGATGAGATTATGATAAATTTTAATTATGATTCAATTGTCTTACACTTATTCGATCATCCTAAAAGAGAAACTGCAGCAGATAGAAAGCCTTCGAACAGAAATTCTTCTTTCTCCTCTCTCGCCCAAGATGGAACTTCAGTTAAGATGGGACGCAGTGGTGGATAAAATTTTTTCATCACTTGACCTTGCTGGATTTTCCGTTTCCAGAAAACAAATCTCAAAAGTTTTATCTCATCAAACAGGTAATCCAAAGCTTCTTCCTATCGAAGAGGAAATTTTCAACTACAAGAAGGCTTTGGATATTATTTCAAGAGATTGGTTTGTTTCCTCAAGAAGTGTTTCTGTAAAAGACACTTTGATACTCTATGATACCTTTAATAAAGGTAGGCTAATTCTCCCTCTTTCTCGTATTCAGGAACTTTTGGATTATCTTCAAGCACACAAAGAAAATCCAATTATTCAGGCGGGCACTGCCTGTCTTGGTATAGAAAGAGTAAGGCCTTTCTCAGAAGGCAATGATCAACTGGGAAGATTTCTTGCTTACCTTTTTCTATATAAGCATGGATATGATGTAAGGGGGCTATTGGTTTTTGAAAAAAACTGGAGCAAAGATAAAACAACATATTTGGATGCATCAAGAATCGGGATGAATGCAGCAAGCATTACTCTATGGCTTGAGTTTTTTGCAAATAGTGTTGTTTCCCAGCTTAATGAAACAATTGGGAAAATAAAAAGTCAGAATCCTGATATTATAGGTCTTGATAGTTCCTTTTGGGATATTAACGAAAGACAGAAGGAAATTTTAATTTTGCTTGACCAACCCAACAGTACCATAACCAATAAAAAAGTACAAAAATATTTCAAAGTATCTCAAATTACAGCATCGCGTGATTTATCCAAATTATCAACTCTAGGCCTAGTTTTTACACACGGCAGGGGCAGATCGGTATACTATTCTAAGGTATGAAATTAATTCTCAATTTTAAATTTGAAATGAATAGAATCTTAGCGCTGTTTTTTATAATTTTTTTATTTGTAGCTGTGGGGCTAGCTCTTGCCCAAAACGTTTCAACGGGAATTGCTCTGCCAACTACAATTGCTGATAAAAATATAAAAGACGGATCCATAATAACTGCTACTTTAAAAGGATATGGGCTTAGCACTTATGCCTATGATCCATCTCTGTATGGGGTAGTTACACTTAATCCGGCTGTTTCTCTTAAAAACAAGAGCAAAGATACCTATCCCGTAATCTCTTTCGGAAAAACTCTTGTCAGAGTATCAACAATCAATGGACCCATAAAGGAAAATGATCTTATTGCAAGTTCCTCTATACCGGGTGTTGGGCAAAGAGCTGATATGAATGGCTTTGTCCTGGGAATCTCGCTTGAAGACTATACCAATAACGATCCAAATGCAATTGGACAAATTATGATATCTATTGATCCGCATTACAATGCTACCTTTGTTGCAGTTAAAACCAATCTTGTGCAAAATCTGAAGGCAATTGCCGGAGCTCCCTTACTGTCCCCTCTTACGACGCTTAGGTATCTTTTGGCAGGATTGGTAGCCATAGCTTCATTCATTCTTGGGTTTATCTACTTTGGGAGAATTGCGCGAACAGGAGTAGAGGCATTGGGAAGAAATCCCTTGGCAGCAAGAATGATTGAGCTTGGAATTATTATTAATGTTCTTTTGACAGCAGCAATTATACTTGTTGGGGTTGGCATAGCTTATTTAATCTTAATTTTGTAACCAAGTCTGACTTGGTAACAATTCTGACTTGTTGTAGAATAATTTTATGACCCGTTCGAGGCATTCGACTGAGCTCAGCCGAAGTCCAAGTTCAGGCCATCGGCTCTGAGGACTTCGACGGTGAGCTCAGTCGAACCGCTCAGGCTTGAAGAGGTCATAGTGAGGTATTCGAACTATGAACATTAATCAAATAGTAATCCTAGATATAGCATTTGCTCTTTTGGTGGTCTCTGTAGCTCTCTGGGTAATGGTAATCTCTTATTCTCAACTTCTTAAAAAAATGAACTCGTATCAGAGGCAGGCAGATGATCTTAAAAAGCAAATTAACTATAAGGAATCTCGGATCATTGATGAGGCAAGGGAAAAAGCAAGGGAAATTATTGATGAAGCTTTGGAAAAAGCGCAAAGAGTGATAAGCGAAAGCCAGTCGACTAATTCTCAGGCAAAGAAAATGCTTGATGATGCTCTTGAAGCCTTAATAAAACATCAGATTTCCTATTTTGAGAAAGCATCTCAGGATTTCCTGAATGAATACAGGAGGGAGCTTGGAGCCCTGAAGCAAAGAAGTGTACAAATAGCTCGAAATGTATCAGAAGATATAGGAAAGCATACTCTTGAAGAGGTGCAGGATTTTGACAGTATTCTTCAAAAAGAAACTATTGCCGCCCAAAAAATCGTAGAAGACAAGATCGAGGACCAATATTCCGGGGCCCAAAAAGAAGTCGAAGAGTACAAGAATGAAATGATGAAAAAGGCTGAGGAAGAAATCTACAAAATTCTTGAAAATGTTTCAAAAATTGCTCTTGGAAAAGGACTATCACTTCAAGAACACGAACAACTTATAATCGATGCTTTGGAAAAAGCTAAAAAAGCCGGGTAAAAATAGCTTCTTATGCAAAATAATCTGCCCAGTTCTGATATTTTCAAAAACTTGAGGACCCTCAAGGAGACAGAAGAATTCTTGTCCCAAATCAATAATACCCTTGAGAGCCTTTTCAAAATTAAAAGGGGGAGCTTTTCACAGGTTCTTGATAAAAATATGGGGGCGGAGAATGCCCAGATTCTAAAAAAAATCGCAGAGGAAAAGAAGATAGATCTTTCGAATCATTCTTCACTTGAAAAGCTTCTTTTTGAAATTAAACAGGAAATTTCAAAAGTCAAGGTTCTTAAGCTTTATCTTGCGATTGATCCCACTCCTCAGATCATTGAAAATACTTCTTCATGGGTCAAGGAAAATTTAGGAGAAGACGTGGTCCTGGATATAGAAAGGGATGAAACAATCCTAGGTGGGGCTATAATTTCCTTTGATGGTCAATACAAGGATTTTTCTCTTAGGAAAACACTTGATGAGATCTTCAAAAGTAAAAGAAATGAAGTTTTTGCCCTTATCAAATGAAAGATTTTACTGCCTATCTAAATGAGACTGAAGAAATTGGATATGTTGAGCAGGTTGCTGATGCAATAATTTATGTATCAGGCCTTCCTAAGGTTAAGGTTGATGAAATTGTGGTCTTTGAAACAGGAGAGTTCGGCCATGTTTTCTCGATAAATCCAGATTTTGTGGAAGTTCTAATATTTTCCAAACAGCATATTCAGCCCGGGACACGAGTGGCAAGAACCAATGAAGTTCTTCGGATTCCGGTAGGATCCGGGCTTCTGGGAAGAGTAATAAATCCTTTATGCCAGGCGATAGATGATGGAAAACCAATACAAGGCTTATCTGAAAGAAGACCCATCCACCCCCCTGCACCTGGGATAATAGAGAGAAAATCAATCACCAAACAGTTTGAAACAGGGGTTCTTTTGGTTGATCTTGCAATTCCCTTAGGACACGGGCAAAGAGAGTTAATTTTAGGTGAGAGAAAAACCGGAAAAACAAACTTTCTGACCAGAACAATTTTGACCCAAACAAAAAAAGGGAACATATGCGTTTATGCAGGCATAGGAAAGAAAAAAATGGATATTAAGAAAGTTGCGGAATTTTTCAAAAAGGAAGGTGTTTTAGATAAAATGGTTATTGCTGCAACAGGGTCTAGTGATTCAACAGGACTTATTTATCTTACACCATATATGGCTATGACAATTGCCGAATACTTCCGGGACCAGGGGAAAGATGTTCTTCTTGTTCTTGACGACATGACTTCGCATGCTAAGTTCTACAGGGAAATTGCGCTTCTCGGACGAAGATTTCCCGGCAGAAATTCATATCCAAGCGATATTTTTTATGCCCATGCAAAACTTATGGAAAGAGGAGGAAATTTTAAGACAGACAAAGGAGAGGCTTCCATTACATGCCTTCCTGTTGCCGAAACCTCTCAGGGTGATTTATCAGGATATATAGAAACTAATCTGATGTCTATGACAGACGGGCATTTATACTTTGACAGAGATCTTTTTTATTTGGGTCGAAGACCTGCAATACATCCATTCTTATCCGTCACTCGTGTAGGAAGACAAACCCAGGATGTCTTAAGAAGAGAACTCTCAAGGGAAATAATGAGTTTTTTAAATCTTTATGAAAAGATGCAGAGTTTTGTTCACTTCGGCGCAGAAATAAATGAAAATATAAAAGCTACCCTCTCAATGGGAGACAAAATTATAGCTTTTTTCACTCAAATCACACCCCATGTGATGCCCTTAAAGCTTGAAATGGCACTCTTTGCGATGTTCTGGGCAAATCTTTGGGACGGAAAAGACGCAAATTCTATAAAAGATGAGATGTATAAGACAGCAGAAGCCTATAATTCAGATGAAAAAATAAAAAAAAAGATTGACAGTCTTTCGGAAACAGATTCCTTCAACAAAATGCTTGGAATTATAAAACAAGAGGGGCCGGGATTATTAAAGGAGGTGCTTGTTAGAAGTGGCAACTAAAAGAGACGTAGATAACGAGTATACAAGGATTTCGACTTTTAAAGAAATGGTTGAGGCTCTTGAAGAGATTGCAGCAAACAGAATGCAGAATACCAGAAGTTATGTTTTAAGAAGCAGGACTTTTATTGATGAGCTAGACTTTATTTTCCAGCAGGTTAAGCACTCTTATAAAAGCGAGGTAGAAAGATTGATGAAGGAAAAAAAAGGCAAGGATGCCGAGAAATTTTCGTTTCTTAAAAAAAACGGAAAGACAGTTTTTATTCTTCTTTCCGCAAACGCCGGACTTTACGGAGGCATAATAAGAGAGACTTTCAATTTTTTTCTTGATTTAATAAAAAAAGAGAGTGCTGATGTGGCTATAATCGGCAGAGTCGGCCGTGAATATTTCCGTGAGTCAGATCTTTCAATTCCCCACACTGATTTTGATATGCCCGATTCCGGCACAGACAATGAGAGTCTTAAAAAAATAGTCAATTATATTCTTCAATATCAAAGGGTCTTTGTGGTTTATCCTCGTTTTGACGCTGTCACATCCCAGCACCCTGCCGTAACAGGAATTTCAGGCGATATTCTCCCTCAAGAACAGAATATGCCTTATGTAAAATACTTTTTTGAACCATCTCTTGATAAAATTCTACAATTTTTCGAGGCTGAAATATTTGCGTCTCTTTTTGAGCAGACTCTTTTTGAATCCAGGCTTGCCAAATTTGCATCAAGAATGACTACCCTTGAACTTCGCGCCCAGAAAATAAAGGACATTTTAAAAAATATATATATAGAAAGGGGGAGAATAAGACATAGAATTCAAAACAAAAAACAGCTTGAAACCTTCGCAAGCATGAGTCTTTGGAGATAATATGGAAAAGGGAGTTGGAAAAATAATAAAACTTGTGGGACAGATAGCCGAGGTAGAATTTTCGCAAGATTATCCCAGTCTTCATGACCTTCTGGTTCTTGAGGAAGACAAGACGGTAAAAATAGAAGTAATGAGATCATCCGGACCTTCAAAATTCTACTGTCTGTGTCTTTCCGACACATCCAAAATATACAGAGGCGCCCGGGTAATTAATACCAAAAAACCGATTGTTGTTCCGGTCGGAGAAAAAGTATTGGGAAGGGTAATAAATGTTTTTGGCGACCCTCTGGACGGGGGGGGAGAAATAAAAACAAATAAGAAAGCGAGAATTTACGGCCGTTATCCAACCTACAGTGACATTTCAACCAAACAAGAAATACTTGAAACGGGAATAAAGGCAATTGATTTCTTCTCTCCGATTGTAAAAGGCGGCAAACTTGGTTTATTTGGGGGAGCAGGAGTAGGAAAAACACTTCTTCTTACAGAGATTATCCACAATGTCATCATCTTAAAAAGGAGCAATGAGGAAAGTGTTTCCGTATTTGCAGGCGTTGGAGAAAGAACAAGAGAAGGGCACGAACTATATCAAACACTCTCAGAACAAAATGTTTTGCCTTCTGTATCCTTGGTGTTTGGACCCATGGGAGAAAACCCTACAGTACGTTTCCTGACAGCCTTTACTGCCGCAACTATTGCCGAATATTTTCGGGATAACCAGAAAAAAAATGTGTTGTTTTTCATAGATAATGTTTTCCGTTTTGCCCAGGCAGGAAATGAAATTTCTGTCCTTATGAATACCATACCATCAGAAGATGGTTATCAGGCAACTCTTATCTCTGAGATGGCTGCTCTTCATGAAAGACTTGTTTCTTCTCAGGGAACAAGCATAACTGCAATTGAGGCAATTTATGTTCCGAATGATGATATTCTCGATCAGGGGGTACAATCCATCTTTCCCTTTCTTGATTCAACAGCTATTCTTTCAAGAGCAGCCTATCAGGAGGGTCATCTTCCGGCAATCGATCTTATTTCATCAACTTCTGCAAATTTAAATCCTGAAATTGTCGGAGAACTTCATAGCCAGACTGTTCCTAAAACCCAAAATCTACTCAAAGAAGCAATTGAGCTTGAAAGGATAGTGTCTCTTGTCGGGGAGGAAGAACTTGCTCCCGATGACAAAACAAAATATAAAAGGTCCAAAAAACTTATAAACTATATGACCCAGAGTTTTTTTGTGGCAGAAAGTCAGACAGGAAGACCTGGGAAATATGTTCCAAGAAATACAGTCGTTGAGGACGTAAATGACATTCTTGAGGGCAAATACGATGACATTACAGAAGAAAAATTCTTATTTATTGGATCTGCAGAAGAGCTTCCTTTGACCCAACCTCCAAATGGACAAGTTCGCCCCCCAACTCCCATACCCAAGCAAAGTAATAGTCAGGCAAAACAGGCAAAAGCTATTAAATGAACCCGGACCTTAATAACCAACCTTTAATACTTTTAAAAATTCAGACCAAAGAGGGAGTTACTTTTGATGACAAAGTAAAAGCTTTTACTTCTTTTAATGAAAAGGGGATTTTTGATGTTCTTCCCCAGCACGAAAATTTTATATCAGTTATTAAAGACAAGATTATAATTCATAAGGCAAGCGGAGAGGACCAAGAAATCAAAATCGATAATGGGGTGCTTAAGGTTTACGAAAACGAAGCCCATGTATTCCTCGGGCTGACCGAACCAGGCAAGTTTTAGACAGCTTTTCTATAAGCTGCTCTATGTTTTGTTTTAATTTTTTCAACATTTGGCGTCTCAAAGTGTTCTATCAGAAATTCCATTGTCTCTTTTGGATCCTGAGTATTTACAAAGATTCCGGTTCCTATCTCAAATCCTCCCAGAATTTTTGCCCTTGGCATAATTCTTAAATACCAGTTATTTCCAGGATAAATATAAAAATTAAATGGAAATTCATGGCCATGCCTTAAATCAAGTATTTGAATAATCCGTTGTATTATAAAAGATAAATCCTGAATTTCCGAATCCGAAGCGTCACCGAAGACTTGAGACTTCTTGGAAGATATCCATATCTCGTCAGGCCATTGACTTGACAATGGACAATAAATTAGAAAATATTCTGTTTCTATCCTGTCTGATACTGTCGGGTCTTCGTCTTTAGAATTGCGGGCAGGAATATCAAGTTCTACATCATTTGGAATGACAGTTAATTGAGTATGGGGGTGGGGCAAGCTCTCTCCTCCCCTCTCTCCTCTGTTGTGAAATATGTAAACCCGCCCTTCGTTTCTATAAGTGTTATATCTTTGCCGGTAAGTATCAAAAATCAAAACGACCTGATCAAGCGGAAGCTCTTCGAAATTTTTATGGTGGTCGGGCGAGTGAATTATAATCTCATGAAACGGGGCAAATGGAAACTTATTTAAAATCACTCTTATCTGCCAGTTATCCTCCGGATCCTTTCCTCCGACTCGGAAGGCCGAAGGCTCTTCTTTCTCTCTTCCGATACAAAAGGGGCAAAGAGGAGAAACTGTCTTTGCGGCATCGGGCCTTTCTGCTCTCTTTGGAGCAAAAATTGTCCACTTGCCGGATATCGGATTCTTAATAAATTTAAAATCACCCACTGTTAATAGTATTAAATATTATGTACTAAGTATCAAGTATATATTTGGTCAGCTGTTCAATGGTAAATCTGTCAATTTGTTAATTTGTTATTTGTTGATTAGTTGACTATAAACCCTTTCGTATCCGTCCACCATTTTTTCAACAGTAAAATTCTCCTCAACATGTTTTCGACAAGCACTTCTGTCTATTTTGTCTATATTTTTTACAGCTTCAACCAAGCCCTCTATTCCGGTTTTTTTAATAATAAAGCTTCCTTTACCTTTATGATTGTTCCCCTCATCAGGATCAACTATAAAACCCGTAATTCCATCTTTTATTATCTCGGATACAGATCCATGGTTATAAGCAACAACAGGTGTACCGCAGGCCATCGACTCAATCATTACCATACCAAACGGTTCTTCCCAAAGAATTGGGAATAGAAGTGCCTTGGCATTCCTCAAGAAACTACCCCGATCTGCTTCGCCAAGAAACGTTTCATCCTCAATAACACCCTTATTAAGATGGGGTTTTATTTTTGTTTGATAGAAGGCAAGCTTTCTGTATGCATCATCTCCAACCATTCGGAGCGTAACTCCTGCTTCCTTGGAAGCAGTAATTGCTTCAACAACTCCTTTTTCTTTAATATACCGACCGATGAAAGCAATGTATCCTTGATTCCCATCTCCAAAGGAGAATTTCTTTGTATTCACGCCATGGTAAATAACGCCTACAGATTTTACTAATCCACTAAAATTCTTTAATTGGGACTCACTAATAAAAATATAGTTGTCATTTCTAAAGTGTTTAAACCGCCAGTACTCCAGATGTTCTCTTCGAGGAAGTGGATCGTGAATCGTATACACAGTTGGTAAATCTGCAAGTCTGTTTATATAATGAGCCATGAAGTCATGGTAGGAATGCATGATATCAAGCTTTTTCTCTTTCCCATGAATATATGCTTTCATGCTTAGGTCAATTTCGTACTCTGTTTTTGTAGCAATGTGAGCGTTCTTTAGTTTTGTAAGCCGGTCCAATCCACGGAATTTGGGGCTTATAAAGTCTTGCTCGATGAACTCACGATGTCCCTCGACAAGATATGCTTTTGTGTTTGTTCCTGGAGCAGCATATACATACACTGTATGTCCCCTTCCAACCAACCCATCTACAAGACTTAAGAATAATTGCTTAGGAGCAAAGATTTTATTTTTATATTTACTCCCCATATAGACAGATGGAAGAAGCATCCCAATTTTCATATTCTTTACCGTTCTCCTATAAGTTTCCTATAAAGCTTTTCATAGTTTTCAACCATTTTCTCAGCACTAAACTCTTCCTCAATTCGCATTCTACAATTGTCTGAGATTTTTTGATACTCATTTGTGGAAAGACTGTTGATTTTTTTCATAGCCTCAGTAAGTCCATCAACTCCACCTATAGGATCTATAGTGTAACCTGTCAAACTATCTACTACTATTTCAGGGACACTTCCTCTTTTATAAGCAAGCACCGGCGTTCCACATGCCATAGATTCTGTCATTACTAATCCAAACGGTTCTTCCCAGTGAATGGGAAACAGAAGTGCTTTGGCATTTTGGTAGAGATTCGCTATCTCTTCTCTTTTTAATTTTTGTTCCGAAGATGGCTCACCCACAAACTTAATCTTTAAAGATAAATGTGGGGCAATAATTGTATCGTAAAATGCTCTGTCCTCAACATTCCCAACGATTCGTAATTCTTCCCCTAACCGTTCTGCGGCCATGATAGCATCTCGTACTCCTTTGGGATCCAAAAATTTCCCGCTTTTATCTTTTACCTTGCTCATACGCCCAACAAATAGAAAGTAGGATCTTTTTATACTCGTTGCCTTGCTAAATAATGTTATATCAATGCCATTATAAATGACAACTGATGGAAGATTAAGTCGTTTTTGAGCACTTTTAGATATGCAAACAAGATGAGTTTTTTTATAGGTATCCGAGAGCGCCATCACAAGTTCTTGCGTTACCTGAGCATGAATTGTAGTAACAACGGGTATTGTATAAGAGTGTGCTGCAAGGAGTGGTAAAAACTCGGGATACATATGATTGTGAATAATATCGAACTGATCTTGATGGATTACGGCTTCCATAATTTCGTGGGAAATGTACGCAGTCTCTGTATAAAACGGATTTTCGGAAGGGGGAAGAAAATTTAATCCTTTTTTAGAAATCCCAACTATTTCAATGCCTGGAATGTACGAGTCTGAGCTTGCAAACACAGTCACCTTGTGCCCTTTTTTAAATAATCCAGTTGCCAAATCAACAATAATACGATTTCTGCTGACGGTAGTTGTGGGATTAAGAGAACGTCTTAACGGCGCCAACATTCCTATCCTGAGCTTAGTCATAGATTAAGATCCATTTCTTGCAAAAAATTGATTTATTGATCCAATAATACCAGAAAGCTGAGGGCTGGTTCCTTTTACACGGGCTATATATTCTGAAGTAGAATAGCGGAATTGTTTATAAATTGCTTCAAACTGATCTGCAATCTTATCCCAAGTAAAACGTTCCCTTACTGTATTGTAGGCTTCGTCTGCTATTTTTTTGCGGAGCGCATCATTTTCAAGAAGCATATTTATCGTTTCTGCAATCTGTTTGCTGTTTCTCGGCCGTATAAAAAAACCATTCACACCGTTTTTAATAAGAGAAACGACTCCTCCCTTTCTGGTAGCTACAACGGGCGCATGAGCGGCCATAGCTTCAAGAATTGTCAATCCGAGTGGCTCTTCCCATACACTTGAGGATATATACACATCTGCCCTCTCATAGAAAGCATGAAAGAATCGAAGGTTTGTTGGATTTATGTAACCCGCAAGCACAACATTTCTCAGCCGTCGTTTTTTGATTTCGTGTTCTAGATGTTTCCTTTCCGAACCATCTCCAACGATTAATACCGTTCCATTAATTGAGGCAGCTGCGCGGACAAGATAGATTACTCCTTTATTCTCTGTCAATCTCCCGGTAAAAAGAACCACTTTTTTATTAAAAAGATTGTATTTTTTATTTATGAAAGTTATCTCTCCGGGATCTCTTTTGTAATTTGATAGATTTACACCCCCCATAATTACACTACTTTTCCGCCTCAAATCATCACCAAACATATCAAGGTACCAACGTTTTGTAAAATCACTATTCGCAGTGATAAATCGTGCTACCCGATTCGCATCATTAATAAGTCCGATGAACCGATTATCTGAAGAGAGATAATTTAGATCGCTTCCATGAGTCGTAATAATAAATTTAATACCAAAAAGGATTTTGATAAGCCTTGCAATACCTGGTAAAAATGCCGTATGGAATACATGGATTATTTCCGGATCAAACTCAGAAACAGCATCGATTGTGGCCTTAAGATAGCTGGCGTAGATGTAACCAAGCTCTTTCCCATTCATATCTTCAAACCTCTTTGCACGTGGTAATTCTGGATGCCCAACGAATACGCCCATTTGCGGGGGTTCAACCACGTAGTGTTTTATGCCAGGAAGTTTTCTCTTGTCAGGAGCAATAATCGCCACGGTGTGTCCCCTCTTTACAATTTCCCCAGTCAGTTCTCTTAAAAAAGCAGCGCTCCCATTACCCCACAATGGAAACATATATAAATAAAGTATTTTCATTTTGGTTAATTATATCATTTACGAGGCTTTATGGATTTTGTAAAGAATCTTTCTTTAAATACCAATAAAATAAACGTTACAAGAGAGATTTGTCTTTTGATTCTCCAAGGTTGAATAATCAATCTAAAAAGCCATTCAAAACCTAAGCTTCGAACCCATAAAGGCGCCCTTTTTACCTTCCCTGAAATAAAATCAAAAGCTCCCCCTACCCCTATTACTACCTTTACCGAGAGTCTGTTAAGATTTTCGTAAATCCAAATTTCTTGTTTAGGCGACCCAAATGCGACAAAGAGAATGTCAGTAGCTGGTATCTTAGTTATGGATTCATGGTTATGAAACTCTGAACTAGCGAAAGTTACTTTCAAGCCCGGATATTTTCCCTTTAAGCACTCGGCGGTTGTTTCTGCTATTTTAGGTCCTCCTCCCAAAAATCCCACAGTTATAGGCTTTTCTGCAACCCCTTCACAAAGCTTTTCCAATAAGTCTACACCGGTAATTCTATGCTTGAGAGGTTTTCCCAGAAATTTACTTGCCCATACAACACCCGCTCCGTCAGCCAAGGCTATTTTTGCCGAATTTAAGACTTTTGTATAAAATTCATCATTACTTGCGATAACCAAAATTTCGGGGTTTGGGGTAACCACATAATATTTTTTTGATGATTTTTTAAGACTTTTGACTATATACTCTAGGACTTCTTCAGGAGTTACATTAGAAAACCCAATTTCTAATAAATTTATTTTCTCAAGCATAGTTAATTTACTATAAGCCTTTAGTAAAATTTCGCTAAATGTTGATTTTTAGCATATTTGGGTACTTTATATACCCAAACTTACCCATAAAATCTACACTCATAGACTCGGAAAAACAATAAATTTTATTTGTCTTTTCAAGATAAATACTATAAACCATAAGTACTGTGAAAAATTCTATTTTTTTATAAAACTTTTTATCTTTTGCAAAGCAGACGGGAAAATTATAGGATAAAAAAAGAAGATTTTCAATTTATTTTTTCGCAATGCTTCTTTTATAAAGTTCGATGTTTTCAAGAGCAACACCTGTACCTCTTACGACGCAAAGAAGAGCTTCTTCTGCAACATGGCAGGGAACACCCGTCAATTTGGTGATAAGCTTATCCAGATTTTTAAGAAGAGACGTCCCTCCGCTTAAGACGACTCCTTTGTCAATTATGTCACTTGCAAGTTCCGGCGGTGTCTGTTCCAAAACTCCCTTGATTGCCGATATAATTTCCAGAAGCACAGGTTGTATAGCTTCGTTTATCTGAACTTCCGTAAGTTCGACGGTCCGGGGCAATCCTGTTATACTGTCTCTCCCTCGAATTTCCATCTTCTTTGTTTCTTTTGAGGGATTTTCTATAAGAGCATTTCCCAGCTCAATTTTTATCTCCTCGGCTGTTCTTTCCCCCACCAAAAGATTAAATTTTTTCTTGGTAAAATTTGCGATTACCTCATCAATCTTATTCCCTCCGACTCTTACTGAATTGTGAACTACAACTCCGCCTAGAGATATTACAGCGGCCTCGGTCGAACCACCTCCCATATCAACAACCATGTGTCCTGCTGCCTGAGCAATAGGAATTTTTGCACCAATTGCTGCAGCAAGGGGTTCTTCTATAAGATATGCAACTTTTGCTCCAGCCGCCATTGTGGCGTCAAGGACAGCACGTCTTTCGACCTGTGTGACTCCGGAGGGTATGCAAACCATAACCTCAGGCTTGAAGAATCGGGATTTTCCCGCTGCTTTATCTATAAAATAAGAAAGCATTGCTTCTGTAATAGTATAATCAGCAATCACTCCGTCCCTAAGCGGTCTTTGGGCAACAATATTTCCTGGAGTCCGTCCGAGCATTTCTTTTGCTTCACGTCCTACCGCAACTACCCTATTTTCCTCAGCCGTAACCGCGACCACAGTAGGCTCATTGAGAACGATTCCCTCCCCAGCAAGATAAACAAGGGTGTTCGCAGTACCTAAATCAATACCTATACGTTTAGAAAGCATAAATTTTTAATTGCTGGGTTGTTTCATTGTTAAATTCAAAATTCAAAGCATCAAATTCTAAATAATATCCAATATCAAATTATTTAAAATTCAAGACGGTTTTGGTAATTAGAATTTTGGATTTTGAATTTATTTGGGATTTATAATTTTGCATTTCGACTTTTGAGTTTTGACTTAGTTTAGTATGTCAAAATACTATCTTAATAGATCAAAGAACTCTTGTCCTGTATGATCGATTATATATACACTTAATATCTCTTGCAAGACCTATTATCAGTCGCTGCCCGACGCGCAACCTCTTTGCCAATATTACAGATCGACCTTGCGAAGTCATTGCGGGCGGGGTATAATTCTTTTGATGAAAAAAATAGTTCTCACGCTCTTAATCCTTATCCTTCTTTTGTCAGCCACCGCAGCAATCATTTTTTATGCAACGGGGTGGCGGCTGTCATTCAATAAGGGGCGCCCGGACCTTTCGGGAACGGGGCTTTTGGTCACAACAAGCAATCCTGACGGAGCTTCGGTATTCATAGACGATCATCTCACAACAGCAACAGACAATACTATAAACCTGTCTCCCGGAACCTACAATGTAAAGATTTTTAAAGATGGTTACTTTCCGTGGCAGAAAAAGTTGGTCATTGAAAAGGGTGTTGTTGCCAAAGCAGAGGCTTTATTATTTCCGACTGCACCCAAGCTTGAAAGCATTGCCAATCTTGGAGCAAACGGCCCCGTTCTTGACCCTTCTAGAACCAGGGTTGCCTATACTGTCTCTTCTCAAAGTGTCAGAAAAAACGGTGTTTATATCTTGGACATGACGACAAGGCCAATACTTACACTTCAAAGCTCCTCTACGCAAATTGCAGATGACACCCTTGATCTATTCTCAGTTGCAAAACTTACGTGGGCGCCCGATGGATCTTCATTAATCGCAAGTATCTCAGCCCAAGCATTATCAAACTATCTTCTTGTTTCAAATTCTTTCAATCAAACCCCAAGCGATGTCACAGCCACACTTTTAAGCGTAACTTCTTCTTGGGACAAGATCAAAGCTGATAGAGAAAAATCAGCAATGAACAGCATGCCTTCAAAAGTAAGAATCTTAATCAAGGAAAATTTTAAAATAATTGAGTGGTCACCAGACGAGACAAAGTTACTTTATGAAGCCTCTTCCTCGGCCACCCTTCCTATCATTATTAAGCCTCGCATCATAGGCCCAAACCCCACTCCCGAAACTCGAGATATAAAAAGAGGACAGGTTTATATTTACGACGTAAGGGAAGATAGAAATTACAAGATAAAAGATTCGATTGATGAGAGAGAAAAGATTACCTGGTTTCCTGACTCAAGACATTTGATCTACGTCCATGAAAAGAAAATAGATATCATGGAGTATGACGGACAAAACAAGACTACAGTATATGCCGGTCCTTTTCTGGACAACTACGTATTCCCATGGGGAGATATATCAAGAATTGTGATTTTAACTAATTTGGGAAACCTCGATACTGTGGCAAATCTTTACACAATAAGCCTTAAGTAAATACTACAAATATTACCAATAAATACCAATTTCCAATATTGAAAACTTTGTTTATTTGAGATTGGTAGTATTATTTAGGCTCTGCGAAGACTAATAAACGCTTCCAGGTCGTCCCGGGCGGCCAGCAGGTTTGAAGAATTAAAACCTCTTTTCCGGTATTGCTTTTGGTTATAAAAGAAACATCCTCCGCATCAACCACTCTTGATTCGGTAACTACATAATTATGTCTTTGGTTTTCAAAGAAGATTGTCACATCATCCCCCTGTTCTAGATCTTTTAAGAGATAAAAAATTGCATTATACCGTCCCACATCCCAAAAGTTATCTGTGGAATGGGCAAAAAGATAAATGTTTCCCGCAAGTCCTGGGAAGAATGTCCCTTTCGCATGAGCGACTCCTTTTTGAAGGAAGGGCAGAAATTCTTTCTGATTTACCGGATCCGCATTCGCAAATACCTTAGCGCTTGCGCCAAGCTTGGGTATCAAAATACTAAAATTTGTATCTTTAGGTATCAAGATTTGTTCTTTTGGGCCTGTCAAAAGAGCGCCAAGCCTTCCGCCTGCCTGCGCCTCTTTGGATTTTCGCAAAAGTTCCCCAAACGGAGTTTCCTTATCGGCAACTGTGTAACTTATACCTCTTATTTGAGTAATTTTAAAATAAATTTCATAATAGAGTGAAGGACCAAAAGTTGCCAAGACTCCAAAAATTGCAAAAAGAAGTAAAAAATTCCCAATTGTACGCAGGATCAAAAAGCGGATAATTTCATCCTTGCTCATAGATTAATAATAACAAAGAAGCGCTCCCGAGAGGAGTCGAACCTCCAATCTTTCCCTCCTGCTCGCCGAAACTTTGCGCCGCTGGAGAGAGTCGAACTCTCAGTCTTACCCTTAGGACGGGTCTGCTTTATCCTTTAAGCTACAACGGCCTGTGCAGGCGCGGTAGGACGGGACTGCTCTATCCATTGAGCTACGAGAGCAAACCTAAGTATCTTAAGCTACTTAAGCGACTTAAGTCTATCATTTAACCTTCGTTTAAACAAGTTTTCCGAAAACCCACCCTCCTTAATAAATTTTTCCTCAAGAGCCTTAATTTGTCTATTTAAAAGGAAGGTCGCTTGATGACATAGAGTCAAAAGAAAATTTGCCGCCTCTTGAGGATTCTCTGGCAAAATTGGTTTCTCTTTTAAGTTACCTAAGTCACTTAAGTTACTTAATGAGGTCAAACGAAAACTATTTTTCCTAAACTCCGCTATTCTTCTGTCTGTCTTTAACCAAATCTCCAATTTTCTTTGCCTTAAAAAATCTTCATAATCAGCTAGTAATTCTTCTAAAGATGCCATTGAAACACCAAGCAATTTAATTTCACCCTTTTTAGAAGTCTGACTCTGGCCCACTCCTTCAATAATATTCTGTTTCCCCGATCTTGCGGCTTGAATCATTTGCTCCCGATTGCGGCGGTTATCAAATCCATATAAAAACTTATTGCAAAATACAACAGTTAAATCATGGATTATTTCGCAGTATCGATAAGTTAAGAGATATTTATATTTGGGCAGTGGCATTATTTGTATTTTATCAGCAAGAAAGCTAAAATACTAATGAAAAGCGGAGACTAGTTCATCGGTAGAACGCTCGGTTCGGGACCGAGAGGTAGAGGGTTCAATTCCCTCGTCTCCGACCAGGTTAAACCTTGAGTTTTGTGACCTATGATCTATGACGATCTATGACGATACGGGATCGGAAAGGGATCGTCTCGGGCTAAACTAACTCTCCGGAAAAATTTTTGATTTTTCCGACGTTTAGTTTTAATCTTTAACCTCCGTAGAGTAAAGTACCGAAAAAGATTGTGGCGCCAAGAATTACTCCTAGTATTCCGTTTACGATAATAACCTTCTCTTTATGGATAATTCCATAAGTAAACCAGATTATTGCGGTGAAAACATATGCAAGCCAAGTTATTGAAGAGACTCCCGCCACATTTTTCTTTGTATAAATATCAAATAACTGGGGAATAGTAATTAAAGGGCTTGCCGTTGCAACAATCATTATGACCGCATTTAGGGATTTATGAAATATTGATGCATGCTTTTTGTGAACCGGATGCTGATGTAACATATAATAAATATATCAGAAATAAAAACTTATTGAAATTAAAACGTAGATATGTCAGAATTACAAAATGGAAAAACTGACCAAGAAGCAGAGGAAAGAACTTAAGAAATTTGAGTGGCAAGAAAAATTAAAATCTCAAAAGAGAAATGAAATGCTTAAGAAAATTGCAATTTGGGCGGGAGCCGCGCTTCTTTTGATCTTATCTGTCTGGGGGCTTATTGCTCTTTCCAGTTCAAGTCCAGACCAACAAAATTCCTCAACCCGAATTCCGCAAGTCTCAAAGGAGGATATAAAAATCGGTTCGGAAAGTGCGCGAATCACTCTTGTCGAATATTCTGACTTTCAGTGCCCGGCATGCGCCGCATACCACCCCATGGTCAATCAACTAATTTCGGAATTTGAAGGGAGAATGCTTTTTGTTTACCGCTTTTTCCCTATTCAAAGCCATCAAAATGCAATGATTTCTGCCCAAAGTTCTTTAGCTGCACATAAGCAAGGCAAATTCTTTGAGATGTACAATCTTCTTTTTGACAACCAGAATTCCTGGGTAAACTCGTCAAACGCTGAAAAGATTTTTGTAGAATATGCCGGCAAACTCAATCTTGACATTGATAAATTCAAAAGCGATCTTAAGAAAGACGAAACTAAAAATCTTATAAACAACCAATATAGTCAGGCGATTGCGATTGGAGTAAACTCTACCCCGACTTTCTTTCTAAACGGAGTTAAAATCCAAAACCCGAGAACCTATGATGATTTTAAGAACCTGATTCAAAATGAACTTAATAAAAAGTAAAAAACTTTTTTTTATCCTTCTTATTCTTTCGTTTTTGGGTTTTCTGGATTCTGTCTATCTTACTATTCTTCATTATAAAAACGCATTCCCCCCTTGCAGTGTCACTTCAGGCTGCGAAGAAGTTTTGACTAGCGCTTATTCGATGCTAGGACCAATGCCGCTTGCTTTGTTTGGCAGTATTTTCTATCTCACGGTTATTGTTCTATGTCTTTTTCTAATTACAAACTATAAAAAAATATATCTTAATATATTAAATCTTTTGGTTTTCGCGGGTTTTATTGTTTCTGTTATTCTCCTCTTAATCCAGGCATTTATACTCCACTCTTTCTGCCAATACTGTGTTTTGTCCGAAGTGATAACCACAGCACTTTTAATCCTTGTAGTTTTAAAATTTTGGGAGGGTAAAAGACGTTAAACTCCTTCAGATCGCCATTTCGAATGTCGAATGCACGAAAATTAATCTAAAATTTGAAATTTGAATTTTTCAATGAAAATTTAAAATTGAAAATTGAAAATTTCCTAGGGGCTAGATATATTCCTCTACTCTTTTATATTCGTGGATCTCAGAAGGAGTAAACCAGAGAGTTTTCTCAAGATTTGCTTCTTCTAAACTGGCTGAAACGTGGACCAAATTTTGCACTCCCCTTTTTTCATCATTGGCATAAGCGGCTGAGTCTGTTGAGAAATCCCCTCTTATAGTACCTGCAGGTGATTGAACTGGCATTGTAGGACCCGAAATTGAAAGGGCATTTTCGACTGCATGTTTTCCCTCCAAAATAAGAGCAACAATCGGCCCTGATTTAACGTAATCAAACAGCCACTTATTAACCATTTTACCAAGCTCTATTGGATCATCGGTGCCTAAGTCTTTTTTGGCATTCTTGCCGTATTGAGTATAGGTTCTAAGAGTTTTCTCTCCCCACCTCTTAAGCGTTGCTGGATTATTAGACTGGTAGTGCTTGACAAGAAGCTCATCCGAGGCTTTGACCATTTTCATTGCCACAATCTTAAGCCCCGTTCTTTCAAATCTTTTTATAATTTCCCCAACCAAACCTCTTTTTACTCCGTCGGGTTTTACGAAAACCATTGTCTGTTCCACAAACTATAAAATCCTAAATTCTAAATTACAAATCCTAAATAAATTCAAAATTTTAAATTCTAATATCAAAAGAGTTTTGAATTTTGAACATTTGAAATTTGATATTATTTGGAATTTGGTGCTTTGAGTTTGTAATTTTCATTCTCTGTTATAACTTTAGCAACTTTTCAAACCTTTGTCTATCGGGAAAATTCCCAATAACAGCAAGGTTAATCGAAGAGTTTACGAAATATTTCTTTGCGGCCGAAAGAACATCGTCCAGCCTCACCTTTTCTATTTTTGCAATCTGCTCTTGCGGACTGTCAATCTTGTCCTCAAGAATTTCCTGTATGCCGTAATATCCTGCCACAGCCCTTGAGTCTTCAAGTTCCAAAACAAAATGTCCTTTTAAAAATTCTTTGGATTTTGTAAGTTCCTTATTTGATATTTGCCCTGAGCTTGCCGAATGGGTGATATTTGATATTTTGTGATACTCATTGAGTATCACAGAGACCGCTTCATCAACTCTCTTAGGATCGACTCCTGCTGTTGAGACTAAAGTTCCGCAGTCCTGGTAATGCTCAGAGCTTGTCCTCACATAATAAGCAAGTCCTCTTTTTTCCCGTACTTCATGAAAAAGTCTTGAGCTCATTCCTCCTCCAAGTACAGCCGCAAGGACCGAAAGAGGAAACCTGTCTTCGCTTCTTATCGGTGCAGTCCGAAAACCAATCGCAATATGGACCTGCTCTGTGTTTTTCTGCTTGACAAACACCTCCGGCTTTGACTGCTTTTCTACTACTTTTAAGTATCTTTTTATATCAAACGATTTCATCCTGCCGAAGTGTTTTTCGACAAGCTTTAGAACTTTTCCAGAGTCGATTCCTCCTGCAACAATAACCACCATGTTATCAGCACTATAGAGACTCTCCATGTAGGAAATAAAGTCATCCCGCGTAAGCTTGCCTATAACTTCTTTTCTTCCTGCTATATCCCAACCCATAGGCGAATCTCCATATAAAAGTCTTTCATAAACATCTCCGATTTTTCTTGCCGGAGTATCCTCATAAAGATTTATTTCCTCAATAATGACCCCTTTCTCTTTATTGATCTCCTCTTTTTTAAAAAGTGAGTTTTGGAGCATATCTGAGATTACATCCAAAGAAAGTTCAAGATGATTTGAAGAAGATTTTATGTAATAGCCTGTTGTTTCTTTTCCTGTAAATGCATTAAACTCTCCTCCAATCCCATCAATTAGAGAAGAAATTTCCAAAGCTGAGGGTCTTTTTTGAGTCCCCTTGAAGGCCATGTGCTCAAGAAAATGGGAAACTCCGTTATTGCGGTCTGTTTCATATCTTGAGCCTGCGCCCACCAAAACCATTGCTGTTACGCTTTCTAATGAGGGCATTGGAATAGTGAGAACCCGCAGTCCATTTGATAAAACATGTTTCTTAAACTGCATATTAATATTTATAAATAGAACAAAAATGATCAGATATCCTGATCAGCAAAAATTATAATAGCACAACCAATTTACCCAGACAATACTTAAACTGCAAGAAAAATTGAAAAATAGGCGTTTCTAAACTATAATTCACCTCCATGAGAAGACTTATATATATTCCGATGATACACGAAGCAGAACAGACTGTTTTTAGAAACACTTCCGATCAGATGAAAAGACTGAGGGTCACAATGCTTTGGAAAGAGATAGAAAAAGAAATTGATAAGTTAGATTTAGACAAACAAAAAGTTAAGATATTCGCAGATGGAATTGCTCAAGGAAAAGAACTTATGGCACTTAGATCTGATCAACCGGGTACAACAATGAGAATAATAAGAAATCTTGTAGCCCATGGTGCGATTTTGATCGGTGTCGAGGATCCAAGATTGATTAGAGAACAAGCTGCTCTCCTGAGATTGGGAAACGCCTGTGAAAACAATTCTCCCACAGTAGGACAGCTGGAGGGATTTGATTATTATGACCGTATGGTAGGATTGGTATCTGAAATTATGAATTGCGTAAAGAAAAGAGATAAAGTAATTGCAAAAGGAGTTGATAATAACATTCGCCAAGGAGAAACTGGAATCTTATTTCTGGGATACCAACACGATATTACTGCTTATCTAGCAAAAGATATTAAAGTAGAAGGTTTGAGTCCTGAAACCATGCTTTTGCATGATCAAATTGTAAGAGATCATTTTGCCAATGGAAGTTTTGAAGAATCTATTGAGAGATTCACCCGGCTAAGAGATTCTTTTGCTCCTCAAGGCCGCGGACCGGAAAAGAAATAACTACATTTTTGTTGGGGATTCGATACCGAGGAGATAGAGGCCGGTTTTGAGGGTCTGACCGACTCCTCGCGTGAGTTTTAATCTAAACTCTTCGTTTTCACTTTCCAGAATCTTATGTTTTTGATAAAAATTATTAAACGCCTGTGAAAGTTCAAAAAGATAATTGCAGAGAAGATTTGGAGCAAAACTGTCTCCGGCCTCCTCTACAATTTCTGGGAAGTGAATCAGTAATCTTAAAACCAAGAGTTCTTCCTTTTCAAGTTTAATATTTTCTGAATTCTGAATTCTGAATTCTGAATTCCGAGCATTTGCGAGCACACTTTGCGTTCTCGCAAAAGTATATTGAATATACGGTCCTGAATTGCCCTCAAGATTGATCGACTCTTTGAAACTAAAGGTGATATCGGATTTGCGGGAAAATTTAAGCACAGAGTACTTTACAGCCCCTACAGCCACTTTTTCCAAGGTTTCCTCCTCCATTTGTTCGAAATTTTCTTTTAACCTTCTTTTCGTCTCATCCAAAAGCCACTCCCCCGAAATTATGTTTCCAAGGCGGGATGACATTTTCGTATCTTTTAAACTCACAAAACCAAAAGAATAATGGAAAGTTTTTTTGGCAAGATCCGGAAAAACCTTATCAAGCGCTTGCAAAACTACTTTAAAGTAAGATACCTGTTCATTTGCGGTAATAATTATTGACTCGTCGTAGGGAAAATCGTCAAATTTTGCCGATGCCAAAGCCAAATCCTTGGCCTCATATGTTCCGTAACCATCGCTTGTTACAAAAACTCTAGTGTGCTTTCCGCGGAAAACCACAGCACCTTCATGTCTTTCAAAAATCCCATCTTTGATATGAGACAGAACAATCTCCCTTCCAGGTTCTTCAACCTCGCTTTCAAAATAATATCTTTTGTATTTGGTTCCTAATCTTTTATAAATATCTTCAAAATGCTCAAGACTCCACTTTCTCCCCTCTCCCCAAAGTTTGTTCAATCCTGGGTCTGATTTTTGATAAATTTTAAGATTTATTTCCCGAATTTCTTCCTGTGCTTTTTTATCTTCCTCGTACGCTTTTGCACCTGCCGCGTACGCTTCTCCCAAAAATTTTGCTCCTTTGTCTTTTGACTTTAAATTTTGAATTTTGAATTTTGACTTTTGAATTCCATAAATCGCTTTTGCAACATGCATTCCAACATCCCCTTGATAGTTGGCTCGAAAAACTTCTGCGCCTTGAAACTCCAAAAGCCTTGAAAAAGATTCCCCCAAAGCTATATTTCGAAGATGGCCTATGTGAAATTCCTTAAAGGGATTGGGGTCTGCAAACTCGAGCATTATTTTCTGCTTGCCCCGCGGAGCTTTCTTGACCTTCGAAGTTTTAACGAAGGAGGTAGCGAAGTGGGGTTTCCCGTAATTTTCATCTGATGCTATTTGATGCAGTTTTTCTGTCAGATATTTCTTGGAAAGAAAAAAATTAAGAAATCCGGGCGGAGAAACTTCAATCTTCCCAACTTCGGGTACATTTTTTTGAAGCTCCTTTGAGAGGAAATTTCCAAATTCAATCGGGTTTTTATATTTATCCTTTACTTTGTGAAAAAAGGTAAGAGGAGCGTTCGTGGAATAATCTCCATATACTATATCAATCTGTACCTCCACTTCAAACTTCTCCTTTATGATCTTCTCAAGTTCTTTCCTAAGCGCTCTCTCAATCTTTCCCTTCATGATGTTATTGTAGCACAGAGATGGCTAATGGTTCAGGTTTAAAATTTAAAGCGTACGACTTATTATGTACGTTCTTACGGCCAGTTCTCGGGCTTGACACTTTAAGCCATAATTGATAGCGTAATAATTGAAGATGAAAATTCTAATTGTCGATGACGATGAAAGTCTAACTCAGGTTCTCTCAACAGCCTTTACCAAAGAAGGCTTTACTACAATTGTTTCAAAAACCGGAAGAGACGGGCTAAATAAGGCAAAAGAAGAGAATCCCAATCTGATATTACTCGACCAGGTCCTCCCCGATATTTCAGGCAACCAGATTTTAAAAGAACTTAAAATCGATGAGCAAACAAAAACTATACCGGTCATGATGGTTTCAAATTTCAGCCAGGAAGATTTAGTAAATCAGGCAATAAATGACGGAGCAACGGATTATATCTTCAAGTATCAGGCAGACATTGAGGACATAGTGAACAAAGTCAAAGGTGCCTTAAAATCAGACGACTCCGGGCAGACAGTTTAATAAAAATGGAGTTTTCAATTCTAACCGCTGTTTTCTTTGGGGCTCTTGCAATCATATTCTCCATAAAAGAAGAGAGAAGCAAAAAAAAACTTGCCGAGGCGCAAAAGCAACTCGAGGCTGAAAAAAATAAACTTAAAGACAATATTATCAATGAAGAGAATATGAATAAAGTGAAGGAAGAGCTGACGCATGTTATGGTACATGAACTTCGCGCGCCTTTAGCAAGCATAAAAGACTCATCCGAACTTCTCCTCTCGGATAAATTCACTGAGGAAGAGAAGAAACAGTTCCTCAAAATAATAAATCATGAAGCAAAGCTTCTTTTAAGCCATGTCTCAGGGATTCTTGATGCTGCCAAACTTGAGTCGGGAACATTTACTCTGGAGAAGAATAAAGAAAATATAAGTGATATAATCTACGAAACAATAAAGCTTTTCGAACCGCAGGCAAACAAAAAAAATCTTACTCTATCCTCTCACATAGACAGCCCTTTTCCCTTTGTTTTTATTGATAAAATAAGGATTGAGCAGGTAATAAATAATCTCTTGTCAAACAGCATAAAGTTTACTCCCCAAGGAGGCAAAATAACAGTTAAGGCAAGGCGGAGTTTAGACGGAGGAGTTGAAATTATAGTAGAAGATACCGGTATTGGTGTTCCTAAAGAGCTTCAAGGAGATATTTTTAACAAGTTTTACCAGGTGAAAAATCATGGTATAGAAATACAGGGGACAGGTTTGGGTTTGTATATTACCAAAAAAATTGTTGAGGCCCACGGAGGTACAATCGAAATTGAATCCGAAGAGAATCAGGGAACAAAAATTAAGGTTTCTCTTCCTGCATATGACGAGACTCACCAAGCTCCATCTTATCTTCCTAATTAGGCTTGATACCGAATGACTCTCCGTCTGATACCACCTCTATATCTCCCGACAGATCTGTTCTTAAAGTCTTTATATGGAAATTTTTTAAAAGGCTTAAGGTAAAGGGGCTTGGATGTCCGTATCTGTTTTTCTTGCCAGCGGATATTACAGCCAGCTTTGGTTCAAGAGATGATAAAATTTTATCATTTAAACCTGTTTTTGACCCATGATGAGGAACTTCCAAGACATCTGTCTCCCCAGCTTCTGTCCCAAGAGCTTGGACAAGCCCCTCTGTTTGACTGTCTCCTGTAAAAAGAACACTGAAGCTTCCGAACCTAAGAAGAACGATGAGGGATCCAAATTCCCCGCTTTCTTGAATATTTCGGCCAGGGCTTGTCTTGTCTAGATATTCATAACTTGGTCCTAGAATCAAAAGACTTGTTCCATCTTTTAACTTAAAAGAGTCTCCCGAAAAAACATATATAATTTTCAAATTTCTACTTCTGATATTATCCATAAGCGCCTGGAAACTTACACTTTTATTGCTTAGGTCTTCAGTGACAAAAGATAACAAACTATATCTTTTTATTACAAAATTGAGTCCTGCAAAGTGATCAAGATGAGGATGTGTCAAAAACGCTGCCGAAATAGTTTTATCCCAAAAAGGCATGTGCCTTTCAAGACATTTTATGATCTTATCATCCGGACCTGCGTCAATTAAGAAGTTCTTCCGACCTGGCGTTCTTATGAAGACCCCATTCCCCTGTCCTACATTGCAGAATATGACATGAAGTTTGCCGTCATTGTATTTTGCATTTTCAAATACCGCAAAGCCGCCAAAAAAAAGAATTAGAAAAGAGAAGATTAGTACGGTCTTTTTCATAATTTATTTTTAAACTTTAAAACAAGTGAGACAAGAATGAGATAATATCCTGCCGCAAACTGCCAAGGGAAATCTTCGATTTCCAGAGATCCCCCTAAATCCGAAAAGAGGGAGACAATTTTGTCGAAATAAAAAATTAGAGGAAAGGCAAGAAGAATCACCGCTTTACCTGCCAATTCCCAAAATATACCCAAGGATCCTCCCACTGCGCCGATGACCATAAGAATAGGGACAGTCCAGAGCACCAATGCATTTACAAAGACTGACCAAATCGAATAGGTTCCGAAATTTGCAATAAGAATGGGAAGAGTGGCGGCTTGGGCAGACAAAGTTATTATCAGATCTTCTCCTATTAAAGTTATGTTCAAAGCTTTTTTTATTGTGTCTGAGAAAAAGAAAAACGGTCTTATGGATAAAAGCCCAAAAGTTGCTGCGAAAGAAAGCTGAAAACCTATATCAAATATCGTCAATGGATTTATGAAAATCATTAAGTATCCCGCGACCATGAGGGCATAAAAAGAAAGTCTTTGTCTGCCCAAAATTTGAGCAGACAAAGCAAGTATTCCCATAATTGTCGCTCTTACTATTGATGCTTCAAACCCAGACAAAACTGCATAAAAGAGAACCCCCGAAACTGTAAGAAAAAGGGCAATCTGCCTCTTTAAGAAGAACGAGAATACTCCTCCTATAAACCCGCCGAAAAGTGTTATATTCATTCCCGAAGCCGCAATTACATGCAAGACTCCCGCAATTCTTAAATTGTCCAAAAATTCCGAAGACATATTCCTCCTTATTCCAAAAGCAATGCCCAAAAGCAAGGACGAATAATCCGAAGGCAATGTTCTCTCAAATAGGTATATTAATTTTTGCCGCAATACTGATATAAATTTAAAAATAGAATTCTCATCTTCTATCTTTTGTATTTTCGGAAAAGACAAAATAAAAATCTCATTTTTATTTAGCACTCCGACTTTTAATTTGCCAGAAACTCTTATTCGATCTTGATAATTAAATTCAGGATGAGGTGAAGTTATTATTAAAATTCTGTTCAAATCTAAATTAGCAGATACTATTTGCCGACTGCCAGATATTTTGGGCTGTGATTTGATCTGGGTTACAAAATTAACTTCTTCTCCGTCCTTTAAATCTTGTCTATTTTGATACTCCAAAAATGCTCGGATTCCAAGAACGAGAATAAGAACCAAAAAGACAGAGGCAATTCTCATTAATAAATCGTAATTTTATCTTTTATTTTATCGAAGACCGAGCTGCCCACTATTTTTTTTGAAAGCAGATCATCTATGGTCTGGTAAGGCCTCCCTTGTATTATTTTTGATGCCGTAGCAGGCCCTATTCCAGACAAAGTATCTAATTCTTTATCAGATGCAGTATTTATGTTTATTAAGCCTCCTGATTGAATACTGGCTCCTCCCTGAACTTGGGAAGAGGTAAATGTTTCCCCTTCAAACGGTATATAAATTTTTATTCCGTCCGTAACTTTTAAAGCAAGATTTAGATTCTTGGCTACCCAATTTCTATCTGCACCTGAAGAAAGACCTCTGGCTGCTACCAGTACGTCTTTTACCCTTGATTCCTTGGGCAAATTATAAACTCCGGGAGAAACAACCGCTCCTTCTATATCTACTACGATCTGGCTATCTTTTTTATTACCTGAATTCACTTCCGATGATTGGCTTGCTTTCTCAAATGCAATATCATTTGAGTTTGATGATGAAACTAATAACCCTATCACACCATATCCTAAAAGTATCACTCCCAAAAAACCCAAAATTAGCGGCAAGAGGTTCTGTCGGATAAGAGGAACTAAAGAGTCACTAAGGTTTTTATAATCCATTGTCTAAAACGAAGTTTATTACCTTCCCTTTGATATAAACAATGTCTTTGATCTTCCTTTTGTTTAAGTATTTTTGCACCCTTTGACTTTTCCTGGCAGTTTCCTCTATTTTCTGCTGATCATTAATATGGGCTGAGTCAACCCTTAAAACATCCCGGGTTTTACCATTTATCTGAACGGCGATAGCAAAAATTTTTTCTGCCAAATATTCTTCTTTAAAACTGGGCCATGAGGCTTTATGAATAGAATCTTGGAAATTTAAAGCATGCCATAACTCCTCTGAAAAGTGCGGAGCAAAAGGACAAATCAAAAGAAGAAAAGTTTTAACTTCATCTTTTGATATATTTTGTTCCTTTGACAAAAAATTATAATATTCCATAAGCGAAGCTATCGCAGTATTGTATTTAAGATTATCGATATCTTCTGTGACTTTTTTTATTGTTCTATGAAGCTTTGAGAGAGACTTGACTGAAACACTTTTATCTGAAATTTTGGTTAGACAAAGAACCCAAGCTCTTTTTAAAAATCTGAAACACCCCTCAACGCTTTCCTCACTCCAGAGAACAGTTTGGTCAAAAGGTCCCATGAACATCTCGTAAATTCTCAAGGTATCTGCCCCAAATTTATTGATTATTTCATCAGGATTAATGATATTTCCAAAGGACTTACTCATTTTTCTGCCGTCTCTCCCTAAGACAATCCCGTGTGAGCGTCTCTTTGCATATGGCTCAGGATTCGGCACTACACCAATGTCAAATAAAAATTTGTAGACAAACCGCGAATACAAAAGATGCAAGGTGGTATGTTCAAATCCGCCTTGATAGATATCAACCGGCATCCAATAATCCATTTTTTTCTTATCGGCAAGAGCCGAATCATTGCCAGGATCTAGATAGCGTAGAAAATACCAGTTTGAACCAGCCCAGTTTGGCATAGTATCTGTTTCGCGTCGTGCTTTTCCGCCACATTCTGGGCATTTTACCTTGAGCCAATCTTTGGCAAGCGCCAGGGGAGATTCTCCCGTTCCTGTTGGCTCATATTCTTTAAGGAACGGAAGCTCAACCGGCAGATCTTTTTCAGGAACCGAAACAGCTCCACATTTTTTGCAGTGTACTATTGGAATTGGCTCTCCCCAATAGTGCTGTCTTGAGAAAACCCAATCGCGGAGATGATAAACTGTAACTCTCTTACCCCAACCTTTTTCTTCAATATAATCCATTATCTTTTTTGTAGCCTCATGAATATCCAATCCATTGAGAAAATCCGAATTGATCATTGTTCCCTCTTCTTCTTGGACCTGAGAAGCTTTTGTGATTGGCGATCTATCGCCATCTTTGCCAACAACCACACGGATTATTGGTAACTTAAAACTTCTAGCGAATTCGAAATCGCGAATATCATGACCAGGCACGCCAACAACTGCACCCGTCCCAACATTACCTAGAACAAAGTCACTCACCCATATTGGCATCTTTCTTTTGTTCAAGTCGTTAATCGCGTACGATCCCGTAAAAACTCCGGTTTTCTTCCTGCCTTCTGCGATTCTTTCAACCTCTGATTTTCTTACTGATGCATTAATATATTCTTTGACTACTTTTTTATGTTTTTCTTTTGTTATCTTAAGAATAAGCGGGTGTTCAGGACCAACTACTATGAAAGTTGCGCCAAAATTAGTATCGGGCCTTGTCGTGAAGCACTCGATCTGATATTTACTATTTTCTATTTGATATTTAATGTTGATTCCTTCTTTTTTTCCAATCCAATTTATCTGCTGTATGGCTATTTTTTGAGAGTAATCAACCAGTTTTAAATCTTCTAAAAGTCTATCGGCGTATTTTGTAATCTTAAGAAGCCATTGTTTTTGCATTCGCTTTTGAGTTTTGGTGCCACAGCGTTCATGTGTTCCGTCTAATAAGACTTCTTCATCCGCCAAATTAGTCTTACACGATGGACACCAGTTTACTGGAACATCTGCCTGATAAGTCAATCCCTTTTCAAAAAATTTTAAGAAGATCCACTGAGTCCATTTGTAGTACTTAGGATCGGTCGTGTTTATTTCGCGGCTCCAGTCAAACGAAAGACCTAGGGATTTACACTGTTTCTTAAATCTTTCAATGTTTTTTGGGACAATAGTAGAAGGGTGGACACGCATCTTCAAAGCGTAGTTTTCAGCAGGCAAACCAAAAGCATCCCAGCCAATTGGATAAAGCACATTCTTTCCTTCCATTCTTTTCTTTCGGGAATACGCATCCATTGCAGACCATGAGCGGATATGTCCTACATGAAGACCTGAGCCTGAAGGATAGGGAAATTCGATCAAAACATAAAATTTCTGCCGCTTATCAAAATCTATGGCCCTATAAAGTCCCTCCTCCTCCCACCTCTTCTGCCATTTTGGCTCTATTAAACTTGGGTTATACTTCTGCTTGCCCCGCGAAGCCGCGTTTGACGCGGCGAAGTGGGGCCATTTGGGTTCAATTTCCGAAGGATTATATTTTGGAATCATGATTTTTACCTTTTCTTTTTTGTTTTTTGATTTTAAATTAGCCATAAATGGAGCATAGCACAGAGAAGGGTATTTATCTAGACACTCTATCGGCCTGTGGTAGTTGCCTCTGTTCTAAAAGATTTCTAGCATTTACCGGGGCAACAGATCTAAATATTGGCTTCTCCGGAGATTTTATTCTTATTTTTACCCTTCCTGGACCATGATCATCAAGAAGAACCTGATATCCACACAATTCATACATGCTAAAGTTTCTGCACTCAGTAGCCCATCCTATAACTCCATTAACAGGTCTGTTAAAAAGTCTCTCTCGCTTGTCATCAAAAACAATCCTAAGGGGAATTTGCCCATCACGCAAGATTATCAATAATCTTCCGGGTTCTTCTGATGGATCCCTCTTGGTTTCCGCCAAAAGGGCGAAAAGACCATCGACAACAACTGCTGAGCCATCCGGTTGAAGCTCCAATTCTGTCTCCGTCATATCGATTAACTCCTCGGCCCTTTCTGTAACCCGGCGCTTCCGCCTTTTTCCCCGGACTCTCTTTCCTAAATGGCTTTCGTAAATAATTCCGCTTTCTTTTCCTCTATCCCTTGCTCTTAAACTATTTAGATTAAACTTGCGGAAGATAAATGGTTGTCTGTCGAATGAACGAAGTTCTACTGTTATAGATGAGGAATTTTGAGGCTTTTTAATAATTAAACTATATTGACCAAATGTAATACTGCTAATTTCCTCTGGTCGCAAGTTAAGATTTTGTGCGCTACTAATAGCAACCTGTCCCTGTCTTCCTACCACAACTGTGGGATGCTCTCTTCTTCTTAGAACTGTCAATTTACTTCTTGGTAGTTGTCCATCACTTAAATCACTCACAGCCCTAAGACAGAATTGTCCCCCATTAACAATCACAGCTTCTCCATCTATAAAGAGTTCAACTAAACCAGGGGAATATCCTTCCAACCGGTCTTTTTTCTCAACTGCTGTTTCTAGTTTCATTTGCTATAATTTAACTCTATAGCACAAAGTCTTGTGCTTTTGCAATAGTCCAAATACCGACTTCTTGCTTTTTGATTTGGGATTCTATACGATTTGATTATGAGACTGCTTCTTCAATCCCTCCTTATTCTCTTTTCGTTTGCTCTTGTCTTTGTATGGCAGGATTCCCCCCTTTCAGGCTACACGCTTCAGATCATAGGTTTTCTAATAGCTGTCTATATCATAAGTTCTCTTGCTAAGTCCCGCAAGGGAAAACAAATTTCTCTTGGGGGTCCCTTAGGGGTTTTTATTTTAAATACCATTATTCTTCTTTTTGTCTTTGCGACAGGCGGTCTGTCTTCCTCCTTTTTCTTTCTTCTCTACTTTGTGGTTCTGGCACTCGTTTTTATATTTGAACCTTATGCTGTAATCCCCTTTGTTATGGGGATCGTTCTTATTTTTCTTCCTTCTGCTATCAAGGACGATGTCGTCGCAAACTTTATTAAGCTTGGCTCTATAGTTTTGATTTCTCCCCTTGCATTTTTCTTTGGCAGAGAATATCAAAAAAGCGGCCAAGACGAAGAAGCTTTTGAAAAAATTGAAGAGGATGTAAAGGATGTTCTAAAAAGCGAGAAAGGGAAACTTGAAGAAGAAGATGTAAAAAAACTTGAAGACGTGATTGAAGAGGCTGAAGAGGCTGAAAAACCCCAATAAATTTATGAAAAAAGCCCTGAATCTACTCTTTCTTGTTTTTTGTCTGACCTTTTATCTTCTAACTACCAAATTCACCCAAGCCCAAAATATATCAAATGATAATTATATAATACAAACCAATGAGATAGAACAGAGTATCTTCCCTCAGAATCCAATAGAAAATGATTCCGGACGTTTCGGTACTATCAAAAAAGACATGGGGGCCTTGCTCGGGTTTGATGATATCTTAGCTGCAAATTTCTTCATTTTCTCTATCCAAAACAACATAATTGACTACGGTGACATATCGCCTACCGATCCGGTGGTAAGAGAAAGTAATTTAACCTTAAGCTCTAGACCCGCTCATGGTTTTGTCATTTTTGCCTGGGAAAATCATCCGCTGGCTGACGCTCCTTTTGAAAATCTGGTGCCGGATGCAACTTGCGATAGCGGGGCGTGCTCAGAAAAGAATCCTGGAACATGGAGCAACAATTTAACTTACGGATTCGGATTCAGATGCGAAAATGAAGGTGTTTTATGCCTCAATTTCCCCAAGGATTCATTTAAGCAGTTTGCGGATGAGTCCAAGAATGAATACCCCCAAGCTATTCTTAAAGGTAAAGGGCAAGAACCAGATATCAAAATCAAAATTATTTATAAGCTAAACTTTTCTTCTTCACAGCCTAAGCAAACCTATTTGAACAACGTTACATTTGTTGTTCTCCCCTCTTTATGAAAAAACTTATTTCAGTTTTATTTTTAATGTTTTTAATAAATTATTTAGTTCCCTCCAAAGCATTGGCGGAGGACATTTCTTTTGGCGTATACCCCCCGATTATTAAGATCAGGGCCAAATCTTCTTCCAAAGTTTCGGCTGCGATAAAAATAAAAAATTTTTCCGGCAGAGAAATAAGTCTTCAAGTAGTTTTAAGACCCTTTGAGGATGCAAAAACTCAGGACGGACAATTCAAGTTCATTTTATACAAAGATTATACGAATGAACTTGCCAATTTTTTATCCAAAATAAGGATAGTAGAAAAAGATCAATCTGTATCAGAATTGATCATAGGACCCGAACAGGAGAAGAATTTGAATCTCATAATTGACATCGGTAAACTCAGCGAACATCGGGATTACTATTTTTCAGCTGTATTCCTTACACACAATAATCACAGTTCCTCTAATAGCTTTACAAGAATAATACAGGGAGTAGGATCAAACATATTAGTATCAATGGGTGATGGGCAACAAAATCTACAGATTGAAGATTTTACTGTTCCCTTCACCCAAACCAAAAAGACCCTTGACTTCAGCTTTATTTTGACCAATTCCTCCGATAGATTTTCAACCATAAAGCCATATATTTTGGTAAAAAATATCTTTGGCAAGCAAATAGAAAGAATTGACTTCAGCCAAACCAATATCCTTGCAAAATCCTCAAGAAATTTTACGGCTAAAGAAGCCGAATTCATAAATACAAAAGGTGGTGAGTTTTTACTCGGGCCCTATACTACAACCCTGATATTGAATAATGAGGAAAAAATACTCACGAAGAATGCCAACTTTGTTTCTCTTCCCTTAAAACATGTCTTAATCTTGACACTGATCTTAATATTTCTTATATTTACAACAGCGAGAATCAAAAGCAGGGTTTTTTGATTAGGACTAAGACCAAGATAAAATCTTTAATAAAATCTTTTACTAATAAACTGACAACTAGATCAAACTCCCCGAAAATTCAATCCAAAAAAATAAATAAGCAACCATATCACTCAATTTATTAAATTGCCAAAAGATATCCTCTAGTTTTAAGGGTCTGGTAATTTCTAACTAAATAAAGACCAACAACGTTACGTGAGTACGTTTCAAAAAGTAAATTTTACAAGGCTAAAAAATAAGTATATCAAAATAAGTCAAGAACAAATTCACACAATCTGATATTGTTTAATATAGATTTATATAAAAGCTGAGGAGTTAAAAGACGAATTTTTATTGAATATTTTCTCCAATTAGGATTTTCACAAAATTTTCCATTTTTTGTACATACTATATGTCTTCCAAATTTAACAACAAAACATATAGAAATATATCGTTTCTTATTTACTCTAGGCTATTGACAAGCAATAATAAATTTATCTATTCTGTTTATGGAGAGCAAAAATAACCTTATAACTTGTATAATCCGTATAATTTCAAAGCTAGATTGAGTTTTTCACATAAATTATGGACTTTCTGAGTTTATTCAAATCCTTCCTAATTGAATCGGGTAAAGTATCTAAGGTTACTCTAAAAAATTATCTTTCTGATATAAGATTTTTCATATTTTGGTATGAGAGGTTTTACTCTCAGCCATTCTCTCCAACATCCATAGATTACTCTGTTGTACAAGCTTTTAAAAATTATCACTTCGACAGGATCGCCTTCTCGTCTCTTGATCGCAAACTTTCTGCTTTAAGAAAATTCTTTAGTTTTCTCAAAGAGAAAGGATTCATTGCTTCTGTTCCTTTTCAGGAGAAATCGAAAGAAGCAGAAGATAAGTTTTCACTTAAAGAATTTAAGAATTTTCTATTCAGGCAAAACATTTCATCAGTTTCTTCCAAGAATTATCTGATTGACATAACTCAATTCCTAAACTGGGCGGATCAAGTAATCAAACCCAGCGAACATTGGATAGTTTCTCAAAGAGATCTTTATTCAAGGATAGATAATGAACTCGTCAATGAGTATAAGAGAAGATTAATCGATCAGGGATTTTCTCCCCTTTCTGTAAACAGAAAGCTTTCTTCAATAAGAAAGCTCATTTTCTGGGCAATTAAAGAAGGGAAAATCAAAAAAAATAGATTTGATTTCATAAAAGAAAAAGGGCTTTTCCCCCTCAGCACAAAAGGGTCTACGTTGACCATTCAAGGAGGTTTTGCAGATTTTCTGACCCCTAAGATAGAAGAAAAGGCTATGACCTATTCAAAGATTCCCCCAATCAGGGTAGCTCAGAAAATATTAGTTCTTTTTTCCTCAATCTATGATGATCTAATCATAGATCCCATCGCAGAATTCATTAGCTTTTTGAACTTACTTCTTTTTAGGTTTGATAGAAAATCCATTTTCAAGTCAGATATCAAGAAAATCCCGCGAATTCAAGATCCAATAAAAATTTCAAATGTTGGCAAAAACTTTTATGCTCCGCTAAATATTTCTACAAAAGGGATGTCTTGGATCCGAAAAATATCGTATTCCATTCGATTTATACGACCAAAGTGGTATTTAAGATATCATAACTATGCAGTTGTCCATTACATACACTTCTCCATCCTTGTCATATTCATGACTGTTTTGGGTTTTGGGATTTATCAAAAGTTTTTCCTGCCAACAACAAATGTCCTTGGAGAGTCAATATTTTCCCTTTCCAGAATTCTTACGGTAAAACAGAGACTTACAGATTCTTTAGGAAATCCCATCACCGAGAAAACTCTCATAAGATTCGCTATCTATGGGGATCCAGAAGCCTCAGGCTCAGCAATGCTTTGGGAAGATGTCAAAACAGTAGAACCCGATGAAAACGGCTTTTTCCAAACAAGCCTGGGGGAAAAAACTCCTATTCCCTCGAGCATCTTTTTCACTTATCCCTCCCTCTGGCTTGGAACAAGCATAGGCCAAACATCCGAACTTAGACCCCGACAGCAGCTGACAAATGTTTCCCTAGCAACAAGCGCCCAGACTCTGAAGGGTCTGGGAATTAACTCACCCCTAAATTATAAAAATGTAATCCTGTCTCTTGATTCTTCAGGCAACCTGTCTCTTGGGGGACCATCTCATATTTTCCAGGCAATAAACGGGCAATTTGTTCTATCCGGAAATATACTAACTCTTTCGACAATTTCGGGAACAAATACAAATATTGAAATTGTGCCTGATGGTTTGGGAAAAGTTGACATCCAAAAACCCATTCAAAATACCTCAAACAATAACAACATCCCAACTGCAATCGGAAGCGTTGAAATAGACGATCTTGTAAGTATACTGGCCACCTCAAGTGGTCAATCGGCCCTTACTATCAATCAAAACGACTTAGGACCCATTATTAGCGCCTCTGCAAGCGGGATTGCCAAATTTACCATAGACAGCTTCGGGAATATGACTCTGTCAGGAGACATAAGTCTTTCGGGAAATAATGTAAATGTTTTTGCCACATCCCCTCAGTCAACCTTATCTATCGGCTCGGAAGACGGAGGCAATCTTATTCTCCAGCCTGTTTCAACCGGTGAAATCCAATTTTTCTCCCCCTTAAATTTTTTATCTTCCGAGGGTACGCTTAAGCTTTCAGGGAATTTGATACTCTCAGGAACATCTTCACCCTCCTCCTCCTTTAGACTCTATGTGGAGGATTCTCAACCAAGTACCGCGGCTGCCCAAATATTCAATACAAGCGCAGGCTCAAAGGCAAGCGGACTTTTAATAAAACTTGGAAACACTTCCGGCACAACAAATACAGATAATAAGTGGGTTACCTTTGAGCAGAGCGGGATCGGGATTGTGGGGATGATAAAAGGAAACGGAGAAAAAGGCGTAACTTTTCAGGGAAACGGGGTTTCTGATTTTGCTGAATATCTTAAAAAGGATGAGAATGAAAACATTCCCTTTGGCTCTCTGGTCTGCATTGATGAAAAAGGTATGGTTACAGGATGTTCGTATAATAATCGGAATATTGTAGGGGTGGCGTCTGAAAATCCAACTTTCTTAGGAGGAGAGAACCTTGGGAATAAATCGATCCCGGTGGGCCTTGTGGGACAAGTTCCTGTTTTTGTATCAAACATAAACGGAGACATAAAACCAGGAGATCCTCTCACTTCATCTTTTATAAAAGGTCTGGCCGCAAAGGCAAAAGACGAAGGAAGAATAGTAGGAAGAGCCCTTGAGAGCTTTGACTCCCTAAACTGTATCAATGAATCTTCGAATTTCGGTCTTGTTGAGAAAAGGATCTGCAAAGGAAAAATCCAGACTCTCTTGAACGTTTCGCATTATGAACCTTCTCCCTTAGACCAAGCCCAAAAAATCAAGGAACTTGTTCTTCAGGAAGTAGACAACGGTATCTTTGAGATAAAAGATTCACTGGGAATAGCAGTTGAAGAGATTCAGGCTTTTAACAAAAGTATAATCGGCACACTTGAAGCCGGAATAATCAATGCACGAAGGATTTCAGTTGAAACCCTAAATCTAAACGCACTATTTATAGAAGGGGAAAGTCTAAAAGACTATATTGCTCAGATTATTCAAAACCAGCCTCAGATAAAATCCCCCATTGCAGAAATTGATGAGATAAAGACAAATATAATAAGCCCCCTTTCGCAGGAAAAAGACATAAAGATAAAAATCGGAGAAACATCAAATCTTGCAGTTGAAAATCTTAAAGGACAAACAGTTTTTAATGTAGATAGTGAAGGAAACGCAACTTTGGCAGGAGAACTTTCTACCTCCTCTTTAAAAACAAATGAAATACAATCTGATAATGCCACTGTTAGTGGGGTTCTTCATGCAAAAAAAATCGTAACAGATGAGATAGAAAATCAGAGTGAGAACAACTCTGTCTTTGCGAATATAGCATCATTTTCCTCTCAGCTTGTCTATGTTCAAAATCTAAAAGCGCAGACGGCTAATTTTACGGATGGACTCATAGCCTTAGGGCCTTCCTCTCTGATTGATACTGCAATATCGGGTCAGCTTTCGATTAATTCAAATTTAATTTTGGCAGAAAATTCTATAAATGTCCTTGGTTCTGATCTTGAGATCCAGTCTGTAAGACAAGGCGGAGTTTCTCTTATGGGAGGTTTTGTTTATATAGATACAGATGGAAACCTAAAAGTCGGGGGAAATGCAGAGTTTGCAAAAGACATAACTGTAAAAGGAATAATATTTGCAAATATTATATCCCCTATTCCTGACAGTGATTTGATAGTTGACATAAACGCAGAAAATAAATCTTTTATAATTAAAAACAAAGACAATCCTGTTGTTTCCGTAACGGGAGATGGAAATCTGACGGCATCGGGAAGTGGCACATTTGGCAAACTGAATCTTTCTCTGATAAAACCTGCTCTTGCAGTTTCAGAAACCGAAGCAGTAGCAACCGGAGCTGCAGGAGTAGCCACAATTAGCGCTTATCAAAAAGAACTGACAATCAAAAACAGTCTTATTACAAAAGACTCTCTGATATATGTAACTCCAAGAACTGATACAAAAAATATTGTAATTTACCTTTTAAGACAAGTGCCTGGAATATCATTTACTGTGGGAGTGAATACTCCCTCAGGATACAATATTCCGTTTAACTTTCTTATAATAAATTAGAATTTGTTCTTGACATTGTTCTTTCGTGCTGTTAGATTAAGAAATATGGAACAAGAAAAAGGTGAAATTGCTTCCTATCTTGAAAACGCCTCAATCTTTCTCCTCGGACTTCTTCTTCTTATCTTTCCTGTTTTTATGCTTACTTTTACCACCGATGCCTTTACTCTTCCAAAACAGATTCTTCTTGGTGTGGTAGCTTTCCTGGTTCTTCTTCTATTCGGAGTAAAATCAATAATAAGAGGGCAGGTAATAGTACGGAGAACTCCTTTTGACATACCTATTTTCATCTTTGCTGCTATTGTTCTTCTTTCTAGTCTTTTTGCAGTTAATAAGGCTGATTCACTTACGTCTTTTGTTACACTTTTTTTTGTTGTGCTTTCTTATTTTGCAATTGTTAACTCAACCAAAGAAAAAAATGCCGTATTTCTCCTTATTACCTCCCTTTTGACGGGTGCTTCGATCGCGGGAGTTCTTGAAACTCTGACATTTTTGAAGATTTTTGTCTTACCCTTCCCTTTTACAAAAGCTCAGACTTTTAACTCTTTCGGCTCTCTTGCCGATCAGACAATCTATTTTTTTATGCTTATTCCTTTTATTCTCTACTTGATTTTGCCGATGTTTCAGAAGAGAAAAAGAGGTTTGGAGCAAGAAGCGGTTAACTATGAAGATTCCTTAAAAGGCAAAAATAATACCCTTCCCTTTGCCCTCCTTGGGATAGTTGTTGCAGTGGGACTTCTTTTGACTTCCTACCTACTCTTTAAGACCCCTGCCCAAAACGGAGGACTTCTTGCTCTTCCTTATGAAACAGGGTTTCAGACGGGATTTGCAGCAATCTCACAGGACACAGGAAGAGTATTTCAGGGTTTTCTCCTAGGCTCTGGGTACGGCACCTATATAACAGATTTTACGCGTTTTAAGCAGCCTTCCTATAATCAAAATCAAAATTTATGGAATCTTACATTTTTCAGATCATCAAGTTTTCTCCTGGAATTATTGGCAACAACCGGAATTTTGGGATTTCTTTCTTTCATATACATTTTATCTCGGATCTTTAAAAACAGGACAGTTCTTTGGGGAATGTCCTTTGCAATACTTGCCGCAATTTTTCTCCCTTTTTCCTTCTCCTCAATTGCGCTTTTCTTTATACTTCTTGCTCTTCTTTCGGCTTTAAGAGGGGCATCATCAAAGGCACACAGCGAAGGATTCTTCGATGTTGAAATACAACTAGTCACTCTTAAGAAAGGTCTTATTGCCTTTGATCCAACTCCCGGCAAAGCCAGAAATTCTATTCTTCCTGTAATTTTGGTGGCAATTTTGGCGGTATTAACAGGATTAATAGGATATTTTGGGGGAAGATATGTAATTTCAGATTTTCATTTTCAGGCTTCGCTTGTTGCTGCCTCACAAAACAAGGGTCTTGAAACTTACCAAAGACAGGGAAAAGCGATCGGGATTTTCCCTTACAGAGACGCGTATTATAGAATCTTTTCTCAGACCAATCTTGCTCTTGCCAACTCTCTTGCGTCTACCCAGCCTGCGGGGACAACTCCAAGCGCTCAAATCCAGCAAACAATATCTACGCTAATCCAGCAGTCAATAAACGCCGGGCGAACAGCTGTTACATATTCCCCGCAAACTATGCTTAATTGGCAGAATCTTGCTTCTATTTACCGAAGTTTGATTGGTTTTGGGCAGAACGCCGATCAGTTCGCCATATTGGCGAATCAACAGGCAATAACTCTTGATTCCAACAATCCTCAAGAATATATCAATCTTGGAGGAATTTATTATCAGCTGGGTCAATGGGATAATGCAATAAGGCAATTTCAGATTGCCGCAGCACTTAAACCTGACCTTGCAAACGCCTATTACAATCTTGGCCATGCTCTCCAGGAAAAAGGAAGCCTAAATGAAGCAATGACACAGTACCAGACTGTCCAAGGATTAGTAGCGCAGGACAAAACAAATCTGGATAAAATAAATAAGGAGATCGAAGATCTTGGGAAGATAATTGAATCGGGGGGAACTGCAGGTGGTCCAAACCCAGCCACTGCGGGACCTTTGACAGTTTCAACTCCGGAAGCCCAGCTTCCGCCGCAAAATCCTCCTGTGAAAATCCCTCCCCCAACAGAGGAAGCAACCAAATCCTCAAGATAATCTATTTAAATAGAAACTCTTGTGTGTTAAAATTAAACTCCAAGGGCTGTTAGTATAGTGGTAATACACCGCATTCGCATTGCGGAGATGGGAGTTCGATTCTCCCACAGTCCACTACACTTCGCTCTTTGAGCTTCGCGTAGCACAGCCCTAAGAAGCGAAAAGGAAGAACTGTATCCCGCGAAGTTTTAACGAAGTGGGAAATATATGTTTTATGTTTACATTTTAAAATTAAAAAATGGTCAATTTTACACAGGATTTACGAAAGATCTAGAAATACGAATTAAAAGACATAACTAGAAGGCAGTTAGGACAACTGCAAGGCTTAAATCAAAAGAATTAATCTTTTATGCGGCTTTTAAAAATAAGAGAAATGCTCTAAATTTTGAAGAATACTTAAAGAATTCATCAGGATTTGCATTTAGAAATAAACGTCTAATTTAATCTTGGGCCTGTAGCGTAACGGTTATCGCGCTTCCATGGCATGGAAGAGATTAGGGGTTCGATTCCCCTCAGGTCCACCAGGTCGGATTTGGTCCACTACTAATCCTATAGTTGATAAATTCCCTCCATTCATATATAATTAGTCTTCCTATGAAAGAAATTTACCAAGGAACTCCATTTAGACAACTTTTAAGACCTGTTCCAGATGACGGGAATCAACATCTCTATACTCTTGATGGTAATCCAAACTACGTCGTGAGACAAAATCGTATAATTGTTTCCGAGGGGGTACCCCAGCTTAACAAAATTGATATCGCCGAAGCATTATTTGAAGAATTGGAAAGAGATTATGGAATTCACGTTGTCCCATTTGACACCGTAGTAGGACTGGGTGAAGACAATCTGACCTCTGCTTTTATGATAGTAGATAAGGTAAAGGGTGCAGAATTACCCAAGGCCCAAGTCAGCGAACAAGAAGCCAAAGAATTTTTTTCAAATCTTCTTAGGTATCACATAGATAAATTTGAACAAGGAGGTTTTTTTCTGTGTGATCTGAATCCCGACGATTTTATGTATGGGAACACAGAGAAAGACACGACAAAAAAAGTCTATTTAGTTGACCTTGATCAATTTTATGAGTTTTTTGACGATTTAAATCCAAATCAGAAAAATGAATATTTTTCAACAAATCTTGAGGGTCTAAATGATATATTAAATACTCTCGAGAAAAATTCTAAATCAGACCTTGGTGGACTTCGAGAAGATTACTTAGCGTTTTTGAGAAGAATAAGAAACTTACTCCACCCAGCGGATCAAGAAACAATCGATAGTATTCTTGAAAATAATAGAAAATTAACTACTGAAGATATGGGAGTGGGTTTACAAGAACCCCGTTTTTGATTACTTCAAAATGAAGATGGGATCCTGTTGTTCTTCCTGTTAAACCAACCGATCCTATAACAGTCTTCCCTGCTGTCACATTATCCCCTGCCGAAACACTTATAGTACTCATATGTGTGTAATGTGTTTCTGTTCCGCTTCCATCTGAAATATAAACATTATTCCCGTATCCCCCGTCCCAAGTTCCAACAATAACTCTTGATACTGTTCCCGATTGTGCCGCGACAATCGGTGTGCCAATTGGAGAAACAATATCTATTGCCGTATGATACCACGATGCAAATTGACTTATATACCCCTGAACAGGCCATGTAAATCCTGCAGAAGATATCGAAACAGGCCCCTGAACAAGATAAACTTCCCTTCTTATGGAGGGCTTTTCGGAAGGCTTTATTCCATCTGGAACTATAAGAATCTGGCCTTCTACCAAAGAAAATGTCTCAGGATTTGCAAAATCATTAAAAGGGAAATCTACTATCTTCTGTGGATTTGTGTCAAACTTCTTCGCAATGGTATAAACCGACTCACCTTTTTCAACCTTATGAGCAATTCCCGTTACGGGAAGGACCTTAAGCTCATCTCCCACCGTTATATTATCTCCTGTCAAATTATTTGCCCATTTAATTGTTTCCTGCGAGATTCCGAATTTTTGGGCGATTGTCGAAATTGTGTCTCCTTTTTCCACTCTGTAGGTAATAATTTTGTCTCTTGGCTTTTGAGAAATATCGGTCCTAAGAATATCCTCGCCTACGATTATTGACTGCGGTTGTGAAGAGGACTCGAGGGCCGAAACTGAAGAGCTATTCGAAAAAACCGGATATGTACTTGCGAGAAAGGGCGCAAGAAGAACACCAATGCCTAAAATTCCCATAATTGCAAGGTGCAAAAAAGACCGGCTGTACCGACCCCTTTTTATCATAAAAAGTTTAACAAGGCTATTCTTATTATCTTCAAATACCAATGATGCTGACAGAATTTTCTTTTTAAAGAAGAAAACAAGGAAACTTAGGAAGGAAAAAAGCTCGAAAAAAAACTTTGATAAAAAGACTATTATCCGGGAAATTGGGTGTTTTCGCATATAGAAAAATACAACTTAAAAGGTTAACAGATAAGCGGTGCTATGTCAAATCGAAAGAGGGATAAATTGCTCAATTGTTATATCGCTGAATTGTTAAACTTCGCCATTTCGCATTTCGAATGCATGAAAAGTTGATTAGTGCGTCAGGTCATTCGACTCTGAGGGATGATGCCCTCAGGCTCAGACTCGAAGAGGGAATTCCCGCCTTGTGCGGGGAGGGGGTGTTACCACCCGAAGAACGAGTTTAATTACGAAAGCACGAAATGAGGCTTGTCAAGAGCTTTTGTTTCTTTTCTCGGCAGAAAAGAAGAAGGAAGATTATTTACAAAGAGCTTTATCCCTTCCCAAGGGAAGCAAGAAATTCTTCGTTGGTTTCAACCTTTGAAAGTCTCTCAACAATAATAGCAGTTCTCTCTTCAGGCGAGAGCATATCAATCATTCTTCTCATTGTTACAACCTTTTTAAGATGGTCGGGAGGCAAGATGAGTTCTTCCTGTCGGGTTCCTGATCTTTCAATATCAATACTCGGGAATATTCTTCTATCGGACAGCTTTCGGTCAAGATGAAGTTCCATATTTCCCGTTCCCTTAAACTCTTCATAAATAAGATCATCCATTCGCGAACCCGTATCAACAAGAGTTGTTCCGATTATTGTAAGGGATCCTCCCTCTTTGCAGTTTCGGGCCGCGCCAAAAAATTTTTTGGCAGGCCACAGCGCAGCCGGATCAAAACCACCTGATAAAGTTCTTCCCGAAGGCGCAATAGCTAAATTATAAGCGCGGGCCAAACGAGTAATAGAATCAAGAAGAATAATTACATCAGTGCCCATCTCAACAAGTCTTTTTGCACGATCAAGAGTAATTTCTGCAACTTTTGTTTGTTTCTCAGGCGGTTCATCAAAGTTTGAGGCAACAACATCTCCTTTTACAGAGGCAGTTATATCAGTAACCTCCTCGGGCCGCTCACCAATAAGAGCTGCCATAAGATGAGCTTTTGGAAAGTTCTGAGAAATTCCTGCCGCAATTTCTTTAATAATAGTAGTTTTGCCTGCTTTTGGGGGCGAAACTATCATTCCTCTCTGTCCAAATCCAATTGGCGCGACAAGATCAATTATCCTGGTTGATAAAGGAAATTTTCCTGTAGTAAGGGTGATTTGTTTCTTTGGATAAATCGGGACAAGATCATCAAAATAAAGACGTTTCATTGAATCATCCGCGGGAATTCCATTTACCTTCTCAACCTTCAAAAGCCCATAAAATCTTTCCGTATCCTTAGGAGGTCTACCTACTCCCTCGATTAAATCGCCGGGTCTTAGCATAAATCTTCTTATTTGAGATTGGGAAATATACACATCGCGGGCAGATGCAGTAAATTTGGGACGAAGAAACCCATGTCCCTCAGGCTGAATATCCAAAATGCCCGAGACCGGCTGAGTCTGAGCCTCCTCTATTCCCCGGGGAACAGTTAAAACTTTTGGAACTTCTTTCACTAAGGGAACTTCGGCGACTTGGGGTCTCCCGACGATATCATCTGCAGATTTTATCTTTGGAGTTTTCCGGGTGTATACCATATTGAAAATTTAAAATTTGAAAAGACAATGGTCAATGATAAATGGTAAATCCAATGCTAATATCAACATCTAAAATTTAAATTGCCGGATCATTTAGTGTGGGAATTTCTGAAGATTCAGAACAAATGTATTACATCATAAGAAGATTCCCATGTCAAGGGTCAATTTATAGGTCCTATAAGACCTATACGACTTATAAGTCTTATATTTTCCCCCCTTGACAAGGCCTATATTATGTGTTACTATCCCTTGCATCTAATGATACTGTACCTGATTAGTCAGTATCTTTTTTATTGGATCAAACCATGAATAAAGTTTTTCTTTCAATTTTCGCTATTGCATTTTTTGCGCTTTTTGCGGTTTCTCAAAAAGCCTTAGCCGATACTGTTTGTCAGCCTATATATGGAGGCGGGCAAACTTGTGTTCAGGTAGGAAATATATTGGTTAACAAAACTGTTAAAAACCCTCAAACAGGTGCTTTTGTTGACAATCTTAATATCAATGACCCCAAGCTTTTACCTCTATCAACTGTAACATTTCAGATCACTGTGACAAACACCGGATCGGGCAATCTCTCTAAGATTACTGTTAAGGATACTCTTCCTTCTTTCGTAACTTTTGTTTCGGGTCCCGGAAGTTTCGATAGAAATACAAAAGTCTTAACTTTCGAGGTTTCGAACCTTGGCGCCGGACAGTCTCAAACTTTCACACTTGAAGCAAAAACAGTTGAAGAAAACAAACTTCCCCAAGACCAGGGAATCGTTTGTGTGGTAAATCAGGTTTTGGCAACTTCCGATTCCAATCAAAGTTCTGACAATTCACAGTTTTGTATTGAAAAACCGGTAGTGGCGCCAGTTACAAAAGGCGGTCTTAAGGTATTCCCTGCACCAACTGTTGTAACCACACCTCCTACTGGTCCTGAGATGCTTTCTCTCATAGGTCTTATTCCTGCGGGAGGATTAGGATTTCTCCTTCGAAGAAAAGCCCGAAAGTAAATCCTAAATTCAAAGCACCAAGCTCCAAATAATATTTAATCTTCAAACTATCAAAATTCAAAAATATTTTGAGATTAGAATTTTGTATTTGGAATTTATTTGGGATTTTTAATTTTGAATTTGAGATTTACCCAACCGGCTTAGTATATTTTTCCCTTGAAACCCTTACCACCTTTTCCCTGTTTTGAGTAACGCTCTTAGGAAGAGGAAGAGTCTGACACAGAAACGGCGACTGGGTAATTCCGTCAACGGCAAGTTTTATAACTGCTTGGAAATTCCCCAACAAAAGTAAATCTTCTGCCTTAAATCTCTCCCCAAATTCTTTCCCCACATAAGCTGAGTCTTGTGCGCCAATGAGAAACGACATCATAGTTCCTACATTTCCGAAGATTGCCGCTCTTACATCTTCGGGAACTTGTGATATATATTGATTCGCAAGTATAAGGTTAAGTCGGTATTTTCGGGCTTCCGATAAAATCTTTATAAAACTTGTTGTTGCAAAATTCTGAAACTCATCAACATAAAGATAAAAATCCCTGCGTTCTGCCTCTGGCATCGAAACTCTGTTCATCGCCGCAAGCTGAATCTTGGTAATAGCCATTGCTCCCAAAAGCGCTGCATTATCCTCACCTATTCTTCCTTGCGACAGATTCAAAATTACAATTTTTCCTTCATTCATAATCTTTTCAAAATCAACTGTTGATTTGGGATTTTTAATAATATTTCGCATAAGGTGGGACGAAGTAAACTGTCCTACTTTGTTTAAGATCGGTGAGATAGATTCACTCTTAAGCCTCGGCTGCATTTGCTCAAACTCATTAATCCAATAGTTTCTAAGAACCCTGTCTGTCATCTTCTCAACCACTCTGTGTCTGAAGTTATCATCCGTTAAGATATCCTGTACCATAAGAAGTGTCGCATCAGGCAGACTGATTACCGATAAAAGAGCGTTTCGCAGGATATATTCAAGTCTTGGTCCCCAAGTATGACCGTATAATTTATGAAAAATTGCAACAATCCCTGAGACCACGAGTTCTTTTTGTTCAGGGTTTTCAACAGACAATGGGTTTAGCGAAAAAGCATGTATCTTGTCCGAAGGATCAAGATAAACTACATCATTTACCCGGAAAGACGGGATGTAATTTAATAATATTTCGCAAAGATCACCGTGAGGATCGATTACGCAAATCCCTTTGCGGTTTCTGAAATCACTTATTGCCATATTTGCAATAAGTGTTGATTTTCCCGTCCCTGTTTTTCCGATGAGATAAAAATGTTTTCGCCGGTCAGCAGATTTTATTCCGAAATTTGTAACTCTGTTTTTAAACTCGGTTTGCGCAAAAAAATTAGTTTCTGTTTTTTCCTGCGAAGTTAAATATTCGGCAACCGGAAGGTTTTCGGGAGGCTCGGAAAGTATAGTTTTATGCCATGAGATATTGTGAAGTGTTGCGAATTTGGATGTCGGAAAATGGAAAAAACTTGCAATCTCCTCAACGTTTAATATCTGATTTGCCGGAACAAACCTTTTGTTTCTTTTAACAAGAGCGCTCATCATTCTTTTTTTCTGCCAAAGATAAGTCCGGCGAAGTTGAAAACTGTTACCGGAGGGGTTATTAAAAGATGAGAAACTATTTGCAATTTCATACAGGATCTGATGACTTCTCTCCCGATCTTGCGAAGAAACAGCAATTCTTATTGCCGTTTTGAAACCGTTGAGTTTTATCTTCTCAGAAATTACCTTGGCATAGGGGTTTTGTTGAACTACTCCTGCGGAATCCTTTTTCTTAGTATTAATTGTTCTCTCTCCTGTCCTTTGCCATCCCGAACCGATTGGTATTAGCAAAACCTGTATCCAGATTTTGTCCTCTTTTTTTGCTTTTGACAGAACCGAAACAAGAGAAGACATGGGATCAACATCCTTAAAATCGCGAAAAGTCCGAAGTGGGTAAAGATATCCGGACGATATTTTCATCTGACCAAAGGTCAAATTATTTCTGTTCGAAAGAATTTCAGAAAGAGGATCCCCGCGGGTCTTTAGAAAAAGAGCTTTAGGATACTGGGAAACAAGCTGGGATTCTATAAAAGTCGTTAGAGTTTGAGGGACTGATATATAAAAATGGATAGTTTGATCTATTACTCCAATCTCCAATGTAATGGGGATTGCAAATGAAACAAGATTTAGAACTCTTTTCTTAAGAGAAACAAGACTCGAGAGGAACTGAACCATCGCCTCCGGACTTTCTTCCCCTGTCCTTGAAGTTTTAACCTCAAGAAGAATTCTGTCGGATTTATTTTCCATAGTCTTATTATACGACATATAAGTCACTTAAGTCACTTAAGTCTTATTTCCCCTAAAAAGGCGAGCTTTTCAGCTTGACAAAGCCTATAATATTTGGTACAATCCGCAAGCTTTTTTAGCACACCCACCCAAATTGCGGGTTTGCTGTGGTAAACAGGCAGTGCTTTGGCAGAAATTGTCGCAAGATTATTTCTTTCAAAGAACGTTCTTTGAAAAGGTATGCAGAAATAATTTTTTAAACCCTAAGTAAAGGAGGTGTTTCGTGTCAGCCACCGAAATAGGACTGCAGATTGCCATAGTACTGCTTGCCGGCATCTGGTTCCCTGTGATCCTTGCGCACTGGCGAAAGAGGCCTTTCGACGGCTTTGTTCTAGGACTGCTGGGCATAATGATAACTAGCATCCTTGAACTCTTGCTGTGGGCCTAGCTTGACAACCGAATATAGCAATCGTTCTAGCCTTCGCGCAAGCGAGGAGACAAAGGAGGACTCAAATGGGGAGCCTAATCGAGTTCTACTCAAGGCCCCTTGAGTGGGTTGCAAAAGTACCCCACTCAATTCACAGTCGTCCTAGCGACGATAGCGGTTGGGGGTCAGCTTGTTATGCTAGCCCTGCTGATCAAGGCCGCCATCGACTGGATCTAGCCTCCGCGGAAGCGCGTGAAGAGATCCCTGAAAGGAGGCGATGTGAAATCGTTGATCGACGCTTACCTTCTGTTTGGCAGGCTTCTGTTTAAACGCAGATGGCCAACCAGGCGAAGGTAAATCCACCCAGCGCTTGTGTTCGCTCAAGTCAAGCTTCAGAAATCGCGTCTAACGCGACAAAGAGGCTGACAAGATGCGCGCACAAGCTAGCTTCAAAAGGAGGTTCCGTGGCTCGAAGCGAGAGAAAGAAGCGCAAACAACAGAGTAACGGAAGCGGCAAGCTGAAGCGCAGGCCAGAACCACCACCCGATGAAAAGCCCCCAGACGAGGAGAAATCCCCTCTTTCTAGCTCAAGTAGCACAAGTAAAGGAGGCAGTCGGATGTGAACGGCAAGAAACGTCCTCCCAAACAACCGAATAGCGGGAAGCACCGCCATCGGCATAGGAACGGCAATAACCTTCGATTTCGCGGACCCCGAGGGATAATGACGGCAAGAAAGGAAGCGAGAAGATGAGGCAACTCATTATAATCGCTATCCTGACTGCTGTAGGGATCGGCATTTACCTCATCCTGCGAAAGCCGAGGAGGAAACCACGAAAGGACGCTCATGGACGAAGCGAATGAAGATCGCCTGACAAAGATGCGAAAGCGCGTGGAGGTAGTCGTTGTGTTAATAGCCATCTTGGCTTTAATAAGCCTTGTGGCTTTGTTCCTCTCGATCAACAATCGGGAAGACACGACGACACCGACACCCACACCAACGGCAACGAACCTTAATCTAGAGGAGGTGATGCCTAGCAACACTAACCTCGTATTGACAAGCCTAACCTCGCCAATGGCGAGCGTATCACACTTGGAGGTGTGAAATGACCGAAAATGTCAACAACACTGGACAACCGAATAACGACGGCAACGATGTTGTCAGCCCTCCCCCGTCTGAGCCCCCGACCACAACCGGCGGCACAAGCGGCAGGGGCAACAGTGACCGCAACGGTGGTGGCACATCAGCGCTTTCTCCTGTACATTGGGCGTTCATTGTCATGGCAATGGCCGCTATCGCACTAGCCGCCTTCATCCTGGTGGATGCTCTCAGCGGCAGCGGCAACGGATCGACGGCGGCCAACGCGACCACGACACCGGCATCACCGGCTGCTCTGACCATGGTGTCCTTTCCAACCCTGACGCCCGCGGCTGCAGGCACTGGCACGATTCCCGATCTCCCCAAGGACGCTTCTCACGGGAAGTGGACCATTAAGGAGAACGCGGCCATCGACAGCGACCCTATCGTGAGAGACGTACTCGACCGGCTTGAGGATCCGAATCCCAGCCAGTGGAAGTATTTCCCGAACGTCGGAAACCCGGATCGTCCGGATTTCCCGTCTGAGCCTGACCGGCCAGCACCATGGGGCGCTGAATACGGCGTAGCAAACGTGCCGTTCTGTCAGCAGGACATGCGGTGCGACTTCCAAGTTCCGGGCTGGAGCTACCGTCTTGTGACGGCCGACTACGGCTTTCTGGACAGGACATGCCAGAACGACGGCACCAAGGGATGCTTGCTTTTGCTCATCAACGTGAGCGATCAATCATTCACCTGGCGCAACCAGATGGCCGACAACGGCTTTACGGTTCACGGTCGCTACTGGGACGGTGATCATCTCGAGTGGGCTATTCTCGGACTGACGAGCCACGCCAGCGCCAACATGCTGAACCTGCCGACCTTTGCCCGTGCGGGCGAGGTCCTCAACGCAGGAGGCAGCTCAAGCAATGCCGGCGCCAACTGTGGCAACCAGCCAGAGTCTTGTGCATCCGTCGATGTACGCGTAGTCGTCCATGCGGGTGAGCGTGTGCTCGCGGAAGCGACAATCGTAGTCAACCGGTAGTCCGGTCGACAACACCCGAGGGCATAGTGGAGTCTTAACCCCCAACTGAGAAGTCCACCTAGACTTGCCCTCACCCAGCAAATTTCGAGGCGGTGTAACCCCCCCCTCCGCCACCGTCTCACTTTCTAAACTCGCGTTGTACCTCCTACAACGTCGAGGCTTCCTTTTCTGGGATTTCTACAGGAAGATCGGAATGGACGCCGTTACCCAGTCCTCCCCTCCGGGGGATAACCAATAAGATATGCTGATCGAAAGATTGGCATTTTCCTGGGAGGGGCACAAGTGCGAAAGCACAGCGTTGAGATCATTTTGATTCTCTCTTGCTTCACCAATTGCGGTGATACCAAGACTGATCAATTTGATCCTTCGCTTCTGCATACCTTCCCTTTTGAGCTCATCAACCATAGGCTGGTGGATTCAAAAGGGAAATTTAAAATTTAAAATCTATATCCTCTTTAAATTTCAAATGCTGTGTCTTCAATCTTGCAATCGAACAAAAGACGTTAAGTTTTTGCAAATGAGTACATCAGGAGGATTCCTCGCAAACTTGTCGAGGAGGGGGTGAAATCCCCCGACAAGCGAATGAGCAAAAATAGTCCGACTTCGCTTGCAAGGAGTTTTTGGTACTTTTGTCGACACAAAAGTACAGAAAAAATGTTTTATTGTTAATTGTTAATTTTTTGAATTCATTGTACATTATATTTATGAGTCGCAAAATCTTAGATAATCTCCCACTTTTGGCACTTTTCTTTATAACTTTAATTCTTGCGTTTCAAAATTATACTCCGGGAACCTTTCTTTCCGGATGGGATACGCTTGCCCCTGAATTTAATTTCGGCCTTAATTTTCAAAGACTTTTCTTTGGAGTATTCAGATCCGAGCAGGGGCTCGGAGCGGTCGCAGCCCATTCACACATGTCAGATCTTCCCCGCGCAATACTATTATACATTTTTAACTATTTTATGCCTCTTTCTTTCCTCAGATATTCCTACATATTTCTAAACTTATTTTTAGGCCCAATTGGGATGTACTATTTTCTCCAAAAGGTAGTTTTGAAAAATAAGGCTGCCTCTTTTTTGGGCGGGCTCTTTTATCTTCTAAACTTGGGTACAATGCAGCAATTTATAGTTCCTTTTGAAATGTTTGTTGCTCAATACGGAATGCTTCCATGGATATTCCTATTCGCAACCCAATATCTAAAGACACAAAACTCAAATGGAAAATATCTTTTATGGTTTGCCCTTACGATTCTTTTTGCCTCCCCTATGGCTTATGCCGCAACTCTCTGGTATATAACATTTGCTTGCTTCTCTATATATCTTTTTACTTTATCTCTGCCAACTCTTATTAAGAAAAACTTCTCTGTCTTTAAAAAAACAATAATTCTAATACTTTTAAGCCTTCTTATTAATTCGTTTTGGATACTTCCAAATATATATTTCGTACTAACTTCAGGAGCTAGAGTTACCTATGCAAATATAAATACTCTCTTTTCTCCCCAAGCTTTTTTGTATAACAAAGAATTCGGCAATCTAAAAGATATTGCTCTTATCAAAAACTTTTTATTCGACTGGGGGGTCTATGCCGGAGGGGGCCAGTTCGGGAACCTTCTTCAGGTTTGGACTGAGTATTTAAACAAACCTTATGTTTCTCTTATCGGATTTTTCTTTGCCGCCGTTGCGGTTTTGGGGATTGTTTATTCAATAATTAAAAGAAACATAATAGGTCTCTGTCTCCTGCCGGTTTTAATATTCGTCCTCTTTTTCTTAATAAATGATAATCCTCCGACTTCTTTTTTGTACAGATTTCTTCAAAGCTCCATACCGCTGTTTAAAGAAGCCTTCAGATTTCCCGCCGATAAGGTTCTCGGCATTTTTATATTTGTCTTTGGTTTATATTTTGGTTTAGGCCAAATGGCACTTGTTGAGATTTTCAAAAAACTCCCCTCTTTCTTCGCGAGATTTGTTGTTGCACTTCAGCTTATATCAATTACTGCTCTTCTAATTTTTTATATGACCCCTGCTTTCAAAGGAAATCTGATAAGCCCTTTGATGAGAGTTAAAATTCCGAACTATTATTTTGATATTTTCTCTTACTTTGATAAGCAAACTGATAATGGAAGAATTGCAGATCTTCCCATTCACTCGCCCTGGGGATGGCAATATTATGATTGGCAGGAAAATGGACCAAGTTATCAGGGCGCAGGATTTATATGGTTTGGGGTAAAACAGCCAATCTTAAATAGAGATTTTGATAGGTGGAACCCGGCAAACGAGCAGTACTTCCGAGAAATGTCCTATGCTGTTTATTCCAAAAGGGACGATCTTTTTAAAAGGGTAATTGAGAAATACAATATCCATTATATTCTTCTGGACGAGAGTATTATTGCGCCTGAAAATGATGCACGAATTCTGTATTATGATGAGCTTAGGAAGTTTTTAGAAAAGCTTGAGAAGGAAAATTTCGCAAGACAAGATGCTCAGTTCGAGAAGGTAAAAATTTTTAAAGTGGCAAGTGGATTGAACTCTTTATATTTATTAAAAGGCAGTCCTAAAGTCTTGCCAAAAGCGAGCGCTTATTATGAGGACTTTGCATATCTTAAGTACAATGATTACAAAAGTGAGGAAAGCGGGTCGGGGACTTTTTATCCTTTCAGAAATCTAATTGACTCTCAAAGCCATATCCTAAATGGAAGAACCAATATAACTCAAGAGGGCGCGGTTCTTAATTTCCAGAAAAAAGATAATCTTTCTTCTCCTGACTTTGCAGAGAGTGAAAATTATATTGCTTCAGATTTGTTTCTAAAAAGGGAGGGGACCTCAGTCTCAATCCAGTTTTACCCTCATCTTCCCTATAGAAATCTTTTGGACTCTCCTCTTTCGATAACCTCTTCATTCGACATCCCCGACAAAAATTTTATCGTAAGCATCAACGGAACCAATAATTTCAGAGTTGCAGATATTGAGGAAAATGCACCGTTCTCACTGGGGACTGTATTTCTTAACACAGGAATGGGTAATTTAATCTCAGCTTACCCACAGAATCCGGATATTGCAGTCTCTCCTGATTTTTCAGAAATCCAGTTTGGGCTTTCTGCATGTGAGGGCAGAAGCCCAGACCAAGTAGTCGGCATCGAAAGGGAGGGAAATGGATTCAGTATTTTTGGGAAAAACGCGCCAATTTGCATGAACATTCCTTTGGAAGAGATTTTCAAAGACGCGGGTCAACTTAATAATTCCGAAGTTCTCTTGACATCAAGTTTCATGCAAAGCGGTAACCCATTATCATATGTTTGCGTTGCAGATATAAAAACAGGTTCTTGTTTAAGCTATACTTTCAAGAATGTTAATCCCGGACGATTTCCCATAAATTTGAGCTATTTTGGGATTGAAAAAAATAATTTACAAAATCTTTCTATCAAAGTATTTTTGGACGCAACTCAGACGGACAAAATTGAGAGGGTTAAATATTCAAACCTAGTTTTCTCTTTGACTAAACCTATCTTTTCATCAAACCTTTCAAAAGATCTTATAAAAGAATCTCTTTCAAGCGCAGTGTTGAATCCTGCAAATAAAAGCGCTCTAGTTCCCTTCTCGGGAAATGAGCAATTAAGCCAAGATATAACGTCTTTGCCTAGAACATCTATCAATTGTAATCCATCCTCACCTCTAAACCATGAGGTTTCCAAAAAAATCATAAGTAAGGCAAAGGATAATTATATTCAATACGAGTCGGTCCAAGGTACCGCCTGCGATCATTTTTCCTACCAGAATCTTTCTCAAGACCAAGGATATCTTCTGTCAATAACTTCAAGAAACATTCAGGGCCTACCACTTACCATGTGCGTCTTAAATTATGCTTCAAAACATTGTGATCTGTACACAAATCTATCAAAATCTTCAAAGTTCACTACAGATATTTTTCTGATTCCGCCAATGCAAGAAGGACAGAAAGGGTACGATATAGATATTGCAAGTCTTGGAATAAAAGGCACCAAAAGCGTGAATGATCTTAAGTCAATCCAATTCATACCTTTTCCTTATTACTTTTTATCTAAAATCGAAGAAGGAGAAAAACAAGAAACATCAAAAAAGACTTCAATCGAAGGTCAGAACGAAATCAACCCCTCTCTTTATAAGGTTACTTTAAACGAAAATCCCGCTGTCAACGATACTTTAGTCTTTTCAAAATCCTATCAAACAGGATGGAAAGCCTATGAGATAAAAGGCAAAAGTCAAAATTCAAAAGTCAAAAGTTTTATTGTAACAATTTTTCCTTTCCTGTTTGGTAAGGAACTTAAGAATCATGTCCTAGTCAACAATTGGGCCAATGGTTGGCAAATGGAAAATGGAAAATCGTCAATAGTCAATAATCAATCATCAATTATTATTATCTATCTCCCCCAATACCTGCAGTACCTCGGCTTTATCCTAACTTTTGGCACATTTGTCGTTGTTATATTGAAATTGATCAAAAACAAGAAGGGGAATTTGACAGAAAATGAGGTTTCTGATAAACTACCCACAATCTAATAATTCTGCCCCGATGAGTATATAAAATTGCCCCGTAATTTACAATTTTCAAATATGAAAGACGAAAAGCCTTTAGTTTCTATTCTTCTTCCTGTTCATAATGCGGGAGCTCATCTTTTTGAGTGTCTTAAGAGCATTAAGACCCAAAGCTACCGTAATATTGAAATACTTTCGCTTGATGACTTCTCAAACGATGATTCATATAAGATCCTGCGAGATTTTGCCCGAAAAGATAAAAGATTTAAAGTAAAGCGGAATGTGAAACGATACGGAATTGGAACTACTCTTAACAGGCTGATTAAAAAAGCTAAAGGTGCTTTTATTGCTTTTATGGATGACGAGGATATTGCGGCAAAAGATAAGATCAAAAAACAACTACTATTCTTAAAGGAGAACCCCAATGTTGCAGCTTTAGGAACTCAATGTTATTTTCTAGGAAGAAATGGAAAAAGAGTCGGCAAGAGCAGATTTCCTCTTGAAAACGGTCAAATCTATAGTTCCCCTCTTCATGGCATCTCAATGCAGTTTGAAACTGTCATGATAAACAGAAGTCTTCTCCCCAAAGACATTTTGAAATTTCACACTAGAGGAAATCCTTTTATCTACAGCGACATATTCCTCAAACTTCTCCCTTACGGCAAGGTTGCAAATATCAAAAATTATCTCCACTATCACAGAAACCATCCAAGTGAATATTTTAAGGATCTTCGAAAAAATCCTGTTCATTTTATGAAACTTTGGATAAGATCAATGGCATTTTATAACTACAATTCACCTTTCAAAACCTTTAGATCCTTCTTCACCCCAATCGTCAGATCAGCATAACTTAGCAACTAGCGACTAGTGGCTAGTTACTCATCCTCAAGTTATCCACATTTTTCATTACCAAAAAAAATAGATTGTGTAATCAACCTAATCAACCTATTATTTACTATGAGTTACCAAAATTTAAACCCCTTTTTGGCTATAGGATTGACAGGACTTGACAAGGTGTGTTAGAATATGGTTTGTCATGAGATTCCTCTCTTTAAGGAGAAAAAAAACAAGAAAGAGTATCAGCGATTATAAGCAAGAAATATTGCTGAAAGAGGGCAGGGAACAGTTTAAGTCTCTTATTAAAAAGGGGCTTTCGGTACCAATAGCACTTTTATAGATCTTAAATTGTAAATTTGCAAAAAAGAGCATCGCTTTCGTTACTCTCGATGATAATTTCAGTACGACAAGCAATGCTCTTGCAAGATAGGCTACTAGTTCCTTAGGCAGGAAATAAAACTAGTTGCCTTAGTTTTTAATAACAAAAATAGAAATTATTGTCAAGAAAAATCAGTGAAGCTAAAATTGTTGGTTTTTCTTGTTATTATTAGATTTTTCACGAAAATTTTTGCACTTATTTACAGTTTTAGACGAGGTAGGAGTCTTGGGCAGGGATTCCTACCTCTTCTAAGATTCATACCTCTTTAAACTTTTTGGCAAACAGGATTCTTCCTGCTGTAGTCTGGATTACTCGGGATACTAAAACGTCAATAGTCTTTCCTATCTCCGAAGCGCCGTTTTCAACAACTATCATAGTCCCGTCATCAAGATAACCGACCCCTTGTGTTGTCTCTTTTCCCTTGTGAAGAACCTTTATGTGGAGAGCCTCGCCCGGCACTGCCCTAACCTTAAGAAGAGTCGCCAAAGTATTTATGTTTATGGCCGTTACACCTGATATATTTGCCCTTTTTTCAAGATTGTAATCGCATGTGATTATCTTGCCTTTATTTGTTTTTGCCGCAAAAATAAGTTTCTCATCAACTTCTGTGTACTCCCTGCCTTTGAAGATGTTCTCCTCAGATATCGTTATGAACTTAATCCCTTTTACCTTTTTAAGTTTCTCAAGATACTCAAACCCTTTTCTCCCCCGTTCTCTTTTTACCGTATCCTGCGAATCTGCAATATGTTTTAATTCCAAAAGTATGCTTTCCAATAGCACAAAAGTTCCGAAAAACAAACCCAAATTTGTAATGTCAAAGATCCTGCCGTCTATAATGGCTGATGTGTCCAAAAAAAAGGAGTTCTCTATCTTCTTTGTTTTTTTTCTTTTTTTAGGACGCCTGAATGGCGGAAGGCGTCTTATTACGGTCTTTGCCACTTCATCTGCAATAAGACCCACAAGCTTTGGGGGAAATTGGCTTTCCTCTCTCTTCATGATCTTTGTTTTTTTTCTTTTTTTATCTTTTGCCATAACTATTTTAGATCTTTCAAATTAAATCTTTCAAAACCGCCTGAAGACTTCTGTGAGATTTGGCTGAAAGTATCTTTTTAAAGCCCATTTTTTGCGCTTCCTTGACTCTTTTTTCAAAAAATGATGTATTTCTCAATTCTCCCAAAAGACCTACTTCAGAAACGGCTACAAGACCCCACAAGGGCAGATTCTTAAAACTTGAGAAGATAGAAAGACAGACCGCAAGGTCTGAAGCCGGATCGGAAAGTTTCAGTCCTCCTGCAATGTTTACAAAAATGTCCATAGTTTCAATCGGCAGTTTTGCCTGCTTTTGAAGAACCGCAATAAGAAGCTCGAGTCTTCTTGAATCGATCCCGCTTGCGACTCTTCGGGGAATTGGGAGTTTTGAAAAAACACAAAGAGCCTGGATTTCCACCAAAAACGGCCTTGTCCCCTCCATAGTAACCGTTAAAACCGATCCGGGAGTTTTTGAGTTTCCCTCTGTTATAAATAAGCTCTCTATGTCTTTAACTTCAGACAATCCTTTTTCATCCATTTTAAAAATCCCCACTTCATCAACCGGACCGAACCTGTTTTTAAGGCTTCTTAAAATGCGTGTCTGAGTGAATTTCTCGCCCTCAAAAAAAAGCAAAGTGTCTACCATATGAGATAAAACCATAGGCCCTGCCACCATTCCCTCCTTGGTGACATGCCCTACCAAAACTGTAGGAATATTTAAGGTTTTTGCAGTTTTGATAAAAGCCATTCCCCCGTATCTAACTTGACCCACAGAGCCTGAAAGTCCCGAAAGCTTCTCAGATTCCATAGTCTGGATTGAATCTACAATTACAAAAGACGACATAAGTTCTCCAATAATTTCGCAAGCCCTGTCTGTATCATTAAGAGAGGCTATGTATAAATTTTCATTATTGCCTCCTCCGATTCTCTGCGCTCTCATCTTTATCTGCTCTTCAGACTCTTCCCCTGAAATGTACAAAACAGGGTGCGGGAAGCTTTCAAAATTTTCGCTGTGAACATTCGCGCCACCAGCCTTTTTCTTTGAAAATGAAACTTTCTCCGCGTTGTGAACACGAAAATTTTTGTAAGCGACCTCAGCATCTTTAAGAGCGTCATTCTCAATATGTGCTTGCCGAGTCTTCAACTTCGAACTGGATAGATTGAGCGCGATCTGAAGAAGAAGGGTAGACTTCCCGATCCCCGGATCTCCTGCGAGAAGCGTTACGCTCCCCGGAACCATTCCCCCGCCGAGAACTCCATCTGCTTCGGCAAAACCGGTTGAGATCCTATTTTTCTCCAAATACGAAATCTCACTAATCTTTTTTGCAGTTTTAGTTTTGTCTTTTTGGGAAATTGCAAACTCTGAAGTTTTGATTTTTGAACTTTGAATTTTGAATTCTCTCAGCGTATTCCACTCCCCGCATTCGGGACACTTCCCAAGAAATTTCGCAGATTCATATCCGCACTCCTGACAAACCCATGAAATCTTCGATTTCATAATTAAAAATTTAAAATTTAAAATTGTCACCTGTATCCTATTGGTTTTTCCTTAAGAACAGGAGACGCCAAAATTCTTCTTTTCTTAGAATCAATTTCTATTATAACAAGATCAATTTTATCCTCCGGTTTGTAAGAAACCGTGAGGGGGGTTTTTCCCTTTCTCATCAACGCCTCCATCCCATTTCCGATATCAAAAACAATGCCCCCTGATGTTATTTCTTTCACTATTCCTGCAATCTTTTGATCTACCGAAAGGTTTTTAGTTTTTTCCTCAAATGGATCTTTTTCTAGTTTTTTAACAGAGAGGTTTACTCTCCTTCCGTTCTGATCGAAACCGATTATTTCCCCCTCAATTAAATCTCCTGTTTTGTACATTGAAAAAATATCGGTTATTTTGTCCCAGGAAATTTCGGAGATATGAATAAAACCGTCGATTGCTCCCCTCTCGATTGGCACTGAAACAAATAAACCATAAGGAGTAACATTTGTAATCGTTGTTGTAATTTTTTCTCCAATCTTAAGACCTTTAATAGTTTGCCTAAAGTCGCCTGTCGTCACTGATTGGCTCTGAGAAAATATAATTTTGTTTGTTGCGCGATCTGCTTCAAGAATTATCGCTTTTATATGGGATCCGACCATAGAGGAAAAACCTTCTTCAAAATTTGAGGAAGCAAAAGACACCTGAGAGCCTGGAAGAAAACCCGATATCCCATTTTCTGCCGAAACCAGAAGTCCTCCTTTTATCGCCTCATTAACCACTACGTCCAAAACCTCCCTTTTTTCCTTAAGTTCTGTTACTTTAGCCCAAAGCCGGTTGTTAAGAAAACCCCGAAGAGAAACAACTGGATTACCCATTTCTGACTCCGGGTTTAGAATCTGAACATTAACTTTGTCCCCTACCGAAAGAGAAGATAAAATATTACGAAGTATTTTTTTATCTTTCTCCAAAACCACTGCTTCTGCCTTGGCATTTATATCAACCAAAACTTCTCCCGAAGTCAATTTGGTTATTTTGCCCTCAATAATGTCTCCCTTATGGGGGGTAACAAAAGAAGGTTTGCGCGAAGCCAAAAGCTGCGCCATCGACTGAGGCTTTTTGTTTGATTTAGAACTCTGAACTCTGAACTCTGAACTCTGAACTTTTTTCGCCACTCATTTATTCCTCCTTAATTTAAAGAGTGCTCCCATTGTACCACACAATGGGGCCATGGTAAAATAAGGAACATGCGTGGACTTATCATTAAAACAGGTAGGTTTTACTTTAAAGATAGAGAGAAATCGACATGGCCAAAAGGAATTAAAGATTATCAGAGTTTTGAAAAAGAAGGTAAAGAATTTTCAAACGTGATAAATATTTGGGTCTGCGTAGAAAAAAACGACAGAGAAGATTATATTATAAATTTAGTTAGAAGAATAAAAGAGTTAAATGATAATTTTTATAACTTGTCCCATGTAGTAGCTTTGCCCTTTGGACACCTGTCAAATAAACTCGCGAATCCAAAAAAAGCAAAAGAATTTTTTGACAAAATTGTAGAGCTGCTTCAAAAAGATTTCAAAGTTGATACTGTAACCTTCGGAACTCATAAAGACTTGATACTTGAAATTCCCGGTCAGCCAGCTGAGGTAAGCTACTTTGAATTCCCCTATTCAGGTAAAAAACCAAAAGTTATATAGCTAATTCTGCTATAATCTTCAAATGTCAAAGGCGAAGATGCTCGAAGAAGCAAGGCAGTGGGATGAGTATTGGACTAAGAAAAGGACAAAATCCCAGGCGATTTATCGGGCGGGTGCGGGTTTTTATAGAGAGTTTATTATAAAAAGAGCCCTTAATTATTTCATCCAAAAAGAATTTAAAGAGGGGTCAAAACTCCTCCATGCAGGTTCAGGAACAGGACAAGTCGATATAGATATTCTTGATAAATATAAAATAACCGCTCTTGATATTTCAGGCGAAGCTCTCAAACTTTATAAATTAAACAACGGGGAAAAAGCAAACCTTTTAAAGGCAAGCATCTTTGACATCCCTACCAAAGGATCAATTTTTGACGGGATTTATAACCTCGGGGTTCATGAACATTTTACAGAAGAGGAGAATGAAAAGATATTTAAAGAGTTTGCAAGAGTCCTAAAACCAAATGGCAAAATCGTCCTCTTCTGGCCTCCTAAATTCGGGATCTCGGTGATTTTTCTCAACTCCCTGCACTTTGTTTTAAATGATATCTTAAAAAGAAATATAAGGCTTCATCCTGAGGAAATCTCTCTAATAAAATCGGAGAGCCAAGTCAGAGATATTCTTAAAAGAGGCGGATTTAAACTGACGAAATTTTATTTCGGACCCAAAGACTTTTTTACACATTGTATAGTGGTGGCAAAAAAACATAAATATGAAAAAAAATAACAGGGGATTTTATGCACTATTACTTCTGGTACTTGCTTTTTTCTTGATATTATTTTTAATCTCAAGAAATTATGTTCCTCTGTTCATAAAGGTTATAGAGGAAAATCCTTTTGTTGGGCCTCTTTTTCTTATAGTTTGGAGAATAATTGGGATAATAGTTCCCGCCATACCGGCGGGTATTGTCTCCTTTGCAGTTGTTCCCATTTTCGGCTGGTTTAAAACATATATTTACACCTTAATAGGGATAATGATTGGGACTTCGATAAGTTTTTTTCTTGCAAGATATTTCAGGGAGCCACTTGTTGAAAGATTTGTGCCGATTAAAAAAATTCATAAACTTGAAGACAGACTAACTGAGCGACAAAAATTTTTAGGACTGGTAGCTATAAGACTGTTTACTGTTCCTGTTATGGATTTTTCAAGCTATGCCGCGGGCTTGACTCGAATTAGTTTCCCGAAATTTTTCCTTGCAACCTTTATAGCATCTATCCCTGACATTGGCATTTTTTACTTTGGAGAAAAACTTTATCAAACTTTTTTCGGCAAGCAAATAATTATCGCAGTCGCCGTTCTTTTCTTTTTGGCATTGGGTTATTTTATAGTTAAAAGATTTATACTTGATAAAGGAAGGTAATTCAATTTTCAAGCTCTTCTTCTTAGTCTAATGATCTAAATCATTAGACTTAATTATCTTAATATTTTTGAAGCAAGTTTTATTTTATCTGTAACAATGTCTGTAATTCCTGCGTTTTTGAAATATTTTATACCTTTTTCATTATTTATAACTCCTGCCATTACGCGAAATCCTCTATCGTTATAAAATTTTTTTAATTTTTTGAGTCTATTTTGTGATATAAGAGTCTTGAAAATCTGCTGGCTCCCCTTCCACTCATCTATCCATCCCAAGAAAACTCCATAACTTTTCTTGGGAGGTCTTATAAAAGATAAAATAGGAAGATTGAGAAACGGAATAACTCGAAGCTTTGGATATTTTTCCTGAAAAGAAAGTGCGGTTTTAATATAAATCGAGAAGCCGATCAAATGAACTAAGTCCCAAAGGTTTTCTTTCTTTATTTTTTCGGATACTTGTTTAACAAGTTTTGGAGAGGAATCCTTAAGTTCAAGAAAAAAAGGCCTTTTTTTATATTTTATGTAATCAAAAAGATCAGACAGGGAAAGCTGATCTTTGTATTCTGAGTCAGAAATTTTATCATGCGACACAATTACCTTATCATTGATGATAAACCTTAAATCACACTCAATTCCACTGGCTCCGAGTCTAAAAGCTTCTTCAAAAGCCTCCAAAGTATTTTCTTTCTTCCCCGTTTTCCTCCCCCGATGGGAAATTATCATGAGTGAATAATATCAACCTTGAGTGATTTTGGCAATAAAAAATGCTGGCCTTGACCCATTGTCCCGGGAAAACCCAGTATCGTGGGCGCTGATGCGTTTCACTTCTCTGTTCGGAATGGGAAGAGGTGGTACCACATCGCTCCAAAGACCAGCAAAATATTATATCAAATATAGTTATAAGATGTTAGTTATGAGTTATGAGAAATGCCCATAGCCCCCAACTCCAAACCCATAACCAGCGGGCTTGACTCCTTGAAAGTGAAGAGAAAAATTTTACTCCGATTAGATCGGAGTTTAAGTTACTCTAATTGACCATTAGTACGGGTAGGCTTAATACCTTACGGTACTTCCACCGCCCGCCTATCAACCTCGTAGTCTACGAGGGGTCATTCTCATGCGCAGCATGAGAAATTCCTAAATGCTCTAATTAACCTAATTGATCTAAATATTTTGAATTTTTGAAAATTTGAAAATTTGAACTTATTTAGAAATTAGAAATTAGAAATTAGAAATTCCTTATGCCACGCATAAGGCGAGATCTAATCTTGGAGGCGGCTTCCCACTTAGATGCTTTCAGCGGTTATCCGTTGGGAATCTAGCTACCCAGCGATGCTCCTTTTTGGAACAACTGGCACACCAGGGATTCCCTCATCCCAGTCCTCTCGTACTAGGGA
>Ga0209542_10001067_pt1 | contig 65350 bp, 75 predicted proteins | sample RifCSPhighO2_01_FD_184028 | JGI IMG/M metagenome (GOLD analysis project Ga0209542, IMG submission 184028) | Soil microbial communities from Rifle, Colorado - Rifle CSP2_plank highO2_0.1 (SPAdes) (version 2) | ecosystem: Environmental > Terrestrial > Deep subsurface > Rock core/Sediment ...
ACCGGCAAAGACTTTCTCTTTGCTCATGGACTTGGCCAAAGTAAGCATATGATCACTTTGGCCAAGTCCATGAGCAAAGAGAAAGTCTTTGCCGGTTTGCTGATTCCTTATACGCTGAAAGGGATAATAATGAGAAAGAAGGAAGGGGAAACAAGAGTGGTTGGCAAAAAAGAAAAAAATAACGCGAAGGAAATCCATGGAAAAGTACAGATGGCTATCTTAGGCGGAGGAGACATCGGTTTTCCTTTGATGTTTGCAGGAGCGGCCATGAAGAGTGTGGGCTTGGCTTGGTCATTAGTGATACCATTGTTTACGGCCATTGCCCTGTTTCTCCTGCTGTTGAACGGCAATCCAAAGAAATTCTATCCGGCCATGCCTTTCTTGACGATTGGATGTCTGGTGGGGTATGGAGTAGTGTGGGTGATTAGATTTTTATTGGCTTGATATGGAAAAATTTTTTAAAGTAATACTCCTTTTTGTGCTTTGATGAATCCGAATCAAGATACGGAAAAAGCTAAAAAAATCAAAGAGAGGCTTATTTCGTATTCTTCGAGAACGGAATTGATTAAGTCTGTTGCCGCTAATCTTAAATGGGAGGACATAGGAGATAATTGCCCGGGGAATTCCTACTTTTTGGAGCATCCAAAAAGTCCTCATATAGATCACTTTCCAGGGGAAGATTTAGCAGATGTCCTTCGCTATCTGCCAAATGACCATAAATTAGTGCAAGAGATTATTGTTCAAACAAAAAGCAATTTAGAAGAAATTTTAACTAAATCTCGGCAGGAACTTAGTTTTCGTATCCCTAAATTTTTGAATGCATTTACGGTGGCAGACCTTAAAGGATATTCCTGCCTCTTTGAAGCTGTTAAAATTGCAGCTTATCACGTGCTTGAACTGTGTCCTATCAAAGATGTAAATACTTCCAACGAAGCTTTCATTATTCGTTATACGGCACGGGGAATGGGAGGATATATTCCAGAATATCCGTTGGAGGTAAAATCTTTTATAGATAAAATGTGGGAAAAACGAGCCGCTTTGCCTTACGTAGTTACGATAGGGGCGGAATTGAGAGATACACAAGCGATAGAACGTTATTTTGAGTTATTTGAATCCGTTCGTGGAACAGATTATTTTGTCTTTGATGGTATCAAGCAGAGAGTGGATTTCTGGTCTATCGGAAAGCATAATTTAAAGCAGTTTTTCCCTGACTATGATTTCTTTGAACGGATTGATAAAGTTTCTGGCGAATGGTTGAGGGGAAAACTGAGAGAGATATTCTGCTGATTACCCTTTAATATTTCCTATCGGCCGCAGAGCGGCCACTTTTCTGCTTACTCCGGCCAGTTCCATGGTATGGACCACTTCTGAGATGTCTTTGTAGGCAATGCCGGCCTCTTCTGCTAATCCGGACATGGAAGCAGAATGGACATAGATGCCTCGTCTTTCCATATCTTTCTGCAGTTGCTCTCCTCTTACTTCCCGTTTGGCCTGAGCCCGGGACATGGTGCGGCCGGAGCCGTGCATGGTGGTGCCAAAAGTCTCTTCCATAGCTTTTTCCGTGCCCATGCAAAGATACGAGCCGGTTTCCATAGAGCCGCCGACAATCACTGGCTGGCCGATGTCTCGGTACAAAGGAGCTACTTCCTCTCTTCCCGGACCAAAGCATCGAGTGGCTCCTTTGCGGTGAACGATTAATTCTTTCATCTTATTGCCGATTTTGTGTTTCTCTAACTTGGCAATGTTATGAGCAACATCATAAACCAGATGCATTCCTAAAGCTTCTGGCGTTTGGTGGAAAATTTGGGAGAAGCATTCTCTAATGCGATGAAGAATCACCTGGCGGTTGGCAAAGGCCATGTTGGCGGCACAGGCCATAGCTCCGTAATAATCCTGGCCTTCTTGGCTGAGAAAAGGAGCGCAGGATAATTCCTGATCTAAAATTTTGATGTTGTATTTAGGCATGACTTCCAAGAAAAGCTTGAGATAATCAGTGCCGATCTGATGGCCGAATCCTCTGGAGCCGCAGTGGACCATAAAGACAATCTGGTCGGGAGTGTGGATGCCGCAACGCTTGGCGGCTTTTTCGTCAAAGATATTAGCGGCAGCAGCAAATTGGACTTCCAGATAATGGTTGCCTGAGCCGAGAGTGCCTAACTGATTGATGCCACGGCTGACTGCTTTTTCGCTTACTTTAGAGGGGTCGGCCTGTTTGATGCGGCCGGATTCTTCTATCCGTTCTAAATCTTCTTCCCACCCGTAATTATTTTTTACGCACCAGCCAGCACCTTCAGTCATCACACCAGTAAACTGTTTTTTGTTAACATCAACAAAACCTTTGCCTCCAACACCAGAAGGCACTCGTTTGAAAAGCAGATCGACCAAACTTTTTAGTTTTGGCTGGACATCTTTGAGAGTGAGATTAGTTGTGACTAAGCGCATGCCGCAATTTATATCAAATCCAATGCCGCCAGGAGAGATGACTCCCCCTTCTTTTGGATCAAAGGCCGCCACTCCGCCGATAGGAAATCCGTATCCCCAGTGGCCGTCTGGCATGCAGTAAGAATATTTTTGAATGCCAGGCAGACAGGCGACATTTGTTACCTGTTCAAAGACTCCGGCATCCATCCCTTGCATTAGATTTTTAGTAGCATAAATCCTAGCTGGCACCAACATCCCTTTTTTGTAAGAAGTAGGAATCTCCCAAACAACTTCACTTATATGTTTCAGCTCTTTTGGAGGACCGGCAGGGCGGCTGACTGTTTCTTCTTCCATGATTGGCTGAAGTAAGCAGTTATTTATATCTCTTTTGATGGGTTGGCGAGGAGAAGTGCGATATCTTTGATTATTTAAACCTTAGAGTAGTTACACGAAAGATTTAAATAAAAACGTTTGAATAATGGGTAAATGAATTTGGAACAGATATTAGGAAATGTAACGCGAAGAGTTAATGCATATGCCGCTGATGTACAAAGGAATTGGAAAGAATATTCTTTTGGTACGACTAAACGTGTAAATCAAATTGTTAATGATGTCAAAGCTACGGTTCAACTTGTTCCGAATTTAGGTAAATTACGAGAAATTGTGAACCAAGATATTGCCGACGGCTGTTTGAAAGATTTTGTCTATGCTGAGGAGGGAATAAAACTTATTTTTCATCCCCAAGAAATTTTGCCATTTAATGTTGAGCATAGTAAAGTGACATACACTTTGTCAGGTGATGTGGCCTTAGAAAAAGGAAGGAAAAAATTCAAGACAACCACCCCGATAGAAGTTTTCTTTTATAATGGCAAGACGATTTATGAAGGAACGCTGGTAAGAAAGATTGGATTCTTTCCAATAGGAAAAGAGTATGAACTCGTTAGAACGGCTGCGGCTAAGGCACTGGAAAAAATGCGGAAGGAGTACTGTGCGAGGCTGAGCGACTATCTAACCGAGAGATGGAGAAATTTGTAATAGTAAATATAGGTAATACTTAAAAAATGGTACTTACAAATGAAGAACTGCTCATCGAAGCTTTAGAGAAAATTGCTCCTTCTTTTCTAGCGGATTATAACCCCGAGAGGAATACTGTGGAAACGGCATCGGATTTAACTGATTTTTTTCTGAGAAATTTCAAACGAGCAGGCGTAGCAAGATTTGGAAAGGGTGTTGCTGTTTCTGGGTTACTGGCGGTTTTAAGGGCACTAGCCAGGGAAGAGGATTACCAAACACTAGAAACTATCTGCAAGATTAGTGTAATCTTTGGCGGGATCTATTCTTTTTCCGCAATTGATGCATTAATGAGCGCATATCAGTATAAAAATCTTCTTAATAACTGCGCGGAATCGATTGTACGCAGATATTACCTGATGAACCGATAATTTTTATGATCTCCGATGAGAAAACTAGCAAGGATTAAGAAATAAACCGCATCTTCAGCAAATCTTTATAAAAGTGATTTGATTGCTCGAATAATCATGACGATAAGTGGTAAACTAACCAACAAATGAAAACTTCCATATCTTCTTTGGAATTGCATGTCTTAGTCAATGAATGGCAATTTTTATTAGGGAGCAGAGTAGATAACATTTATCATACGGCCAAAAAAGATTTTCTTTTTGTTTTCTTTGCACCATCAAAAGGGAAATTCTTTCTGCGAATAGCCCTGCCTTCGGCCATGTTTCTTACTGCTGCTAAAGACGAAGCAGGGGAACCGAGCTCTTTTTGTATGTTTCTGCGGAAGCATCTGTCCGGGGCGGTAGTAAAAGAGATTGCGCAGGTAAACAGCGAGAGGATCGTAAAACTAAAATTTCAAAAAGAAAAAGAAACAGGATTAATAATTGAATTATTTTCCAAAGGAAATTTGATATTAACAGATAAAGAGGGAATAATTGCGAACTGTTTAGAACGGCAGAAGTGGTCTACCCGGGAGATTAAGATGGGAACAAAATATCTTCTGCCCCCGGAAAGTTTTGATTATTTGAATCACCTAAGCGATTTGAATGGAAAGCTGAAGGCAACAAAAAAGGAAAGTTTAGTTTCTTTTTTAGCGACAGAGATTGGATTGGGAGGAATTTATGCGGAGGAGATCTGTTCTCGTACAAGAATGGAAAAAAACAGAAAACCAGAAAGTATTTCCAGTAAAGAGGTTAAGATGATAGAAAACGGAATAAAACAGTTGGTAAAGATAGTAGAATCTTCTGAAGGATTGATTTACGAAGGTGAAGCGGTGCCGTTTGCATTGGAAATATTTGCAGGAAAAGAAAAGAAAGAAGTGAAAAATTTTAATGAAGCCGCGGCATTGGTGTTTAGCGGCTCTTTTTCTTCTGAGAAAGAAAAACGGCAGAAGCAGAAATTGGAGTCTCTGCAACATATTCTGTTGGAACAAGAGACTAAGAAAGAACAATTGGAAAACGAAGCAGAGGAATGCAAACGCCAAGGAGAAGATATTTATGAACGATATCAAGAAATAAAAGTTTTCTTGGAGAGAGTTAAAACTGCTAAAAAAGAAGAGCTGGAAGAATTAAAGAAGAAAGGAAAAATCAAGGAAGTGGATTTTAAGGAGAAGAAGATTATTCTAAATTAAACTGTTTATACAAAATAAAAACTAAGCGGGGGATGGGATTCGAACCCATGTAAAACCGCTCTCTGTTTTTTCATCGCCGTTTCCGGCTCGTCAGAGCAGTCATCTGCTGCTTTTTCTGCAGGCGGTCCCATTAGGCCGCTTTGGTACCCCCGCGAGCTTTGCGAGCGGAGGTTCCGAAACTTCAGTTTCGATACCCCCGCGAGGAGAGGTATTATTTTCTCATTTCCGCCTATTTTATAAAATCATCGTAATCTTTATATATAAACTGCATGTTTTTATAAAAATGGTCATGCGAATCAGAGGAAAGATCGGCAAGGGCCGGCATAAGCTGAAGCGTAATTACCGAGATAAGGGTAAAATCAGCCTGGACAAGTTTTTCCAAGAGTTTAAAGAAGGAGAAGCTGTAGCCTTAAAAGCCTGTTCTGCTTATCAGAAAGGAATCTATATGATGCGTTTTCACGGAAGAACCGGCAAGATTGTCGGTAAACAGGGCAATTGTTATTATGTGGGCATTAGTGATGGCAGTGTAAAAAAGAAACTGTTGGTGCACCCTATCCACCTTAAGAGGATTAAATCAATATAAATCCGGCTGGCGTAAATAAGAGAATAATAATTAATTCCAATCAATATTCGACGAAAATGGTAAAACCTGAATTTTTGGAAGAGAAACCCTTAACCATGGCCGAAGTGGCTGCGGAGATAAAGGATATAGAGAGAAGAGATACTGAATTAGATTTCCGTTCCAATAAAACTAAAGAATACTTGGAGATGGTGGAGATAATCAGCGAAGACAAAGCTAAGAAGCTGAAGAAAAAGATTGAAGAGTTGAATTTTACACGCTTAAAAGAGGTTCATATCGTGAAGTTGATAGACCTGCTTCCTCAGACAGCAGACGAAGTAAAAGTAATTCTTCAGGCCTATTCTTTGAACCTGAGCAAAAAGGACATGGAGTCATTGGCCGAGGCGATTAAGGAATTTAAGAAATAATCAACATTAATTTTATAAAAAGATGAATATTAACTACTAGCAAGATGGCTGAAAACGAAAGAGATATGGATGGGGATAAACCTAAGGAAGAGAAAGCAATAGTCCTAGACTTCTTAGAGTATGGCTATGCTATGGAAGGGGGAAGAATGCCGGTGGTACAAGCGCTGGGATTGACTAATTTTTCATTATTGGAACTCGTGCCTAAGAAAGACGTGATTTTACAGCCGCATAAAGAGGTTTACATCGGAGAAGGAAAGCGAGATGAGATTCATCATATTAAAGGAAGACTGCCCTACGAGAAATTGACTGAGACTGCGAAAGGAGAACTGCCTTCAATTATAGAAGGAAGAGTAAAAGTGGAAGAAGTGAGATTTGTTAATTTCTTTAACATGGCTCAGCCCTTGAGCTTGAGAATGCATCAGCTTGAGCTTTTACCAGGAATGGGCAAAAAGCATATGTTGGAAGTGCTGGAACAGAGAAAAGAGAAGCCTTTTGAAAGTTTTGATGAGATTAAAAAGAGAATCACACTGATGCCTAATCCTCAGACTATGATAATGAAGCGTATCATTAATGAGATACAAGGGAAAGAGAAGCATAGGATATTTGTGAGATAAAGTTTTATTTAGTTTTAACAAAAGAAATTCTTATAAAATATGCGGTTTCCTGGTAAAAAATGGCTCAAATCTTAGTGATAGAAGACGATGACATGATGATGGAGATGTATCAAGATTTCTTTGAACGGCGGGGCGATAAGACTGTATGCTATGCTCGAGGTAATATGTTAATTGGAGATTTGAATCGAAATGGAGGAATCGCCTATGACCTAGCTATAGCAGACCGTACTCTTCCAGATACGTCTGGAGATATGATTGTGGATAAACTTAAACAGAGATACCCCCAACGGCCGATCATCAAAATCTCCGGCCGAGACTATCCCTGTCCTCGGGGTTTGAGACCGTCTGACTCATTTCTTGATAAACCCTTTGATTTGAAAGAATTAGGAGATTTGGTTGACCGCTTATTGAAGTTCAGGCAGAGATAGTATCGCAATCTTTTTAAACCCCTCGCCTATTTTCTCAGTATGGTCATGGAACTAAAAGGCGAAGAATGCCCGATCTGTCATCTGAAGAGTCTGGTTCTTAGAGAAGATGAGATGGACATTCCTCATTTTGGCAAGTGTTATCTTTTGACTATGAAATGCGAGAAATGCAATTATCACAAAACTGATGTGGAAGCAGCGGAACAAAGAAAGCCGATTAAAGTGACTATCAAAGTTGATTCTGAAGAAGATATGAACATCCGAGTAATAAAATCTGGGGAAGCGACTGTAAAAATTCCGCACATCATCACAATCGAGCCCGGTCCGGCATCAGAGGGTTATATCACTAATGTAGAAGGTGTATTAACTCGAGTAAGAGAAGCTATCCAAACCAGTATTAATGATGATGAAGACGAAGAAGTGCAAAAGAAAGGAAAGAAACTGCTTAAAAAGTTGACCGATGTAACTTTGGGGCGGGACAGCTTAAGCATTACAATTGAAGATCCTACGGGAAATTCTGAAATAGTTTCTGATAAGGCAGAGAGAAAATAAAATTCAGTGAAAAGGGGGCGAAAGGATGGTTTATCAGCAAAGTGTTAGGGTGCATGAGTTAGTTTACTGCAGAGATTCTGCTCCGTGTTTTATCTGCCAGTCAAGCAGTTCTGCTCCTCGGCCAGCGATAAAGATGGTAATGGGGAGTAAAGTTCAGGCAGAGCGTTTAGTTGACATTTATCGAAGCGCTGGGTTGACCGTGGAAATGGATTATTATGCTCATAAACCTTCGAGAGTAGAGGTGATTGCTTCTGCTTGTGTGCATCATCTTTCTGATTTAGGCAAGCTGAAAGATGCAATAGAGTCCGGAGAGAATCTTGTGACTGCGCAGCAGATGCGTGGTTTGGAACGGATAGTGCAAGAGAAAAATATTCAACCGAACGATATTTAAAAATAAGAAGCTAAATTAAATAAGAACCGCATTAATGCATCCTTCTTGGCCCGGCCGGTTTGTAATCCTTGCCTTGCCTAATTCAGTTTCGATGATGGCTCCTTTAGTAAGGATGTTTCGTCTGACTAATTGAATATTAGCTGTGTTTTCTACTACAGTTTTAATCTTGACTTTAGTAATCTTTCCTTTTTTGTCAGAAACATTTACGTCTTCAGCTGAGAAAAGGCCGGTCTTCTGATGGCCGCCGAGGACTCTTACTTTGCGGGTGTTTCTCTTGCCCAGTTTAGTGAAGGTAGACTGATTGGCCAAGGCGAATTTTCTTTTATCACGGTTAGCATGGTATCTGCCTCCGCTGGCCTTTCTTAAAGATCTAAAGGATGATTTCGCCATATTATCTAAAAAATAGAGCTTATTTAAAAACCTTGGGGTCATGAAAATGCGGAAAATTTTCAGGACACAAAGAAATGTAGGGTATTTCTTGTGTGGTTAACCGTCATAGAAAACTTCTCCTACAAAATCCGGGCAAAAGGGTGAGAGGTAATGTCGAATAACTGATGCAGAGTGTGCTTTTTCGAACAACGGAGCGAGCTGTGTTGTAAATTCTTTCAAAGTTTTCCCTTTAGCTACATCTTCGTCAAAAATAATTACTTTACCCTGTTGATATTTAGCGAGGAATACCTTGTCCTGTTCGGAAAGTATCGGTTGGGTATCATTCCGTTTAAATAAAGAATAACGAATGAAATACAATTCACAGTCCAGAAAATTGGAAAGCAAAATTCCGGGACAGATGCTGCCGTGAGCCGCTCCGACAATTAGATCCGGCTGACCGATGCTTTCTTCTATCCGTTCAGCCAAAGTTTTGATGTAATGCGGATTCGATGCCTGCCAGGTGTACCTATCTTTTTTATTTGTAAATTCTGATTCTTTGATAATCTCTGGAAGCTGAGTACAAAAGCGAGAAAGAGCATTTAGGCAGTTTGGAGAAAGAGCATAAGCTGATTTGGCAACAAACAAGGATTCCTTAAAGAGCTGTTCTGCCAACCTTTTTTCTCGTTGAGTGTATCGATTATGGTTTTTGTCTTTTCTATTAAAATCAACATACCGAACGGGATCAATTGGTAAACCAAAATCGATGCAAATTTTGTAATTTAAAATCACGTTGGGTAGGGCAGGAGCAAGAAGGTAAATATTTTTTATATCTTTGTAGAAAGAGAGAGGGTAATCTGCAGGGTTTTTATTCTTCTCTTCCAACTCCAAAAGTACTAAGTCCAAGCTTTTTCTTAGTTCAGAAATTAAATCATTAAATTGTTTGATGAAGCTCATCTCTTCCGGCGGCTCATCCCAGTCGGCATAAAGGTATGTTTCTATCATCCAAGCTAAAATAAAACATCTCTTAAAAAATTTTATTGTAATCCAATGTGTATTATCAATTTAATGGACAGCCGGAAAACTCAGCCAGCTGCTTAAACGAAAGTTCTCCGGGGTATTTCTGGCCTTGGATTTCCCAGGTGGGATAGCCAGTAATACCTGCTTTGGTGCATTCTAATTCTTTCTCTGTGCACTCTACGTAGTTAATATTTTTAAACCATTCACCAAATTCTTTCTTTTGATTTTGGCAATGCGGGCACCAATAAGCTCCGTACATCTTGGCCTGTTTTTCTTTGAGGCAAAGAGAAAGTTTTTCTACATCAATTTTATTGAATTGGTAGATAAATACAGATAAAGCTATGATAAGAATGATTGCTAATCCTATCCAAATTGTTTTCTTTTCCATTGTTGGATGTCTTATGTTTTTTATCTTTTTTTTAGATTTACTCTAAAAATTCTCCCCTCTTGATTTTTTCCGGAAGATATTTTTCCGAGATAAAAGTAATGCCTTTGGAGCTGAGAGACTGGATTTCCAGTTTGGCTCCGAAGTCTTTCATCATCTTGAACTGTCTCTGCCAAGCCTTGTTTTTCTTGAACCAGTCGTACTCTGCTATCTGTTTTAATCTTGTCATGTCAACATCTTTGAATTTGATAAAATGTTTTTTTAAGTCGTAGTTGGCCACATCATCAGCTGTTATTCCAAGAAAACGAGCATTCTGCAAAGTCATGGTGCCGGACATATGTGCAAGATTGATAGAACCGTATTTTAAGACAGAGTAAATGTAAAATCCCCATGGATCAAAATCTGCTAAAACATAAATCGGCAGGCTATGCTCTTCGGTTAATCTTTGTAATAATCGGCGAATGCCGCGAGTGGTCTGACCTTGGGAAGTGACGATGATGCAGTTCTGTTTCTCCCAGAACTTATCTTCATGCAGACGCTCCCAAACTGCCTGTTTCTCCATATAGATGACATATTTTGCTTTGACGCTTTTGAATTCGATATTTTCTACATTAGAAGGAATGCTCCATCCGCCAGAACCGAGTTTAGACCAATTGATTAAATCCCCGGCATCTTCAATCACTACATTGCCGGCTACTGAACCCATCTTGTTAGCATTGATATTAAGCTGCTCGCGGGAACAATCTGTTATCAGCTCCAAATCTTCGAGAGCCTTGTCGCTTTCTGACTGGTCATCGACAATGTTGATATTGGAATTGGGGATAGTCCTCTTGGCCATGTAGAAAACGTCTCGCAGGCTGGCATGTTTGCTGACATCCAGAAGAATCTTGCTTACTTTAGCGATTTCTAAAGTCTGAAGAAATTTTTTTGCGTGAGAGACATTAAAAAAAGATCTCTGCTGGGTTTTGTCTCCAAGAGTAAGAGTCTTGCTTTTTTCATCAAAAATGACATTTGACAGACTGCGCAGAGAAAATTCGATGGTGGGATTCTTTCCTTTGTCTATATCCTGAACCAGCTTCTTTCCTAGCTCTTCCAGTTTTTTACTCGGATCCTGTTTTTTCATTTTCTTCATTTTCCTCGTCTTTATCGTTTAGTTCCATCTTGTATAGTTTATCTTCTTCTCCGCCACTTAAGATTTCCTGTTTGATTTCTGGCTTAACAAGCATCTTCTGCAAGGCCTTTAAAATTTTCTCTTTGTTATCTTTAGCCAGAGAAGCGAGAGATTCAGCTAATTCTGGAAGGAATTTTTCAAACATGTTGGCTCGGGCCATCTGTTCATGGATGCGAGATTTTTTGCGGACGTAAATTCCTAATAATCGACCGCATTCTTGCAAACCAAGTTTTATCTCTTTGATGATTTCAGGATAATGTGCAATAGCTTCTTTGCTTTCTGAAGTGAAAGGAACCCAGACTGAAGAGATGTGTACAATGATTACACAGGGGCCGACTGGCGGAGAACTGCGGCTTTGTTCTAAGCCATAAGATTTCCAAGCAACGTCATTAATAGATTCGCTGACTGCGCAAGCTCCTGGTTGGTATAACAAAGGTACGCGATTAGCAAAACGAAGGACTCTAACAGTTTCATCCTTAGGTAATTCTCCTCCGTAAGCGATGGCTACTTCAATGACAAACGGATTTCCGCGATAGACTGCGGCTGGTCTGGTAGCAGCACAGTAAAATTCAGCAGTGATGCCCTTGCGCAGGCCTTTTTCTAATTGTTCTTCTCCGATAGGAGAGATGCAATCTGTGGGGGGGGCGATAATCTTCGTTTTTTTAATGCCTTCAATCAAACGCTCAGTAATTTCTCGAGTGATATCATCCGGTTTGGTGTTTGGCAGAACCGCAGAGTTTTCACAAATCTCTTTAGCTACTGCGGGACTAACTCTAGAAAAATTATCTGTGAGAAAAGATTGCACTGTGCGGCTAGATGTGTTTTCCAGCATTTTGATAAGGATGCCTAATTCTATACCATAAGGATGGGGCTGGATTTCTTTGACAAGAGCCGGAAGGTCATTGATGGCTCTGGGAAAAATAGTCTGCTGGGCTTCAGGACTGACATAAATAATCGTAACATGAGGATTGACGATAGCTGTTTCTTTGAGATATTCGTCTACGCTTTGGCGGCCTTTTTGGTACGTGCCTTCTAACTCAATCTCAATCTTAGTGCCATGCTCTTTTTCTGACCAATCGGTCTGGGTTTCATCAATGATTTCGGGTTCATTGGTAGAAGTGCTAATCTTCAGCTTCATCTGAGTGGCTTTGCTTTTGGCATCGGTTTTAGATGTGATTAACGCCGGTTTGCCTGTGGTCAGCTGAGCGTATAAAACTGCAGCAGAGATGCCGATGCCTTGCTGGCCGCGTGATTGGCTGAGTTTATGAAATTTTGAACCATATAATAACTTGGCAAAAATCTTAGGAATCTGCTGCTTGACAATGCCTGGACCATTGTCTTCGATAATGATGCGAAAGCGGGTTTCTCCCAATTGAATTAGTTCGACAGTCACTTCTGGAAGAATTCTTGCCTCTTCGCAGGCATCCAAAGCATTATCTACAGCTTCTTTGATTGTGGTGAGAAGTGCTTTTCTTGGATTGTCAAAGCCTAGTAAGTGACGGTTTTTTTCAAAGAACTCAGCGATTGAGATCTCTCTTTGTTTCTTGGCCAGCTCTCTAGCGTGAATCGGTTCTTCTTTTTGGGCTCTGGATTGGCCGTCTCCCTGTGATTTAGCTTCAGTTTTAGGCGTAGAATACCCAACCATACTCTTCTGCACTTCCCGATGAGCCTCTTTTTGCATAAATCGGCAGAAAAGTAAAATATTTATAAAGATATCTATTCAGACTCTTGTTGGAACGGTTTTAGCTAGATGGCAGAAATTAAAGAATTTATTAAAGGAGGTTTGCTAAGAGTTAAGGTTTATCCTGCTTCTGGCCGTTTGGCTGTGAAAGGAATAAAAGACGGAATGCTGGAAGTCTATCTCAAATCTCCTCCTCTTGAAGGAAAGGCCAACGAGGAACTGCTGAAGTTTCTAAAGAAAGAGTTCGGTCTGCAGGCTAGGATTAGGCGCGGCCAGATTAGTAGAGAGAAGGTAGTGGAAATGATTTAGTTAAACGAATACCTTTTAAATCTCAGAAGAATCTCTTTCTTATGGGGAATCATTCCCAACAAAAAGAGGCGGTATTGAAAGAACTGAAGGTTTCTTTAGAGAGCGGTCTTTCAACAGCCGAAATTAAAAAAAGACAGGAGCAGTACGGCTCGAACGAATTAAAAAGAGAAAGCGGTCCATCTATGTGGAAGGTTTTTCTTTCACAATTCTCTTCACCATTTATGGCTATTTTAGCTGCGGCCATAGTAGTTTCTTTAATCGTTAAAAATTATGTGGATGCAGGAGTAATAGGAGGAATTGTTCTTCTTAATTCTCTTTTGGGATTTTTTCAGGAATACCGTGCAGAAAGAGCTTTGGAAGCTTTGCGTATGATGATTACACTTAAAGCTAAAGTCCTGCGTAATGGAAAGAAAGAAGAAATAAATTCGGTGGAGCTGGTGCCAGGAGATATCCTTCTCCTTTCTGAAGGCGATAAAATACCAGCAGACGGCCGTATCGTTGAAGAATATGAACTGCAGACGCAAGAGGCAGTTTTGACTGGAGAGAGCACCCCTATTGAGAAACATTCTTCGACTGTTTCAGAAAAAGCCGGAATAGCGGATCAAGATAACATGATTTTTTCTGGCACCTCAGTGATCAGGGGGGAAGCGAAAGCAGTAGTAACGGCCATCGGCCAGGAAACAGCCTTTGGCAGGATTGCCCGTTCACTGAAAGAAGTAAAAGAGGAAAAGACTCCTTTGCAGGAAGAGATAAACTCTTTCAGCAGGGGTTTGATTCTTGCTGTTTCTTTGATGGTAGGAATTATCTTTCTTACTTCTTATTTTTTGAGGGGGGAAAGTTTAGCTAACACGTTGCTTGTAGCAATTGCTTTAGCTATCGCAGTTATTCCTGAAGGTCTGCCGGCAGTGATTACTATCTCTTTTGCGTTAGGTACTAAATATCTTCTGCAGAAAAAAGTTTTGGTGAGAAAATTACCTTCAGTAGAAACTTTGGGTTCAGTTAATATTATTTGTACAGATAAAACCGGCACCTTAACTGAAAATGAGATGACTGTAAAAAAGATATGGGCCGGAGGAAAAATCTTTACAGTTTCTGGCGAGGGGTATTCTTTTGAAGGAGAGTTATTTCTTGACAAAAGAAAAATTAACCCCCTGGAGAGAAGAGAATTACGGCCGCTGCTGGAAATCGGATTGTTATGTAATAATGCGGAGTTAACCGGAGAAAAAGAAGTGATTGGTGATCCTACTGAAGCAGCGCTGCTCGTTTCTGCCGCCAAACTGGGATCAGAGAGGAAAAAACTTTCTTTAGAGAAACATCGTCTGCGGGAAATTCCGTTCTCTTCTGAACGAAAAAGAATGACCGTAATACTTCATACCGGAAAGAAAGATTTAGCTTATACTAAAGGGGCAGTAGGGCATTTGCTGCATAGCTGTACTAAAGTTCTTTGGGAAGGGGAGATAATTGCTTTGACAGATAAGCTACATAAAGAAATAATTTTTGCAGAAGAAACCCTGGCAGGAGAAACTCTGCGGGTGATCGGTTTTGCGTATAAAGAATTAACCGGCAGAGAGAAAAAAGTAGAAGAGATAGAATCGGGAATGATTTTTGCCGGCATGCAGGCGATGAAGGATCCGCCCCGGCCGGAAGTGAAATCAGCTCTGGCTGAATGCCAGTCTGCGGGAATCCGGGTGGTAATGATTACCGGAGATCATCTGGCTACAGCTAAAGCGATCGCTGAAGAATTAGGGATTAAAGGAGAAGCAATTTCCGGAGAAGAACTGAAACGAAGAGATCTGAACAAGCTGGTTGATTCTGTTAATATTTTTGCCCGTATCGACCCAGAGCAAAAATTGCAGATTGTCAAAGCTTTGCAGAAAAAAGGCAATGTGGTGGCAGTAACCGGTGATGGAGTGAATGATGCTCCAGCTTTGAAGAAAGCAGAAATTGGAGTGGCTATGGGCATCCGAGGAACAGAAGTAAGCAAAGAAGCGGCGGATTTGATATTGTTAGATGATAATTTTTCTTCGATTGTGAAAGCGGTGGAAGAAGGAAGAAAGATTTATCATAATATCAAGAAGTTTATTATTTATCTCTTTTCTGGGAATATGGGGGAATTATTAATAGTATTCTTTGCTTTGCTGATGGGCTGGCCGTTGCCTTTGACTGCGATACAGATATTATGGATAAACGTGGTGACCGAGACTATTCCTGCAGCGGCTTTGAGCTTTGAAAAAGAGACGGGGGGAGTGATGAAACAAGCTCCTCGTAGAAGAGGGGCAAAAATTTTACAAGGAAAAGAGTGGGGCTATCTAGCTTTGATATGCTTGACGATTACTTTAGGAACTTTGTTTGTCTTTTATTATCTGTTAGATGATTATGCTACGGCGGTGACTGGAGCGTTTACTACTCTTGTGCTTTTCCAGATGTTTAATGTTTTTAATTCCCGCAGCTTAAGAAGTAGTTTGTTTGACGGAATCCGTTTCTTTTCTAACAAATGGCTGCTCGTGGCAGTGTTTGTTTCTTTGGTTTTGCAGGGATTAGTAGTTTATCTGCCGGCGTTGAATAAGCTCTTTAGCACAGTGCCTTTAGGAGCGAAAGAACTGCTGGTGATTGTTCCTGTGTCGGCCAGCGTACTGGTGGTGGGAGAAGTGATTAAGCTGTTTTGGTTTAAGAAATAATGTATTAATAAGTTTGTTTTGAGTAACCAATACATTTTTATAGATTTATGCTTTTTTTTTAACTTGATGGATAAAAACATTATTTCAAAGCTTCAAAAAACATTTGAAGATTATGCCCACCAAGAAGAGGGAGTAGAATTCTGGTTAGCGAGGGATCTGCAGAAACTTTTGGGATATGTAGAATGGCGTAAATTCGTAGGAGTAATAGACAAGGCAAAAGAAGCATGTAAAAAATCTAATAATGATATACCAGACCATTTTGTCGGAGCCGCCAATATGGTTAAGATCGGATCAGAAACAGAACGAAAAATAGATGATTATAAACTTACAAGATACGCTTGTTATTTAATCGCTCAAAATGGCGACCCAAGAAAAGAAGAAATTGCCTTTGCTCAAAGTTATTTTGCAATACAAACCAGAAAACAGGAATTGATTGAGCAAAGAATAGCTTTGCAAGAACGATTTGAAGCAAGAAATAAGTTAATCGCATCAGAGACAGAACTTTCTAAGCTAATTTATGAGCGTGGTGTTGATGATGCCGGTTTTGCACGGATAAGAAGCAAGGGCGATGAAGCCTTATTCGGCGGAAGAGACACAAAACAAATGAAAATAAAGCTGAATATCCCTCAAAACAGGCCGATGGCTGATTTTTTGCCCATAGTAACAAAACTCGCCTGCTCGGAGCTATCGTCACTGCTGTGCCGGAACCTTTTTGTATAACTCAAAGGTATCCCCGACCTAAACGCTAAAAAATCATGGATTTTTGGCGTCCCGGAAATATATAGTATTTCCGTGAGGTCGGGGCTTTACGCTCCTCGCATATCGGCGAGTTTTGGAACACGACATTGCGCGCTAAAGCGCGGGGCTTTAAACCCCAGCAATGTCTTTGTAACTATTACTGCAAAGAACTTAGCAACAGAAATAACTAATTTTAATGTTAAAAAAGAAAACCTTAACGGTGAAAATATTATCACTTCTGAACATGTTAAGAATAATACGAAAGTCAGAGGCATACTGATAGAAAGCGGAATCGTTCCTGAAACACTTCCTTCGGAAGAGGATATAAAGAAGCTTGGGCGAATAGTTAGCAAGGAAGAGAAGAAGATTGCTAATAAATCAAGACATAAGAAGATATTGAATTGAAGTCTAAACTAAAGACTTATCCCATATAATCAGGCCGCTCCTCTTTCTCCCGCTTGGCCTCTTTGACGATTTCCTTTGATTTCCTGGTGGAAAAGAATTTCTCCATCTTCTTGTATGCTTCTTCCACTTCTTTTGGAACAGACGGCCGCACAGCTTCTAAAGCTTTCTGAAAGTGAGCGTTGCTGACAGTTTTATTCTTGATGTCTTCTCGTAAAGCAATCATGGCCGCTTCCCGACAGACAGCTTCTAAATCTGCTCCGGCATAGCCCTGAGTCTTTTTGGCCAGCTCTTTGATATTGATATCTTTCTCAAGAGGCATGCCCTTGATGTGAATGCTTAATATTTTTTCTCGGCCTTTTTCATCCGGTACGGGGATGTAAACAATCCTATCAAATCTTCCCGGCCGCAATAGCGCAGAATCAAGGATATCCGGGCGGTTGGTGGCGGCAATGACCACTACATCATTTAATTCTTCTAATCCGTCCATCTCAGTAAGAAGCTGATTGACCATTCTTTCTCCAGTGCGGGAACTATCTCCTAATCCCCTGCGAGGAGCTAAAGCATCAATCTCATCAAAGAAGATAATAGTAGGAGCGGCCTGCCTAGCTTTCTTGAAGATTTCTCTTAACGCTCTTTCACTTTCTCCTACCCACATGCTCAGCAGTCCAGGACCATTGACTAAAATGAAATTAGCTTCACTTTCTTTAGCTACTGCTTTGGCCAGCATGGTCTTGCCAGTACCTGGTGCGCCATACAGCAAAATTCCTCTCGGCGGGCGGATGCCCATCCGTTCGAAAACCTGAGGCTGCTTCAACGGCCATTCTACGGCTTCCACTAATTTCTGTTTTACTTCGTCCAAACCGCCAACATCTTCCCATGTGACATTAGGAGTTTCAATCAGTACTTCCCGCATGGCAGACGGCCGGACAATCTTTAACGCATCTTTGAAATCTTTTTGAGTGACATATAATTTTTCCAAAACTTCTTTTGAAATTGGCTCTTCTTCATCCAGATTGAAATCCGGCAATAATCTGCGTAGGACAATCATGGCCGCTTCTTTGGTCAAAGACTGCAAATCTGCTCCTACAAATCCATGAGTGATGGCAGCTATTTCCGGCAAATTGACATTTTTGGCTAAAGGCATTCCCCGAGTATGAATTTTCATAATGTTCAAGCGGCCTTCTTTGCCGGGAACGCCGATTTCAATCTCTCTGTCGAATCTTCCCGGCCGTCTTAAGGCAGGATCAAGAGAATTAGGGCGGTTGGTGGCGGCAATGACTACTACTCTGCCCCTTGATTTTAAGCCATCCATGACTGAGAGAAGCTGAGCCACTACTCTTCGTTCTACTTCTCCTCTGGTTTCTTCTCGTTTGCTGGCAATAGCATCAATCTCATCAATAAAGATTATGCTAGGAGCGTTCTTTTCTGCATCCTCAAATTTCTTTCTTAAATTTGCTTCAGATTCTCCATAAAATTTACTCATAATTTCCGGGCCGTTGATAAGGATAAAATTGGAGTTTGTTTCATTGGCTACTGCTTTGGCTAATAAAGTTTTACCAGTGCCAGGCGGACCATGCAGAAGGACACCTTTAGGCGCTTCAATGCCTAACCGGCCAAATATTTCTGGATGTTTTAAAGGCAGCTCTACCATCTCTCTAATCTTTTTTATTTCATCTTCTAGACCGCCGATATCTTCATAGCTGATTTCCGGAACAGAAACTTCTTTTTCTATTTCTGCTTCAGGATTGTATTCCACCACTGTTTCGTCTGTGACAATCACTGGCAGTTTTACTGGTTGAGTATTAATAACGACAAACTTTAGATCACCAAACGTGCCGATGCCAAAACCTAACTGGCTGTCGCTTAAAGCAGAGACCATATCATCAAAGAACGGATTCTGGCCTAAGCTTTGCCGTCTTCTTAACGAAGTAAGGGAAACGACATCTCCTTTAACAAACGCTTTGCCAAGCAAACCCTGCTTGAACATTTCGGAGGGAGCTTTAATCATAAAATCTTTTCTAGCCGGAGCAACCGTTACTTTTTTAGCTTCTACTACTGCTGTTTTACGGATAGTAACAATATCTCCTAATGAAGTTTTGGCATTTCTGCGAATGTTGGGGTCCATGCGGACAATGCCTAAACTGATATCTCCGGGATAAGAACGGTCGACAATGCCTACGGTTTTTCGTCCCCCTTCTATTTCTACAATATCTCCAGAGTTCAGGCCGAGCTTTTTCAAAAGAACAGAATCGATTCGTATCAAGCCGCGGTTGACATCATCTTGAACAGCTTCAGCTACTTTTAGCTTCAGTTCCGGCTGATTTGGAAGATGAGGGACAGGAGTTTCCATTCTTTTTGTTTAATCGTTTTATCTAGTTATCACGAGGTTTAAAATAGGCTTTTAAGGCACCACCCTTAGATTAAGCTTATTTTTGCTGGTGGATTAAATAGTTTTTGCTTCAAAAAGAGATAGATTTAATTCGCAAACAACAAAAACTTAAGAATTGCTTAAAGCCAAGGCTACTGCATTTTTTCCAGTAGCGTACTTTTTATCTGCGACAAGATACCTTTCCCGGAACTCTTTGTCGTTTTTTTCGTGGCTTTTCGTCCAGTTTTGGGAGTTTACATATTCTATAATCCCTCCTATAACAATGGGAAGACTAACCGCAAGCCAAAAAGAGGTTTCTGGCATAAAATTACCTTGAATCAATGTGTTAAGAGCATTATGATTACCTGTTAATGCTTCGCTTATTTCCTCATATGTTTCTGTAGCAGGGATCATATTACCCAATCCTAAAACAATACCTCCCACTATTCCACCGCCTATACCATTTCCAAAATTTGGTCTTTCCCTCTCTAAGAATTTGGAATATCCTTCTTGAAACTTTAAGACATCTATTGGTGAAGTCAAACAGAGATAAGAAAATCCTTCCTCTCTCTTATCTAAATTTTTTTCCATAAAAATATCTATAGAGCTATCACGTTTTCTGACAAAAAGTCCTTCGGTTTCTTCGTAACCTAAATCATCCAGCAAAGAATACAAGTGGCTTTTTCCTTTTTCATCCAAATTTTTTTCTTCCTTTTCGGAGAAATACTGCGCTTTTAGCTTTTCTACGCGCTCATCCAAAGCCAGAGATTGGGCAACAGCAACCATTTTAAAGTAAAAGATTATTTTTGTTTATATCTTTTTCGTTAATCTAAACTCTAGGTTTACCTATGTATAAGCTATGTTTACTTGCTTTTAGCCGGAGCCTTCACTTCTTCGGCCACAGCTTTAAATCTAGGTATAGGAAGCGGGCAGGGCAAATCAAGGACATCAGCCAACTTGACGCATTCGATGTTGGCCCGATTCATGGCTAAATTGGCCACATTTTCCATAATTTCTGGGGGAAGAATACTACTTTTAGCCCAGTCTTCTAGAAGTTTTTTAACTTCTTCTTTTTTGCCAGTGTAAAGCACTCGACCATCTACTGTCATCTTGGCCACGTCTGGTTCGTAATCATAAACAAACTTAAAATGGAAGGCAGCTCCTCCGTGCTCTTTAGTGTTTAAAGAAGATACTTCCTCGACCTTAGGGAAACTAAGGCCATTTTTAATGTTTACCTTGCCGGAAAAAATGGCATTTTTCTTTTCTCCGTCTACTTTAAGAATCTGAGCTCCAACGATTGGCATGATGCATCACCTTTTATAGAGTTTTAACGATTATGGCGTTTAAGCGCCTTTTTAGTTCTTAGTTTCTACAAACTGCACCGGTTTATTAATCTTTGTGGTTTTGACTAGTATAAACGGCTGGGTAAGGGCGGGAAGAAGGATATTGCCCTGTGCAGGATTAATTTGTTCTAATGAGATTTCAGTTGATTGGGTTGTAGTTTTGATCTCGATTATCTTGATATCATACCCGCTGGTCTTTTGCTCCCCCCTAGCGGCTAAGATAAGGCTGTTCTGGGAAAAATCAATTTCTGGAAGAGGAGGAACGGGAATCTGAATGGAATAAATCTTCTGCCAGACAGAGTCTAACTCTTTCTGGCTGTTGATGAGCTGATTGGTTTTTTCTGTCAGGCCAGAGTATTGGCCGGAAGCGAGGGTTTCGAATGGAATAATCTGGAAAGAATTATCTTGAAGAGTGCAAGCAAAAAGAATGAACAAAACAGGAAATAGCCAAATTATCTTTTTCATTGTTTTTTATTTTATTAACAATTATTATACCTATTTTTCAAAAGATGGCATTTCTAAAACTAAATAAATTATTGTCAATAAGACGGTTATAATGTTATAATACAATTCAAAGTCCCCCTGTCTCTTTATAGTGTACAGAATAAATCCAGCGTTCATAAATAATAAGATAAAGTGTAAAATAGTTCTGGTGGTTCTTACTTTCATATTACGTTCAATCCTCTTAAAGCTAATGCCAACAGAGCTAACGCACCGATAACAATCATTATAATCTCGAGTATTTCTTTCCAATCCATTTTAATCACCAATGTTTAGTGTTTATCTTAACATTTATATCTTTTTCGTAGTTTTTAATTTCCGAACAGAAATCCTTAATTTTGTCAGTGGGAAATAGTTTGTTATTTTTTAGTGGTTATTTAATCAGAAAAGCTTATAAATAATAATCATATCTTTAGGATAATGTTTAGATTATTCAATGAATGGCAGAGAAACACCAAGGCAAAAGCAACTTTAGATTCTTTAATTGAACGAGAATGGGTTCCATCACAGCTTCAGTTTCAATTTGACTTGGAGCAGAGAAGCGCAGAATTAGAATCAGAAGGCTTTTCTCCTGAATTTCTAGGGGGATTCGGTGAGTTTTGCGGGATACTTCGGACTATTTATAGCTATACAATCTATGGACTTAGTCCGGAAAGATTTTTAAGAGAAGGAGAAAACGAAGAGTTTTCTTTTGTTTATTTATCTCAGATGATTGAAGGAGCTCCTTTTGGCAGAACTCCCTTGCCTATTCTATCTTGCGATAAGATTTCAAATGATGAACGCCATAAATTGAGGAATAGGAGATATGCTATAGCTCGGGCTGCTAAGACCTTAATTCATCTTTCCCCAATAGGGGAAGCTATAAATAATTACAGGAGAGAAAACCCGCTTTCGAATGATTTCCCGAATACCGATTGCCAAAGAGAAGGAACTTTCATGCATTATTGCCCGTCAATATATTATTGGATTAATGATTTACGATCAGACATTGATAGAGACGCAAAACAGCAAAAACCATGGCTAAACGGATCTGACGCTAGAGAAGGTGATTTTTTCTATGCAGCCCACGATTTATTAAAAAATGAAGAGGGGCTATTAAACACTTTCCTTCCCGGCAAATCTTTTGGTTTAGAAATAAACTTTATTCAACGGGTAAACTTAATCCAGCCCGGAACAAAAATACCTGAAACTTATGCTTTCAAATTTAAGACAGCAAAAAGAAAATTAGAAAAGTATGGGCCAGAATCGATTGGCAAGTATTTTATCCGAGGGGAAGTTGGAGAAGAGGGGAAAGACGGACAACTGGTTCTATTCGGCTGCAATGCCCCTAAAGGAACGCGTTATTTTTCTTAATAATCATTTCTCCTTCGTAAAGATTGTGCAGTGTTCAAACATGTCTGTAACAAAGGTCAAATCATTTTCTGCAGAGTCAGGAAGAAAGAAACGCACGAACCTGTTTTATATCCCTTTGAGTTCTGTAAATTTCTTCGGCTTCTGTTGCCGACTTATATGTAATATACGGACAGACCAAAACAATCTCCCTACGAGTCTTCACCATCTCCGGCAGGCTGAGAAGAAATCCGTTTTTTGTGCAGTAAGTAAACAAGTAGTTTGTTGGCTGCTCCGGCCGAGCAGTGTGAACGAGGAGCACCACCTCTTGTTCCTTGTCTAAATGAGAATGTTTGGGATAAAAAAGAGAGGCTTTTTGAAAATGGCCGTCTTGCATGGCTTTTTCTAAGATTTCTTCAATGGAGAGAGAGTTAGGCATAAACGATAGGATAACTCGCTTATTTATAAAATTACTTTGGAAAAGTTTATAATCTTCACAAAAGTTCGTGGTTTATGGCCAAAGAGGTGAAACGAAGCTGGTGGAAATGGGTTTTAATTCCGCTGAGCGTGTTCTTGTTTGTCTTTGTAGTTCTTCCTTTGACATTTTCCCTGATTTTCTTTGACGGAGAACAATTAACCGGTAATGTGGCTTTGATTCCGATAAGCGGAGTGATTATGACCGAAGAAAGTGGTTCTTATTTTTCCAGTGAAATAGCTTCTTCCAGTGAAATTGTCAAATCTCTTCACGAAGCAGAAGAAAGCAGCCAGATTAAAGCAATAGTATTAGAGATTAATTCTCCTGGCGGCAGCGCAGTAGCCTCTGATGAAATAGGCTCTGCAGTGAAAAAAGCGAAACTAAAAAAGCCGGTTGTGGCAGTAATCCGAGATGCAGGAGCATCCGGCGGTTATTGGGTGGCTTCGGCAGCAGATTACATTGTAGCTAATAGAATGTCCATCACCGGCAGTATAGGGGTTCTTTCTTCATACTTAGAATTTTCCGGTTTGATGGAGCAGTATGGAGTAACCTATGAAAAATTGACTGCTGGAAAGTATAAGGACATGGGCAATCCGTTTGAGAAACTGGATGTCGAGAAAAAAGAGATTATTCAAAAGAAGCTGGATAAGATTCATGCGTTTTTCATTGAAGAGATTGCAACTAATAGAAAATTGTCTGTGGAGAAAGTTAAAGAGATGGCTACCGGAGAATTTTTCTTGGGAGTAGAAGCTAAAGAGTTGGGATTGGTTGATGAACTCGGAGAGATTTCCACGGCGGAAACTTATCTTAAACAGAGATTAGGTTTAACTAGTATAGAATATCGCAGATATCAGGAAGAACCTTCTTTCTTGGAACTGCTCTCTTCGATTTTTTCTGACAATTCCTTCAAGATCGGTCAAGGAATCGGCTCTGTTTTTGTACAAGAAGAACCAGGAATCCTGCTTAAATAGGAATACTTAACTTTTTTTTGATATCAAATAAAAAAGAAATCTATATAAATATCTGGAGAATACCTCTCTTAATGAAAAAGAGGAAGAGACGACTCTCTTTAGTAATTTTTACCATACTAGCTATCTGGCTGTTAATTCCCTTGGTTAGCCAAGTTACGCAGAGTTATTCTGAACGACCGACAAGTGATGTAATCATAGACAAAGAAATAGAACGAAGGATGCCGTATTCTCTGAAGGGAACGATTACTGGGGCAGCTATCGGCAGTTCTGAAGAAGTAATCCCGGTGATTGTTATGCTTAAAGATGATTCTTACGCCGGGAGTATTGCTTCTGGCATAACTAGTGAAAGTGAACAAGAAGAAATAATCAGAGAAAAACAAGATGCGGTTTTGGGGGAGTTAAGAGTAACAGAAATAAATCAAGAAGAAAAAAAGACAATCAGTCCTTCAGAAATAAGACAGACGGATTTATTTATTGAGAATAGGTATACTACGATTAATGGTTTCTCCGGTTTAGTAACTGCTTCGGGTTTAGAAGAATTACGAAACGATCCGTTGGTTAAGTCTATTGCTTATGATTATCCTGTAATGCCCACCTTATCTGACAGTATACTTCAGATTAATGCCAGCAATGTCTGGAATCTTGCTGCAGGAGGACAGAATGTAACTGGTACAGGCATAACGGTCTGCGTGATTGATACTGGAATAGACTACACTCATCCTTCGTTAGGAGGATGCACAAATGATACCTTTTTAGCAGGTACATGTTCAAAAGTTTTAGGGGGTTATGATTATGGCAACGATGATACTGATCCGAGAGATGTAAACAGCCATGGAACACACGTAGCGGGAATTGTTGCTTCAGAGAATGATACTTATCGAGGAGTAGCTCCGGGAGCAAAATTAGTGGCTTTGAAAGTTTTCACGAATGCTGGGGTGGGCAGTACTTCTGACGTTATCTCGGCTATTGATTGGTGCAAGAATAATCGCAGTATTTACAACATTTCTGTTATCACTATGAGTATCGCAGTGACTAGCGGAAGTACAGAGATTATATTCAATTCTAGCTGTGACAGTGATGATGTCAGCGGTTTGGCTAATGCTGCCAGCGGGGCAGCGGCTCTTGGTATTTTTGTTGATGCTTCAGCGGGTAATCTCGGAAGCAGCAGCGGAATTACTTCTCCTGGCTGCGGAGTAAATGTCACTTCAGTTGGTTCTGTCACTAAAACTGACGGTAATTCTAATTATAATACCGGTCCAAACCTGGATGTAATGGCTCCAGGCTCGTCTATTGTTTCCACCACACTTAGCAATACTTTTGGCAGCAAGGATGGTACGTCTATGGCCGCCCCCCATGTAGCTGGAGCAGCTGCCCTGTTAATACAATATCATCGTTTGATGGAAAATAAGAATCTCACTCCAACCGAAATAGATAACAAATTGAAGATTACAGGAGTTTCTTTTACAGATACGCGAAATAGTTTGACTTTTCCTAGAATAAATCTTTTGGAAGCTATCAAACCATTTATCAATTTCACTTCTCCTACTCCAGCGAATAACAGCGTGGTAGGAAATAGTATAACAATTAATGCTACATCTGATACAAATATCTCAGTTGCTCTCTTAGAATGGAATAACGGCACGGCAAATAATATGAGCATGACTAAATTGAATAATACTTTGTTTTCTATCACATTTAATCCCTTAGGAACGACTGTTAATTTTCGAGTGCATGGCAATGACAGCGCAGGGCTTTGGGGAGCGAGCAGTTTCAGAATGATTACGGTAGACAATTCGTCTCCAGTAGTGGCGGTTTATCGGCCGACTAATAACAGTATCTGGGGCAGTCTGTTTTATCTGAATGTCTCGATTACTAATCTTAATCTGACCTCTTCATATTACAATATCACTAATTCCAGCGGAAATATGCTGCAAAGTAATATCAATAATAGTGTAAATCTGGCTAATTTCACTTGGACTGATTTAGTGAATATTTCTAATACTAACTTTACAGATGGAAATTATTCTCTTATCATATTTGCTAATGATTCTAGAGGTATTAATGCTTTGTATAATTATACGTTTGTTGTAGATAAGACGGTTCCTGCTTTGTTTGGAGGCAATAAATCGCCGGATACGGTTTATAATAATCACAATATTACTTTCTTTGTCAATGCCACAGATATTCATCTTAATGAAACGTGGATAGAAGGCAACTGGAGCGGAGTTTTGGTAAACTACACCTTAGTTTTAGATGCAGGCAGCCGATATGCGTTTAATGTTACTTCCAGCAATTTCTCTAACCAAGAAGCAGTAGGTTATCGGTTTTATGCCAATGATTCAGTCGGTAATACTAATCGAACAGAGTTATACTCGTTTGTAGTGCAGAATAGAGCACCGGCGATTAATATCACTGCTCCGGCTAATGCCTCTCGACAAGAATTAGGGGGAATAATCAATTTTACTGCCACGGCAATGGATAATGATAGTGATACGCTTACTTATATTTGGGTCTTTGACGGAGCGACTGCTTCTACGCTTAATGCTTCCCGTCAGTTCAACACTTCCGGCAGTTACATTGTCTGGCTGAACGTAACTGATGGTTATGTCAATGTTTCTGCTTCGGTTAATCTAACTATCAATGACTCCAGTGCTCCAGAAATAAGCAACATCACATATTCCAAAGATACGCGAACGGGCAATAATGAGACGATTAATCTGACTGTTTTTGATTATACCAATGTTTCTTCTGCGAGATTATATCTTAGTGGAGTATTGCAGAATATAAGCAGCCAGAGCAGTTTGAATTATATCTGGCGGCTGGCTGGTCTTTCTGTGGGAAGCCATACCTTTATTGTAGAACGAAATGATACTTTTGGTTATGCCGTAAATACAAGCCTTACTTTTAGCATCACTTCTTGTACTGATAGTGCGCAAAATGGCGCAGAAACTGGCACGGATTGCGGAGGAGACTGTTCAGCTTGTTCCAGCGGGGGAGATGCTGGAGGAAGCAGTGGAGGGGGCGGAGGGGCTGCCAGTAGTGCTAAATCAGGATGTGAAGATGGCAGTGATAATGATAATGATGGTCTGATTGATTATCCGGCTGATCCGGGATGTGAATCTGCTAAAGATGAAACAGAAAAAGATCTAATAATCTGCAAGCAGTCTTGGAGCTGTACTTCTTGGAATGAATGCAAAGACGGAAAAAAGAGCAGAGTGTGTATTGATGCTAATGACTGCGCTGCGAAGAAGACGCAGGGAAAGGCGGATATTTTACAAGGAGGAGTCAAACCATCAGCAGAAGAAAGTTGTGAAATCGGAATGGCAATTACAACACCGCCAGCAGAAACTATGGGAAAGAATGTAACAAACGAAACTTTAAAGAGTGAAAATGCGGAAATAAAACCGGCATTGGTCGGCGGAGCAGCTGGATTCAAGCTTTGGGAGTCAAATAAAGCCTTCTTTTTAGGATTGGGCGTGATGATACTGGTTCTGCTGGCATTCAGTGTTTTTATCAAGATGAAGAAGAATTAAAGAGTTTGAGAAATTTATAAGTGAAAACTAAAACAAAATCTTTATAAATTAACCAAATATATTAAACAAATATGAACGAAAGAACCGCCCGTAAAAAAATAGAAAAGGAATTTGATAAAAGATTAGACGGAGTGTGGATGTCAGAATCTCTTGATGGATTGCTGTTTAGAATAAGAGCTCCAGGAACGAGAACAGAATGTGGTTTTCGCATTCAAATAGAAATATATCAAGTTCTAGATGGGCCAGTCACGAATCGCCAAGGCGATTTTCATCATGTTAAATATGTAGATTATTTTAAAGCTGATTATAACCCTAAAACTATGGAGCTTCCAGAATTCTTTTTAAGTCTTGGAGAAAAACTCTTGAAATACGCAAAGAAAGAATAATTTTTATTAAAACTCAATTACGGACTTTTATAAAACGGGTTAACCATCCGATTATACTCAACTATAGTCATCTCAGCTGTTTTGTCCATTCTGCCTCTTCTTTCATCGTGAAGACTATTATGCAATTCTATCCTAAAAATCTGGCCGCTAAAATCATGACCTAAACCCAATCTCATTCTTTCTGTATTATCTTCGAGTACATTGTTAAAATCAAATGTTTCATACTTTTTAAGTTGTTCGTACTCTTTTAATAGCAGATTGGCTTTAACAAAATGATAACCTCCGCTAAGAATATAAGCTGCTCCAACAACAGCTAATGCAAATTTTCCCCCATACTGTAAATGTTGCCAAAAAGAAGGTGCTAATTTTACTTTAGTATCAAGTGTTTCTAAATCTGTCATATCTCAACATACCCCGTTCAATTTAAAATCTTTTCTATTCAGTGTAATGTATAACATATAACTGCGCCGGCCGGGTATCGAAAATTACTATTTTCGGAACCCCTCCGGCTCCGTTCGTTTCACTCACTGCGCCGGCCGGTATCATCACTCCGTTTACGCTTCGTTCTGGAACCGTCCGTTGCTGATGCGCCGGCCGGGATTCGAACCCGGATAGTCAGCTGACTTCTTCCGTTATCTTAATCAATCAATGGAAGGCTGAAGTCTTAGCCATTAGACCACCAGCGCATAGATTAGCTAAAACCGGCGGTTGATATAAAAAGATTATGGCAAATTGCAGCACAGAAATAATTTTATAATCGAAGAAAAAAATAAGGTTTATGCTGGCCGCCAAGAAGATAAAGTATTCTGATATCGAGAAGTTCTTTCCTCTGGCCAGAATCCAGAATAATCTTAAGGAAAGTTTCTCTGGGCCGGCCACGGCACCATTTGTCGGCCGCTCAGGCTATCCGAACGTCAATGCAGGAATCCTAAGCCTGCCGGAGCAGAATTCTGAAGCGTGGAAATATGACCAGCCTCGTTTATGGGCTATGCAAAGTTTGCCTATCCCTAACATTGTCAACTATCGTTTTTCTTTGGTAAATTCTCGGATGAAAACCGCGGTGAAAAATCCCTGTAGAATAGCAGAGATTGCCCAAGAAATCGGATTGGCTTCCCGGCCAGTTGATGTGGAAATAAATCTTTTCAAGAAACCATCATTTAACTTTGATTATGAAGATGCAATCACTCCTTACGGGCCGACAGCCAAACTCAAATCAGCAAAGCTCACAGAAAACCCAAAAATAAATCAGCAGGTGGAAAAAGTTTATTCTGATGTTGATTTTAAAGCCAATGAAGCATTGAAATATCTTTATGCAAGAGGTTTTGATGAGCATTTCTTGAGCCGGTTATTATCAGTCGGGGGAGTTGGGGTGAAGTTTGAGAGAAAATTAGTGCCGACCAGATGGAGCATCACTGCTGTCGATGATCTGATGGGAAAGAAGATTATCTCTGAGATTCAAGATTTTCCCCAGTCTGATTTTCAGATATCCTTTGATGGTTATCTGGGCAATTATTATCTAATCATATTATTACCTCAAGCATGGTCATACGAACTGTTCGAGATTCAGTTAGGAGAGCATTATGGCAGCTATTCAACTGATTATGAGAATTGTTTTGGCCGGAAAGATTATGCTGAGAGTACGGCCGGAGGGTATTATGCCTGCAGGTTGGCAGTGTTGGAAAAGCTGAAAGAGAGGAAACGGCAGACGGGAGCATTGGTGTTCAGGTTTATTACAAACGAGTATAGTGTTCCTTTGGGAGTGTGGGTTTGCCGGGAAGCGGCCAGAAAGTCGGCCAAAAGCCAAGCAATTGTTTTTGCTTCACAGGAAGAGATGATGGATTATGTGAAAGCTTTTATCAAGCAGAGGTTTAGTTTTGATTTGGGATGGTTTATCAAAGAGAGTAAACTGCTGCGAGAGAGAAGAGGACAGAGAAGACTGGGGGAGTTTTAGTTTTACCCTTTACGTAATTGGGCGCGAGTTCTTGATGGTTCTTCTAAGATTCCCTTAGTTTTCTGGACGAATAGATACTCTTCCGGAATAAAATAAAACTGTACGAACGTCCAGACATTAGTTTTGTCTGCAGTATAATCAGGCTTCCAGCGTCCAGCAATATCTTTGAAGGAATAACTTGATCTGCCTGTATCGAGAGCAGCCAAAAAGGCATTTGCTTTGATTCCTCTGTCTTCAAAATCGGGGAACACTTCTTCGATGCTCGCTTCTAAATCATCCGAAGAACCGCCGATTCGTTGCATTGCCCCGACTGGATTGATCGGGTGGGGCGGGTCAAAACCGCTGTTTACAACATATTCTTCCATAGTCTTTTTACTCCACGCATGCATCAAGCAATCATCCTGTGTCAATTGTAAATATTTCGCAAATTCCATTTTTGATGTTTTGATTAAGTCGGATTTATATAAATCATTATCCCTTCCACTCACTATGCCCGAACTGAATAAATAAATCAAAGCCGGCAGATTCTATACTTGGAGTGTCACATGCTCCGTAACAAGAGCCGAACCAGAAGAAGATTTCTGCATTGGTTTTTCGTTTCAGCTTTAGTTGGATGTCTTCGGCCTTTGGTTTGAGGCCGTCCGGCAGCTGGATGCAGACTCGCTTGGCCTTCTGCTTGTTGATGGCCGAGATGGCTTTTTCTAACTGTAAATCAAGGTGTAAATCAGATTCCATAAGTGAGACATATTTATCCTATTTAAAAGAGTTTTGAAACAATGAATTCCAATATTCTTTTAATGGCGGTTGACATTGGTCAACCACAAGTATATGTATGGAATTCAGTGTGCTTAAGAACAAGCATGATGGGTAGCATCATGTCCCCGGTCTTTGACCGATGTTCTGGGCATATGCTCTAGATTGTATAACAAAAAATCGGCATAACTACCGAAGCTTTAAACCGCCGATTTTTCTATAAAGAAAAATTTATTCTTCCGGCTCTTCAGTGCTGTCGTCTTCCCTTCGCACTACCTTGACTGCATCCATCTTCAGAGTCATAGGAATGGGCACGGCCGTATTAAGCAGTTCCACTACTACTTCGTCCTTCTGCTTATTGATTCTGGATACTCTAGCATTTTCCCGCTTGAATGGTCCGGAAATAATCTCTACAATGTCATTCTTACGGATATTCATCTCTACCTTGACCAATTCTAACATGTGCTCAATCTCAGCGAATTGAATCTCTTTGGGAAGAACTCCTTTAGCATAAGGCACGCCTTGGATGATGGATTCGGCTTTGGCTTTGTCATCAGCTTCGATAAAGATATATCCCCGCATGCCATGAGCACGGATTAAAGAGTAAACCCCGCAGTTTTTATCTTGAAGCATCTTAGAAGAGACAAAATCAAACACCTGATCCTCTCGATTAGCTGAGGTTTTTAATCCGTAAATATGCGCCATTTAAATAGTTCCTCCGAATAACAATTGTTTAATCATAAAAATGATAAATCCCATCGCTCCGATGATCAATGTGCCGATAGCTGTGACTTTAAAAACAGTCATGAACTCTTCTTTATTTGGTTTTTTAGTCACTCTTAAAACCCTTCGAGATTCTTTGAAGAAGCTTTTCAATTTCTGCCATTTTGTTTCCGGCTGATTGGGGTTGAACTGCTGGCTTTCTTCGTGATGAATCTGAGGATTTTCTTGTGTTTCGTCCATTTTCTCTATTTACCTCTCCTCAGGATAAATGGCTGGAAGAAGTATTTTCTTAAGAATAGAGGGCTTATTTTTAAAGGTTTTTGTTTAAATTAGGGATTATCCGTGTAAATGGTGTATTAAAGTATCAGTCAAAAAGATGCTGATAAACTTCGATTACTTTACGGTAAACAATTTCTTTCTGGCCATGGCCGTTGCCCATATCGGAATTATCTACAGCGTCTACGATTTCTTCGAGTTTTCTATGAACATAGTCTTGTGTAGACGTGTCAATTCCTGACGATAACTGGTCTCTAGTTATCATTCCTTTAATCCCCGAGAGACTTCGAAGAAAATCGATGCACGCGTAGTCTCGATATTTGTCGGTTTTCATTTTTCGTACCCCCTCGGTTTATTTAGTTTTGTCAATCCACAAACTCTATCCCTAACTCGTGGGCAATCTCCCGCTTCTTTTGGCCGGCGTGGGTCTTGCTCTTGCCGTAAATCTGTTCGGATTGTACTCCGGTGATGATAAGCATGGTGCGGATAGTTTTGTCCAAATCCTTGTAAATCTGAGCTCCCCAGATAATCCGAGCATTAGGGTCCAAGCGTTCAGAGACGGTTTCGACAATCTTTCTTGCTTCGTCTAAAGTCATGTTTTCTCCGCCAGAAACATTGATCAAAGCTCCGGTGGCATTGGCAATATCCACATCTAACAAGGGATTTTCAATCGCTTTTTGTACGGATTCGATAGCTCGGTCTTCGGCATCAGATTCACCGACACCAATCAAAGCTACTCCTCCTTCGCCCATGACTGTGCGGACATCAGCAAAATCTAGATTGACTAAACCTGTTTTGGTTACTAGTTCAGAAATTCCTTTAACTGCATTAGTAAGGATTTCATCAGCTACTTTAAAAGCTGTGCGCAGGGGCAGATTTGGCGCTAATTCTAACAGTTTGTCGTTAGGGATGACAATCAGAGTATTGACTGATTGTTCTAATTTTTCCAAACCCATCAAAGCATTTTCATAACGGCGGTTTCCCTCCATGCTGAATGGCAGGGTAACTACTGCCACTGTCAAAGCGCCCATTTTTCTGGCTATTTGAGCAATGACTGGAGCACTTCCCGTACCTGTACCTCCGCCTAAACCGCAAGTGATAAAAACCATATCCGAATTATCCAATGCCATCTTGATCTCGGCTTCTGATTCTCTGGCCGCTTCTTCACCGACTTTAGGATCAGCTCCTGCTCCTAAACCTTTAGTAAGAGTTTTTCCTAGAAGAATCTTTTTTTCTGCGGTGGTATAAAGCAGATCTTGAGCATCAGTATTCACTGCTACTGTCTGTACGCCTTTGATGCCTACTTCGGCCATGCGGTTGATGGTATTATTGCCGCCACCGCCGGCACCTACAACTTTGATTCTAGTGCTTTGCTGGGCAAGAATTTGCTGTAATTCTGCATCAATATTATCAATAGATTTCACTTCTTTAGCTTGAAATTCAACCATAGTTTATTCCCCCTTTTTCGCCGAGTAATTTAATCTTAAGTTAAAATCCAAACGAGAAGTTATTTATAAAGATTATTGGTTTAGAGTGTGAAATAAGATGACTATTTTAATCATCGGGACCATAATCTGTGCTTGGTCTCCCTCGTATATTTGTTTGTGAATCATTGCCGAAGACATCACCCATTCGTATCTTCTTGTAAGTTTTATGCATAATCACCGGAGGAGATCTTGCGTGAGATTCTATCCTTGATAGGTACATCTTTATATTTGATATATCAAATTTATATCCCGGGTTTCCCGGAATAAATCTCATTCTGATAATATGTTCTTCAATTAATTGTTCAATGCTCTGGTCTTTAGTTTTATCGGTCATTCGTTTATGCCACCGATTCCGCTTTTTCTTTGCTCTTCTTTTCCGACTTTTTGACGGATTTTTCTTCTTCTGTTTTTGTTTCGGGAGCTTTAACTTTGAAAGAAACATCTGTCACTTGAATAATCTCTTTTAACTTTTTAGCAAATTCTTCCTGCATCTGTGGAGGAAAGGTAATTGGCAGAGTGATTTCGGCCTTATCGTTTTCTACTTTCGATTCAATGCCGGGCAGACTGATGGCAAATTTTAAGTAGGATTGTAATTGGAGTGTTTTGTCTTCGATTTTCTTGTTGATTTTCACTTCGTAGGTTACATCTCTACCTGCTAAAGGGTGATTGAAGTTGACCATCACTCGTCCGCCTGAGACTCGCATCACTGTACCCATTTCTTGATCAAAAGAGACAGTCAATCCCGGCTGAGGCTCAATTTTCTGGCGATGAAAATCATCTAAAGGAACTAACTTAATCAGTTTAGCATCTTTCTTGCCAAAGGCCTCTTCTGGCTTTAGAGTGATAGAATAATGCTTACCTACATCTTTGCCATCTAAAAAATGATCCAACCCGGCAAGAACTTGGTGTTCACCTATGCAAATGATAGCTGGTCCGTGCTCATGGCCTTCGTGCTCTTCATGATCAAGCTTCTTTGCATCAGTGCTGTCAAAGATGGTGCCGTCAGGCAGTTTGCCATCGTAGTCTATTTCAATGAAATCTCCTTTTTTTACTTTTTCTACTATTTCTGTCATTTTGCTATAAAACCAGCGATTGTTTTTTAAATCTTTTCAGGAAAATGATGCGAAATCATAAAAATCCGCCGCAGGTGTCCTACCCCGCTAACGTGCGGGTTTGTTCGGACACCTGTTTTGACAGGCGGATTTTTAGGATGTTCGGAAACGACCGCATCTTAAAAGATGCGGTTTTCAACGTTTCCGACATAAGAATATTAACTCACTATGTCAAAACAAAAGTTAATCGATGTTTACGAATTACCTGAAGTAAGTAATATCTGTAATCAGGTTTTGAGAGAGGTTATTTCATTGTCTAAAGTCAGTCTGGCTCATGTTACCATGGCTGCCGGCAATATTTCTCTTTGGCATCAACATTCAAGAATGACTGAGATTTATTTCATTTTAAAAGGCGAAGGAATCCTTTATTATGGAAATCAAGCATTGCAAGCCGAGACCGGATTGTATCTTGTTCTCCCCCCAAACACGCCCCATCGGTTGAAGAATACCGGAGGACATGATTTAGAACATTTAGTATTTGCTATTCCTCCGTTTAATCTAGACGATGTTAAACTTTTAGAGGATGTTTCTATGGAAGAGATTGTTCCTAAGAGATTCAACTATGATCAACCATTGATAACCGCATCGGACGGAGCGTTGATTCGAGAGTTAATGAATGTTGAAGAACGAAAAAGTTTAAATGTTGCATTGGCAATTGGTTTCTTATCTACCAAAAGAAGAGCGATTCCCCACTATCATCAAATCAGTGAAGAAATTTATTACATACTCGGAGGAAACGGGCTGGCTAAAGTCGGAGAACAAACGTTTGAAGTTAAAAAAGACTCGGTGATTTATGTTCCGGCAAATTATATTCATGCTTTAGAAAATAAAAGCGATTCAGAAGAATTATGCGTTCTGTGTCTGTCTTCTCCGGCGTATACCGAAGGAGATTTTCTAAAAGTTTCTCGAAATTAAGGAAAAGTTTATAATTTATTAAATAGAGAGTGATTACTGAACAAAAATGAGGCGAAGATACCATCGGATCAGGGAGATACTGACAGTTTTCTTCAATGAGGGATTCGAAGTCTTTCTTAAGGAAGCAGAGCTGCATCGTTTTATCACTTGGGGAGACCGCCTGCGGAACAGGCTGCAGAAACGGGAAGATGCAATCAATGCTCCGGAAAAGCTGCGTATTGCCTTTGAAAAATTAGGGCCGACATTCATCAAGTTCGGCCAGATACTTAGTTTAAGACCTGATTTTCTTACTGCGGAATATATCAAAGAGATGGAGAAATTGCAGGATAAGGTGCCGCCTTTCCCGTGGGAGCAAGCTAAAGAGATAATTGAAAGAGAGTTAAAAGGCAAGGTGAACGAATTTTTCTCCGAGTTTGATATTAAACCTGTCGCGTCTGCGTCTATTTCCCAGGTTTATGTTGCTAAGACAAAAAAGGGAGAAAAAGTAGCAGTGAAAGTGCAGCGACCGGAAACTGAGCTGATGCGGGAAGATATGGAAATTATGCTTTGGTTGGCTAAGTGGATGCAGAAAAAAAGTGAGCGGGTAAGCAAATATCGTCTAGTCAGTATAGTGGAAGATTTCAAACGCTGGACAGAATTAGAATTAAATTTTCGCTATGAAGCGACTAATGCTAAAGTCTTAGCGGCTAATTTTAAAGGAGATAAAGATATTTGCATTCCCCTAGTTTACGAAGCGCTTACCACCAGTAAAGTTTTAACATTGGGATTTGTGGAAGGCAGGCCCCTTCATGAAATCACTTCTTTAGGCGATCACAACAAAGCCAGGAAGATTTTAGGATTAACTTATCGTTCGATGATGCAGATGGTATATCGAGATGGTTTTTTTCATGCAGATCCCCATGCAGGGAATATCTTTTTCACCAATGCCGGAAAAATTGCTTATGTTGATTTTGGTATTGTGGGAAGATTTGACGAGAAATTACGAAGTAATTCCTTAAAGATTTTCTCGGGAATGCTCGACGATGATTTGGATAAAGTGATCAATGCTTTCTTGGAAATTGTCATTTTGCCAGAAGAAGTGAATAAAGAGAAAATAATCAATGAGCTGTTGGAACTTCTTGCGCCCATTAAATATGAAAAGCTGAAGGATATTGATGTAGGATTTATCTTCCGTCAGCTGATGGAAGTGGCAGCAAGATATCAATTACTTATTCCTATTTCTTTTGTCCTTTTCAGCAAAACTATCAGCACTTTAGAAGGTTTGGGTCTGAGGTATGATCCTAATTTTAGACTGATGGAATTTTCTGAACCGGTAATCAAAGATATTCTAAAAGAAGAATACACTCCAAGTCGTATGGCGAAAAGAGTTAAGAAGAAATTAAGCACTTATGAAAAGATGTTTACTGAGTTTCCTCCTGATTTATTGATGGCAGTGAAAAAACTTGGCTCGGGGAAGTTTAACCTGGAGATTAATCATCAAGAGATAGATGAGCTAAGAGCTGAGATGGAACGAGGTACAGGCAATTTGGCTATTGGCTTGATTACTGCTGCTTTGATTATCGCAGCCGCGGTTTCCATGTTAGTCTTACAAGAACCGAAGATAATTGGCATTCCGATTTTTGCTTTTTTTAGCTTTTTGTTAGCTCTGGTATTGGCTTTTTGGCTGACTGGCCGGACATTTGTGCCAGTGCATAAACTTTAAATAAAACGGAGGCGGTAATGATGGATAAAAAAGAATTATTGAAGAAAGGGGCTTTAGTCAGTCTTGGTTTAGTAAGCTTGGCTGAAAAGAAAGCAAGAGAATTAGCTAAGCATCTGAACAAAGGAGGATTTAGCCGTAAGAAAGGAGAAGCAGAAGCAAAGAAAATATTAGTTTTAGGCAGGAAAAAAGCAGAAGTGGTAAACAAGTTGATTCAGAAGGAAGTAGGAATGGCTTTGCAGATGTTAGACAAGGAAGTACATAAACAAAAGAAAAAAGTAAGATGAATCTTGAAGAAAAACCTTGGCGGCATGAACTCTTAAAGAAGCCGAAGCCGGTAAAAAAAGAGCCGGAGAAAAAGAAAGAAGGCATTTACTGTGAGTTATGCGGAGGAAGAGCGGATATTGTAGGTGATGTCAGAGAAATGGCCGGCAAGTTTTCCCGAATGCAGCGAGTGAGATGCAGAGCATGCAAAGAAGAGATGCTGATGGAGATTAAATAAACGAGTCATTGCGTTTTTTCCAAAAAATATTGGAACTAAAACCAGAAAGTATCTACTGCAAATATTTAGAAACCATGCTTAGATATGCTTCCACCTTTTTATTTGAAGCAATCCCATAAGGCAACTCAGTCCAAACAAAAAAACGATTTTGTTCTTTTCCTTTTTCGATACCTACCACGTGTAATGCGGGAAATAAATTTCCTATTCTAATAATTGTTTCGTCATAATCTCGGTGTTCTTGAATTGAACCTAAAGAATACCTTTTTCTAAATCTATCTGTTGGTTTTGCCTTGTAACCCATTTTTTCGGCAGCCCTTATACACGCTTCTTCAAGAGTTTCCCCAGTTACTTTTTTTGGTAAATCTATAGGTATTGAAGCCATAATGTAAAAAACTTTTACAGACTATATAAATATTTCGGTATTTAAGTGAAATAATCCTAACAGCCCCCGGGGGGATTCCCACCAACTTTTTGCCTTCGCAAAAACTTGACTAAAAAGTAAGTGGGATTTCCTTACTACGTTCGGAAACCCACAAAATCAATGAAGCCCCCGGGGGGATTTGAACCCCCGATCTCCACCTTATTGCTGCGTTTCTTTATCTTTACGCATACCAAGGTGGCGCATTGCCGGCTATGCTACGGGAGCAGATTGTTCTGCGATGTTTCCTGCCAGCTGTTTTTGTTACTTTTTGAGAAGATTTATAAAACTTTATCTTTCTGAGAAACGAATGGCATACCTCAATCTTAAAGATGAGCTGGAAACTGCCAAGGGCTTAGCGGAAAAAGCTGGCAAAGAAATATTAAAAATTTTTTATAGTACTAAGAACTTAAACATTGAAACAAAAAGTGACAGCAGTCCAGTAACTGTGGCAGATAAAACTTCTAATGAAATATTGATCGGGGGATTAAGCAGTAGGTTTCCAAATTATGGAATACTTAGTGAAGAGACTTTGGATAATCCTTCCAGATTAAGAGAAGAGTTTGTTTGGATTATTGACCCCTTGGATGGTACTCGAGATTTTATTGCCGGACAAAGATCATTTACTGTGATGATCGGTTTAGCTAGGTGGGGAGAACCAGTCTTGGGAGTTGTACATTCCCCCTTAGAGAGAAAAACATATTCTGCGGTTAAAAGCAAGGGGGCATATAGTGTTCATAATTTATTTGATAATCCGTTCGGAGATAGTAATCTTTACGGAACCGAGAGAAAAATTGATGTCTCTTCTACAGAGAATATCTCGGAAATGCGAGTTTTAATTGCTCGTACAAAGCCAGAAAGTGAAGGGCTGGAACAATTGATTCAAATGCCGTTCTCCGGAATTAATTTAATCGGTGGGGCAGGATATACATCAATGATTGTGGTTGAAGGATTAGGGGAAGTATGGTACCATCGAGGAAGCAAATGCCACGAGTGGGATTTATGCGCTCCGGCAGTTATTGTGAGAGAAGCAGGTGGACAAGTGACTGATTTTTATGGCAACCCTCTCGTTTTTAATAAGGAAGTGCCCAATCTTTTAACTGGCATTTTAGTATCCAACGGCAAGAATCATGAAGAGTTAGCGAAAATGCTTGCTCCATTAAGATTAAAATAAAATAATTGCGGAGGAGCGGATTCGAACCGCCGAACCCACTAAGGGACAGGATTTCTAAGCCTAGTCTTAAGTTTCGCACATTCAGTCTTGCGCTGTTGCACAAAAACCTTCTGAGTCCTGCGCATTTGACCAGACTTTGCTACCTCCGCATGAATTGTACGAATGCGGACGGTTCCGAAACAGAGTTTCGATACCTCCGCGCATGGATCATTATTTAGACATTTATTTAAATAGGTTTTGGAGATTCTTACTTCTTTCCCTTTCGGATTAATTCCATTGCTCTTTGATATTTTGATAGGGAAACTTTATCTAAGTTGTATCCTCGAGAAAGAAAATCCACCATCTCATCTAAATCTTCCCGTGTACTTCCAGATCTATTCTCCACTTCTAATTCAAAAAAGTCTACTTCTAGAGGATTTTCTAGATCTGACATACTCGTTGCTGTTACTTCATCTAATGCTATTTCCAATCCTTTTCCATAAAGAGAAAGTTCAGTTCGATGCGTTTGAACTTTGAAACGTACCATCTCTTGAAGGCTTTTTTTTCCGACAATCGCATGGATAGCCTTAGCTTGAGTTTCCGGGGCATTGCGTATCAAAGTATCAAAATCTATTCGATAAAATTCATCCATCCCCGATGCAGATAAACTATGGGGATGCTCTATCCGTTTAGTAATATCTCCTTCGCTCACTAATATTTTGGCAGTCAAAATCATATCTTTTCCTCGATATCTTAAACTGCAGGTTGCTCCACGAGATTCTAAAAGTCCAATACGAAGGTAAGCTTCTCTTTCTTGTAAGTCTAAACCAGGGGTATCAAAATAACGATATGCTCGTTCTTTGGAAAAAACAGGAGTTTTATCATAGCCCATAATCTTCGATGCAGCAGATATTTCAGTACGAATCTCTTCAAATTTTCGTCTATCTTTGATTAATAGTTTTATTTCTTCTTCTACAAAGGGTCGTTCTTTCATGGAGGAGGATTTTGGATTAGACTTTGAAAACGTTTTTGACGTTCATATTTAGTGGGGTCTTTTATTCCTACATAATCTAAGAATTCTTTGGTTTGCACAAGAAAATTGTTTAATCGTCTAGTCAATTCTGAAGAAGTTATCTGGGGGCGAAGGACTATGTCCCATCCTTCACCTTTGAGAAAGTAATCAAATAAAGAAGCGATTTTAATACCATAAATAGATTCTAAAAATTTTTCGCGAGAATTGCTATCCTTTAATCTCTTTTTTTCAGGGAAACCAAAGGGAATAAATTCTTCGATATCTTTTTCAGTATATCTGCAATAGATAGAAAACGTGCGGATGCCATCTTTAAGTCTTTTGACAATAGCATGCTTGATTGTATCTTCTGGAGAAAGAGATATCCCTCCTTTTTCTTGAACCATCTGACGATATTTATCCAATGTTTCAAGCATACTCATCTCTTCTTCCGGATTGAGAGGGGAGAAAGGAGGTTCATACATTATATTGACCGGGTCCAGATACCGATGTGCTAAACGAGCATGGGTAAAATCGCAAATTTCGATTTTGTTTCCTTTAGCGTGAAAGATATTTCCTGGATGAAGATCGCCATGTACTACCGAAAGTAATCCTCGTGTAGTAATTTCATCAAGATTTTTTTCAGAAGGATCCTGATTCCAACCATAAATCATTTTTCTTTCTTCTTGGATAAACCAGTTTACAAAACCAGATAAACCCGGTTCATAAGGTAAGCTTACTTTTTTAGAACGAAGAATTTTCTTGCAAAACGCGTTGATTAAACTCTGATTCTCTTCTCTACGTGGTGTTCTGGTTTTATTCTTTATTTTAGTTATATGGTGTTGATACTCTTCATGAAACTCTTCACTTTGGTAATAAATAAGATTTTGAAAGTAATAGATCCATCGTTCTACTTCTTCTTGGGTATTTCGAAATCTAAACGCACGGGTATTTCCCCAATGAGTTGCTAGTAATTGTTCTCGATGTGAGTTGCTTCGATAATGAACTTCTGCGACAACTTCAATCATATAATCTAACAACTCTGTTTTGCTTTGAGGTTTTTTTGTTATTTCTTCTCGGCAGGTTTTATCTGCGATTCTTTCCATGAATATCCGGCAATCGGGATTGGGGGGGGAAGGGATCAACCGCGGAGCAAAATTATCTTCGCCTAATCCGTTTATCGCTGCAAGAACACTTCTCTCTTTGTTATAACTATACCTAGCGCTTAGATGAGGCAAATAGCTGCCCCCACTCAATGGTTCTTCTTTTCCTTCAAATAGCTGACAATATGCTTTATAAATTTCTGGATTTAAGTTCCGATACGCTTCGGGAAGAAAACATTTGCTTACTAATTGATTCCCATCAGAAAGGGTAACTCCAGTAACAATACTTCCTCTCCGTATAGAAATAACTGTTTCATCCGTAATCTTTTGTTCAATATCCGAGTAGTCTCTACTGAAAGTCATATCCTGCTATTCTACGGGCGTATTTATAAAATTTACTGGTTTTTTTACTATGGAGTGGATAACTGCCCTTGATAGACTACTCTACCGATATTGTACAGATTTGTTATAAAATATTTAATCTGATCTGTAAGATATCCGGCAAAAGGGATATTTCGATTGCGGTGATGAAAGTCTTCACACTGTTTAAGCATCTCTTCTTTTTTCTGCAGGATGCTGTGAGCAATCTCTGGATTTCTTGTGTGGTATCCCTTCATCATCTGATTGTAGTCTTCGCTTATAGTTTCAAGCAAGTTTTTAAGTACTTGTTTCTCTTTGTTGTCTAGTTTTACTTCGCGCATGTATCGGGCAGTTCTCTTAACGTTATCCGCGATAGCTTCTAAATTAAAAGCTAGCCACCAAAGATTAAGTAAACTGATGGGAGATAAATTAAATTTTTTGATGGCGAAGGTAGGATTATTTAAACCGAACCAGACAATGCGATACATCAGGAATCTTAACCTGTTAACATCATTATCCCGATGATTGATGTTTTCATACACGTCATCAGTAAACATATTTTTGCAATCTTCCAGCATAGCTCGAGTAACAATATCCATCTTGCGAATGATGTTATCCGTAGAAAGATCGTTCATGTTAAGAAAATCTTTAGCGACAATCTTTCGAGAAGTTTGCTCCATAATCTCTAGGGCAACCAAATTTTGAATAAACTCCTGCAGTTCTTTGGCTTTATCTTTAATTTCATTACCTACCAAAATGATAGTCTTGTAATGCATCACGTATGCAGTAATAATTTCTCTTTGAATTCTTCTTACTGGTTTTCCATCAACTTCTATAGTGATTTCCTTCTGTTCTTCTTCCAAACTCACTTCCTTGGGGCTTAACAATATATCAGCATTACGCTCATCAAGAAAAACAGTATCGCCTTTTTTCAGCTTGTTGCCGTTGACCCAGGTCTTAGGCAAAGAGATTACAAAACTAGACTTGCCAAAAGAGATTAATTTACGATATTCCATTTTTCCACCTTTAAATGTTATAATCCGGTTATGCTTAGCTATACAGTATTGTACTGTATGTATAGTTATATTCTCTACACCCCATCAATATTCTACTATATGCAAAACTCTTTGTATATATACTATGTAGAAAAGGTATATATATTTAAATGTTTCTACTAATTTTGGGTGTAAGCAGTTTGAGATAAATTTTGAAGGGGGTATCGCCACTATCGTGTCAGAACCCCCTCGTAAAACTCGGGGGTGGAACAATGTATCCGAAAAGAAAATCAAGTATGTTAGATTTTGATTTAGATGAGTTGAATCTGTATAATGAAGAGACTCTGAGCCGGAAAGTAGAAGATGATGAAATCGATGCAAAAGACGAAGCAGTGATAAAAGGGTATATGGAGGCTTAAGTGTCCCTTAAACGGATGCTTGGACTGGATGAGTGCGCCTTGACAGACTATGAGATTATTAAGTACATCGAAGATGCGTATTCTCGGAACAATCGAGAAGTGGCCTTTGACCTTGGGCAGAAAAAGGTGACGATTCGGCTGAACTATCCGGCAGTGGAGCGGCCAGGGAGCTGGTGAGATAACTTTTTATAGCAAAGATGTTTACATAGATATATGTATAAACTAAAAGAGGTGGTGGAGCATTTTTCTACGGCTGCTAAAGAAACTATTCAGAAAATCAAGCATCATTACGGCTGGTTTTCTTTGATGTTTTTGTTGGAAATATTGTTTTTGCTTTCATTTGTCGGAATCTTTGTTTATTACCAGATTAATCTTGCCTTTAATCAGGAGCAACTCTTTAGTTTGATGGAACAGGCTAATCTTAATGCTACTCAATTGCAAGACGGAGGGACGTTTATGACTAACCAAGCTATTTCTTCTTTGATTGGTTCGTTTCAACAGATGATTAATAATTTTGTCTGGATGCTCTACGCTTTGTTTGGGGTGTTTCTATTATTTGGGGGGTTAATCTGGGGAACTGGGCAAAAGATTATGCATGGAAAGTTTTTGCATCCGTTCCTAAAACACAGCTTGTTGGCGGGAGTGTTTATTTTTCCTTTTGTTTTATTGGGTCATCTGTTATTGAGAAATATCTTATATGTCGAAGAGTTTAATCTGGGGTGGATGATTAATTCCGGCATTGCTTTGTTTGTCATCTCATTTTATTTTTATCTAATCGGCTGCGGAGAACTGAATAATCGGGTGAAGGAGATTTCTCTTGCTCTCGGCCGTAAAGGAATCAAGAAATTTTATTATTTCTTTGCAGTTTTGCTGGTCTTAGCCGCGTTCTTTGTCGGAGTGTCTTACTTGGTTTATTTATCGGCCGAAGGCAATCCCCTGGTTTTAGTAGGAGAATTCATCCTGCTTTGTCTGGGATTAGTCTTGTTTAAGGTTTATTGGATTTGTTTGAGCGAGAGAAGCTCTGAAAAGAAACCCTTTTAAACTATAAGAAACTTCTTTCGGTTATGAGGTTGATAGTTAAAGATTTAGATCTAACTAGCGGGGATGTGCTAATAGCAGTTCTTAATTATCATGATGCCAAGAAGCTGGATGTACGGCCGAAAGACAGGATTGAAATTTCTTTTAAAGGAAAAAAGTTAGTGGCTGTGGCAGATATCTCGGGAAAAGAGAAACCAGTTTCTGCCGGCCAGATAGGGTTGTTTGAAGAGATTCTTTCCCGATTTGGTATTTCCGATCACGGCACAGGTATAGTAGAAGTAAAAGCGGTAGGAAAACCAGAATCAGTCGGCTATATCCGGGAAAAATTGTTCGGCAAGAGATTGAATTATAAGAAACTGTATGCCATCATCAATGATATAGTGGAGAATCGGTTGGAAGAGAGTGAAATTACTTATTTTGTCTCCGCAGGATTTGCCCATGGATTTACCGAAGAAGAAACATTTTATTTAACTAAAGCTATGGTAGAAACAGGACACAAATTAAGCTTTCCCAAACCGGTTTTTGATCTGCATAGCATTGGGGGAGTGCCAGGAAATAGGACGACCATGGTGGTAGTGCCGATTGTAGCAGCTGCTGGTTTGACTATCCCTAAAACTGCCAGTCGGGCGATCACTTCTCCATCTGGAACAAGCGATACTATGGAAGTTTTAGCCAGAGTTGATCTAACCGCAAAAGAGATGGAAAGAACAGTAAGAAAAACTAAAGGATGTATTGTTTGGGGTGGAGCGATGGACTTAGCTCCGGCAGATGATAAAATAATTAAGGTAGAGCATCCTCTTTCTATTGATGCCGAAGGCCAGATGCTGGCTTCAGTGATGGCCAAGAAAGCTTCAGTGGGAGCAAATTATCTTTTAACAGAGATTCCAATTGGGCCGACGGCCAAATGCAGAAATAAAAAAGAAGCTGGAAGGCTAGAAAAAAAGTTTATTTCTTTAGCAAAGAGATTGGGTATTAAAAATAGGGTAATCATCACAGATGGTTCGCAGCCGGTAGGAAGAGGTATCGGTCCGGTGCTGGAAGCAAGAGATGTGATGTGGGTATTGAAGAACAATGAAAGAGCCCCCTCTGATTTAAGAGAAAGAAGCTTGCTGATGGCTGGGATATTGTTGGAGATGGCTGGCCGGAAAAATGGTCATAAGATTGCTATTGAGATGTTAAAAAGCGGAAGAGCATATGAAAAGATGCAGGAGATTATTCGATATCAAGGAAGACAACCAGAGATGGCTGTGGGTACATTTACTCATGCGGTTCATGCTGATAAAAACGGAAAGGTGAAAAAAATTGATAATAGCCGGGTAGCTAAGCTGGCGAAAATAGCCGGAGCACCGGATGATAAAGGAGCAGGAGTATATCTGGAGAAGAAGGTGGGAGCGGCCGTAAAGAAGGGAGAAAAGCTGTTTACGATATATGCCGAGAATAAAGTGGAGCTAGATACGGCCGTAGAAGAAGCGAAAAGGAATAATATCTATCACATTTAATTAAGATACTATCTCTAAAAATCAGTAATCTTTATAATTAATTGTTAATATAGAAAGAATATGCCTGTTTTAGAACTGAAGAACGTCTGGAAAGTGTATGGTGAAGGGGCGGCCAAAGTGGAAGCATTGAAAGAGGTCAATCTGTCTATCGAAAAAGGCCAGTTCGTTTCCATTATGGGCAAATCCGGCTCAGGAAAGTCTACCTTGCTTAACTCCATTGGCTGTTTAGATGTGCCAACCACCGGAGAAATATATCTTGATGGGATAGATATCTCTTCCCTTTCAGACTCAGCATTAGCTCAAATCCGCGGCCGTAAAATCGGCTTTATTTTTCAGCGATTTAATCTCATTCCTTCTTTAACTGCATTAGACAATGTGATGCTGCCGATGATGTTTCAAGACAGTTCCAGAGAAAAACGAGAGAAAAGAGCTAGAGAATTATTAGCCGGAGTAGGGTTGAGCCACCGCGGCCATCATCTTCCTAATCAAATGTCTGGCGGAGAGATGCAAAGAGTTGCTATTGCTAGAGCTTTGATCAATGAACCAGAAATTTTACTAGCCGATGAGCCGACAGGCAACTTGGATTCTAAAACTGGAGAAGTGATTATGCATTTTCTTACTACTCTGCATGAAAAAGGAAAAACAATAATCTTAGTCACTCATGATACTGAGTTGTCAAAAAAATATGCGAAAGTAAACTATATTTTAACTGATGGGAAACTAAACGGAAAGAAAAACTGAGTGGGGGAAGAAAATGAAAATGTTAAACATAAAAGTATGGATGTTGATGATTATATGTGTTGTACTGCTGTCAAACTATGTAATGGCAGATTTGGGAATCTCTCTTAAAGAGATGAGCCCGGCGACAGTGGCTCCAGGCAATGAATTTTTTATCACTTTTTCGGTTTCTAATCCGTCCAGTTCTGATGCTTCGGCCAGTTTCGAGTTGAAAGAAAAAACACCTTTTGAAGTGCAAGGAAAGAAAGCAACTTTGCAGCTGAAACCATTTGAAACTAAAACATTAACGTACAGAGTAATTGCTGCTTCTGGCACTGCTTCTGGAGATTATCCTCTGAAATTGCAGTATGAAGTAGAAAACGATGAATTTGAAGAGACGTTTACAGTCAGAGTCTTAGCAATTGAAAGTACTTTGATAATCGACAAAGTCGAATTAGAGCCAAAAGTAGCTGCTCCGGGACAAAGTGTAAACATCATCTTGAAAGTGAAGAATCTGGCCAGTTATGCTTTGAAGGACATTTCTTTGAAGCTTGATTTGACCAATGTACTTTTACCATTTGCTCCTAAGGACTCTTCTACCGAACAAAAGATTACTTCGTTGGATGATGGTCAGAGCAAGGAAGTAGTTTTCACTTTGGATTCCTTAGCAGAAGCAGAATCTAAAATATACAAACTTCCGTTAAAGATTACGTATTATGATGAATTCGCTAGAGAGTATAGTATGAGTGATTTGATTGGAATCGAAATAGGAGAAACACCCGAATTGAGCCTGAATCTTGAAGAGAATAGTTTGGTGCTCGGCCAGCCTTCTACTTTGACTGTGAAGATTATTAATCAGGGATTAGCGGGGGTCAAATTCTTGAATCTAGAAACTGCCAGCAATAAACAAGCAGAGGTTATAGGAACCACTAGCTTTTATCTCGGCAATCTTGATTCAGACGATTTTGAAACTGTGGAGCTAAAAGTCTTGCCTAAAACTAGTAAGATAAACTTGCCTTTGACTTTGAAGTACAAAAGCGCAGATAATCAAGAGCAGATGCAAGAAGTAAATCTTGCAGTGAAAGCATATACTCTAGAAGAAGCAAAGAAACTGGGACTGGTAAAAAGCAGCAGCTTTTGGATATGGGCAATAGTTTTAGTGATATTGATTGGAGTAGTGTGGCTCATTCGTCGAATAAGAAAAAAGAAACGAGAATAAAATGTTCCTTGACTACTTCAAATATGCTTTAAGCAATTTACGGCACAGGAAACTGCGTTCTTGGCTGACCGTAGTAGGCATTTTTATCGGCATTGCGGCTGTGGTGAGCTTAATCTCTTTAGGACAAGGATTGCAGAATTACATAAGTCAACAGTTTGAACAGTTAGGCGGGGATAAAATAATTATCCAAGCGAAAACTATCGGTCCTCCTGGCAGTACAACTAATGAAGAAATTATTCTTCATGAAAAAGATGTGAAGCTGATTAAACAGATAACTGGAGTAGAAGATGCGGTGGGAATATTAATGGAAAGCGAACCAGTGGAGTTTAACGGAGAAAAAAAGATAGTGATGCTTTATGGCTTGAATGAAGATTATTTTAAACTCTTTGGGGAGATTGATGCTACTAAAATTATCGCTGGTCGACAGTTAGAGAATAAAGACCAATCTAAAGCAGTAGTGGGGTATAACCATATTTTTGGCGATACGTGGGATAAATCAGCAGTATTAAGCAACAAGCTAAAAATTTTAAATAAGCAATTTGAGATCGTAGGAGTGGTCAAGAAGCAAGGAAATCCTTTTGATGATAACGCAGTTTGGTTAAGTAAGGAAGTACTGGCAGAGATGGTGGGAGTCAAGGATGAAGAGAGTATGATTACAGCTAAAACTGAGAAAGGTTATGATACAGAAAAAGTGGCAGAAGAAGTTAAACGCAAATTGAGAAAAGAGCGAGGAGAGAAAGAAGGCCAGGAAACTTTTTCTGTCCAGACTTCCAGTCAGCTGTTGCAGACTTTCAGCGATATTTTTTTGGTGATTCAAGCTGTGTTTGTCGGCATTGCAGCTATCTCTTTAGTTGTAGGCGGAATAGGTATCATGAATACTATGTATACCTCTGTTTTAGAACGAACAAAAGAAATTGGGATTATGAAAGCGGTGGGGGCGCGTAATTCAGATGTCTTATTGATATTTTTGATGGAATCCGGCCTGTTAGGTTTAGTTGGCGGACTGATTGGGGTGTTGGCAGGAATGGGCATCGGTAAATTGGTCGAGCTTATTGCTGCTCAAGCTTTTGGCAGCGGATTGATACAGGCCGCATTCCCCTGGTATTTGATTGCCGGAGCCTTGGCGTTTTCTTTCTTAGTAGGAAGCTCTGCAGGATTACTGCCGGCCATGCAAGCGGCCAGGATGCGGCCAGTGGATGCTTTGCGTTATGAGTAATGCAAAGCTACGAACAATAGTGAGTATGCGTTGAAGTATGGATAAAGAAACAGTTACAATATCTCTTCAAGTCGCCAGCTAAAAACTTTGTATAAGAAGTGTCTTTGTCATCTATAATCTTCTACGAGTTGATTGGAGATGAACTAGTAAAAAGTAAAATTAAACTCTCTTTGGAAGTATAATCTCTGGAATAATCGCAGGATTATTACTGATTGTATTCCAAAGCGCTTCTAAGGAGATAAATCTTTCGTGGAGTATTATTGTGGGAATCAGTTTAGGCATAATGAAATTAACTATTTTATATTTACGTTTTACAGAATAAACTTAACGATGATTGGCTGAATTTGTAGGTCATTTTTGCGTCAACCGGTTTTATCTATTTGTTTTAATAGTTTTTTAGCAACTCTGTCAAAATCTGATTCAAACAGCTTATCCTGCACGATTCTATACTTTTCAAATTCTGTCTCGGCAAATTCTTTTGCAATCTCCACGGTTATTTTACCGGCGTTTTTTAATATTTCCCGCTCATCAAATCTTAAGAACAAATCAAGTCTTTTTGCCCAATCTTCCATAGTCATGGGTATTCTTCTTTTTGCTCGTTCTTCTGCTAAATCAAGATATGCACTAACTATCCTTCCTAATGATTCTAATTCTTCTTTTGTTAAGTAATTCTTTGCAATGGACACATCAGTCTTTAGTATTTTTCCCTCCGGCGAGTTTCTCCATGAGGTTAAGCCCATATGCTCTTTCTGGCTATCCGCTCTTTCCACAACTAATTCTGGCGCAGTATGTCTATGTATTGCATAATGCAGCTTATTCTGAATTTTTGCGAAGAATTCTCTGGTTGTTTCTGCGTTTTTATTGTAATCTAAGCTGGTTGTGTAGATATCGGTTATTTTTTGGTAGAAATTTCGTTCACTTAATCGTATTTCCCTAATTTCAGCTAAAAGCTCATCAAAATAATTCTGATTTAGGAAATTTCCATTTTCCAATCTTTTTTTGTCTAAAACATAGCCTTTAATGGCAAATTGTTTTAATACTTTTGTTGCCCATATTCTGAATTGAGTGGCTCTCTGAGAATTTACCCTGTATCCTACTGAGATTATTGTGTCAAGATTATAGAATTTTGTTGTATATTCCTTCTCATCAGATGCAGTATGTCGGAAATCCCGACAAGCTGATTTTTCATCAAGCTCGCCTGTTTTAAATAGCTCAGTTAAATGCTCAGTTATTGTGCTTCTTCCTTTATCAAATAATTTTGCAATCAATGCCTGAGTAAGCCAAACATTTTCATCTGCATACTTTACTTCAATAGATTCTTCTCCCGACTGGGCAGTAAATATCAAAAACTCAGCGGTGCTGTTTCTGATTGCTAAATCTTTTTTCACTTTAATCGGCCTCCAGTTTTAATTTGGTTTGTTTTCCTTTTCTTTCTTTTCAGTTTTCTTCGGTTTTGCTTCTATCTTCTTTTTCTTTTCGGTTTGTCCGTAAATCTTATACTTTAGCAGAGCGTAATTGGCCGGGTTCTTGATTTTCCGGCAGAAATCATCTGGTTGGCAGATGCCAATGGCTTTCATGTAGCCTTCGTTGCTGCAGTTGGGGGGCAGTTTGTCCTGGCCTTTGGAATGTTTCAATTGGGGAATAAAATACGTTTCTCGTAGTTCTTCTGGGTTGTGTTTGTTCCACTCTCTGATATATTGCTCTACCTCTTCCTCGGTTCTTCCAGTTTTTCTCAGGAACTGCATAAGAATAAACAATGCTCGTTTCTTGCCGTCTTCCATGCCTTTGTCAATCAGTTTGATGCAGGGGGGAAACATTTCTACTGGTATCTTAATATTGTTTAATTCTAAAAATTCTGCGGCTTTTGATTTTTCTTTACTGGCTGTTTTTTCTTCAGGCAGCTTAAAATCATACGCGGCTAAAAAAAGAGCTCTTGCCTCTCCTGGCTCAGCGTTTCTTTCTAAAAAACCAAAGGGAGAAACAACTATTTTTTCTGGCTGGGCCATCTCCTTTTCAAATAGGGAAACTTTTTCTGGATCCAAAGGTAATGAAATCAAGCCGCTCTTTTCGTTGAAGGAGTACGGTGCGCGATATAAGTGACGGGAAGAAATAAGGACTGTATCAATCTCTAAAAATTTCTCTGCATCTAAAAAAGGAATCTTATCTTTGTACTGATTGATCTTGTAGCCGATTATTTCACTGCCGCAGCCAGTGCGCTGCTTGACATTGGCCAAATCTCGATGTTCAAACTCCATAATGCGTTCTCCTAATGGCAGTTTGATATTTTCTTTGATAAAAAAAGCGATTCGTCTGGCCGCTTCAGGGAAAAGAGATTTGATGTCTTTGCCGTTAATCTCTGAAGGGAAGGCTTCTAAAGGCACGCCGATATGAAATCCTTTATTGCCGCTAAATTTTGCAAAGATACTTTTTATTCCCTGCGAACGCAGGAATTTAATGATTAAATCCGCAGCAATCCGACTGTATTCGAAAACCTTGCAATCAATGTCTAAAACCAAATCCCATCCGCTGCGTAATTGCTCTAATTCTGTTTTTTTAAGAGCAGTGCTTAACTGCAGGGGATTGAACCATCTCTCTTCAGAAACGTGAAACGAAGTAGCTCCGTTCTGTACAGCTTCGATAATTTCTGTGGGATGATGCAGGATTTCTGGTCGACGGCCGAAGACTCCGTTGAACTGAATGGCCGCTTCCCGGTTTTCCGCATGGCGGACAATCTCTTCTTGAATTTCTCTGCGCTTATAGAATTTTAGGGCAGTGGAGATGTCTAACGGCTTGGCGGGCTGGTTCATAAAAGATTGAAGAAGGGAGTTATTTATAATTATTTCTTCTGAGAACTATTTGTCTGAGAAATTATTTATTCTGAGAAAACCACTCTCCAAAACAGGAATTGAAAACGTGGTTGCATTCTAGTTCTGGGCCGCCTTTTGTTCCGTATACATCTATATTGTTTTGACCGAATGATTCTCTCATCTTTGAAATGTCTCGCTGATAACTGCCTTTGGCGATTTTTGTCTTGTCTTTCTTTAACCTAGCTTTAACGGTTTCGATGCCGGAATTGTACGCTTCTAAACCAAGCTGTTTGTCGTCGAAATAATCGATATAATAAGCTAGATGAGTATCGGCCACCAAAAGATTGAACCACGGATTATTTTTCGTTTCTTCCCATCCATGGGTAATTTCTTCTTGGACATCAAAAGTTTCTGCCCAGTTTTCTTTTCTGTCAGTCAGCTGAGCCATCAAAGTATCTACTGCGGAAGAAGCCAATAACCGAGAGCGTTTTTGATAATCCTCTCTGGCTGGAGTGTATGTAGGATTTAAACCGTTCTGTAATAAAGTGTATAAAGAAAAAACTTGGCTGTTTTTTAGTTGGTATTCTCTTAGTTCGTTTCGTAAAACAGCATATTGTTCATTACACTCTCTCTGCCAAGAAATCTTACCGCAAGCCTCTTCAAGACTTTTTACTTCGGTCTCTTTTTCTTTAATCTTGCGGTTCAAGTGTTTGCGCTCTTCTTGTAATTGAACAGAATAATCTCTTAACTTGCTGAATCTCCATCCAGAAAGTGCGTCTAACATGTTAGTGATGTAAGTTAGTTTAGAGTCATGTTTTTTTCTGAATTCTCTGGCTTCTTCGTGGTCTCCAAACAATAAACGGACTACTTCTACATAACCGTTCTTTTTTACCTGGGCCGGGCCGCAGGCTCCTTTGGAATTGCAGCCGATAGCAGCATTGCCTGAAGATTCAACATAGACAATAGCTTCTAAAACGCGAGGGTCATTCAGCCAGGCGCTTCCTGAAATTTGGTCTCTTTGATAGATCAATCCCTTGAAATCATTGACGGCCAAGTATTCTTGGATATCTCTTTGAGGAATATCTTTCTGCTGAAGTGCGAGTTTGGTGGCATCTTCCTTGTGCCAAGCAAAGCTTCCGGCATGATTGAGCATCTCATGCATTTCTGCTTCTTCCTCTGGACTTAATTTCTGCTGCAGAGTAGGTTCTAACGGAATAGTGCTTGCAGACGGCAGGACTTCTGGTACAGAAGCAGGGCTTTGGCAGGCAAGATAAACGGCTGCGAGTAAGGAGAGATGTTTCTTTTTCATTTTATTTTTTCTTGGCCGTTAATTTTTTGTCCCATTCCACTTTCTTTAAAAGAATCACATGCACAGGTGTCTACTTTTGCTCTTTCTTTTATTCCGAGTAGAATCTCATATTCCCATGGAAATTCGGTTTTAACGTTTTCGACAAAAAAATATGCGTTCTGAATTAAGTGAGGGACAAATTCACTATTTCCAAAACCGTTATCATAAAATACTAATTTTTCTACTTTAGAATATCTTCTCCAAAGATCATTTCTCTTCATTAATTCTTGGTGTAAAGAAAGAATCTTTTCCTGTTCTGGTTGAAGTATTTTTTCGAATTCATAGTGTATTCGTTCATGTTCAAGAACCGGTTTAAGCGAATTTGGACTTCGAACTGGCTCTCTAAGAACAGATTCTTTAATAACTATGCCGCCTGGTTGAGTTAAGGCTGCTAAATACACCGAAATTTCTTCTGGTGAATATCCAACGTTAGACAATTTTTGGTAGAATTTTTGTTTAATCTCATCCAGTTCGGCTTTAGCGCCTGGCGATAGCTCTTTACTACTAAAATAATATGCAGGATGCGAACGTGCAAATCTATCACCACCTGCTAAAGATTGAAAAGTTTCTACTATCTGGTCAGGCAAAACCTGCTCGTTTTCTTTTAAGCAATAACATTCTTTGGTTGGGTTTTCAATTGCTTCTGCAGCCACAACAGCAGCAACAATGCCATCTACGCCACTACTTTTGGCACTTTCAGAAGTGTTAGTGGAATTATAAAAAGTGATAGCACTGCTACAATTAGCATCTATCAGTAACGTTAATAATAATGTTTGAAGTGTTTTTTTCATTTTATTTGTTTTTTTTAGTTAATCTTTTCTCTATTTCTTTTAGAAGAGTAGTATATTTTTGTTCAATTTCTGTTCGTTTTTCAGCATAATAATCTTCGGCTTCTTTTCCACTGACTCCTAATTCAAGTACGTCCCCATAATAAGAATCTAATATTTTATCTAACCCTTCATCTGTTAAGCCATAATTCCCCAATCGTTTTCCCTTGACTTGATTAGAAGTTATATTGATGGTTAAGAAGTCTGCTGGTCCAATCATTCCATCCGATTGAAAGTAGGGTGGAGTATTTTCCGAAGTTTTATCATCGTAGTCAATATATTCTATTACAATTAGTTTATTTCCTTCTTTAAATTTTTTGGTATACGAGATTAAGATTCCAAATTTGGCTGGACAGATAGCCGTGGCTGAACAATGGAAAAAATCTGATGCGCGGGTTTCTTGTGAATTATGAGAGGTTGCTGGATCAGCTTTTAATAATTCTACTATTCTTACAACTAGTGGATCCATTTTGGGTTCTGATGGTTTAGGGCTAGCTATAGATGGAATTAAACTAAGTCCAGCTAAAATAGTAATAAGTGTTCTTTTCATTTTAGTAACGCCACCTTGCCGGCCAACCTCGAGTATCCAGATGAGTAAACGAATAACCTTTGCCAATGCCGCCGTTTTTGAAGATTCTTTCTATTGACCGGCGAATTGTTTTATAACCCACGTCTATATCTACACCATCGCCGGAACAATGGCGGCTTTTAGTCTGTTTTCGATGATAAACATTTTGGTATAATCTCTGGTTGTAGCCGTATGAACGGTAGCCGGAATTTATAGACACCGGCCGTTTTAATTGTGCCCGCAGATTATCTAATCTTTTTAGCATATCAGATTCAATTCGAATATGAGTATAATACGTGTCTCCCCATCTTGCCTGAGTAAATTCTTTTTTGGCTAAGGGTATAGTCTCAATACGAGCGAATTCTCCTAAAGTGAAATATTTGGAAACTTTTTTTCCCAAATCTTCTTTTCTTACTTTGACAAGGGGATTGCCGGAATACCCCGGATCGTAGAACTCTCGGCCTTCACCAATCAGTTGAGGATTGCTGATTACTTCTAGCTCCAAACCGCTTGGTAAACGGAGCTTTTTTTTAGTAAAAACTTTCTTTTTTTGTTTAGGAGCTTTTTCTCCATCTTCGGCCATCTCTTCTAGACTACTTTTTCTTTTGGCACGATGCTCTCTGCAAGGCAGAGATAACCGTTGTCCGGGATAAATCAAATCTTGATCTTTTAATTGCGGATTGAAGTCTAATACTTCAGAGAGGGTGATGCCGTTATCATAAACAATGCCCAAAAGAGAATCTCCTGTTTTTACTTTGTAATCCTGCTCCAGCTTCAAATGCTGACCGGGGTGGAGTTTACTGCTCGGTTTAATGCTCGGATTGCACGAAAGAATTTCTTCCACTGAAGAACTTATTCTATTACTGATTTTAGTGAGATTATCCCCCTTCCTTATCAGATAGTCTTTTGCTTCTGCCTGAGTAGCAAGCAAAAGGGGAAAAAGTACACTCATTATTCTGTGAAACGCCATCTAATCTCAAAATGAAGCCTATTTATAAACTTTATGGGTATAACTACATTGGAGTAACAACTATAAAATACTTAGAATCCTGCGGCCTTCAAAAGAATTCTTTTGATTTTCTTGTACGTCTTTTCCCATGCGAAATCTCGGATAACTGTTTCCCGAGCATTTTCTCCTAATTCTGCCCGTTTCCGCTTGTCCATGAGCAGATGCATGATTTTTAGAGAGAGATTAGTAACATTGTTGCGAGGGAAGAACATCCCGTTATAGTCTTTCTTGATGTATTCTTTCATAAAACCTACTTTGGTGACAATCACCGGCAGGCCGCAGGCCATTGCCTCTAAAGTGGCTAGGGAAGTGGTTTCTGTCAGGCTAGGCATGACAAAGACATCAGCAGCTTGTAGATACGGGACCACATCAGAAACAAAGCCTGTGACCTTTACGCCATTAATCTGCTGCAGTTCAGCCACTTTTCTTTCTGAACCACCTCCGATAATCAGTAGGCGTGCATTAGTTAGCTTATCTCTAAGTTTGATATATGCTTTGGATAGAGTATCGAGATTTTTTTCAGTGCTGATGCGGCCGAGATAGCAGATGATCTTTTCTTTATGAGAATATCCGATAGCTTCTTTGGCCTGCTGCTTGTCCTTGGCTGGCCGAAAATGGTGGAAATTGACACCCAGTTGGACGATTTCCCATCGACCTTGAAAACCGCGCTCTTCAAAAATCTCGGCCAAACCAAAATGGGGAAACATAGTCAGATTGAATTGATTGGTTTTCTCAATAGTCATCCTTCTCAGCCAGGGAGAAATAAACCAGCGTAAAATACCGGGTACACCCATAGCTCTAGGCAATAATTCCCAATCCATCTGATGGATATAAACAAGAGCTGGTTTGTGATGCTTTTTGCTGTAACGTAAAGCATAACGGCCGATAGCAGCCTGCCCCTGAGCCCAGACCACATCTGCGTTTTTTACTTGTTCTTCGATAGCTGCGCGATTCTCTGCATTAAGTTTGATAGAGCGGTGGCCGGCTACCCCGTACCAAGAAAGAGGCAGTTTTACTAATAAGAACTTATGCTTTTTATGCAAAACATGAGAAGAATCATAATTCGGAGCTAAGACAATCACATTGAAATCCTTGACAAGGGAGGGAAGCAATTCATTGAGAAAGCGCACGATGCCGTCTTTTCGTGGATACCAAGTATCCGTGGCTATGACCAGATTTGGCTTTCTCATCTTGTATGCCTCTGTTTGCTTATCCTTTTTTGTTTATTTTTTGCAGTTTACCTTTCTTATTACTATTTTTGTTTTCTTTAACTTTTATTCTTTAACTTTTATTTAATCTTGAAAAACTTTTCTCCGTATTTTACTCCGATACGTAATCCCTGGCTCAGAGCTTTGAAGTATATTCCTCCAATCAGAGTGTAAACCGAAATCCATTGACTCGGGAAACAGTGAAGAGCAACTTTTTTCTGAGCAAAAGTATGAGAAATATCTACAAATAAGCAGGGATACGAAGTTTTACGACTGACTGGATTCCAAATGGAATAAGAATAGACTGGCGGAGGAGAATTCATCTTGGCCAACAAGTCCAAAGTAATCTTAAATGCTTCGTGATGATCACCATGGGGGTCTTCTCCGGAATGGGTAAAAATTTTGACTGGTTTTTCTTTGTTTAAGATTGCTAAAAGTTTTTCTTCATTTCCATTTTTTTGGTAATCTTCCCAAAATTTCCCTTCTCGAAAATTAAGTATAAATAACTGACAGCCCAAGACTTTAGCTGCTCGTTTTGCCTCTTTCAGACGGAAACTCCGGGTCACCTCTTCTTTTATCCAAGGATGAGATTTCTCTCCGTAAGAGAAAACGATAGAGATTACCCGTTTTCCTTCTCTTGCATATCGAGCAATAGTCCCCCCAGCTCCGATAACGAAATCGTCAGAGTGAGAGCCAAAAACAAGGATGGTTTCTTTAGGCATAAGGGAAGAATATTTTTTAGGTTTATATAGTTATTCTCTACTATCGCAAATCTTATAAATTTCCCTATTGGCTGCCTTGAAATGGAGAGGGTATTGGTAGTGCCGACTAATCGGCTGTTTCAGGAAGGATACTTTCAAGGCTTTAAAAGCGCCAAAGATTTTAAGATAGATTTTGTTGAGTTGATGAACAATTACAGCATGTTTTTATTTAGAAAACTAGCTGAGAAAGATCCTAAATTTAAACAAGTTATCCCTTATATTGTCTTTAAATTTCATAATGAGTTCTTTATTTTCCGTCGGTTAGGGGCAGGAGGAGAGCCGCGTCTGCATAACCGTTTTTCTTTAGGTATTGGGGGGCATATCTCTTCTTTAGATGGCAGCAATAAGGGGGCGAAGGTAATTCATGAAGCTATTCGGCGGGAGTTTGAAGAAGAGTTGTATTATGCAGGTAGTTTTGCTCCCCAACTAGTGGGTTTTATCAATGACGATTCAAATGAGGTAGGAAAGGTGCATTTCGGGATGGTTTTTTTAGTGGAGGGCACTAGTCCGCATATCAAAGTAAGAGAGACAAGCAACTTGTCGGGACGACTGGTGACGTTTGAGCATTTGGCCAAATTCGAGCCGCAGATGGAAAGCTGGTCGAAGATCATCTATCAGCATTTGAAGCGGATGAAGGAGAAAGTTAATTAAAGAGGCAATTCTTTCTTAGTCTATGGCCTTTACATATAAGCAAAAATGCGCCCGATGCAAGAAGAACTATGTCTTGGTCACATGGCGGACAAATTATCCTCTTTGTTATGACTGCCAGAAAAAAGAGATGGTGGGAGAAATCAAAGATGCAGCAATGAAAAAATTGCTGAATATTCCCGAAGAGTTCTATAAAGAAAATTCTTTTTTAAGAAGCATTAAAATTAATTGCATAAAATTTGGCAAACTGAGCGAAAAGCAGGTGGAAGCTTTCAAGAAGACGGTGAAGAAGATGAAAGAGTCAAATAAAGGAAATGATGAAACTCCTGCGAAGGATTGAATGCAATCACCACTTTTTTAGGTAATACACGTTCTGACGGATGAATAAGGTTTCTATTACATTCAAAGTTATCAATACTTATTTAAACTGGAATAAAATAATTCTGTTATGGCTAAGAATAATTTTTTATTAGTAAACCTAAACGAAGAAAAAACTAAAAAGTTAACAGAAACTATCACTAGCGATACAAGCAGAAAAATATTAAATCATCTTATCGAAAACGAAGAGGCCGAAGCAAAAATTGCTGAAGCATTAAACCTGCCAATCTCCACTGCGCATTATCATTTGCGGAAGTTAGTAGATGCGGGGTTAGTGATGGTAGAAGAATTTCATTATAGCAAAAAAGGCAGGGAAATAAATCATTATAAATTAGCTAATAAATATATTATTATCGCTCCCAAAAAAAGTTCTGGATTAAAACAGAGATTAAGAGGAATATTACCTGCATTAGGGGTACTATTTGGTATTAGTATACTCATTAAGTTTATACAGTCTATCAGCCAAGATTTATTTGGAAATATAAGCCTTAAAACCTCACAAGCCATGACAGAAACGGTTGTAAAAACAGCCTCATTAACTGCAAAAGAATCATATCAATTTGGAGCCGCAGAATGGTTTTTTATCGGTGGTTTAGCAGTTATCGCTATTTATGTGATTATTGTCAGTATAGATGAAAAAGATTACTTCAAACGAAATTGAAGTTAAAGCAACGTTTATATACTAGCTGTCTCTTAACCAAGGATATGAATAAAAAAATTTTAACAATTGGAATAGCACTTCTGATGATAGGGATAGTAACCGCAGCAACAGTATTGTTTCTTTTTCCTTATGAACCGATGCAACCGCCTCAAGCAGATGACGCAGATTCCACCTTACAAGGCATCCAAGAGGTAGTCAATGCAAATAACAAATTCGCTTTTGATATTTATTCTGAACTAAATAAAAATCAACACGGAAATATTTTTTATTCTCCATATAGCCTTTCTGCTGCTTTGGCAATGACTTATGAAGGGGCAAAGGGACAAACAGCAGAGGAGATGAAATCGGTTTTCCATTTTCCTGAAACCAACGTGTTGAGACCTAATTTTGCAGCAATTTATAATAACCTCAACGGGGAAAATGAAGCGTATGAATCGAGGACGGGAAATGCTTTATGGGTGCAACAGGATTATAATCTATTGGGGGAATATCTTTCCACTGTAGAAAAATATTATGGCGGAAAAGCAGCAAATCTGGATTTTGCCGGAGAGACAGAGAAATCAAGACAGACAATTAACACTTTTATTGAAGAACAAACTAACGATAAAATCCAAGATTTGCTTCCTTCAGGTTCTTTAAATGCATTAACAAGATTAGTCCTTACCAATGCTATTTATTTTAAAGGAACATGGGAATGGGAATTTGACAAATCCGATACTGATGAATGGGATTTTAAAATAACTCCTACCAATAGTGTAAAAACTCCCATGATGTATATGGATCCAGATAAAGCAACATTTAATTATGCGGATTTGGAAAAACTGCAAATATTGGAACTTCCCTATAAAGGCGAAAAGATTTCAATGCTTGTTTTATTGCCAAAACAAGGAGAAGATTACAATATAGAAACGGGCGAGGTAATCGCTTCAGATTATACACTCAAAGATATTGAATTAACTTCTGAAAAACTTAATGAATATAAAACTCAAATGCAAGAAACAAAATTGGATGCTATTTATTTGCCTAAATTTGAATTTGACACCGGATACTCCCTGAAAGATACTTTAAGTGCTTTGGGAATGCCCACGGCTTTTTCTGAGAATGCTGATTTTTCCGGAATGGATGGAACAAAGAGCCTTTTTATTGATGCCGTAATCCATCAAGCGTATGTTAAAGTTGACGAGAAAGGAACCGAAGCTGCTGCTGCAACGGCTGTCGTTATGGACTTTAAGTCTGCTATGCTAGGAAACGTCTTTAGAGCAGATCATCCATTCATCTTTATAATCCAAGAAAAAGAAACTGGGAATGTATTATTCTTAGGTAAGGTAATCGACCCCACTAAATAATTTTTATTGGAGTATAACACGTTAAAGTGAGCTTCCAAGTGAGTGTGGAGTTTGCTATCAAGGATTCTTTGATTTGATTTTATCTTGAACTTCATGGAAAGTATCCTCGGTGATAAGAGGTTGATGGATACCTCGGCTTACTTCTCCATCAAATTTGACATCTCCTAAATAGGCTCTGTTAGTGAGTACTTTCTTCAGCCCGTTTACTGTCAAACTATACTTCTTGGCTAATTTGGTTAAACTTTCTTGTGAAGTAAGAAATTCTTTGAATAATAGTTTTACCTTTTGGCCAGTTTCGTGGTTTATCTCTAATTTTTTATCTACCATTCTGTATCCAAACGGAGGCTTAGTAATAGCTCCACCTTCCCTGGACTTTTTTTCCATACCAAAAGAAGTGCGTTCTCCTATTATATTGCGTTCAAATTCGGCAAAGGCAGAAATTATATGGAACATCAGTTTTCCTGAAGCGGAGGCAGTTTCTATCCTATCTTGAAGGGAAATAAAGTCTATCCCCCATTCTTTTAATTTTTCAATAGTCAGAATCAAATCTTTTAAGCTTCGACTAAATCTATCAAGCTTGTAAATATAGATGGCAGAAAACTTTTTTTGCTCGGCTTCTTGAAGCATTTCTTGCATTGCCGGACGATGTTTAATATCTTTAGCTGATTTTCCTTCGTCTCTGTAAATCTTATATATTTCGTAACCAAGAGCAGAACAATAATTCTTCAGTGCGTCTTCCTGAGCAGCTAAAGAAAATCCGTGTTGGGCTTGCTCTTCTGTAGAAACTCTGATATAAATTGCAGCTAACGGTTTATTTTGTGTACTTAGGGTCATTTCTAACACCTCTTCTTGCACTTAGGGAGCCCTAAGTATATAAAATTTGCGGTTATACGCCGAGTAAATCACGAGACTTGTATTTAAGTTTCTCTTAGTATAGAAGTTTTAAGGGATGATTAAAGATTTAAGAATACTCACTTGTTTAATCGTTTAATTATTTTTTGGTAAAGTTCTATCGCATCTTTGTAGACATATCCTTTTTGACCATTAGCATCAGGTATATCAGCTACTTCGACTTCAGAAACTATTTCATCCAACCGAGAGATAACCTCTCTTGTGAATCTACCAGAAATATCAAATTTCGTTGCAAGTTGAGATATTGCCTCTCGATAATCTAATCCCCGGGTCATATAGTGTCATAAAGGCTATTATTTAAAAATGTTATGTTAGATTAAAACACAAATAAAACCTTTAATCATTAATCAAAGATTTCTGCTGGGGGAAAAAGGAGTCCAAGGATAGGTTTATGATGTTTTCTTTGGCCTGTTTTTCTTTGAATTGCTGGGGGATCTTTAATTTAGTCTCTCCCAAGCAAAAACTCTTAAGAATTGGGATGCCCTTCTGGGTCAGGCTCATAGAAAATTCCCGAACTTCTGGTTCGGAAAGGCCTGACCTCAGGGCAACTTCCTGATGCGAAATGGGGGACTCTTCAGTGTAAAGGGTAAGGAAAATCTGCTTTTCCTGACTATTTAATGTAATCGATTTTTTCTCTTCAAAAACTCCCAAAGACATTTGGATACTTTCTACACGTTGGGAAATCTTTTCGATCTTGGCATCGAGTGAATACAAGTAGTCATAAAGAGCTTGAATTTCAGAAGTATTTTCATTGATCGCGGAAAGATGTTCGATAAAGTCCTGCTTGACTTTAGCAAAGGCCGCTTTCAGTTTTGTATCTACCTCTGTAAATCCCCTTTTTTCCACTTATTCCACCCCTAAACTAACTAAAGTACCGACGAGAAAACCGCCGGCTAAAAATATTTGAACAAAAGAAGAAAAGTTATTGGGTTTAAAAGGTTTTCTCTTTTCTGTTGTTTTTTTGGTGTAGTCAAAAAATTTGAAAATGATGATTTTCTCGACGAGAAGTTGATTTAGTGGTATCATACAGAAAAAAAATCTAAGAATATTAAAATAAATAATACTTCCCTAAATTTTTAAGAAAATATACTGCTAAATATTTTGATAACTGCTTAAAGGTTTTAGTTGATAGTTTTGTTTTGATTATACTAGATAATAGTTAACTTGAATTGTTATTTCTAATAGTTAATTTTATTTATTTCATTTTGTGATAGTTAAATATTAAAATAGTATTCTAAAATAGTAACTAAAGAAGCAAAAGGTTTTAAGCAACAAAAAAATCCTTTGAGCGAGGAAAATACTGGAAAAGAAAACTTTTCTGTATTGAAAACAATGGGAATTTTATCCAAACGGGATTTATCTCAAGTTTTGAGCAATTTAAAGGCTTGGGAAAATCAAAAAGTGAGAGAAGAGCAGTACCCAACACCAGTGGAAATTGCTGCTGATTGGTTGTGGGGTGCAGTACATCATGGAGATATTCGCAACCGGACGATTTTAGATGCCGGGTGCGGAAATGGTATTTTGGGGATTGGAGCTTTGCTCTTAGGGGCAAAAAAAGTCTTTTTTGTGGATATAGATACTGATTCCATCAAGATTTGCCAGGAAAATTACGAGAAAGTGAGAGTTGAATGGGCAATCGGCCGAGCCGAGTTCTTGCACACTGGCATTGAGCTGTTTGACCAGCCAGTTGATGTGGTGCTGCAGAATCCTCCGTTTGGTACAAAAGAAGAGCATGCAGATAAACGGTTTTTAGAAAAAGCATTTTCTCTGGCAAAAACAGTCTATTCTATGCACAAAGTAAGTACTAAACGGTTCGTAGAAGCGATTGCTAAAGATAATAGTTTTAAGATTACAGATGTATGGAAGTACGCGTTTCCAATTAAAGCGGCTTTCTTTTTTCATCGTAAACCTGTTTTTAGTGTAGATATAGGACTATGGCGGATGGAGAAAATTTAATGTGTTTATTCTTTAGTAGAAAATATTTTAAATAATGCTTTGAAATAACTTATAATGGCGTTAGAAGAAGTATTAGTGGAAAACATTGTATTTTTACCTCCAGAGGATATGCTCAGTTTAATCAGGCGGAAAATCAATGGGGAGATTGTGACTGGAGATCGCAGCTTAAAGACTCTGCGAGGAGATATCTTTGTTCAGTACTGGTCTAAGACAAACACTTTTGGCTGGAAAGTAGACCCGCAAAAGGTAGGAGAAGCCATGCTTCGGTATGGTCTGCCGATTAAAGAAATAAACATTACCTTGGAATATCAAAAACGAATGTATATCTTCCCCCAAGTAAGACAATTAGAATTTTTTTCTGATGGCAAGACTGGAATGCCTACGGATTTAATCATTCGAGGAAATCTTATCCTTGCTTATGCAGGAGATGTATTAAAAGGAACTTCCAAGACAAGGATTTAATCGTATGTGCATAGCGCGAATATCGCCAGCGAGTAAGCAAAATTTATCGTTAGACCGCACACGATGCTTCATCCCGAGTTGCAGTGGGTGAAGCATACGAGCGAGCTATGCACATATTTTTAATCAAAATCTATATAAATAAACTTAGGTTTTCTAGGAAACTATGAAGCTAAACATTCTTGAAGAAGGCCCAAAGAAGATGCTTTTTGAGATAGAAGGAGAAGGCCACACCTTTTGTAATGCTTTACGAGCGAAACTACTAGATATATCTGGAGTGCATTTAGCGGTCTATAGCATTGATCATCCTTTGACTGGTAAACCGAAGATGATGTTAGAGACTACTTCTGTCAAACCTCGAGATGCATTGAAAAAGGCGGCCGAAGCTTTGAAGAAAGAATTTAAGGATTTAGAGAAAGAAGCAGGGAAGATTTAATATTTAGTTGAGTTCTAATAAGCAATTTTATAAATCACGTGCTGTTTTCAACCGTTATGCCGGCGTACTTTAGCCTGGCTAGAAGGCCACGCTCATAAAATCTTGAGCTCTGAGCCGAAAGGCGATGAAATAAAAGATGTGCCTCGTGGATGTCGGGAGTTCAAATGCCAGTAGAAATATTACTGTCTGAATGTCTCCTCGCCGGCATACTTGAACCAAGGTTGCTAAAGGCCTTGGTATCTGCCGTAGTCGCATAACCTGGTATTGCGCAAGCCTGGAATTTAGTTACCACAGAGCTTGTTTCCGCAAGGATATCTCGGTTCAAATCCGAGCTGCGGCGTTTAGTTTTTAAGATGACGCTTGGAATAAACTTTGATGAGATGAACGATGAAGAGAGAAAGACGGTAACCGAAATTGTTGAAAAATTGTTCGCTCAACTGTCCGCGCATTCCTTAAAGCGGTGCACTTTTTTTGCGGATGCAGGGTATCCAATCTTAGAGAAAATTGCTAAAGTGTATGCTCCCCAAATTTTTGGAGATGACAAAAATCCATTTAATCAGCACTATTGGCTAAGCATTTCTCTCCCGAACGAAAATACGGAAAATACGAAGAAAAGAACAATTATCATAGATCCAATTTTTGAGTATATCGGTCTGGAAGATGAAGCGGAAAAAGTTTTAGATAACGTTTATCTAAACTATTATCGACGAAAACGAATTGTATCTCCAAATAAATCCCATCTTGAAGGAGGAATCAGAATTAATACTATGGGCATTTAAACTAAGAGAAATAACTTGTTATTCTCCAAAAGATATATATTAGATAGGTGATTTTCTTGGAGTATGAAAAAGGTCAGAACATATTCTTTAGACAAAAGAAAACCGATTGAAGAGTTATACGATTCTTATGCTGGATTGGCCAAAAATGGTTGGCTTTCTGACATAATCTATCTGCAGCCGGATGAAGTCTCCGGCCAGAAAATATCTCTGCCCATTCTTTGTTATCGCACGCCAAAAAAAGGAAAATCGCTATGGCTGATTGCCGGCATTCACGGAGAAGAACCGGCAGGGCCTAATGCTATTGCAGAGAATATCTCTTATCTAAATGCACTAAAAAACAAGGGAATTCCTATAGTAATCCTTCCTTTATGCAATCCTAGAGGCTATCGCAAAAATTGGCGCTATCCTTCAAGAAAAAAAATCTCGTGCAACTACAAACTAAATATCAGCGTTGGTTCTGCTATTCATGTCCTGCCCAGCCGGGAGGATCATAAAAAACCACGCCGAAATAAACCAGAATGCTTTGAATCCAATGCGATTATTTCGTATATTCTAAAGATTTTTCCGCAATATCCTCCTCGCTTATCTATCGACTTACACGAAGATAAAAGCATTACGGCACCATACATATACTCTCAAGGAATGCTGGGAGCAGATGATCCCGTGGCTCGGGAAATAACCAAAATTATCGGAAGAAAATTCCGCTTAAAAGATGCAGGGAAGACTCAGTTTGGAGAATTTATCCGAGAAGGAATTATTTCTTGGACAAGAGATAGTTCGATTGATGAGTTTTTGGCCGCGGATAAAATCATTGTTAAAGGAAAAAGTGTTAACGGACCGGCTGCTAAAACCGTAGTAGTAGCAGAAACACCTATTCCCGAGATAAGTTTAAAGAGACGAGTAGCTGTGCACGGAAACATTATACGATCGTTGAATAAATTTTGGAAAATGGTGAAATAATGAACGAGAAAGAAACTCTGCTGAAAG
>Ga0209542_10001068_pt1 | contig 65309 bp, 53 predicted proteins | sample RifCSPhighO2_01_FD_184028 | JGI IMG/M metagenome (GOLD analysis project Ga0209542, IMG submission 184028) | Soil microbial communities from Rifle, Colorado - Rifle CSP2_plank highO2_0.1 (SPAdes) (version 2) | ecosystem: Environmental > Terrestrial > Deep subsurface > Rock core/Sediment ...
TGAAAAATATTTTGTGCATGCTTTGCAGAAATATCGAATAGATTTGCCTCTCTTTGTTTTTCTGATAACTGAGGTAGTAGTTTGACAGTGTGGGCACGAATATTTTTTCATATGCCCCATCTATACACGTTTTAGAAAGAGAGATCAAGCTAAAACATACTTTTCAGGTGCCAGTTTGTGGACGCTGCCCGCCTTCGCTTCGACGAAGCTCAAAGAGCGAAGTCGAGCTTCTTGAAGCTACGGCGAGACGAAGTCCGCTAGGACGAGCGAAAGCGGGCCTCGTCCGACACTTCACCAGCTTCCGCCTCCACCCCCACCTCCGCCTCCTCCTGAAAAACCTCCGCCTGAGAAACCAGACGAGTGACCTGTTGAGGAACGCGTCGGTGTAGCCGCACTATTGAAACTCTTAAATGAAGACTGCATGTTATCTAACATCAAGGCTGTAGTAAATGATCCCGATCGGTATGACGTATACCAATCAGGCTGCTTAAGATTAATGTCTTTAAACCTTTTCATCCAAACTTTTTCAACACCAAATGCAATAGCGTATGGTAAGAATTTTTCGAACAAAACTTGCTTATCTTGAAATTCTGGGTTTTTTTCAGCTTCAAATGCGAGTTGTCGTTCCTGGCTCTTTAAAAAGCTGTAGAGACCTTTTGCTTTATTTGCTTCTTGGGCACCAAGGAGGGTCTTTTTTGGCATATTGCGTCCAAATATTAATGATACAAGTGCTAGTTGAATATTAAACGATATTACAGCAATAGAACCTATGATGTTGTAAAAAGTTCGTGTTGCATGAGGATTACGTGGAAAAAAGTTTTGATTCACCATTCCTTCATATATCATTTTCTCAACCTCTGCTACTGTGGTCAAAAGACTTGCGTCTTTAAGATGAACTTCTGCTTCTGATTTAGAAGGAAAGATATCAGTTAAAAGTTTTACTTCAAAATTTGGAAGTTGATCTATGCGTTCAATTTTTAATCCCTTATCTGACTTTTTCAACCAGAAGTCATTCTTTTTCTTTTCATCTATGATGATATGCCCACGGCGCGCGAGATCAACAACCGTAGCTAAGACATCTCGAAGGTGAACAGTTTCATCTATTAATGTTCCTGTCTCAGCAGGTGTAAGCGCACGACCTTTTTTAGTTTGAGGAGGGTCAAAATAAGCGGTCGGAGGATATCCGACATGAGGATCACGACCGTATCTATACCACTTTACCGGAATCCACATTGGGTAAACTATATACCAAAAGAAACCTACTAATCCTAAAAGCATCAAAAGAATTTTTCCTAGCAGTGTCTCTTGAAAAGCTATTGCCTTCTCTGCGGGAACCTCTGCGACAATCCCTTTTGAAAAACCTGTTACTATGGTCAATCCTTGATATGCATTAAGGTTTTCAGCTGTGAACGTAATTTTCTCATTTTCCTGCCGAATCTCACAATTCTGCTCTGTGCTCCCGAAAGATCCAGTAAAACATTTTAAGGGAATATCTGAATACAACTGATTCGTAGGTAGGATAACTGTTGCTTGTGCTTTGGATATGGGAATATCCCATTGTGTACCAGTGGCATTCCAAAAAAATTCGTCATGATCTGAAAAATACAACAAAGCTCCTTTTAAGGAATATGAGATTTTATACGTATGTAGACCTGAAATTGTTATGTTGGGATCTCCAATACGAAGATTCATTTCATCGTCTTCTCTTGACTCTTTTACTTCGTAGGATGAATCATTTTCATCTGAAACAGAAACATTGTATATTTCGAATTGATACTTTTTGTCTTGGTCGTTTACATATATATAAGGAATAGAACGAAAAATACCATGTCGTTCAAGAGCCCCAAAGTCATATACAATCGTTTCAATAATATCAATTGTTCCGTCCGTATTTATTTCTGCACTTATATCAAATGTTTCTATATGCTCATTAGATTGGGCGAAGACGCGAAGTGATTTGAGATTTGAGATTGGAGAATGGAGAATGACGAGAAAAATTGTTGCACTGATTATGCTTTTTGTAATTATTTTCATCATAAAAGCAATTCTCAATTTTCAAATCTCAAATTTCAATTCTTTAGTCTCTTAAACATTTTCTCAACCTCTCCATGATCTATTCTGTGATACTTGCCTCGATGAGAGAGTAATGCCCCTGAGAATGTCTTAGGGATATGCATGAGTTCATGAATAAGCACTTTAATCTGTTGCTCATGAGAAAGTTTATCGAATCGTTCAGAAAGAACTTCTATTACATACGTTGGCCTCATCCCCGCAGCGACTTGGAAAATACGTGACAAACCCCAAATACGCGCATAGGCTCGAGCATTACTTCCTTTTGATCTCATGCAGAAAATGTCTTTTTTAGAAATATGTGTGAGATCAAGTTCGTGAATTAAATTATAAACGTGCTTGAGAACATCCTGAGCAGGAAATAGTTCAAGTTTCGTCTGTTTTTTCTTCCTTCGAAACATAGTTTTATTATACTGGATTTTGTATACTAATCTTATGAACTGTCCAAATTGCCAATATGTACTTTCCAAGAAAAAATTTGATAAGATCGAGGTCGATCATTGCGATAATTGTGGCAGTACACTTTTCCAACCAAATCAAATCAACCGCATCACTCTTGAAGACGCACAAGAACTTGCTCAAATGAAACGAGCAGATTCGATTTCAGGAACAGAAAAATTTTCTCCAAAAGATGGTAGTCCACTTAAACGAATGGAAGATGAATCAATTCCACAGCATGTTACTCTGCTAAAATCTGAAAAAACAGGTGAAGTTTTTGCTTATCCCGACGACCTTGTAAACTTCAAGACGGCACAAGAAGCAAAACTAAACTACTATGAAGTCTGGCATATACCCCTACCAGCACTCAGAACTGTCTTGATATATAGTTTCATTATTGCGTCAACAGTCTCAATTACATATGTTGCATCCCAACTCCAAAAACCAGCGTCCCAAAGCATTCAAGCTGCCAGCATTTGCCAAAACGGCATACAAATTATACGCACTGCAAACGAACTTATCGTATCTTGTACAACAACAGCAGAATTTGAAAGCCGAGCTCGAATCATCTGCGGACCATCAGAAGAAATTATTCCCGTGAGTTCTGCCCCATCAAGTTTTCACATAGCTACAGTACCCACTACGTGCGATGCAATACAATTTGTATTTGCCCAACGTAAAAATATATTAGAAACAGAATGGATTGGACTTAAATAGCTTGTTGCTTATTACGTATTAGGTATTACGTAACTTTTTCTCAAAATCTTCTGGGAAAAACCAAAGCTGTGTATGTGTGATAATTTCTTTTGTTTTGTGTTGGTTAATACGGTAAAGCTGGATTTTTTTAAAAATTAATTCAAAAAGATCGCCTATTAATGTTCCCTTATTATCACTCTTTTTGGATTGAGTTTTTGGGATTTTGATATTAGGAAAAAATTCTTGAACCCATTTGTTCTCGTGTAAAAATTCGGCATAAGCCTTTCTGTGCCTTTCTGGATCGTGGATTTTAAATTCTGAATTCTGAAAAGCTGGCTTCATTTGCATGACTTCATGAGCAGTATAAAGATTTCTTTTATATTTCGGTATAAATAGTTCACGTCTGTCAAAAAACATATTAAGACAAACCAAATCACTCACTTTTTTTTGTAACCTTTTTCTCCTTATACGTAATAACTGCGAAACAAAAATACTCATGATGCGTCCGGTCCATAATCGATTCCTCTCAGTAATAATAAAAAAGTCGACATCATCTCCCTTTGTTGCATTATGCATAGCACATGATCCAGAAAAACCAATAAGTTGTATTTGGGGGAAAAAGGAGAGAACTCTCACAAATAAATTTACCTTTTTAAACTTATTTTGCGTTTGGACTTTTCTATTAATCTGTTTCTTAACTAATATACCATGCCCCCGTAGGGTATATCTTGCCGTATGAGGTATTAGGTATTTTGTATTACGTATCAATTTTTTCTCAACCATCGAGGCTAGGACCTCACTGCATCGTTTTTTAGAGGTCTTTTTAGCAAGAAAGCTATATACCTCATCAAATGACGGAGCATAATCAAAATTGGCAAAATATACTAAAACATTTATTATGGACTGTTGTATCAATTTATCACTCATTAATTTCTATATTTTATTCATTTAATGTCTCCCCTATTCTCTCAGATTAAGTTCAACTTGACAAGAAGCTTCGATATCATGTATAACGAAGGTATGTCAGAAGGCGACATCGATACTGGAGGTTTGACTACGCTCGAAGACGCTCTAAAGGTAATACAAAGAAATCGACATCCTCACCCAGACACAAAGCGAGAATATCAAACCCGAGATGCAGCACACCATGCAGAAATGCAGGCTCGAGATTCAGCTAGAAGGAGAAGAGAGGGCTCAGCTTACGGTTCGTCATTAGAACAGTCAGATTTAAAACGAGCTAGAGATGAAAAATTTGAGCACGGAAAAGCAATTTCTGAATATGTAGAACAGCATGGAGCTGCTCCTCCTACGACATGGGGTGCTCCGGGAGTAGAACCACGTACAGTTTTACATAAAGTTGCAGATCGTCAGGAACAAGAATTTCAGCAAACATTAGCTCGAGGTCAAGCTGAGGCTGCAGTATTTGGAGAACAAAAAAATCCAGCACATATTCAGTTAACTCCGGATCAACAGATTCTAGCAGATCGACTAAAAGTCATACAACATCCGCGGGCGGCCGAATTCATGCGTCGCCTTAATGAAGGTCTCCCTGTAAGCGTGGCTATGGTAGACAATCTTGAAAGAGTAGCTTTAGGAAGGGCTGGAACTCCAGTTCAGCCTGTTGAAAAACCCCAAGAAGCTATGCCCCACCCCGAATCTGCGCATACAGTTCCAACTCATGCTCCTGAACATCCAATAGCTCTTGAACCTAGTCTAAATTTTTTCCAGAAGATAGGTGGTGCACTAAATAGGTTGTTCGGAGGCGGCGCGATACAAGAACCAACACAATGAACTACGTTCTTTGAAATCTCTGTTGCAAAATAAGAAAGACGAATTTAAAGAGTCTTAATTGTCTTCTCCACCTCCAGGGCTGTATTATAAGCCGAAAAAGCCATTCAAGCCCAAATATTCTCATCATCTTTGGTGCACGAGGCACATTGCCTGACAAAAAATCAAATGCACCCCCAACACCCATGCATATACTAGCCTCAAATTTCTTACGATGTTTGTATAACCAAAGCTCTTGTTCAGGAGAACCAAAAGCAACGAATATGAAATGTGGCTTTCTATCAGTAATTATAGAAAATATTCTTTCTTCTTCAGTTTTTTTTGGATCTTTTATATCCTTAATGCCCTCGATGCCAAATAAATCAGCCTCAGGATAAAACGGCTTTTGGCAGTCAACTACCTTTTCTGCTATTTTTGCCTTACCACCGATTAGCATAACTCTTAAGCGCTCAACGTTAGCTAGTTTAAGGTAAGCTTGCATGAGCTCTACTCCAGCTATATGTTCACCCAGTGTGTATCCAAGCATACGGGCTGTTATAACAACCCCTTTTCCATCAACAATTCTGATACGGCCCCATTTGACAACCTTTTTAAAATCGCTACGCTCATGTGTTATAACAAAGATTTCAGGATTGAGTGATATGATATGAAAAAATCCTTTTGGTTTTTTGATGTACTTTAAGCTTTCCTCTAGGATATATCTCTTACTATAGTTTGGCAATTCTATTTCAAGTAGTTTGTTACTCATAGATAAAATGGTGTTTATTATAGGTTAACTAACATACTATTTATAATATCCAATATTGTCATTTTTGTATAATAATTTTATACGAGCATTTAGACTAATATAACAGCAATTATATGATATTTGATATAAAAACTTAGATGATTTCAAAATGTATTTATAGATAATTATATAGACTATTTTATAAGTACATTTATTTATTCTTGAAAATAATATGGTTTATATTATTGTTATAGAAAAAACTATTATGCAGAGGATAAGCGCCGCTAGAGGGAATCGAACCCCCAACCTTTCCCTTAGGACGGGACTGCTCTATCCGTTGAGCTACAGCGGCTCGTAATAACATTATTATACCTCTTTGGAAATCTAACATCCACTTCCCCTCACCTAATAGCCTCTTTATAACTCTCTAAATTCTCTATTGCCATTCCCGCCCCTCTAATAACACAAAATAGAGGTTCTTCTGCGATAAGAGCTGCAACACCTATATTGAAGGTAAAATATTTATCTATGTTGTTTAAAAGACCAGTACCACCGGAGATAACAATACCTCTATCTACAATGTCTGAGGCGAGTTCCGGAGGCGTTTGAGCTAGAACCTCCTTTACCCCATCTAAAATGCCTTTAAGCGGCTTCTGAATGGCTTCTGATATCGCTTTCTCAGTCACATTGATAATCTTTGGTAATCCTGTTTGGAAGTCTCTTCCTTTCACCTCAGTAGTTTTGCTTTCTAAGGCTGAATCGAGATAAGCATTTCCTATTTTAATCTTTACATCTTCAGCTGTCCGCTCACCAATGATTAAATTATATTGTTTACGAAGATATTGAATAATAGCCTCGTCAATTTTTGTACCTGCACCGCGTATACTTCTATATACTACTAACTGTCCTAAAGAAATCACTGCTATTTCTGCAGTACCACCACCTATATTCACAATCATATGTCCAGAAGCTTGAGAGATCGGAATTTGAGCTCCAATCGCAGCTGCAAGGGGCTCTTCAATAAGGTATACGTCTGAGGCTCCCGCACTTTTACATGCTGAAACAACTGCGCGCTTTTCAACTTGTGTTGATCCTCCAGGTACTGATATCATTAAATCAATTCTAAAAACAGTTTGTTTAACTGCTTTTTTTATGAAATATGAAACCATAGCCTCGGTAATTGTGTAATCAGCGATTACACCATCTTTGAGCGGTCGAGAAGCAATAATGTTACCCGGTGTCCGGCCGAGCATTTGGCGAGCATCTTCACCCACAGCAAGAATCTGATTATTTTCTACTGAATAAGCTACAACTGTAGGCTCGTTTAAAACTATCCCTTTACCTGCTATATACACAAGCGTATTTGCTGTTCCAAGATCTATAGCAACTTGCTTTTTAAATGTCATAGTCTGATATCTTTACAATATATTCTTATATAATTACTTGGCTTATCTTATGAAAGAATGTGAGTATATAATAGCAAATTTTTTGCTATAATAGAGACATTAATTTTTACTGAATTTTTATTCTACCGTGATGAAATTTTTTCTTAAAAGAATTGTCTTTGGAATTATCTTTATTACATTACTCGTAGTTATTGTTGGCATTGCACGAGGTTACAGACTTAGCCTATCACAACAAACCGTTCGTTCAACAGGCATACTTGTCGCATCCTCTTCACCTGACGGGGCAAAAATATTAGTAAATAATCAGCTCAAAGGAGCTACTAATACAAACATCACGGTCGAACCCGGGATATACACCATTAAGATAGAAAAGGATGGATATTCCTCATGGCAAAAAAAACTATCAATAAAAGGTGAACTTGTCATCAAGGTTGATGCGCTGCTTTTTCCTAAAAACCCATCGCTCTCACCCGTTACCTCACTCGGTGTAGTAAAAGCATTTGCATCAAAATCCTCAGATAAAATAATACTACTAACACAAAGTGGTGATCCAGAGAAAGACGGCATTTATGTTTTAGATAATTCACGCAATCCACTCTCAATTGTAAATCCGATTAAACTCCTAGTTTTGAAGAATTCCTTCCTTCAAAATTTTGAGTTTGCAAACGTTCAGGTAGAATTTTCACCTGACGAACAGGAGCTTTTAGTAAGTGTCTACAATCCAAATGATGATACCCCCCAGGCTATATACCTCATTGCCTCTGATGATGAAACAACACAACCTTTTGATATAACGCGCTCAGTACAGACAATAAAATCAGCTTGGGTAACTGAACAAACAAAAATTACGCTCAAAATTCTAGAGACATATGATAAACCCTTTGCCCAAATAGCCTCAGATTCTTTCAAAATTATCGCGCTATCTCCTGATGAGGAAAAAATTCTCTATTCTCCTATGAAAGATGTAGAACTTCCTATTATTATAAAACCTCGGCTTATCGCGACAAACCAAACTCCTGAAGTGCGCGACCTCAAAAAGGGTGCAGTCTATGTGTATGATAAAAAAGAAGATAAAAATTTCGAAATATTTAGTACGGAAGAAATTTCAAACTTCATCTTCTGGTATCCTACCTCAAATCATCTGGTTATTAAAAAGGAAGATAGTATTGCTGTAGTTGACTACGATGGGACGAACGAGCGAACCGTTTATTCTGGACCTTTTCAAAGTGATTTCTTTACAACCTCAAAGGATGGCAAGCTTTTTGTCCTTTCTAATCTCAATGCACAAACGACAACTTTACCCGATGTGTATACGGTGGGAATACGTTAATCTTAATAATCCGTTAATATGACTACGTCTGAATACATTCGTATCCTATTTTTGAGAACATTAGGAAACTTTCTTGTGCTTTTCTCTATCTTTATGCTTGCTTGGGTTTTTTATAAACCCGCTCTAGAGGAAATAAAATATGCAGCAAACCAGATAACTGGGAAGAAATATATCCTTGTTGATGAAGCTCAGGAACGGCCACGATTTACAACAACCTCAGGCTCCCAACAAAAAGGCCTTCTTGCTCAAGCATTACATTTAAACGATATTGAAGTACTCGTACCTAAAGATCCTAATTTTTCTATCGTAATACCTAAGCTTGGTGCAAACGCAAATGTTTTATCAAACGTAAATCCATCTGATGAAAATATTTACAAAGAAGCATTACAACAAGGTGTTGCTCATGCTGAAGGGAGTAAACTACCTGGGGAGAATGGCCACATATATCTCTTTGCTCACTCTACAAATACTTTTGCTAATGTAGGACGATACAATGCTGTGTTTTATTTACTGTATAAACTTGATCCTGGAGATGAGGTAAATCTTTATTTCAAAGGGGTTCGTTATAAATATGTAGTTACGGGTAAAGAAGTGGTTAATCCCTCGGATGTTCAATATTTAACACGTCAGACTGATCGTGAGTTTCTCACACTTCAAACATGCTGGCCACCGGGCACGATCTATCAACGAATGCTCATATTTGCAGAACCTACAGCTCGCTAGACTCCGTACACATGACCTTACGGTCGGGGATTTGTAGTTACGGAGTAAACTATCGGATAAATCTTATAGTACTATAAATATCAATTATAGGCTATTTTATTACTTGAAGCTTTTTCCCTACGGATTCTATCTCTTTAAGCGCAAAGTCTATATCTTCCTTTGAGTGAGAAGCCGAAGGAATAAATCGTATACGAGCAGAACCTTTGGCAACCATCGGGAAAACAATTGCAGATGCAAACACATCTCGTTCATACAATTCTGCTGCAAATTTTCGCGCAAGCTCTTCGTCTTTGAGCATAATCGGTGTAATTGGAGTCATTGATTGACCGATATCAAATCCAAGTTTAGCAAGTTCTTCTTTTAAATATCTTGTATTAGTCCACAGTTTTTTAATAAGCTTATCTGATTCTTGAAGTATTGTTACAGCTTCAAGAAGAGCTGCAGTATCTGGAGCTGTCATAGCACTGGTAAACATAAACTGTCGTGCGTTTTGCTTATAAAAATCGATGAGCTCTTTTTTACCAGTAATAAATCCGCCAATTACACTAAAAGCCTTTGATAAAGTTCCTACTTCTATATCTACTTCACCATGCACATTGAATTGATCTACTATACCCCGCCCCCCATTGCCTAATAAACCTTCCCCATGGGCATCATCGACCATAGTTAATGCTTCATATTGTTTTGCAAGATTAACAATATCTGTAAGCGGAGCGAGATCTCCATCCATTGAAAAAACACCGTCCGTAACAATAAGTATTAAGCGAGGTTCTCCATTCGATTTTGGCTCACCAGCAATCTTCTGAGCTTCTTGAAGCTTAACCTCCAGATCTTTCATATCCACATGCTTGTAAATTAATTTGTTTTGAACTCCTGAAAGTCTTACTGCATCAATAATGGAAGCATGATTAAGCTCATCAGAGATGATAACATCCTCTTTGCCTAGTATCGTTTGAATTGCACACATGTTAGCCAAGTATCCACTTGGTAATACTATCGCACCCTCAGCGCGTTTAAACTTCGCCAGAGCGTCTTCAAGAGCAACATTTAACACATTTGTACCAGCAAGTGTTCGATATCCTGTGCCAAGTCCATACGTGTCAATCGCATCTTTAGCAGCCTTTTTCAGCCTTTGGTCAATTGCTAGTCCAAGATAATGACTTGAACAGAAATTAAGTTTTTTCTTTCCGTCAACAACAAAATAAGGACCTTGCTCTGAAGCAATAACACGCGGGCGTGGTGTATCTTTTAATTTTTTCTTAAGATTGTCGTAAAAAGTATTCATATCTGAGGTGGGTTAATTTTTAACAAAATCTTTCCACACTTTCCACTTTTCATAATTTTCATTGCTTCCTCAAAATCTTTAAGTTCAAATTCATGCGTAATGATTTTCTGTAGATCAATCTTCCTGGATTTTAGCAAATCTGTTGTTTGGTGCCATGTTTCCCAAATACGCCTCCCAAAAATTGATTCTATAGTGATCTCCTTATCAATTATATATTTCCCCCAGTCAAGAGTGATCTCTTTCTTAGGAATTCCTATTGCGACAATTTTTCCTGCTGGATAAACAGCGTCAAGTGACGTTTGAATTCCAGCTGGAACTCCACTAGCCTCAATTACAACATGAAATCTGTTAAAGTCTTTGGTATCAATTTTCTCTAATGTTGTAACGTTCGTAAACTTTTCAGTTAATTCTCTCCTATATAATTCTGGGTCAATCGCAACAACTTCACGGGCTCCATATGCATTTGCAACAGCAACAGCGCACATTCCCACAGGTCCAAGACCAACAACAAGAACTCTTTTATCCGATACGTCCCCTTTTGTAACTGCGTGGACAGCGTTGCCTAAAGGCTCTTGAACACTCATCTCCTTAAGGGGAATTGATGGATCATTTCTCCATGTTGTACGAATAGGAATAGTGGCGTATTCAGCAAAACCTCCGTCTCGTCCATACCCAAAAAATTGGACAGTATCACACACGTGTTGATTCCCCATCTTGCATTGTTCACACGTTTCGTCGTAAATATGAGTTTCTGAGGATACGATGTCTCCAATTTTTAAATGGGAAGCATCACCATTAATATCAATAATTTCCCCAACAATTTCATGACCAATCACAATAGGAGGCTTCAAATGTCCTTGAACCCAAGGAATCCAGTCATAAATACCAATATCTGTTCCGCATATGGAACCGTATATAACCTTGACTTTTACCTCACCTTTGGGAGTTTCTGGAATAGGAATGTGTTTAACAGTAATACCCGGTTCAGGTCTCTCTTTTACAACGGCAAGCATGGTTTTACTCATATTTTTTTAGTCGAAACGATAAGAGAAAACATTTCATATCAATGTTTTATCTCAAGTACAGAGGTTGGAGTACAAACCAACATCGAAGGTTGGTTTGTACTCCAACCTCTGGTTATACATCAAATATTGTAATAAATATTTAGATGTTACAATAGAAATATGATTGACGAGGTTGAGGGCGGTTTACCTCCGGATCCGCATGATATACAACCCCCAGGAGATATTGATCGAGAAGAAGGACCAGCTGAAACAATCGAATCACCATGGTCGTTAAGCAACGAATGTTGGTGGTATATTTCACAGATTGATGATCTGACTGATGAAGAAGTAGGTCAACTCCTTGCATTACTTCAGGAACGCGTTGATGTTACTGCTATTGAACATCCATTTGGTCATTATACGATCCCTTTTTTCACCCAAGATCCTACTGAGGGTCTTGAAGATTTCGAAATTACTCATGTTCCAAGAGGTCAGGATGCAGTCATGGAGGAAAGAAAATATGCTGCTGCGTTTATGTATCCAAATAAAATAACTCTTCGTGACGAGCCTTTCACTCTAAGAAATAGAATTAAGGTGTATCTAAGCGGCAGAACAGGCACAGTAGCTCGTACTGAAGAAGAAGTATTGGCACATGAGGTGCGTCACCGCTTTTTTCAAGACCGCGTGTGGGAGAGTAATCTCCTTCATGATATGGACGAAGGATTTGCTTTAGCAACAGACACTGTTGCTTTTCTCTCCCGGGAAGCTTTTGGAAATCTTCACCGACTCGCAGGATATAATCCTTATGCCATAGCGGCACGCGCAGATTATTTAGAGATGTTTTTATTAGCCCAAGCAGCAGGAATTGATGAAGTTAGATTAGTCGAATATCTTGTAGAGAATGATTTTTTCGGCCGGGTTGATAGTAGAGGTGATCTGTATCCCCCACCTCGACCAAGAATCCTTGAGGGGGCATATAAATATATGGGTATTGGAGATGCTGAAGCCCGCGAACGTCTTCTTGAAGAATACCGCATGCGAAAGGAATTGGACTATATGCAATGGCATGGTCAAGTTATAGATACACTGGGTGATTTTTTTAGGGATCTGGAAACTCGTCGATATAGAGCTGGGCTTGAAGACTGGGCGCGGCAAATATCAGAAGAGGAAGGCCGACGTGGTGTGTGAGCCTCATCACACACGCGGTGTGTGAAGTACAAAACTTTTCGACTTATTTGGATCGACTTATTCGAATTCCCCTAGCAAGGAATCGAGATCTGTGAAGCGGTCTCTCTGAAACAACGTCTTTTCTTTTAACTGTGGAAGCTCGTCCGTGAAAGTTGGCTTCTCAACTTGATAAATAACTCCTAATGGAAATTTTTCAATTGATGTAGGTTCCGCACACTTTTTCATTGCTTCCTCAAAGTTTCCAGTATTCCAATCTTGAGGCAAATCATATGCTTTCTCACGATAGTATTCATAGGTATTAACTTTATTGAAAGTAACGCACGGTTGAAGAATGTTTACGAGTGAAAACCCACGATGTTGAATTGCTTTTTTAATAAGTTCAATTAAATCTGGTACTCTACCTGCGAATCCTTGAGATATAAATGTCGCTCCCTGTGATACCGCAAGCGTAAGTGGATTTAAAGGTAATTCAATTATGCCACCTGGTGTTGATTTTGATTTAAATCCCTTTTGCGCTGTCGGTGCAACCTGTCCTGTGGTCAAACCGTAGACGCTGTTATCATGCACTATTACCGTTATATCGTGATTTCCTCTACACGCGTGCATGAAGTGATTTCCCCCCTCACCATAGCAATCTCCATCACCAACAATAGCAATCACTGGTTTATCGTGTTGTGCAATTTTCATACCAATTGCATTGGGAAGTGCGCGTCCGTGTAAACTATGAATTGCATACGCATTAAGAAAATCGTTCATATTTCCTGAACACCCAATTCCAAACACTACAAGTACATTTGAAGGGCTATAGTTCAGATCAACAAGTGCTTTTTTAAGTGCCGCACCAATTCCCCAGTCCCCGCATCCGGGGCACCAGGTAGGACTATAACCGGAAAATTCTTCAATGGTTGACATGCTTATGATTTGAGATTTGAAATTTGAGATTGGAAAATTAACTCTCAACTTTCACATCTCTATTTTCAAATAATCTATAATTTCTTCCCTAAAAATCTGTCGTCCATCATACTTTAATAATTTTTCTTCAATATCTATACCAGTTTGCTGTCGTAATAATCGACCAAATTGTCCATGCGAATTATTCTCTATTAAAATATATCGTTTTTTTAATTTGAAAACTTTTTGTATAGCTTTTTCATCAAGTGGGAAAAGGTGTGTAAAGTGTATGAGTGAAGTAGTTTTTCCAACTTCTTTTAAAAGCTGCATAGCATCTAAGATACTTCCTTTGTTGCTTCCCCACGAAACAAAAACGACATCAGAGGTATTTATATCTCCAATAATTTCCGGACCTTTAAAATGATTTTTCAGATAAGTAATCTCCTTTTTATTACGTTTATTAACTTGTTGAACTCTTGATTTAGAAAGCTCTGTCGTATGGCCATCTTCTATGTGTTCATATGAATTAGCTTGATAAAAATGCCCTTGAAGTCCAGGAATTAACATGGGAGAAATGCCGTCTGATGCAAACTGATATCGTTTGTAATTTGAGATTTGAGATTGGAGATTTGAAAATTCACTGGCTATTTTGCCACGATCAACTTCATATGACTTTGAAAATAATTTTAATGCGATTTTCGATGTAGACCAGATGCTTTCGTTTACATGTTTATCTGAAATGACTATAACCGGAGTCTGATAACGATCAGCGAGGTTAAATGCTTCAGCAGTAAGTGAATACATTTCTTCAAGATTGCCTGGAGCAAGAACTATTTTTGGGAATTCACCATGTCCTGCATGTACGGCAAACAAAAGATCACCTTGTTCAGTCCATGTTGGCATACCTGTAGCTGGTCCGGGTCGTTGTCCTAAAAAAATCACGACCGGAATTTCTGCTACTCCAGCAAAAGAAAGTGATTCGGTCATAAGGGCAAAACCACCTCCTGAAGTCCCAACTGAGGATCGTACTCCAGCAAAGGCACTTCCCAACGCAGTATTAATAACAGAAATTTCATCCTCTGCATGACGTACAACAATACCCACTTTTTCTGCGTACTCAGCCATTCGCGTAAGAACTGTTGAAGTCGGTGTCATGGGATATGCGCTGTATAATCTACAATCTCCTATCAACGCACCTAAACTGAATGCATCATTGCCTGTCATGACAAGGTTGGTATCATCTGTTTTACGTGCTTGAAAAGCTGGAAACGATTTATCAGGATAATGCTGTTTTACATAGTCATAACCAATTTGAGACATTTTTTTGTTTATGCTCACTACCTCTTCTCCTTTTTTCCCAAACGTTTTCTCTATCATCGCGTGGTGGACTTCAAGGGGCCAATTGAAAACCGCCATTGAGGCTCCAATAGTAATGGTATTCATCATGAAGACCGGTGCATTTTCATTTTTCAAAGTCTCTTTGAGAGGAAGATGTAATGCTGTAATATTTTGATCGGTAATTTCAAACATCTCCTTGTCATAGAAAACGATCGAATCTGGAGAAAGACGTTTTTTATAAAGATCAAATGTCTCTTTATTCAAACACACAAGAACATCTATATGGTACTTTGAAGAATGAAGTTTATCTACGGAAATATGTATCTCGTATGTGTTATGACCACCACGGATAAGTGAAGGATACTCCATGTATCCTGCTATTTGATATCCTTGGCGGGTGGCTATTTTCGCAAAATCAAGCCCAGTAGTCATGATGCCAAATCCCGCTTCGCCACCAATTTTCCAAAGCAATGATTGCATACTTTAAGCATAGTTTAAAATCCACTCTCTTTCAACAGTCTTCATCCCTTTTACTTAAAAAGTTCATGTTAAAAATCTGAGTGAGTGGATGTTTGAGCAAAGAAACGACGAGTGAAACCTCGCAATGCGAGGATGAGCGAGGAGTGACTGGTTCCGAGTAAAACGAGGAATGCGAGTTCACTCGCGAATGATTTTTAATATAAATTTTTATCTCATCACTTTTTCTTCTACTCTCTCGTACGAATAAATGTCATCAATATTAAACCACAAAGGAATCTCATATTCTGCTTCATCCACAGATCCCGAAGCATGTACGAGATTCTTTATTGCTCTTTTACCTGTATTTGCCAGATATGAGGAATCATGTGCTAAATCTCCTCTAATCGTACCAACAGGAGACAGGAGTGGTAATGTATGCCCACAAATTTTACGAACGAGCTCAACGGCGTGTGGACCTTCCCAAACCATCGCAAACACTGGACCGGATTGTATGTAGTCGATAAGCCACTTTCGTATCTCCTTTCCGATCTCGTGAGGATCTTCTGTGCCCATTTCTTTTTTAACATCCTTTCCAAGCGCTTGATAATTTTCGATGGTTTTTTTACCCATCCCCTCAATAAATTCTCTTCTCTCTAAAGGATAATGTTTCTCAGCAAGATCAGATTCTACTTTTACTAAACGGGTAGCAACGAGTTTGAGACCAACTCGTTCAAATCTACTAACGATATCTCCAACGAGTCCCCGAGCAAGTCCATCATGCTTTATAACAACTAGTGTTTGTTCGATCATATATTGGTATTACTTATTACGTATTAGGTATTAGGTCGGATACGTTATACGGTACTCATACATGATAGTTATTTATATTTCAATTTGCAAGACTCATTTTAATAAAAAAGTCTTGAAACATACGCTAAAATTTCTGGTTCAAAAAAAAGCATCACGAGTATCCCTATGACTAGAAATGGCCCAAATGCGATCCTGCTTTTAAGTTTTCTACGACGAAATAGAAGAAGAAAACCGCTTACTATTCCCCCAATAATAAAGGCAATGTAAAGTGCTATAAATCCTGACACTAAGCCAAGTAGCCAACCGATAACAGGAGCAAGCTTTACATCACCAAACCCAAGTCCCTTACCTTTAGTTGCAAAATATAAACCATACATACCAAAAATCAATACTAAAGAACCAATAAGATGATCTGTTTTATTAATAATTGGTGCAATTGTGAAGGTCGAGAATATAAATAAAGCCATGGTCGCTTCATCGGGAATAATATGATACTTGAGATCTGAGAAAAAAATGACGATAAGAGAACATAAGATACCAATAAGGAAAAAGTATTCAGGAGTCCACCCCAGGGATGCAAGCAAGGATCCACCCTGTGGGTCCAGGTAGAAATCTGCAATAATGAAACTTACTCCCGTTAGTAATTCCACGAATGGATAAAACAGAGAAAGAGATTTTCCGCAACAAGATGATCTACCTCCCAAAAAAACATACGCTACAACAGGAATCAAATCTGTTGCTCGCAATGTTTTTTTACAATGGTCACAATATGATCTTCCAGTAATCTGCTGACCTTTAGGTAGACGGTCAATCAATACATTAAGAAATGAGCCGATCGATAAACCAAGTATAAAATTCAGTATTATCATACCTTTTATATCTTACTTTTCATCTATGTGAACACGCCATAGTTCGCGAACATACACTATCCACACAACCCAGAGGGCCATGGATACCATGATAAACGGAAATGTCTCATATAAACCCAAGAATTTTGCATAAAGCACTCCTAATACTATTGATATGACAACTATCGAATCACCGAAAAACATTATTGATGTCTCAAAGAACCACTTTGAAAAACCCAGAAATCGTGTTTGGTCTCTGGAAGTACCAAGTAATCGCGAGATTTGTGTTTCATCAATATGCACGAAAAAAGAAATACCACCTAGGAAAATCGTTATAATAACAAGAAAAGCCATCATGGTATGCATAGATCTTTGTGATAAAAAGAAACTTTTAATTCCTCTTTGTAAAAATTTCGTAACATCTGTTGTAGCACTCTTGAGATACGAAAAAAGACTTAAGAAAGAACCGTCCGATTCAAGATAAAAAATTTTATACTGTGGATGAGCTTCAGAAATTTCTATTTTTTCTGAAATCGGTTCATACCCGATTGCTGTAATCTCAAAAATATATTGACCAACAGGTAAAACAAGATCAAAAACTCCTTGTTCATCAGTGTGCTGATAATAGGCTAGACTCTCTTCGGTTGGTACATAATCTTGAAGTCTTTCCTCATAATGAAATAGTTTCAAGCGAGCGTTTTCAATTGGTTTTTTTGTTTTAATATCAAAAACCTTAAAAGGTTCGACAACAAACAATTGGTAATCAAGTTTCTGAGAACGTAATGCACCAGATGTATCATGAACTTTGAGAATAAAACTGTATTCTCCAGCAACTTCAGGAGTTAAAATCTCCCCAGTAAATATACCTTTAAGCGTTTCAGACAATCGTGTCTCTACAACATTTACCTGCGGTGCAATGTTGTTAATACCTAAAACTCGTGCGTTTTCGAATTTGATAAAAGCTGATATGATCTTTTCTGGTTCATCAAACTGGAAGTTGAGAATTATAGCTTTTTTTTGAGGTATAAAAATCTTTTTTGTAGATTCAATACCTTGGTTGATAACTGCCAGCGGTAGTTGTCTCCAAAGAATTGTCGATTCGATAATTTTTACCAATTCACCTTCAAGCGCCGTCTTAAAAGTAAAAACATCAGATTTTATGGTTGTTCCTTGATCATCAGTGAGTAAAACTTGAAAATAATATCGTGTGCCCGGTGTTAAAGGAGAAATTTCCAGCGTTCGTCTTTCCAAAAATTGCTTATCGCTTATACGATCTGTAAGATTTTTTGGGGATAATCCATATGATAGAGATAATGATGAAGGTTTTGTTGCTGTGATAAGAACATTTACAAATGTATCAGAAATATCAATCAATTCCACTGTTTTAAATCTAAATGGTATTGCTTGAACTGTAGGCGTAGGTGTAGCTGATGGATGTGGGCCTGGCGTCGCGCTTGGTCCGGGACCAGGAGTAGGAGTATTAGTCGCAGTTGGAGCTTGTTGAACATAGTATGAAACTGTGTCTTGTGGGAGAGTCGTACTCATAATTGTTCCATCAACGTTTATGTCAACGCTCATCTTGGAACTTGTTGAAAGACTATCTTTGACTTCCAATTGAAATGTTACCGTATGGCTTGAGGCTGACGGAGCAAGGCTTGAAATACTCCAGGTAATTGTCTTGTTCTCTAAATCTACGACTGGGGCTGTTCCATCATCAGTCGTCTCAGCAGAACCAACGACATAGTCGAACACATCAATATAATTGGAAGACGAGCCTTCAACGAGCCCTTGTTCCCACGATGCTACAATTTCGAAAGGTTGTGACGATGATAGTAAAGATCTATAGCTTATGGTAAAAGTAACTGTTGTACTCGCACTTAACGTTGTTCCTGCTGTTTCTGAACCACTGATAGAAAGTTCTCCGTCCGTTGATTTTGCTGGGACTGTTGCTGCAACACTTACCTGATCGTTACTCACTACATCAACCCATGCATTTTTACTATCTATTTCACTAGAAGCGGTACGAGTTGAAAGATTAAATCGATAGGTTCGTGCAGACGATGGGTTATCTATTCCTGCTGTTACATAAAATGCATAATAATTTCCATCGTTTAGATTGCTTATATTAAAATCTACCTGTTGGCCAGAGACAGATGACGCAGTTGAAGACAGTCCAGGCATCGCTGTAAGAGTATTTCCTTGGTATGTCGAAGGCAAACCAGATGTTGATGTTGTTATATTCGAAGCGGTTGAGTCTACGCTGAAACCAGTTGGAAATAATACTCTAAAAGTACTTTCTGTTTGAGCAGTAGTATCACTTGAAGGTTCTATAACAATGAGAATTTGGACATCGGTTTGTGATGCTTTCATTCTATTGAGCCGTACTGAAGCAGCACCAAAATCACCAGCCTGTACAGCATGAACTATAAAAATTGCACATATGCCCATTAAAATAGCTGCAGCTATTTTTCGTATCATACATTCATGATAGCACAGAAATTTACCTGCTATACTATTATCCATGTTTGGTCTCTCACGAAGAACAGTTCTTCTCTCTCTCGCTCTTTTTATTTTTACTCTACTCATATATGCCATAACAGTCCCCAACAGTAATCCTGGGTTCGCTGACAGCGATGAGTTTCTTACCGTAGCTAAAGTTATTGGAGTACCTCACCCTCCAGGATATCCGCTCTATACACTTTTAGCTATTCTTATTTCCCGTTTACCGCTCTTTTTTTTCTCATTTGCAGGAAGAATCAATTTTTTGAGCTCGATTTTCCATGCTCTTACTATCTTGTGTATCTTTTTAACCGGAATCATACTTTTAAAAAGACATGCATCACATAACAAAGATCAAAACATCATCATCATATCAAGCACCATTGGAGTACTATCACTTGCAGTTGCCTTCTCTTTCTGGCTTAAAGCTATCATAACCGAAGTATTCGCTTTACATTCGTTATTTGTTGCATTTATTCTCTTTCTGGTTGTTTTATGGTCACACGTGTTTAGAGATCAAAAGGAGAAAGCCCAAAAGATTCTTTTTATTTCAGCATTTATTGCAGGACTGGCTCTCTCACATCATCAGATTATCCTGCTTATGTTCCCTGTGTATGCTGTATGGGTTCTCATACATGACGTAAAGATTTTTTTGGATAAGAAATTTATTACCATAAGTATTATTTCGTTTCTCATAGGATTTGCGCTTCCTTATGTGTATGTACCATTTGCAGCCTATCGTAATCCTACTATTAATTGGGAACATGCTGATAATGTAAAAGGTCTTTTCCGCTTAGTCTCCCGAAAAGTATACGCAGAACGTCAACTCGGTGGAACCGCATATATAAATACGCAATTTGACATTTTTGCATCATTAAAGGGAATCATTCCATTTGTTCAATATCTTTTTTCGAATTTCGGAATAGCATCATTTTTTCTCGGCATTATCGGTGCTATTAGTCTGATTATTCGCAAACAATATAAAATCTTTATCTTAATATTATTGGGTATTGTTGGAGGTGGACTTTTCTTCGCCATGTATGTTCCAGTTCCACCTGAGCAAATATATGATGCGACATATTTTGGTTTTGTTAGTGTACACCAACGATTTCTCATAGGTTCTCTCATGTTTTATTCTCTATTCATCTCCTTTGGAGTGTATGCGCTTTATATTTTTGGGAAGCGTGTGAACAAAAATTTTGCTGTAGGAATCGTTGCATTACTTTTTTCTATTCCACTTATAACTGGTTTCATTCATTATCAAGACATTAAAAAAAATGCTTTTACGTATTATCATGACTTTGCAAAAATGGTTCTTGAATCTCTTGAGCCTAATGCTCTGTACATCTGTTTTGGCGATCAAGCATGTTTTGGCACTCTCTATCTTCAGGAAGTAGAAGGTGTTCGACCGGATGTATTTATTGTTCCTGGAGATTTCACAATAAGAACAAGGAAAAACTTGCTGTCAAAAAACAAAGGCCTATTCCTGACGCAAGAAGACAATCCACTCTATATGTTTAAGGATGTTGTGAGTTTGAATATTGAAAAAAGGCCAATCTATGTTCTTGGCTTCAGTCCAGAAGCAACATTACTTGATGTGCATAGTCTTACTGGGAATCCTTTCTTTCTTAATCCACGTGGCTGCGGGATTTCTCAAATCACTAAAAAACCTTTATTACTTAAGCAATCAGAAGCATGTAAAAACTTCACAAAAAAAGTGGATTCATATACCGCTGCAGAAAAAGATATTTTTGGAAAATCATATCGAGGATTTTTTGCACTGAGAAACCTGTTTTCAGGAGTTGTTTATCTTAATCAGCGATGCTTCACACAAGCTCAGCAAGAATTCGCATCAGCACAAATGTATTATCCTTCGTATAAAAACGCTCAAATCATGCAAAAACAAATTCCAAAAAAAATTGACAATTCATTATGTCCTTTTGGCAAGATTGTTCCTGCTGAAAAATACGCTGAGGTAGCAGGAAAATACTTAGAAAAAAATGACTTTGAACGAACGATCTATGCTGTAAATCAAGCTAAACTGCTTGATCCTAAAAATATTCAATACAGACTCACATTGGCTGACGTATACTTAAGAATCAATGCACTGAGGAATGCTGAAATCGAATACAAAGATATTCTGGTTCTTGATTCAAAAAATAAAATAGCACGCGAAAGACTTGCACAAATTGAGGAATTGCGATCTAAAGGAGTTGAGCCAACAGTCATGCTCAAAAAATACTTTAAACTACAAGACGAAAGCCCTCGATAAATCCTTTTATATATGCTCTAGCACTTTGAAAATCTCTTCTCTTAAGTATATGAGTCATATAAAAAGGTAGTCGGATGGTGAATTGACCTGCAATATTTGTCATTTTTCTCGGACCAGTGACATGATGGTTAATATATAAAAATGGATTTCTGGCAAAAAAATATGCACGTGTTGGATTCATTATGTTTGTTCCTCCTTTTCCAAGTGTTGTAGAAACTCTATGTCGAACAAGTGGCTTTGCAACGAGATAAGAACGGTGACCATATTTTTCTGCTTCAATACAATAAAAGAGGTCTACAAAATAATGCCAGTATCCCTTTTCTTCCATATACCCAACATCTTTAATAATTTTTTTAGAAATCATTACACAACATGCAGTAATAAAATCAGTGTAACCATTATGCGCGTTAGTATCTTTAAGTAATGAATTCATAAATCTGTGTCGTGTATAGCAGAAAATTTTATTGAAGTATCCCCCTCCAAACCAGATTCTACCCGGCTCATCATAATAGGTCATAATTGGACCTGTAAATCCAATATCATCATATTGTGTAAAAGGTTTTACGAGTGAAGAAATAAGATTTTTTTCAACAACAGTATCATCATTAAGGAGCATGACATAATCGCAATTCCATTTCTCAAAACATAATCGCGTTCCTCTATTGCTTGCTGTTGCAAAGCCTTTATTTGATTTATTACGAATTAACATAACGTTAGGAAATTTATTTCTGATGATCGATCTCGTATTATCGCTTGAATTATTGTCTACTACTACAACCTTGAAATTCTTGTGGGTATTTTTCAAGACCGATGCAAGACATGCTTCTATGTAATCCTGTCCGTTATGTGTAAGCACAACGACACCTACTTGAGACATAGGGAGAGGTTAATTTTAATTGTTAATTTTTGTTATTTCTATCCCTTTTTTCCATCCGATTTTTGGTTTCCAGCCATTTACAGACGTTATTTTTTTATTATCTGAAACAAAATGTTTTACATCTCCGATTCTTTCCGGACCAAAATCGTAGTTGTCGTAGTCAAGATGACCCAGTACCTGCAAAAGGGTAACTTCGTTTTCCGGTCCGCCTCCAACATCATAAACCTCACCTTTATAAAGATCAAAATTCACTATCTGGTCCTCGAGGAGTCTCACGCAGTTATCAATAAACAACACGTCCCGCGACTGTTTTCCGTCTCCGTTTATCGTGATTTTTTTGCCACTTTTGCTCGCCTGTATAAACCATGTGAGCCATCCTGATTCCGGAGAAACATCCTGACCGGGGCCATACACAGTCCCGAATCTGTTAATAACATATTCTATGCCGAAGTCTTTTGAATATTCTTCTATATAAAGCTCTCCAACGTATTTTGATAAACCATACGGAGCTCTACTGCCTTTCTCATTTGGCTGAACTTTGCAAGAAGAGACATACACGATGCCCGCTTTATGTTTTCTAGCACATTCACATATATTAAATGATCCAATAACGTTATCGGTAAAATCACTTTTGGTATCTGTGATACTTTTTGCAGATGAACATGTCGCAGCAAGATGTACGATGAGATCAATATGCTGTAAAGTCATGAGTTTCTCATAATCCGTGATATCAAAACCGCTTTTTTTATCTATCCCTATCAATTCAATATCGGAATGGTCCTGTTTAATTTTTTTGAACAAATGAGTTCCTATAAACCCTTGGTGTCCGGTGATAAGAAGTCGCATATGCGTATTACTGATTTTTTTTATACCAAGCAACCGTCTCTCGTAATCCTTCCTTAAATGGTGTAAATCGTATACCCCTAGGATAAAGCTGTCGCAAAGTTTTTATATCTGCAACGACAACTGCATTTTTAGGTTCACCTGGTCTCATTGAAACGTGTTGTATTATGCTTTTGGAATGAGTTGTCTGAATCACCTCTTTGGCAATAGTATTAACAGTCAAACCTTTTCCTGTTCCTGCTTCAATAACTGAATTATGAACATTATGTTTCTTTAATAAAACATCACAAATTATACGAACAAGATCTTTTACATAAATCATATCCATCTTTTGCTTACCATTTCCATAAATAGAAATCGGTTCATTCTTAAGTGCCTGAAGTATAAATGTTGGGATAATTTTCTTAACAGGATGATGTTTTTGTCGCTCACCAAATGCATTAAGAGCTCTGATAACTGTAATTTGAGTATTATGCTCCTTGTTGTACATAAGAGCAAATCTCTCGGCTGTAGTTTTGGTAATAGAATAACTATTATTCATCCAATAATTTCCAACGGCAATATACACGGCCGGAATATTATTTTCCCTAAGTCCATCAAGTACATTGAGAGATCCAAGTATGTTTACTTCTACAGAAGGAATAGGATTATTAATAGTCTCTGCAGTTCCAAGCCTTCCAGCAAGGTGTATAACACCATCAACTTTGGATAATAGTTCTAAAACGAGTGATCTGTCACGAATATCACCCCAGATAAAATGAACGTCACTGCGCCAAAAGTTTTCTTTTGTTCTGGCAAGTATATATACATCAATATTCTTATCTCTGAGAGAATCTACGACATGGCTTCCGATAAAACCTGTTCCACCAGTTACAAGCACTGATTTTATCTTAGTTTTTTTGTGCTTGGTGTTCGCTCCCATACCGTATGATTTTTGAGTTTAAAAACGTAATCTAAATACCCGAGAAACCGGCTATATAGTTCCAACATAATAACACACGGTGTCCAAAAAAGATATGCGGTTGAAAACTGAATATTTTTAAGTACTAAAACAAGCATCTTTATATTACTCAACGTTGAGACTTCGTAACTATATTCATACCTCGTTGCAAGGTGCCCAGCATAAATATGCCTTCTTCGTGCAATAAACTCTCTTATAGTCTCTGGACTTTTATTATGTACCACTGCGTCTGAAACATAGACTGCTTTATATCCTTGTCCTCGAATAAGTGGTTCTATATTAGCTTCGTCTACTGCAGAAAGTTCAGGAATTTTTTTGAAAATTTTTTTAAAGGCAATCATCTCGCCCATTTTTGGTTCTCGTAGTGATATTTGGTGGTGAAGATCCCACAGCAAATGCCCTGCAAAACCCATAAACATGCTTGCATCATTCACTGGAACAGGATGACATCCAGTCATTCCAATAGTCTTTTGAGTTAAAGGGCTCACAAGTTTTTCTAAAACATTTTTTGTTAAATTGAGATCGGCATTGAGAAGAACAACCACGTCACACGCTGCTTTCTTTAAAAAAATATTCACTGCGTGTGATTTCCCACTTCTTTTAGGTTCTACTATAAGTTTTAGTTTTGGATTTTTTACGCAACAATCTTGAACAATCGCATTAGTTTCATCTGTAGAACCGCTTGAAATAACAATAATTTCTTTTACTGAAACATTTTTGAGCTTTTGAGCACTAAGACCATCGAGAAGCAACCCAATATTATGCTCTTCATTATGTGCCATAATGCCAATTGAAACAGAAATACGCATGAGTGCATTATAGTATAAAAAATCTCTAATAATACCACTTGACAAACAAGAAATATTGTCTGATACTGAGAACATAGCCTTATATGTATTTCTTTAGAATCAGTCGCAAGAGAAGAGCAGTATTTTTCATAACGCTCGTGTATCTCATGAGCTATTTTTTTAATTTTTCTCTTAACCAAGCATTTGCTGTTGGTGATCTTACAGAAGCATCGGTGCGACTTGACAGAATGGCATTAAGTTCGGTGGCAAGTGCATCTGATCCGATCCTTGTAGTTCTGAAACCGACAAGCACTGGAACAGAAGACGATCTTTTTGTTGAATTCGATCCCTCAGGAAGTACATTTACGGTTGATGCCACGGCTGCAAATATTACATCCATAACATCTGGTATACCCACCACATATCAAGGAGAAACTTTAACTGCAATGACGGGACTCGGCGCAACAGCACTCGCATCATCGGGTGATGATGTCACGTTTGATATTGGAGACCTAACGGTAGGAAGTTTATATGGTTTTTTTATAACTGGAGGAGTAACGAATCCGAGTTCTGGAGGAACAGTCGAAATCCAGATGACAACACGTACAGCTGCAGATGCAGCGATTGATTTAAAAGCAACAGCTGTTGATATTGTTACAGCTGCTGCTGATCAAATAACCGTCACAGCAAGTGTCACACCATCATTTAACTTCGCATTATCAGCAAATACTATCGCACTCGGAGACCAAAGCGCATCAGCAGCAGATACGGGAGCTATAACCATTGATATTGATACTAATGCAGGTAATGGGTGGGTTGCGTGGGCATTAAGTGCAAATACGTATTTGAATTCTGCTTCTACCAGTGATCAAATTAATACACAAGGAACAGTAAATGATGCTCCAACTGATTATGCTGCTGGAACAGAATTTTATCAACTTGATATTCAAGTAACGAATGGGACAGGAAGCGGTACGCCTTCAGTCGATGCAGAATATGACGGTGATGCAGATACCGGAGGAACATTCAGCACATCATATGAAGAGATTGCAATATCTACTGGTCCTGGGACAGACGATGGTATTACCTTTACAGTCCTTTCTGCTGTATCAGCATTAAACGAAGCAGCGGACGATTACACTGACACACTTACGGTTATCGGTGCAGGAAACTTCTAAATCTCTCTATGTAACTTACACTTGAATCTTGCCTTGTAGTATGTTTAAATAAGCACTATGAAGAAAGCGTTGTTCTTTCTACTCGTTTTATTTCTCATTTCACGAAATGTCGTCTCAGCTCAAGAACAAATCGATGCCACCTCACCTACCCCAACCCCTCTTGCTCCTCAAGATCTGCCTGAGACTGGTATAGATCTTACGGTATCACCGGTATTTATCAATCTAAGAACAGATCCAGGTAAGCCGGTATCAGCACAAATTAAGATTAAAAATAATAGTAATATTGAAGAGTTTTTAACCACCCATCTTCTGAAGTTTGAAACCTCTCCTGATGGAGCACGACCTCTTCTGGTGGAACTTGATAAGGATGATCCTTTCATCAGCTGGGTGACCTTCTCTAAGGAATCATTTACCCTTGCACCCAATGAAACAACAACCGTAAAAGTCACCATTACACCACCAAAAGATGCAGCTTTAGGATATTACTATGGTGTTGCGTTTGAACGTATTGCAGAGAAAGAAACAGGAGCTACAGGAACAACCATTACCGGAGCACCTGCGGTATCACTTCTTCTTGAAGTACGTAGTCCCAATGCAAAAAAAGAACTGCAATTGGTTGATTTCACCACTGATCAATTGTTTTACGAATACCTTCCCGCCACCTTCACGATTACTATGAAAAATACAGGAAATATTCATATCATTCCAGCTGGAGATATCTTCATCGACTGGGGAGGTCAAAAAGATATCGGTATCCTGCAAACGAATGAAGCACGAGGCAATGTGCTTCCCAAAAGTCAACGTACCTTCTCTGTTGTGTGGGATGATGGCATGATTGTACGGATACCAAAGGTTGATGAAAAGGGTAAAGAGATAACTGATAAAGACGGGAATACGGTGTATGAGACAAAGATTGACTTTGATAAACCTTTACGAACATTCCGTATCGGCAAATATACTGCAAATCTCCTGATGGTATATGATAATGGCGAACGTGATGTACCCCTTGAAGCACAAGTGTCGTTTTGGATAGTGCCATACAAGCTGATCGGACTCATTATACTTATAATGATTGCTCCAGTTGTGATTTTACAGATCATTTCACGCCGCCGGCGCAAAAAAACATGATACGAAAAACACTTTTGATCATTATCACACTCTTCTGTTTACAGTTTGTAGTTTTTGATTCGGTTTCAGCTCAAGAACAAATCGATGCCACCTCACCTACCCCAACCCCTCTTGCTCCTCAAGATCTGCCTGAGACTGGTATAGATCTTACGGTATCACCGGTATTTATCAATCTAAGAACAGATCCAGGTAAGCCGGTATCAGCACAAATTAAGATTAAAAATAATAGTAATATTGAAGAGTTTTTAACCACCCATCTTCTGAAGTTTGAAACCTCTCCTGATGGAGCACGACCTCTTCTGGTGGAACTTGATAAGGATGATCCTTTCATCAGCTGGGTGACCTTCTCTAAGGAATCATTTACCCTTGCACCCAATGAAACAACAACCGTAAAAGTCACCATTACACCACCAAAAGATGCAGCTTTAGGATATTACTATGGTGTTGCGTTTGAACGTATTGCAGAGAAAGAAACAGGAGCTACAGGAACAACCATTACCGGAGCACCTGCGGTATCACTTCTTCTTGAAGTACGTAGTCCCAATGCAAAAAAAGAACTGCAATTGGTTGATTTCACCACTGATCAATTGTTTTACGAATACCTTCCCGCCACCTTCACGATTACTATGAAAAATACAGGAAATATTCATATCATTCCAGCTGGAGATATCTTCATCGACTGGGGAGGTCAAAAAGATATCGGTATCCTGCAAACGAATGAAGCACGAGGCAATGTGCTTCCCAAAAGTCAACGTACCTTCTCTGTTGTGTGGGATGATGGCATGATTGTACGGATACCAAAGGTTGATGAAAAGGGTAAAGAGATAACTGATAAAGACGGGAATACGGTGTATGAGACGTCATGGGATCTCGCAAAAGGGAACAAATTCCGTATCGGCAAATATACTGCAAATCTCCTGATGGTATATGATAATGGTGAGCGTGATGTGCCCCTTGAAGCACAAGTGTCGTTTTGGATAGTGCCTTGGAAAATCCTGCTTATTTCATTTGCAATAGGTTTATTTGCTCTGATCGGAATCCGCGCAACGCTTTCCTCAAGTCTACGAAACCTGCGACAGAAGAAGAATAAATAGGTACAATACATTGTATGAAACGAGTTTTAGTAATTTCTACTCTCTGTTGTCTCTTTATACTCAAAACTACGGGTGCTCAAGCAAATGAAGCAAAACAAGGAATCACTGTGGATCCTGCGTTTATAGAAATTGATCTTGAAGAAGATGAACAGGAAGAAACATTTGAGTTTGGATTCCAAAATAATAATAAAGAATCTGTAATAATAGAGCTTTTTACGCTCAATTTTAGGCACAAGGATGAAACTGGTCTTGTGCAATTTATCGGGGATGATACAACGAGTTACGAATATTCGCTCGTTTCGTATATCTCTGTGCCAGTTGATTCTATAAGAGTTGCGCCTGGTGAAAAGGAAGTTGTTCCCGTTACTGTAAAAAATAGACTGGATTTATCCCCTGGTGGTCATTATGCCGGTATTATCGGGCGCATCACGTCTGACAAAGATACTGCACAAAACACAAAGGTTCGTCCATCAATTGCTTCGCTTATACTACTCAGAAAACGCGGCGGCGAGCAGTTTAATTTATCACTCAAAGAAGTAGATTGGCCTTCACGAATTGTTCACTTTTTTTATACAGATAAAATCAGCCTAATGTTCCAAAACGAAGGGAACATACACCTTGTTCCAAGAGGCACTGTTGAAATACGAGACATATTGGGAAGGGTTATTTATAAAGGAGTTATTAATACTTCTTCTTTTTATGTATTACCTTCATCTAAACGACGGCTCACTATAACCATGAATAAAACTCTTAGAGCTCTCCCTATTTCAATAGATACCCTTACTGTAAAAGGAAATGATTCTCTGAAAAAAACTCGGTTTACATTTCAAGACTCATATATCCACATACATCCTATTGTTATTTTTATTCTAATAGTTGCATCCGGCCTAACTTTTGCATATAGTAAAAGAAAGTGGTCAAAAAGATAATTTTCATTTTGCTTTTGGTGCTTCTTATATGTACGACTCTTGGTTTTATTTTTCGAGGCAAGATTCAAAGTTATTTGCAAGGCAAGAAATTACAGGGAACAAAGCTTTCTGAAAGGTCTCAAGAATTTATTAAAGGACAGAAAGAATCAGACGATACCTGGAGATTTGTTCAAGAAGATGAAGAAAATCTGAAGAAGGGAAAGCCTGAAATTACTGAATTAGATGTGGATGATTGTTTTAGTTTAGCTATTCCATACAATATAATCAACGAACGTACAGATAGAAAATGTTTTCGCCACATCGTAACAGGAAATCCGAAAACAACAATAGTTGTCTATGTTGATGAGAAAGTATTGAGCTCAATAGATGAAGAACCTGGAATTCGATTGCGACGTGAAAGAAATAAGGAATATAAAGAAAGTAAAAAGATAATAAACGATCGTGAATTTATCATTTTCTCGAAGATTTCACAGGAGTCAGAAAAAATAGCATTTTCTTATTCTGGAAATAAGCTTTTTGTTTTAAGTATTCAAGCAAGTCCGTTTGATAAGATGGAAAAATTTGATAATGAATATTATGGAATCTTAACGTCAGTTAAATTTAAATCGTCATGAAAAAAACGTCCACAAAAAACATATTTAAAAAATTAACGTCAGTTATATTAACTCTACAGTTCGGTGTATTCTTAACGCTCCCTACATCAACCAACTACATACTGAGAAGTTTCGAATTTGGTGGAGGAGGAGATTCTAGTTCAAGTACCAATTACTCTATCGAATCAATTTTAGGAGAAGATGCAGCTCAAGGCAGCTCGACAAACTATTCGCTCAACTCAGGACTCGCATTTGTACAACAATCTCATGTCCCACCAGCTCCAACTTTTGTAAACTCAGCTAGCTGGTATAACAAGCTCAAAATTACCATAAATCAAGACGACACAGCTCCTACTGATACAACCTATGCTATAGCAATAAGTGATGATAACTGGGTAACCACCGAATGGGTACAAAGTGATAATACTGTAGGTGCTACGCTCGGAATAGAAGATTTTCAAACATATACAAATTGGGGTGGGGCTTCAGGAGAGTTTGTAACTGGCCTTACAGCAAATACAACATATAAAGTGAAAGTAAAATCACGTCAGGGAAATTACACTGAGAGTCCACTTGGACCAGAAGCTTCAGCAGCTACAGTGAGCGTATCTCTCACGTTCGACATAGATGTATCATCATCAGACACTGAAACAGCTTCACCTTATTCTGTGGCATTTGGTGATCTAACGGTTGGTTCAATAAGCACAGCTACGAACAAGGTATGGATCGATATTGATACAAACGCCGAGGCTGGAGGATATATTTATATAAGCGATGTTAATACTGGTCTAAAAAGTTCTGTTCACAACTACACCATATCTTCATTAACAGCAGATTTAACAGGTCAAAACGAAGGTTTTGGTATTCAAAGCTCTACTGTAGCTCAATCAAGTGGTGGCCCACTTGCTGCTGTTTCACCGTATGACGGGGCTTCAGAAAATGTAGGAATCGTTGATACAACAGTCCGCGAACTATACTCAACATCTAGCAGTCCTATTACTGCAGGACGTGGTTCCTTTACTCTAAAAACTAAAGCATCTAACACTACGCCTGCGGCAGATGATTATGCTGATACACTAACTGTGATAGCTTCTGGTACCTTCTGATATATTTAATATATATTAAGATATAGTCATTTGTAAAGCCCCAAACTAAATAGCCTCAAATCAATTTAAGGCTTGACAAAGCCTCAAAATTTGTTTTATTATGATTGTATACATAACCAATGATAATAAGAAGGATTTTTACCATTTTCACCTCACTGTGTTTTCTATTCTCTATTTTCCTTTCTCAAATCTCACATTTCCAATCACCCGCTTTCGCCGCAGCGGGCATTGATGAAATTATTAATTTTCAAGGAAAAGTTGTTAATTCGGATGGAACTAATGTTGCGGATAATGTTTATAGCTTTGAAATTAAAATTTATGATGGGCCTCAATCTGGTGATTCGACGCTTTTCACTGAAACATGGACAACAGCTTCACTTTTTTCATCCACAATGGCCTCTGCTCCAGGCGCTGGAGGTGAATCGCTTACCTATTCTTCAGATACCAACGAAAGTACTATTAAAGTAGGCCAGATCCTCACAAATGTCACAAAAGAAGAACAGGTAATAGTTGAATCTGTCAATACCACGTCAAACGTCATAACAATTTCACCTACTCGACAAGCATGGGCAGGCTCAGATACGGTAACAAATCGCATTTATGTGAATGACGGTGTATTTAGAATCAGAATTAATTCTCTCAACCAAGATTTGTCAGCCGTCGATTTTAACAGTGATGAGTTGTATGTTGGGGTAAACTTCAATGCTGACGGAGAAATGAAACCTCGAGTTCAGTTCACATCAGTTCCCTATGCTTTAAACGCGAAAACTGTTGCCGGACTTACTGTACAGGATGAAAATGCCTTAGCAGACACAACAGGAGTTATTAAAGTGCCGGATGGAGCCACACTTACCTTTCAAGGTACAGATACATATGTTGGAAGAGCTACAAGTGATACTTTAACCAATAAAACAATAGGTTCTACTGGACTTACATTTTCAGGTGCTTCACCGGATATCACATCTGCTTCAAATGAGGATCTAACTATTACAGCAGGAGGAACAGGTGATGCGGTAATCTCAACTGATGCAGATACACAATTTCGCATCGTAGCAGCAGCAGCGCCAGGTGTTGATTTGGTTGACATAACTAATACAGGTCAGGGAACAATAACAAGCACTGTTGATGGTCTGAGTATAGATTTCTACGCAGCAACAGGCGGTTCTGGTGAAACAAATGCTGGGGCACATATTACTATTACGGATTCAGGTGACAATAATGACACCATCTCTGGTCTGCAAGTTACAGCAGGAACAGCCTCGACAACTGATGAAAATCAATATGGTATTTGGGTGGAACAAATTACTGGAGGAAATGCTAATGAATATGCTTTAAATATTGATTCCGGATGGGACAGGGGTTTAACTATAGCAGATGCAGGAACGTATTCGGTTTTATTGGAATCTGATGATGGAGATGCTGCTTCTGGAATGACGTTTGGAACAACGTCTCCTGTTTCAGTTTTCAGGTCTGCAAATAATGAACTTACCATAGGGAGCACAACAAACGGATTTACTTTAGATATTGCAGCTGCAACATCGGCAACAAATGCTTTATATAACGGAGTAACACAACCTCTTATAACACAATTAATTTCTGCTGAATATCCGGGAGCTACACTCACTGCTTCAAATTCAGCAACAACCACAGGTAATATGACATCTGATATTACAAGAGACGCTGATCTTGGGTGGATGAATTATTATGATTGGACTTCTACAACAGTCTCACCACTGCAAGATTATACAGTTGCTGTAAAAGTTACTTTGCCTTCAAATTTCGTTTCCTGGCAATCGTCAAACGCACTTCAAATCAACTTCGCAACTGAATGGACTGATAATACAAAAAATAAACTCGATGTTTATATCTACAATATGACAGACACTCCTGCCCAGATAGTGACACAATCCCTTACCAATGTATCTGCACCTGCTGCAGACTGGGAAGTAATAACCATAGATGATTCTGTTTTAGTCGATGCCACAGCTCCTGATTGGGATGCTGCAGGAGAAACCGCAGTGTTTTTCTTAAAATTATCAAGTTTGAGAGATGCTTCGAACTGTACTGCGGGTTCAGATAACGGATGTTATGTCCGTGTAGGTGATATTACCTTAAATTATAAAGCTGCATTCTAAATGAGACACTTAAAATTCCCCTTGCATAAAAAGGCTTTTCATACCATTGCGATATATTATTTGATTTTTGTGGTGAACTTTTTATATGGTCCTTTTTGGAGCTTGGCTATAGCTCAAGAAAGTACTAGCTCTGCCGAAATACAAGGAACATCAACTTCACCTACGCCTGTAGCATCACCAACTCAATCAGTAGTACTTTCTCCTTCAACTGAACCAACTTTAGTATCCCCTTCTTTATCTCCCAAACCTACGTTCAACATATCTGATCCAGATTCTACAGCGGTGGAACCAACCACTGATATTTTATTTCCTTCTTCGTATCCTATGCTTGAAGACATACCCGTTCCAAAAACACAAAAAATAACAAAAGTACACAGACTTCTCAAAAAATCATTTCATTCAAATGAACAACTAGAAGTTATTGTTGAAAAAGATCTGTCTGTATCATTCTTTGTTCAAATTATAGATGACAAGGGTAAAACCTTTACACCTCAAGTATCCGAAGAACACACAGACGACCTAACTCAACTCAATGTTACTCCCCCATTAGGACTCAAGCCGGGGAAATACACCTTGAAAATTACCGATTCTCAAAACCACACTTTTGAACAAGATTTCACATGGGGTGTACTCGCTATTAACACAAATAAATCAATATATCTACCAAACCAGACTGCAAAGTTTTCTATAGCTGTTCTCGATAACTTGGGCGTAATGGTTTGCGATGCCAAAGTAAATCTGGATATCTTTGATCCTGATGGAAATAAAACAACACTCTCAACCATTGATCAAAGTATTTTAACAACCCCTTCGTGCGAGCTGAAATCTTATGTTGAAGAACCTGACTATAGCGCTCAATATACCGTAGGTAATGCAGGCAAATATCTTATGGTACTTTCAGCTGAAACAAGTGAGGGATCATACACTATTTCAGACGGTTTTGAAGTACGAGATTATGTGCCGTTTGATGTTGAACGTATTGCTCAAACAAGAATTTTTCCTCCTGAAACATATAAAGTAGAATTCAGTATTACTGCTTATGAAGATTTCACAGGGACTATCAAAGAATTTGTTCCAAAGGAATTTGATGTTTCACCTTTTGAAGAAAATCCTTATTCTGAGCTCATTAAATTCGATAATAAAACCTATGAAAATGATGAGAGTACTCCTTCTTACGAAGTTTCCTATCCATTTCAAGGATCATATCCGGTAAGTCTTGGATTTGGTGAAACGTACGATGATCAAAGCTTAGTAGAACGAATTCTCAATTTCGGACTTAAGGGGCATAATGGTATCGATTATGAGATTCCCGAAGGTACCCCTATACTGTCTGTAGATACCGGAACAGTGACGAAAGCTGGTCTGGGAATATATGGCAACACTGTTGTTGTTGAGCATAAGTGGGGTGAAACTCATTACGGACATTTAAGTACTATCCTTGTTAAAGAAGGAGATATAGTAGAACAAAATCAAGAAATCGCTTTATCAGGAAATACGGGTATTAGTACAGGGCCACACTTACATTTTTCAGTAAAACCTAATAATGCAGATGGCAATAATGGATATAAAGGAATGGCTGATCCAGAAGTATATCTCGCAGATAGTGGAAACGGACGTGTACTTTCTGCCTCAACAGCGACACACCAATCAGTACTCTGGAATGTAAGTATTAAAAAAGGAGATGTCATCACTCTTGGATATAAATATAAAGCTCCATCAATATCCCCTGAGTTTTATCTCCTTGGACCGCTTCAATTTTTTGACACACAAATTCAAGAAGAAAATCCTCTAGACGTTTTAGATATAAATACTCAGGAACTTGACTCAGTTACAATGAATGAAGTCGACTACAATGTGCCTTCAAATACCGCCTCTGAATCTTCAGACACAATCCCTTTAGTTGAAAATGATGAAAATTTGAATTCTATCGAATCATCGGATTCAGCAAACACAGACATAACTCATGAAGCTACAGAATCTGCAAAAATTGATGAAGGTCCAAGGGATGAAATAGAAAGTGAAAATGACTTTTTTGATCTTGTTGACTCGATCATCACAACAAATAAACTCAGCAATGCACACATCGTATTTGAAGAAGTACGTCTATGGCAGATTGCTGTAGATGCTTCAAATGGTATGTTGGTCTATGCTGAAGATGGCGCCAACAGCCAGCCACCCCATTATAGGGATTGGAGCGGGTCTGACTTGGGAAACGAAGCTAGTCTGCAGACTCAAGAAGCTAGCCATGGTGAGGAAAATTATGTGGTGTTAAAATCAAACACAACCACGTCTTCAACGGAAAGAATCTATGGAGCTTTGTCTGATGCCGGACATCTTGATATTCAAGTTTATTCAAGCGGAAGCTGGATCAATGGCACCAATGCGCCCGCCAATGGCGATTTTACTACAGGCATCGGTACTACCAATGATGTCTACAGGGGCTATGATATCGCCTACGAGCAATCATCCGGTGAGGCAATTGTCGTTTTTGAAGATACCAGCACTGCTAATATGACATTAAAATACCGCGTCTGGAATGGCTCAAGTTGGAGTTCCAGCGACCAAACGCTTGATTTTTCCGGCATATCTGGAGCGGCTAATATAACCACGCTGTGGGTGGAACTGAAAGAACGTCCTGGTAGTAATAATATCCTTCTAGCTTTTTCCGGCGATACCACCAATAAAGACTTATATGCTTACGAATGGGATGGGACCAATAATGTGTTTCAAAACGGGGCACTTATTGCCAACAATACTATGCAATCACCAGCAACCAAACATTTTGATGTTGCCTATGAATCGACCTCCGGGGAGGGACTGATTGCCTATGATTCCACTGAAGTTACCGGTTCAAAAATTTACGGGGCTACCTATACTTCAGGAAGCTGGGGTAGTCCTGCTGAAGTGACTGATACCGACAATTCCGGTCGTTGGCTGATATTGGAAGGCGATCCATCTTCAAACTACATTATCCTTGGTATGCAGGATTCGCAGACGTCAAACGATTTTGAAATTGATATGTGGAATGGCTCCAACTGGACGACCGCGGCGGATTTAATCGACACCGAACAAGAGGCCGGTATTGAAACCTTTGCGGCTCATTCATTTGGGATCGTCTGGGAGAAAAGCTCCAGCGAGGCGCTGATCGCTTTTGCCGACGCTAACGCAACACAGATAAGTTTCTTAGTATATAGAAAAGCCACTGATGATTATGTTTGTCCGGAAAGCAGCAATCAGGCGATTACCGACCTTGATAATGCCGAAGGCTCCAGTGGGCCGTGTGACTATACCACTGTTGGCTGGGCGGATGACATTTCCAATATCCAACTCGTCCCCAGTTTGATCGATGATGATATTATGCTGACTGCGGTTAATGATGTAACTTCAGCGATGCGGCCGGAATCTCTGCTTTGGACAGGAAGCAGTAATTCATTTTCTCAAACTACTAATCAAAGCAATTTTGAAACCGATGCCTCCCCGGATGCGTTTAATTCCCCCTTAGCTGAACCATATATGTTTGCTTGGAATGCCCCCAATCCGATCAATATTACCGGCACTTGTGACCAGTATGATGAAATAACCGATTGCACCGACAGCGGCGCGGAAGAAATAAAAGTCGCCTATGACGGTGTGGTGCAAACAACTGTAGATGGCACAGTCGACGGCTCCTGGCAGATAACCGGCATTCAGGCGCCCGCAAGCGGTCAGGTGGTAACCGTTTTTATAAACAGTGAGTCAACTGCAAACGAACGAGCTAATGCCGTAACTAAATATGATGGTAGCGGTAATATAACTGGTGTAAAATTATTCCAGCGGCATCTGACGATAGGAAGTGACGATACCGGCGTGACTGTCTCCAATACCAATCTATCGCAATACGATAATAGTGTCTCCGGCGACGCGGATATATTTTTCGAAGTTGACTCAAACGATGACCTTAACGTTGATACCAGCGGCGCCTATTCCGATGAAAAGCTCTATCTTAACGGTAGCGATACTTATCAACCGGGGACTGGCAATTCATCAAACGTGACGACAGAAAATTTTCATAGTGTGAGTGGTGCCACATTTGATATCACTGGTAATACCGTATACGTTGATGGTACCTGGAATAATGCGGGAACTTTTTCTTGCAATGCCGGTACAGTAGTATTTCGAAGTACTGCTGACACTGACACCATTACCTCTGGTGGTCAAAGTTTTTGTAACGTACGCATCAATAATAAACTAATGGCATATCATAAGTTGGATGAAGGGACTGGTACTGTTTCAACAGATCTGTCAGGTGAAGGTAATAACGGATCGGCCACATCTGGATCAACGTGGACAACGGGCATCCAAAATTCAACATATTATGGTGCAAATCCAGGCGGGATTAGTGTAGATGCTACACATGACGTAAATATGGGCAATATATCAGCTGTAGATTTTGATCAAGGGGATTCTTTTACAGTTTCTTTTTGGTATAAAACCACAAATGTTGCCGCGATGTCCATAATCGCTAAACAGGATACAACGGCAAATAATCGAGGATGGAATGTTCAAACTGGAGGTACTTGTGATAGATTATTCTTTCAACTTGCAAGCGTTTATTCAGGAAATAAAATTGAAGTCACATCGCCCGTTGATAGCAGCGCCCCTACTTCTGATTATTACTGTGGTGGTAATTGGCATCATGTAGTTTTTACGTATGATGGAACGGGAACACATGATGCGACTAAAGTAGCATTGTATTTTGATGGTACAAGTGCAACTTTAACTGACACTACTGGAGGCGGCACTTTAAATGGAACGACTCTGAATGGAGCTTCTTTTACCTTAGGAAGTAGAGACAGCAGTCAACAAAGGATGACCGGCTCTCTTGACGAGGCAAGGGTATATAAACGGATTTTGTCATCAACGGAAGTATCAGAACTGTATAACGGGACACATCCAACAGAAGGAACATATACGCTGTCAGATGGACTTGATGTCAATGGAAATTTAACGGTAAGCACAGGCAGTCTTGATGCATCATCAAGCAATTTTGGGATAAATGTCAATGGAAATTATACGAACGTAGCTAATTTAACTACCAGGTCATCAGCAAATATTACGCTTGATGCAACTTCCGGCACAAAAACTATTCGTTCAGATCCAGCATTTAATAATTTAGTTATTAATGATGGTGGTGGACCAACTACTTTTGGAGTTGATTATCAGAGATTTTTATCAAACGGTTCAGTCACGATTACTGGTGGTACTTTTACACCAAATTCGACTTGTTGGAATTCAGTATGTGATATTACAGTCGGTGGTAATTGGAGTAATAGTGATACTTTTACACCAAGTACCGGAACGGTTTATTTTAATAAAAGTTCTAGCACACAAACACTTAATTCCGGAGGAACAGGTACAGGGAAGTTGTTTAATAATCTGACCCATTCAGGTGCCGGGACTTTGCAACTTATTACGAATACTTTGGATGTTGACGGAAATATTTCAAATACTACTGGAACATTTGATTCCAATGCACAAAATATAACTGTGGCTGGTAACTGGACAAATGACGGCATATTTAATGAAAGTACAGGAACAGTAACTCTTGACGGGACAACTTCAACAACGCTTGATTCCGGATGCGCTGATTATGACGCGTGTACCAATGAAAACTTTGCCAATCTTATTCTTAATAAAACTGATGCAGCAGATGCAAATGACAACGTTACCTTATCCTCTACACATCTTCGTGTTACAACAACCATTACCATCACAGATGGTGAATTGGTACAAGGGGCTCTCAATGTTCGCTCAGAAGGTACGACTGCTATTTCAGTGGCATCAGGAACAAAATGGACTAATATTTCAACAGGTGATCTCAAACTTGGCGGAACGCTATCTAATTCAGGAACAGTTACATTTCAAGGAAACGGAGACACATGTGGACAAAATAATGATATACAAATTCGATCAACAGATACCACGCAACGGTCTTGGAATGGTGGTGGAACCTTTGATATTAATGATGTTGATGTGGATTATCAGGGCGGAAGCGCAAATATTACCGCATATAGCAGTACAGATGGCACTCACAACGACACTAACTGGACGTTTTCTGCCTGTCCTACATATACAGCAATAAGTCAGCCACAAACTATCTATCAGCAAGGTGTAGCTTACTCTACCGGTTACAGTAATCAAAGAAAAATCGTTCGAGATACCTATGCTAATCTTTATACAATCTATGTTGATAACAATTCAGACGCATATATTTCGTATTTAAGCCATGATGAGACTATGTGGCAACAATACCAAACCGCTATTGATACTGCTTCAACGTCTGTAGATTTGGATATTGACTCATCAGGAAATCTGCACATTGTATATGCATCTACACAGGAATCTGTGATTTATAAGAAAATATCTATTTCATTGGATAACAAAAATAGAGTTCCAAGTAGTGGTTGGACAATAAGTTCACCTGTAGAAATTCTAGGAGCGACAGTAAGCTCAGTTGAACCATATCCTTCCATTGTCATCGACAGTCAAAACAATCGCCCAGCCATTGTATACAACTATGATCGCACAACAAGTGAAAATGTTCGTTTTACTAGATGTAAAGCTGGTGGTGCATGCACTTCTACTACTGATTGGATCGGTGCAAATGATGCTAATACTGCTACTGGTCCGTTGACTGATAGTATTGCGGGAGATATCAACAGTAATTCGTTTGCTACCATTGTTCAAATGCCTGATGCAACAGGAACCAACACATATGATCTCGCTTTCATGGTCTACTATACCAACATTTCAGCAAATACTTTAAATTATGCTTATGCAACATGGGACGCTGCTAATTCAAAATGGAGCACATGGTCAACAGGATCAGAAGATGCGACCATATCTGCAACAGCAGGAGAAGAATATGAACTTTCAGTTAGCGTTGATTCATCATCTAACTGTAATATTTCTGATTCTGTCGATGGCTGCGTGGTAGTGGCATATAAAGATGCGGATGAGGATGTTGATGTGATAGTTCGTAACGCAGGATTTAATGTCAACACATCTACGTATGACCCCTCATCAACTACATACGACGACATCTCTTTAAGCACCTCTGGTGGTGTATATGTGCTTCTTGGAACCAATAGTAGTAGTGATCAACTTTTATATAAGCGGTATTCAGGATCTTGGACAGAATATATTCTTGACAGAGGTGATGTTAATGACGATCATACTATACGTTATCCTTCTTCCTTATATAATGGCACCGATAGTGAAGTATATGTGTCTTATACAAAAGCAAGCTCAACATATTATCGTATTGCATTTTCGACAGTAGAACTTCCTGATACCATGAACGCCGGAATTCAATACGATACCGATCATTCCACAATAATTGCAACAGGAGGATCAACATCAAACGGCGCCAGCACTAATTTGTTTTTTGATCTATGGGGAAGTTCCCCTTCAAAAGGTGATGAACTTACGCCGAAGCTTGAGATCCAAAATACCAGTACCAGCTTTACTGATTCTGTAACACATACAGGAGATGAAATCCAATATGATGGTGAAGACCCAGATGATGTTCGTGGAACGTGCGTTGTGTATGATGATCTTAATGACCAGCTAGTTATGTGGGGAGGTTTTCAGGGAAATACCTCAAAAGCAAATACAAACGATGCGTGGGCTTTGTCTTTGAAAGAAGGACAACGCTCTCAATGGAGAAAACTTACCACATCAGGATCACCTCCTCAAGCTAATAGAGCTCACGTCTGTGTATATGATGATTTAAATGATAGGCTTGTTGTTTATGGAGGATGGAATGGTTCAACATATTTATCTTCTGCTTACTTTTTATCATTACCAAGCGGTGGCACTCCAACATGGTCACTACCTTCGGTGAATGGTTCTCCTCCGGATAGCGGACAACAGCTTCAATCCTGTGCTATATACGATTCAACCAATGATAGAATGATCGTATACGGAGGATATAACGGTGCTGACGTTGATACTGAAGAAGTGTATGAATTAACCCTTCCGGCGGCAGGAACTCCTACGTGGACACAAGTTATTGGCCTTACTCCAAGTACTCCTTCTGCATCAGGAGCAGGAAGAGATGCAGCTTCATGTGCATATGATGCTGATTCTAATAGAATGATTATGTACGGAGGCCACATTAATGCGACGACTAACGAAGTATGGGCGCTTGACCTTACGAGTGGAAGTGAAGCATGGGCTCAAATATCTCCCACCGGAGATGCCGGAATCAGAGAAGGTCATTCTTCAGTAATCCAACCTGATTACAGTGGAACAGACGATCGTATGATCATTTTTGGAGGAAATAATGGATCTTATTTATCAGATGTATGGCAACTTGTTCTTCCTGAAGCAGGAGGAGGAACATGGACAGATAAAAGTCCAACAGAAGGAGATCATAGACCCCAGGAACGTGGTTATGGAAGTCAAATGGGAGTATATGATCCACTTAATACAAGAGCGTTATTTTTTGGAGGATATGATGGGACATATTACAGCAATACCGTTATATCATTTGATCTTCCTACTTCAGGACTATTTGAGTATAAAGAGGTTGCAGATATCCATTACTTACGAAGCAGAGATTCTGCAGACTTGGTTTATGACACCACAAATAATCAAGTAGTTTCGTTTGGCGGAGCGGGACGAGGTCTCCCTGCATATGCATATCATCTTAATGAAGTGTGGACATTAGCTACAGCAAGCAGCACTTTTGCATGGAAAAATATAACTCCTGACGAATCACCGCTTGTTCGAGAGCTTACCGCAAAAGTGTATGATCCCATTAATAATCAGTACGTCATGTGCTTTGGACTTAATATTCAAACTGTATTAAATGACTGTTGGGGATTATCTCTTGATGTTAGTACTACAAGACCTGCGTGGACATTTTTAAATCCCTCAGGAACTGTTCCTACTGCGCGGTGGGGTGTAATGTCGACATATGATGACCTTAATGATCGGATGGTTATTTTTGGAGGCAAAGATCAGGCTGGTACAAAGTTACAGGATGTTAAATTCTTGTCTTTACCCGATGGAACAACGCCTGCGTGGAGTACGCCTACCACAAGTGGAACACCTCCATCTATACGCTGGGGAGGAACAGCAATTTATGATCCGGGAAGAGATCGTATGATTATTTTTGGAGGAACTAACGATGTATCATATTACAATGATGTTTACGAACTAACCCTTCCGGCAGCAGGAAACCCCACGTGGACAACACTATCCCCAACTGGTAGTGCTCCTACAGGAAGACGAGGACATGTAGCAGTTTATGATCCAGATAGAGGTGATGGAACAGCACGAATGGTCGTTTTTGGCGGTTATAATGGAACGAATCAATATAATGATGTTTACGAACTTACTCTCCCAGGTGCTGGTGATGGAGTTTGGACAGACATAACACCAGCATCTCAATACACTCCCGAAGAGCGTCGATCAGTTGGAGGGGCTTATGATGAAGATAATGATCGATTGGTTATTTTAGGGGGAAGACGTACAGACGAGACATTTTTTGATGACACATGGGCATTGTCTTTAGGAGCAACAGAAAGCTGGACACGTCTCGATCCGAAAATCAAAATTCCCCTTGGTGTAACAGTAACGGGATTAACGCAAGGAGCAAATTATCATTGGCAAGCATGGGTAACAGGAGACATAGGAGATAGTACCAAAACATCATACGGATCTAATGAAGAAAGTGCTACAGACTTTTCTATATCAGGTGCTGCCTCTGCAACATTAGATCAGCTTCTGAAACACGGCGCGTGGTTCAGTAATGGAGTCGAACAACCGTTCACTTTTTAGTTTATTACTCTACGTCTATCGCTAGATAGTTTGTATAGTTAAATACCGTTCCATCTGTGGTCATTCCTACTTGAGCATATGGATCATTTCCCATTCCCATTGGATCAGGACTACTCTCTCCTGACGTATCGGTCCATTTTACAAACGTTCTATCGCTTCCTTTATTTGAAACCTTGTATGCGAAACCATGTAATTCATCAGATGATAAGCCTGAGTCTATTCCGACAAGACTTTCTGCTCGTGCTTCTATCTCAGCAGTTGTTAAATTACCACCTCCCGAAACTGAAACAGGTCCCTCTCCCCTTCGTGCTGACGGACCAAATTCAACGACTCGTTTATTTCCTCCACTATCTGTGTATACATACACATCAAACCCATCCACTCGATAAAAATCAACTTCTACTCCAGGACCATTTGGAGACATTAGCTTAGCAATATACTCATGATGTTCAGCAGGAGGTCTACCAATTCTTTGCAGGAAAGAACTTATGGTATCTCGATCTGGAGATTCCGTTCCCGCTGTTGTTGCTATTGCAACTGCTGATTGTGCTTCTGTTGGAGGTGCATCACTAGCACCTTGTCCAGTAGGTACACCTTCATCGGATCTCCCAAGTGCACGAGTATATCTATATGTTGCGCTCGCGCTTAAAACTAGTCCAAGTAGTCCTACTCCAAATCCACGTCTCGTTAATCTAAAATTACGTTCATCATCTGCATGGTTAATTCTTTCATCATTTGACATAATACATTGGGATTATAATTAGTAATATTATGGTCTGTTTCCTGCTTCATTGAGTGGGACTTCCTCAGCAGGTGATGGTCTTATAAAATCAGGCCAACCTGGTCCCATTTCTTTATAATTTCTTTGAATTTCTTCTTCTATTCGTTTTTCCTCGAGCTTCTGTCTGTACCAAAAAATTAATAAAAGAACAATTATAACAATTACTATGATGCCTAATAGTGGATATTTCTTCTTCACGAAAATATTGTATCACATTTATTTCAAAATATACTACTTGACAATATTCTTTTTGAGGTATATAAAGTCTCTATTTCTATGGGGCGAATTTTTAACTTCAGTCCTACTTTGCATGTAACGGCTATTCTTTCTATTATTAGTTACATATTTTATTATGATAAATCTAATTAAGGGTAAGCATCCCTTATTTCTTATTCTGTTGCTCGTTACAACAACAGCATTTTTTATTACACAGAAACCAGTTCAATCCGAAACACAGGAAATCACTTATTCAAGCCCTGCCCAGCTTTCGCCTGAAGCAAAGAGGGAACGTATTAAAGAGCTTCGGGAAAATCTTGAAGAAAAAGCAAAATATGAAGCTGAGCATGGTCAACTTACTACAGATGAACAAGGTAATAAATACTTTACCGGAGAATCTGCAAAAAAAATGCAAGCTTTGCGTGACGAAACACGTCGTGCAATTGATGAACTTATCAGACGTCCAACGTCTGAACAGGCTGTAGCACGAAATAACATCTCGGAGTTTGCGCAGAGTGCAAAACTTAACGCTAGTGACCTATCATATGCTTTTACCAATGTGACTATATATAATCAGAAAGTAAAAACTGAGATTTATGTGTCCGGACTTGATGCTTATGAAATTGATACGCGTACTGAAAAGGTAATTGATTATGGAGAACGATTACGAAAGCAAGGAGAAGCTCCACGTCAGTTAACAAAAATGGTGAACTATAACAAGGAACAGCTAAAAAATATGGCGAAAGTTCTTGCTGACAGTCAAACAGACATAGATCTAAATACGCTCACCTACTCCATTGCAGGAGACACGGACGATACTACATACGGACACTTTTTCTTCAGGTGGGAGGATCAAACACAAAAGCTTGAAGATGTTGGAGATATGCATCCCTTTATCCAGGTTGGGTACAACTCGGCTGGTGAAATTCTAAGCTACACAAACACGCTTGGACTATGAAAAACAAATTCAAACATTTACTAACCATCTGTATTATTGCAGTAATTGGCATTATATTGGTACATACAACTGAATTAAGAGATGTTTACGCAGTACCACCAGTACCAATGAATGGCGATCAATTATTGTGTTGGGGTCCCTATTCCGTACCTGAAGGTTGGTGCTGTCCATATCAGTTGAATTATTCAAAAGAGACTATATGTAACTCTTATATCCCACCTGGATATTGGCCAATAGGTAGTGGTTTTCGTGCGATGAATGCTGAATCAGGATATTATGTAGCTGAGGGAACAGGATCTGAATTTTGTGGTGGACCTAGTTTCCCTTCATATTATGCATGGAATACAGAAGATGGACCACATCATACATATGTATTTTGGAATTTCAAAGGTTGTATTGATTTAAATGGTGGTAACAATCCTTACTGGGACTCAAGCGTGTGGGCATTTATGCCAAGCAACACATCGGCAACAAGTACAGAACATGCAAGTTATACTATAAATCACAATCAATACTGGTATACAAATGTTCCGTGGAATCAAACACTCTACAACAATCAATGGAAAATGTTAGATTATAATTCTGGCTGGGTACATCAATTAAGATTACACGACACCACGGGTGAGACCAATATGACAAGAAAGGTTCATTATGATGATGCAATGATTATGTATTATTACCTACAATAAGAATGTGTTTATTATGTGTTATGAACTTCAGATTGAATAGGATGAAACATTTAATATTTATTCATAACAAAATGATATCTAAAATAACCTTATATATAGTTAGTATTGCAGTATCAGTTATTTTCTTCAATTTTGGAGTAAACAATACATATGCAACTGCAACATCTGGAGATCAGTTGTTATGTCATTTTATGAATCCTAGTTATGTTGAACCAGGTTACTGCTGTCCAGAGCAGGGTGAAAATTATATAAAAGAAGTTGTATGTAATTCTCCTATCCCACCCGGCTACTGGGAATGGGGTGATGGTGGTTTTCATGCATACGGTAATCAAAGCTATTATGTTTATCAAGGAACAGGATCATCCTATTGTGGCGAACCAGCAAGTTCTCCATACTACGCATGGAATACTGAAAATGAACCGCATCATACATATGTATTTTGGAGTTTCAAAGGATGTATATGGTTAAATGAAATTTATCACAACCCATACTGGGAATCGAGCGTGTGGACATTTATGCCAAGCAATACTTCGCAAACAAGCACAGGACATGCAAGCTACTTTATAAATTACAATCAATATTGGTATTCAAATATACCATGGAATCAGACCCTGTACAATAATCAATGGAAAATGTTAGATTATGATACTGGCTGGGTACATCAATTAAGCTTAAAAGACACTACTGGTGAAACCTATATGACAAGAAAGGTTCATTATGATGATGCGTTTATTATGTATCATGAACTTTAGATAAGGTAAGGTACAAATGTTACATAAAAAAACACCCTGTATACAACAGGGTGTTTTTTTTACACGTTACCACACATTATGGCTTGCCTTTTCCAGGATTTCCACCTGATCCTCCAGAATAATTTGCGAAATAATTTATTATTCCATCAAAATAAGTCTGGGTTATCATTTGTCTTCGAGAAGTATTAGACATATCAACCAAAAGCAAAGCTTCTGGGTTATATGACATAAGAACAGGCTCCATCAATGCCGCAGGCATATTAGATTTTATGAGTACGCCTGAAGCAAACTTAGTAAGTCCGAAGTTTGTAAATCCCCATTGAACCCTCGGATCATCTCTAAGAGTTGGGTACATGACATTATATATTGTCTGCGCCAAAATTTTATCATCCCCATCAAAATAGAGCGCCATTGAACCATCTATATCAGGATTATTTGAACCGTTTATATGTGCTGATAATAAGATATCCGCATTAATACTATTACAGTAGTTATATCTATCACCGTTAGATTTATTGGTGTTATCTGTTCTCGTCATACCAACCTGATAACCAGCTGGTTCAAGAAGTGCTTTGAGTCTATATGAAATGTCTAGGACAATTTCATCTTCCCAAAGATTGTACATTGCGTTATATGCCCCAGTATTTCCTCCATGTCCTGGATCGATACATACTATTTTTTCACCTTCAGCTGAAACCGGCGAAACGATAAGTAAACCTATGAAGAAAAGGACACCTAATATTATTATTCGTTTCATGTGTTCACCCCCCTTCCAATAAATATGATTGAAAGAATAAAAAAATAGTATAACATAATAGTAATACAATGAGTAAAAAGACACCATTGAAAAACTTAAAAAATATCTTCAAGACCAACGTATATGCATTGAGGGAATTAAGAAATAAGCAAAGAAGACTTATATTTCTTATGATTATTCTTAGTCTGCTCTTTGGTAGTGCTTTCTTTTATAGTAAATATAAAAACACGAGCGCTGATACGTCATGGACACATATCAAAAAATCACTGTCGAAAGTAATTGAGCTTCCAGATGAAGATCCCCGTATTATTATTCTCTTAGATATGCTGAGGGTTCAAGGAAAAGCTTTTTATAAGGATGCAAAGTTAAACGATATGCTTATTGTTTATCCTGAATCAAAAAAGGTTCTTCTCTACAGGCCTTCGACGAAAAAAATTATTAATTTCGCAACTACAGCTCTTAATGAGAATAAACTCGCATTAAATAGTATCACCAAAGAAACAACCAATCTTTCTGATAACAAAGACCGTATAAATAATCTATCTCCAACTCCAACCAAGCCCTCTTCCCCAACACCGACAAAAGGGCAAAGCACTTCCAATGAAACTCTTCAAATAAGCATTTACAATGGTACACAAACCCCTTCTTTAACAAAGATTGCAGAAAAAGAGATTCGGGATAAAACTTCTCTTAATATTGAGATTGTTATGCGTGATAACACTAAAGATGACTACACAAAAAATCTCATTATTGATTTGAATGGTAAAAATGAGCAGGTGATTGATCAGCTTTCGCAGCTTCTAAACGCTGATATTTCAAAGATGCCTGATGAAGAAACAAAACCAGAAGGTGATATTCTCATTATTTTAGGAACCGAATATGTAGAGTCTACTTGATGTAAAATTGATTATAATTAAATGAGATAATACATATAACAAACATGCCAGCTAAAATCCCTATAAAAACTATGAGCTCACTGGTAAACCTTAAAAATATACTTATATTTACAATTTTCATTGTACTCATTTGCACAACAGGATATTTTTATTACTTATATAGTCAATCTACCCAGAAAAAAGTTGAAAAAGATGCAGAAAATACTATTGACGCAGTATCCAAGCTCATGGAGCTTCCTAAAGATGAAGTCCCTACAATCGCTACTGTGACTGATAAAACAAAACTTGCTGAACAAGAATTTTTTCGTAATGCAGAAAACGGTGATAAGGTTTTAATATATAAGAACAGTAAAATCGCCATTCTTTATCGACCTTCTATTGGAAAAATTATATCTTTTGCGCCTGTACAAGAAACAGACGCTGGACAAGTTGCCGCACAAGGAGCCCGTATTGACGATCTACAGTTTTCGAATTCACCCCTAACGACAGGAAGTGTTACTCCCCCATCAACAAACAATACAAATAAAGCTGTTATTGTACTTTTTAACGGAACTTCAAAAACAGGAGCCACCTCAACAGTAGAGCAACTGCTTTTAGAGAAGTTTGATACGATAGAAATCGGTGACAAGGATTTTGCTAATAAAAGAGACTATCAAAAAACGATAGTTGTTGATGTATCAGGAAAATTTTCTCCACTTGCAAAAGATATAGCTCAGGAATTCAACGCAGAAATTCTTTCTCTGCCAAAAGAAGAATCACAACCAACTTCAGCAGATATCGTCATTATTGTTGGAGAAGATGCACTCAAGTAAGCTCATAATACAAGTTTGATTTATCTAAGGAGCGTTTTATCATTCTTAAACGGCCCGACAACTGCAAGATTTAGATTTTTATCATCAAAAACTTCCTGCGCGACATTAATAACATCATCTTTTTTTACAGCATCTATTTTGGAAATAATTGCATCGAGTGATCGCATCTCTTTTTCTAATAATAATTGTCTTCCGTAAAAAGAAGCTACATTATAGGTGTCTTCCATTGAGAGAACCAGTCTGCCTTTAAGAAGCTCTTTTGCTCGTTTTAATTCTTCGTCATGCGGTCCGTTTTTTTTGATTTTATTGTATTCTTTTTGTATTACTTCAATTGTTTGTTGAACAATGTTCTCGTCCGTTGAAACTCCGGCATAGGTTAGCATATTTCCTACTTCGTGATAATGCTCGTTATAGGTTCCGATCGAATAGGCCAATCCTCTTTTCTCACGAACTTCTCTAAAGAGCCGAGACGACATACCTTTACCCAGTATGGCGGATAAGACTCCTAGAGCATATCTTCTTTGATCAAAACGTGAAAAAGTCCTATATCCGATACATAGATGTGCTTGCTCAGATTTCTTATATCGCAGGAGTGTATGGGGCTTATTTTGTGTCTCAGATACTTTTTCAAAATCTCTCGAATTACCTTTTTTCCATGAACCAAACTTGTCCTCAATACGTTGCAGGTAATCCTTTATATTATTAGATAGCCCTCCTGCTACAATCAGTACTGCATTGTTAGGATAATAAAGATCGGCAATATAATCTAGAAAGTTTCTTCTCTTACATTGTGATACTGTTTTTGAGCTCCCTATAACATCCATCCCTAAAGGCGAATTAGGATAAAGAAGATTTTCGTAAAGTCTAAAGACTTGTCTCTGTGGTGTATCTTCGTACATGTTTATTTCTTGAATAATGACACCTTTTTCACGCGCAATTTCACTTTCTTTTAAAAGTGGGTATTGGACCATGTCAGCTATAACACTCACGACCGTATCAAAATACTTAGTTGGAGCCTTAACATAGTATCCCGTGTAATCTTTTGCAGTAAACGCATTGAATTCACCACCAATCCCGTCAATAATTGAAGAAAGCATAAATGAGTTAGGATATTTTTTACTCCCCTTAAATGCCATATGCTCAAAGAAATGAGCAATGCCGTTATTTGTTCTTGTTTCATAGCGTGACCCCGCACCCATAAGAAGGAGTATTGTTGCTGAAGGAAACGCTTCAGTATCAACAAGGATAACCTGAAGACCGTTTTCTAAAGTATGTATATCAGTTTTCATTGTGTGACCCGGGAGGGATTCGAACCCACAACCAATGGCTTAAAAGGCCACTGCTCTACCCTTGAGCTACCGGGCCAAGTAGGATATATTCTAACATAAAAGGGAGAATTTATGCAGTTACAAGATTCAAAATTTTACCTTTAATATAAATTATTTTGTATTTTTGATCTTTAATCCACCTTTGAATTTTCTCTGATTTAAGAGCTTTTTCAAGAACTCTTTTTTCATCAATTTCATTCTCATGCACGATAATCATATCACGCACTTTCCCATTTACCTGCACTGGTATATATAGTTGTTCTTGAGTTATAAGTTGTGCATCTGCCTTTGGCCATGCAGAAGTATGAATAGATGTGGTTTCATCGAAAATTGATTGCCAGATTTCCTCTGTTATAAATGGTGCAAAGGGTGCAAGGAGTTTTAAAAAGTCTCTTGCATGGTTTTTGGGAAGTTTTTCTTCATTTTTTTCCCAGATGTTTAAAAACTCCATAAGCGCTGCAATCGATGTATTAAATTTCACGTTAGGAGTATCTACTGTTATCTTTAAAATTACCTTTTGAAGCTCAGCGATAGTCTTTTTATTATATGATTCACCTGGTTTTGCTATCTTAGCAGAATCACTATATATCTGCCAAATTCTTTGTATAAAACGGGATGACCCCCGTAGGGTTTGGGTCGACCAAGCAACCTCTAATGAGAACGGCGCCATGAACATTTCATAGACTCTTAGAGTGTCTGCGCCAAATTTTTCAACAATGTCGTCAGGGTTAATAACGTTTCCCCACGATTTACTCATTTTACGTCCGTCTTCTGCTTGAACCATGCCAACATTCCTTAAGGCTCTGAAAGGCTCCCTAAAGGGGATTAATTTCATATCATGAAGCGCATGCATCCAGAATCGAGCGTACAAAAGATGAAGCACTGCATGTTCAGCTCCACCGATATACCAGTCTACTGGAAGCCAAGATGAATTTGAGATTTGAGATTTGAGACCGCCAGCCGGCGGTGAGATTTGATCTAAACTTGAAGTCTGAGATTTAGAACTTGGGACTTGGTTCATTGCAAAGGCAAAAAAATACCAGCAAGACCCTGCCCAATTAGGCATGGTATCAGTTTCCCTTCTGGCTTCTCCACCACAATGCGGACAAGATGTTTTTACCCAATCTCTCATTTGTACAAGAGGAGACTCACCTGACTGATTTGGTTCATAACTTTGCACTTCGGGTAACTTCAACGGTAAATCCTTATCAGATAAGGGAAACCAACCGTACATTGTTTCTTTGATATCTTTTATTAAATCTGAACTATTTTTATATATTGTGCGTGTACTTTGATCCCTTCCAGAAACATGTAGATCATAGGTTTCGACCTCATGTTTGTCCCAGTATGAAATTTTATCACCAGCACATTTTTTACAGAAAACCATTGGGATTGGCTCTCCCCAATACCTTTGGCGGGAAAATATCCAGTCTCGTAAATGATATGTTATAACCATTTCTCCCCATCCTTTTTGTACTAAATAGTTCATTATCTCCTTTGTGGCTTTGTGAATATCCATATTATCAAGAAAACCTGAATTTATCATGGTGCCTTCCTCTTCCTGGATCTGTTCTTTTCTGATGATTGGGCTTATATCACGATCTGATCCCACAACTACACGTAATATATCTATATTGTGAGCTTTTGCGAACTCAAAATCTCTCATGTCGTGGCCTGGAACACCTACAACTGCTGCTGTTCCGACATCCGCAAGTACAAAATCTGAGATCCAAACTGGCATGAGGCGATTATTGAGGTGATTGATTGCATAAAATCCAGTGAAAACGCCGGTTTTTTTTCCTCCCTCTGATAGTCGTTCTCTCTCAGTTTTTTGTAACGATGATTTTATGTAAGTCTCTATAGACTGATATTGAGCCTCATCCTGAATTTTTATCTTTTTCTGAAGGATTTTCTGTGCAAATTTATGCTCAGGAGCTATGACTATAAAAGTTGCCCCAAAGTTCGTATCTGGTCGAGTTGTAAAGCAGGTAATGGTATCCACTGGTTGTTGGGGCCTGTCTCGCTCTCCTTCCCAGCCGGTGCTCCCCCGACTCGAGTCGGGGTCCGCTCCGTTGGGAGACCCTTCCGAGCGAGCCACCCAACGACCACGATCGTCTATCTGAACAACGTCGTAGGTTATATTAATACCCTCCCTTCTCCCAATCCAATTTTTTTGCATTTCGAGTATACCGTTTGGCCAATCAAGTCCTTCAAGGCCCTGTAAAAGGCTTTCTGCATATGTAGTGATCTTAAAAATCCATTGAGGAAGTTTCTTTTTCGTAACCACATTACCACATCGCTCATGCGTTCCGTCAGCCATTACTTCTTCCTGGGCCAAACCTGTTTTACAAAAATCACAGTAATATACAGGTGTATCCTTTTTATATAAAAGTCCGTGTTTAAAAAACTGGATAAATAACCACTGCGTAATTGCATAATATTCTGGATCGGTCGTATTTATTTCTTTCTCCCAATCATACGAAAAACCCAACATTTTCATTTGTCTTTTAAACGTTGCGATGTTGCTCTCAGTAACTTCACGAGGATTTTTTTTCTCTTTAATGGCTGCGTTTTCAGCTGGTAAACCAAAACCATCCCAACCCATGGGGTGCAAAACTTGATATCCATTCATTCGGTAAAATCGGGCTAAAACATCGGTGCCTGTATATACGCGTGCATGGCCAGTATGTAATCCAGCACCTGAGGGATATGGAAACATCACGAGAGTATACATCTTACGTTCTTTTGAGGGATTTCCAGCGGCATATACTTTTTCCTCTTCCCATTTCTCTATCCATTTCTTCTCGAATTTTTGAGGATCAAAATCTTTAGACATATGAAAGTATTATAACCTGGAAAGCCCAACGACGTTGCGGACAGCTTCAATTTTCTTAGCAGAAATCCCACGTGCAGTTTCTCCTCCTTGATCTAAAACCTTGTGCAAATAAGAAGTATCTCCCATAAGCTCATTGTGCTTTTTCTGAATCGGTTCAAGATGACTGACAACCACCTCTATGAGATCTTTTTTAAATTCCGCGTAACTCTTTCCTTGATATTTTCCCTCAAGAGCCTCGATCGCATCCCCTGAAAATGCTGAATACATTCCTAATAAATTTGACAGCGCGGGTTTATCTTCACCACTTTTGATCTCACTTCCAGAATCAGTAACAGCTCGCATTATCTTGTTTCGTATTTCATCCACACTGTCCAAAAGTCCCATTGTCCCGTTAGGATCTATAGTAGATTTGCTCATTTTTACCAAAGGATTCTGGAGGCTTTTTATACGCGCAGCATACTTTTGTAGCATGATCTGGGGAATTTTAAACGTTTTACCAAAAGTTTTATTAAACTTTTCTGCAATATCACGGGTTACTTCAAGGTGCTGGGTTTGATCCTCTCCAACCGGAACAAAATCCGTATCATAGAGTAAGATATCTACCGCCATAAGATTAGGGTAATGGAAAAGTCCAACCGACGTTCTCTCCCCTTGGGTTTTGCTCTTATCTTTAAATTGGGTCATTCTCTCCATCCAACCCATGGGAGTTATGCAATCGAAAATCCAGGTTAAATATGGATGATCGGGATTTTCCGATTGGACAAAAATAGTTGTTTTTGCAGGATCAAGACCTGCAGCAATATACCAGGCTGTCACATCTAATCTGTTGTGACGAAGCTCGTCCGGTTGCTGTGGGACAGTAATCGTGTGCAGATCTGCAAGCATAAAAATGAGCTTTAATTCTCCATTCTCCCTTCTCAAATCTCCATTCTGAATCTCCACCCATTGTTTAATAGCACCTAAATAATTACCTAGATGTAAACTTCCTGATGGTTGAATTCCAGAAAAAATAGTTTTCATAGCGTTAATTTTCCATTATACACTAACGAGCTTCCTTTTAAGTCGTTCAAGTCCTGCTATTTTTGCAACTTGCATCATGGTTGTTAGTATCTGGTTGATAATATCCTCCGCTTCTTGTAAATCTAACGAACGTAAATTATGTGGAAAATAATGAAACACTTGATTTCTTCCACGCCTCCATGTAGCCCATATCAAATCACCTATTTCGTGCCCAACATTATCCGACAACTGTTTATAAACCGATCTGTTTTTAAGCCGTTTTACAAGATTTGGAGAAAGTACCTTACCTACACGGAAATACTTTGATGCATAGTCTTCTTTAGAAATGTATCCCGAATCAAAAAAAAATTGTTTCAAGAATCCCTCATAGGCTTTTGCAAAAGGGAAAACAACAAACGAATAATCCTTATATTTGTGTGCTGTGTCTGATTTCGCATACTCAAGCAAATGTTGCCCCTCAGTAAGGAGATCTTTTTGTTCGGGAGATATATAGTTGTATAAAAAATCAGTCGTTTCAGATTTCATATTGTCAGTATAGCAGATAGAAATCTCGCAGTTCTTGCTTATACCCCCTAGGTTGGAGTACAAACCAACATCGAAGGTTGACTGCTACTCCAACCTCTCGTCTTTTTCAATTAATAAATGCTTAATTTCGTGTAGTTTTTTTTGATAATCTGCATGATCTAAGACGAACTCCTTATATTGCTGAGGGCTATTAAAATAATTCATGACAGTATCTTTTTCTACAAACTCCCTATTTTTCAAACCAACGTAGTCGGGTAGCGAGGAAAACTCATAATCTAAAAGCTCATCTGCAGTCTTTACAATTGAAGACGAATATGGATTAAGGTGGACATAGCGAACAACATGCAGAAACTGTGTTTTTGTTTCAATTAAAACTGCTTTAAAATCTCCTTGTAGCAACGGGCCAACTCTATTATTTTTAATGTTAAAGTAACGCGCGTAGCTATTTTGGAAATTTGCCATAAACTTTGATATCCCTTTCTTAGTTTTTTGTTGTAGTACAAGATGAAAATGATTTGGCATGAGACATAATGCGATAATTTTGATCAAAAATTTTCCTCTGGAACGCATTTCTTCTAAAATATCTACTCTCTTGGTTAGTGGTGATCTCATAAAATGGGAATAAGATAGAGGTGTAGTTTCGTTTCTATAATATGAAATCAAATTCATAGCTCTTTTATATTCTAATCTATCAGTAAAAATAGGCATAAAAGCAACTCCTCTATTAAAAACATGGTACATTTCACCCTCTACGAGAGGTGGCTTAATTCTAGTCATTTGGTGATAATAACAAACAAATATTAAAATCCTCTAAAAAGAATTTAATTCCGGGAGGTTGGAGTACAAACCAACATCGAATGTTGACTACTACTCCAACCTCTGTCCGTTTACAAAATCTCGGTTGATTTTAAGCTCTATTTGTTCTATAGTACTTCCTCATGAAGGATAAGAAAATTTATGACCTGATTAGAAAAGAAACAAAACGTCAGAGAGAAGGAATAGAACTGATACCCTCAGAAAATTACGCTTCTATACACGTCCGTAATCCTCTGTCCTCACCTTTTGTTAATAAATACTCCGAAGGATATCCTAACGCCCGTTATTATGGTGGTAATGAATTTGTAGATGATGTTGAAATTATTGCGCAAGAACGTGCAAAAAAACTCTTTAAAGTTCCTTTCGTTAACGTCCAACCATATTCAGGTTCACCAGCTAACTTCGCTGTCTATTTAGCAACATGTAATCCGGGTGATACAATTATGGGTTTAAATCTTCCTGACGGTGGGCACCTAACACATGGCTGGAAAGTTTCAGCAACTGCACTCTTTTATAAAAGCATACCTTACCACGTAGATAAAACAGGTCATATTGATTTCGATGAAGTATGGAAATTGGCTAAAAAACATAAACCGAAATTGATGTGGACCGGCGCAACGGCATATGTTCACATTTATGATTTTAAACGATTTGCTGAGATTGCAGATGCAGTAGGTGCATATTTCGCAGCAGACATTGCCCATGTCGCCGGTTTAATTGCAGGCGGCGCGCACCCTTCGCCCGTACCACATGCGCATATTGTTACAACAACAACACATAAAACGCTCCGCGGCCCAAGAGGAGGAATGATTATGGTTACCAATAAAGGTCTTAAAAAGGATCCAGACTTATCGAAAAAGATAAACAAAGCTATTTTCCCAGGACTTCAAGGAGGTCCTCATGACCATCAAACTGCATCGATTGCAGTGACTTTATATGAAGCCGCACAGCCATCATTTAAAATATATTCAAAAAAAATTGTTGAAAATTCAAAATACCTTGCTTCAATTCTTAAAAAGAATGGGGTTGATCTTGTAGGAGTTGGGTCTGAAAATCATATGATGCTTGTTGATTTAACAAAAACCCACGGCATAGGCACAGGAGTCTTTGCAGAAAAAGCTCTTGATCTTGTTGGTCTTACGGTAAATAAAAATACCATTCCTGGTGAGCAAAGTTCACCATTTTATCCATCGGGAATCCGTCTTGGTACTCCAGCTGCAACAACCAGAGGTATGGGAAAAACTGAAATGAAAATTGCTGGGGAAACTATCGTTGAAGTTTTACAGATCATTCTTCCCTATCAGCTCCCTAAGGAGCAAAAGGAACGAGGACTATATATAAAAAATTTTGTCAAAAGTATGGAAAAGGATCCACAGATCAAAACATTAAGAAGACAGATAAAAAAGGTTGCTATGAGATTCCCTATTCCATAGTGAAGTTAACTACTCCCAACTATACTGAGCTGGATTGATGGTGACATTGTTGCAGAAAGGTATGCGTTCTTGATATTTTTTACTCCAACAGCATTCATTAATGATTCAATATTTTCAATCAAGTTTTTATCAGCAAAAGATAACTTGCCTACCGCCTGATGTAATAGAGGATATTTTGCCTCAGATTTATACCTCAATGCTCCTCCTTTAAATTTCTTCGCTGCTTCTTCGGGTTTATCAGATATCGTTCCTGTTTTTGGATTTGGCATAAGTCCTTTTGGGCCAAGAACTTTTGCAAATTTTACGAGCCTGGGCATAAATGATGGAGAAGCTATAAGTACGTCGAAATCAATCGTACCTTGCTCAATCTTATCTAACACTTTATCATCGGCAACAACGACCCTAAGTTCTTTACCTATTCCATGAGGTAATGACACTTCTCCTTTGAGGCCAGTCTCTTGAAGATTAAAATGAATCTCTACAGTTTCATCAAATCGTGCATATGAGGTCTTCTTTAGAAGTTTTATTGCCTCGTCTAATGGATATTTCTTTGAAGAATCAATTAATTTCTGTGCTTTATTGTGTTTCTTACTAATGGTCTTTGCCTGAACAGTTTTCTTTGTAGCTTTTTTTTCTGATTTAGCAGGTGCACCAGACGTTATTGATTCAGCCTGCTCCATTTTCTTAATCTCTTCATCACTCACTTCAACCTGCTTCATTCGCTCTCCACCTTTACCGCCCACGGGTTTTACTTTGGTAGGTTTTTTAAGTTTTTTAACTTCTGCTCGTTTTTGAGCATCTATTTTCTCCTGTTTTTCTACTTTTTCTTCTCCGATTGTTTTAATACGAATTTTTCCCATATTTCTTTTCCTTTATATATTAAACGGGTGGCTCGCTCGGAAGGGCATCCCGACGGAGCGGACCCCGACTCGTGTCGGGGGAGCACCGGCTGGGAAGGAGAGCGAGACAGGCCCCGTTTAAAAACTACTCGATCGCTATTCCCATCGATCTCGCTGTACCCTCAACAACTTTCATCGCTGCATCAATATCGTTTGCATTTAAATCTTGCTGTTTTTCTTCTGCTACTTCTCTTACCTGTTGTTTAGTCATTGTAGCAATCTTCTCTCTTCCTGCTTGACCCGAACCTTTATCGAGACTTAATTTCTTTTTAATCATTTCAGCAACAGGAGGTAGTTTTGTTATAAATGTAAACGAATTATCTTCGTAAACCGTAATAACAGCGGGTATTATCTGTCCTTTAAGATCAGAAGTTCTCGCATTGTATTCCTTTATAAAATCCATTATAGGAACTCCGTGCTGACCAAGTGCTGGCCCAACAGGAGGAGCTGGAGTTGCAACTCCAGCTGGAAGATTAAGTTTTATTTGTGTTTTAACTTTCTTTGCCATATATGCTTATAATTTTGCTATCCTTCGCTTCGCTCAGGATCTCAATATCTTTTTATAATTTTGAGACTTGTAGAAAATCAAGTTCGACCGGTGTTTCTCTGCCAAAAATTGATACAAGAACGGTAACTTTTCCTTTATCTTCATCTATCTGGTTTATCGTACCAATAAAATCTGAAAATGGTCCGTCCGTTACTTTAACCGCTTCACCAACCGAAAATTTTGCTTTAAATTTAGGCTGTTCTTGCTTCACAAATCTCATAATCGCCTCAACCTCTTTATCAGATATCGGCGTTGGTTTTGTTCCAGCTCCTACAAATCCTGTAATACCCTGCGTAGTTCGCACTACGAGCCATGAATCATTATCAAGGATCATTCGTACGAGAATGTATCCTGGAAAAACTTTCTCTTTGCTTTCTTTTTTCTTTCCTTTTTTAATAGTAACTATGTTACGCATGGGCACGATAATGTCAAAAATCCTTTCTTCAAAACCAAGCGTCTTGATCCTCTGTCTAAGTGCATCAGCAGATTTTTGTTCAAAACCTGATTGTGTATGAACCACATACCAACTCGCATTATCGCTCGGGCTCAAGGTTATTTTTTCTTCTATTACCTCGCTCTCCTGTTTTTCACTCTCTTCTTCGTTCGTCATATATAAATAAATGATTACAATGAAAAGTTAAAAGTAGCAGTTAAGTTTACCTGGCTAGAAATTCCAGAACTCTTGCTAATAAAACGTCTATTATACCGACAAATAATGCTACAATCAAGGAAATTACAATGACTGTTGTTGTCAGCTGAATCGCTTCTTTACGAGTTGGCCATGTAACGTGCTTCATTTCTTCACGGATACCAGTTATGAAATCTAGTCGGTTAATCTGTTTTTTATCTATAGCCATAGTAGTATTATACTACGTTATAATGATTCTATGTCGATAATTTTGATACATTCTATAATTCTTACTTTAACTGTATCTGTAGCTTTTTTAGCTTCAAAAATGATACCGCCACACTATGATATTTATGTCACGGCAATCACCTTCGTTATATATTTTTCAATAAAACGACTGATTCCACAACCTGATAAACATCGACTTTTTGATTCAATTATTTTTACGTTTATCATGATGGTCATTGTTTACTCGACAGGAGGTCTTGCTTCTCCGCTCTTTTTTCTCACGTATTTTTTACTATTTGCACTTGCACTGATCTTGGAGCCTGTCATATCAATGACAACTGCCTTTGCCATTATCGCGATTTTTATCATCACTCTATCACCAAGCAATCGACAATCCATACAGGATCTTATTCCACTTTTCTCACTCCCATTTCTCGTTCCATTCGCATTGTTTCTTGGTAATGAATATAGAAAAATTGTCCAGCAAAGAAAGACTATTCAATTTCTCCAACGCAAAGAGCACTTTCTCAAAGAGTCATACTCAGAAGATAAGGAAGATCATTTGCTTTTTCTATCAATTATCATGAAAGGTCATCTCAAAATGATCCGTCAACTCTCTGAAAACTTCACAGGCGACCAAGATCTTGAGCGTATTAAAAAAGTTGTAAGAAGAATGGATAAATTGATTGAAAAATATGAAAAGACAGCTTAATTCCTAATTTTTAATTTTTATTCAATTTTTATTCTTAATTATTAATGATAGCGAAAACGCTTTTGAAAAAGATATTCTTTGGACTTGTGGTAGTGTTCTATACATTATTTCTTATTGTATATGCTACGCCAGTATATGCGCAACGAATCAACTCATCAGGCTACACTATAATCTTCCCAAATGTTAATTTCAGCGCAGGGAACCCGTCTTCTGCAGGTTACGACCTCTCCACCACTGTGGGTCAACTCGCAGCAAAGCAATTCTCTTCATCGGGATATATTGTTAAAGCAGGTTTTCAGTACTTACATAGCATTATTCCATTTACGTTTTCTATTTCTGATATAAGTATTGATTTGGGAAGCTTAACGCCCGATACACCTTCTACAGCAACGACAACACTTACAGTTACATTCGGGGGTGCTGGACAATATCAAGTTACTGCAGTTGAAGTGGGTCCACTTACCACCCTATCAGGAGGAGATACAATACCAGACACTTCATGCAACGGCGGTGCTCAAACATGTACTGAATCTTCGGCACATGTGTGGACATCGTCTACGGCGTATGGTTTTGGATACAACATGTCCGGAAATGACATCCCAGCTGATTTTGTTAACAGCACATATTACCGTCCTTTTGCAGATAGTACGGCTCCTGAAAATCCGGTGACTGTAATGTCCAACTCAAATATCACAGAGAGTAGTATTTCTACGGTTACATTCAAAGCTAATGTTTCGAATATACAACCCGCAGGTAGTTATCAAACAGTTATAAAGTTTGTTGCGACACCGAGCTTTTAGGAATTGAAATTTGAAATTTGAGATTGGAAAAATAAAACCTATGAATACACACATTCAAAATAAAAAATCCATTAAGAAATTTCTTTTGACCTTGTTGCTATTCATTTTCATCTTTCAAATCTCAAATCTCAAATCAAATGAGGTTTTCGCGCAACAAATAACACTCTCTATCTCACCTCCTCTTACTGAAGCAGTGATTAAACCGGGAAAATCTATTCTCGTAGCCTATACTGTATCTAATATCGGTGATCCTGTGGTTCTTTCTTCAGGCGTACGTCCGTTTGTTCCACAAGGTCAATTTGGCGATCTTATAGTTGAAGAGGAATTTTCAGGACCAATACGGTTTAATCTTGAGAATAGTAATATCAAACTCAGTGATTCTTTTTTTCTTCCCACGAGACAAGGACAACAGCTTCTTTTAAAAATTCGCGTACCCGAAGGAACTCCTGAAGGTGATTATTATTACACTTTTTTCGTAAAAAATGAGCCGGGTAATTTTTTAGAAGGGGCCACTTCTTCCCAAGCAACTGCGGTCGTTGGTTCAAACATTCTCATCACAGTAACTGAATCAGGGCTTGTGGATGTACAAGGAGGCATAGGTCAATTTGGTGTTATTCCAAAATATCAACTCACATTTCTTGGAAAAAAGTTCAGCTTTTTTGAATCTACTGATACTATTCCAATTGTACTAGTACTTAATAATAAAGGAAAAAATCTTATTAAGCCCTATGGAACCATAGACCTGAAGGGCAACTTTGGTGAACGTGCAGAATTTGATCTTATTCCACAAAATATCTTAAGTCAATCTTCACGTATGGTCATTGCAACGCCTTCTGCTCAATTATCAGATGTACAATCATCAGTTAATCTTTCAGGGTTTTTTGTGGGTAAATATACACTCAATACTTCTTTAAACTTCGGAATTGGAACTGAAAATCTTACATCAACAATGAGTTTTTATGCGATACCTTTTAAAGTTATTATTGCTACGTTCGTAGCATTGGCTATAGGAATCTTACTAGTGAAAAAAATAGGAAAAGAGGAATAATTACTTCCTCTTCCATCCCTGATCATCAATTGATAAAATAATATCTCCTTCCATAGCAGTTGAAACAAATGGACTACCGGCTTGCTCTAGTATGCGAATCACTTCTTTCGAAGGGTGCCCATATTGATTATTACTTCCAACGCTGATAACTGACAATTGAGGTTGTATTACTTGAAGGAATTCATTTGTAAGACCATTTTTAGAGCCGTGATGGGGAATTTTAAGTATCTCTATGTGTGCTGATGAAAGATCTTCTCCCTTAATTAACTCGTGTAAAACATCAGGTGAAGCATCACCGGTGAAAAGAATATCAACATCTCCTTGTGAAAATAAGAAAACTTGAGAAAAATCATTAAGGTTCTTCACTCTACTCTTCCGTTCAATAATTTCATGCGTTGGCCAGAAGAAAGTAATGTGACTAGATTTTCCAACATCAATGGTATCATCCGAAAATAAATATTCTAAAGAGATATTATTGTGTGATATTTTTTTTGCAAGCTGTTTGTAAGAGGAAGTCTGATTTTCTACTGGAATAGTAACCAACGTATTTATTTTGTATCTTCCTATCACATATAAGTATCCACCGAAATGGTCTTTTTGTGGATGAGAGATAAATGTCAATTCAATTTCTCGGTCATAAAAAGGCATGTATTTACCAAGACATTGAAGAATTTGACTTCCTGTTCCGGCATCAATAAGTACATCAATACCATCTTCTGTACGAATATATATACCATCCCCTTGCCCAACATCGCAAAAAACAACCTGCGTCGTGGGCTTGAAAGTTGAGGATAAAGAGGTAATAAGAAGAATTAGTAAGGAAAATACCAACACTCTTAAAATATTTATTTTTGATACAAAATTATTGAACATTAATGTTGAGGGGCCCACACAAAAAAACCATACGGAACTTTTGATAATCCTTTAATAATAAAAACCATATATGTGAGAATACCATAGCATATATAGGCAGGGAGTAAACCCAGAATATAATGTATTTTTCCAAAAAGTGCTGTGGCAAAACCAAAAATCATAAGTGGTGGTATAAAAAAGGAAACGAGAATGTTTGAGAGAGGCGCGATAGTCGAAATTTGTTTAAAATAGAAAAAAATTATAGGGACAGTAAAAAGTTGGGCTGAAAACGTTGTTCGTAAATCTTTCGTTATTTCGCTCTTAAACCTACTTGGAATAGTACCTTTTGCAATACTCACTTTCGGACCAAATAGGATAATTCCAAGCGTTGCACCAAAAGAAAGCTGAAAAGATATAGTTTTCAGCCACTCTGCTTTAAAAAACAGAATACATACTACTGATATAAACAGAGAGTAAAGAGCGAATTTTTTACGTTCAAATAGTATCGCCACCAAGCTTAATACACCCATAATTCCCGCTCTCACAATTGGTGGATCTGGACCAACAAATAGAATAAAAAGAACGATCGTTATTATTGTAACACAAGCAGATATTTTTTTACTGAATTTACTTGTAGCATGTGAAACCATCACTCCTAATAGCGTAATATTGATTCCTGAAAGGACAACAATATGTAAAAGTCCGACTCTTTTGAGTTGATAGTAAAATTCTCCGCTCGCTTTTACATCAACCCCGAATAGTATCCCGTTTAAAAGCGAGGCTTGAGGTTCTGGAAGATACGAATTTATAACAGCAGTAAAGATTTCAGGAGATATCATTGAAGAATAATTAAACTCTTAATCTCATCAAGCATTTTTTGACTCACAATCTTTTTTTCTACCAACTCCTCTGCGCTTGAATACGGACGACTTTCAATAATCTTTCTAGCAGTAACAGGTCCAATCCCTGGTAATGATTCTAGTTCTTTTTGAGATGCGTTATTTATATTTACCTTATCTCCACCTTGAGTTTTTTCTGAGGCTATTTTTTGCGAAATATTACTTTGTCCAATCGTGTAAACACCTTCAATAAAAACACCGTTTACCACCTCTTGTTTGGATGGAACGTATATTTTTTCCTGGTCAACAAGAATTCGTGCTAGGTTATAGTTCCTATTAAAAAAATCGCTATCTGCTGATGTGCTTAGCCCCTGTGCTTTTTCGAGTGCATCTTTGATGCGGGATTGCGGGGAAAGCTCATAGAGCCCAGGTTTATTAACAGCTCCTGATATATCAATAAATATCCGTTCGTCATTCTCAAATCTTAAATCTCCATTCTCAATTTCTTTCTCATCTTTAATGATATTAATTTTTGTTTCTGATTCTCCTTTATAGACTGTTATAAAAAACCAAAATGAAATTATTACGCCCGTAAGGGCAAGAAAAAGAAATAGAAATTCCATACGATACTCTTGTATGATATGCTTCAGTTTTTGGTATGTGTTTTCTTCATCAGGTTCCATATAATAATAGGAGCGGATATGTCATGCTAAACTTGATTCAACATCTCCGTTCGGGATCCTGAATTCCGCCAATCGGCCGATTCAGGATGACAACTATAATTAACCATGCCAGACGTGCCCCTGACATAAAGGCAGGAAACATGTCATGCCGAACCTGCTTCGGCATCTCGATAATCCTGGCGCGTCATGCCGAACTTGATTCGGCATCTCGATATTTGATAAAAAGATCATCCAATCTATATCTTTTGCTCTTTTGCTAAAAACATAATACATATTGTTCGGGATCCTGAATTAAATTCAGGATGACATCTTTCTAGATCCCGAATTCCGCCAGTCGGTGGATTCGGGATGACACTAATAGAGAGGTCTCTATTAAATAAACTCTGAAAGATATCAGGGTTCGGGATGACAAGGGTAGTTAAACCCTATATTAAGTACTAAAATAGGAGCAATATTATCACACGAAGATTAAAATTCTCTTAACTCAGGAGAATTCCTCTCATTTCTTTGAAGATAGAGAAAGCTTCATATCCGATCCATTTTTTCCCTACGAGCGTTGTTGGAAGTCCCGGATCATCACGAAGGGTTTTTATATACTCATAAATTACTTCCTGCATTTTATCCTCTTTTGAAAGCTCTTTAGATAAAATCGCGTGCCAATATTTAAACAATTCTTTATACTGTTTTTCAAGCTCCGTTTTACCCCAAACCTTCTCCACTAGTACATCCATATCTCCAAACATATGAGTTGATTCAAAAGCTTGTATATATTGAGCCTCTTCTTTTCCATATACAAGATCTCGCAATGCGCTAATAACAGGATGTGCTGTCATCCAAAATGACCTATGCCAAGGACCTAATCCCCAACCTCTCATTTCTCTGCGTAATCTATCTCGTAGATGTCGTTTATTTTCTGGGATTTCATAAGAAATTATTCTCCACATACCATCCCATTCATCTCTTAAGAAACGGAAAGAGGGAAATTCAAGACAGAGCTCGTAAAAACCTTTCTCAGTAAGTTT
>Ga0209542_10001069_pt1 | contig 65276 bp, 56 predicted proteins | sample RifCSPhighO2_01_FD_184028 | JGI IMG/M metagenome (GOLD analysis project Ga0209542, IMG submission 184028) | Soil microbial communities from Rifle, Colorado - Rifle CSP2_plank highO2_0.1 (SPAdes) (version 2) | ecosystem: Environmental > Terrestrial > Deep subsurface > Rock core/Sediment ...
CTTTCTACAAATCAGGTACTAATGATTTAGCATTTTACAATTACACTACCGCTGCCGATGACTTTATCATTAAAGCTTCTTCCGGCAACGTCGGTCTCGGCACCACCTCTCCATACGCCCGTCTCTCGGTCGCCGGAGTGGTAGTTGCTGATTCATTCAATGCAACGAACACGGCGGCCACTTCCACCTTCACCAAACTATCGACATCCGCTACATCTACCCAAGCAGGAATCATTGTAACGGGCGGGGGAATCAAGCTAGCGACAGTGCTCGACTGTCAACAAGCACTCGAAACCGATGCCTTTGGCAACATCATCTGTGGGACTGATGCTGAAGGAGCTGGTGGTAGCTACCCCTTCACCCCGACTTCACTTAGCGGCTCTGTCTACTCTGCAACCACCTCACCGATGCTGTTCTATGGAGGCACTATCACGTCGTCATCAACCGCAGGCAATCTCACCGTGGGGACACTGACCGCGACCTCCTCGGTCACGATCTCATCACTTTCCACGGGAGCAGTGGGTGTCACCTCATCCGGTCTCCTGTACTCCTTCTCAACTTCGACATGGAGCTTCGCTTCATCCACACTCCTCTCTGACACCAACATCTGGACTGGTGCCAACACCTTCGCTTCCACCTCGATCTCAACCCTTGTCGTTACCAACGCCACTGCAACCAACGCCACCTCAACCTCCTTCTTCGCCACCATGGGACGCCTTGTCAACTCATACTTTGCCTCATCCTCGATTGGCCAATTGACCACAGGCTCCATCACCTCCACCTCTACTACTGCCACCTCCACCTTCCCGAATCTTCTCTCCACCAATTCAACAAGTACTAACGCCACTTCAACGTCATTCTTTGCTAACATCTTCCGCAGTATCAATAGCATTACCTCTTCAAGTTCCATCGGTAATCTCACCACCGGCTCCATCATCTCAACCACAACCGCAACCTCTACATTTGCAGGAGGCCTCCAGACTACTGCAATCAACGCAACATCAGCTTCTTCAACTATCAACGGTCTTGTTATCACGGGTGGCGGTATCAAACTCCAGACGGTTCTCAATTGTAACGGTGACAGTACACTTGATACCGATTCAAACGGCAACATTATCTGTGGTACGGATCAGTCAGGAGCTGGTGGCAGCTACTCCTTCACCCCGACTTCACTTAGCGGCTCTGTCTACTCCGCCACCACCTCACCGATGCTGTTCTATGGAGGTACCATTACTTCGTCATCAACAGTGGGGTATTTGACGGTAGGCTCCATCACCTCCACCTCTACTACTGCCACATCAACATTTGCAGGAGGAATCGACGTTGGATCAGGAGGTCTCACATACGATTTCTCTTCCGCAGTTACTTCGATTGCTGCACTTGAAACCGGCCCGATGAATTTTGATGTTGATGCAGGCGCGATTTCTTGGGTTGATCTCCCAATTCTCAATGCTACTAACGGAACGGTTGAAAGCTTTACGGCGCAGATTGGTGGTGCTTCAGTTTTGACTGTTTACGGAGAATCAAATGGTTCTGGCGCCTCAAAAAATTTGCGTGTGGGTATCGGTTCAACGACGCCATATAAAACATTGAGCGTCGTCGGAGATGCCTATTTTGATTCATCACTTATTACCTTCGCATCCTCAACAGGTGTAGGTACGATATTTAACTATGAGAACCGCGCTACGAGTACAATCAAGCTCCAGACAAACGTTTGGTCTCTCGCTTCTTCGACTGCAGTAGGTTCAAACCCCATTATCAACGTTTCATTGAGCTCGGATGGAGCCACTTCCACCATTGGATTCTTCGTAGCCACTTCAACTGGTTTGACCGGCGGCGTTGGCATCGGAGTGTCATCGTCTTCTCAAAACCTCATCATTGTGGGTAATGGTAAGAGACCAGCGAGCATGGCAATTGTCAGGGGAGGTCTCTGTGTCGACGCTGATGGATGGTGCAGCGCTTCAACCACAGGTGTGATCTCCGGACTTCGAATTCAGGCATCTCGAGCAAGCGATATAGCAGAAACATATTTCTCAACACTGCAAATCGACCCCGGTACGGTCGTCATGGTTGATTCACTTGGCTCTAACCTCGTTATCGCTGGAATTGCAGGACATGAATCTAGAGTGCTCGGTGTCGCCTCGACTGACCCCGGTTTCCTTCTTGGCGGGGAACTTGGAGGTCCGGTGAACTCATTTCCGGTAAACATAGCGCTTTCAGGACGTGTGCCGATTCGAGTTGATCTCGGTGGAGGTCCTATTGTTCCTGGCGATCAGTTAGTAATCTCAACATCTACCCCAGGTGTTGCAAGTAAGGCGATTGTGGGAGGCATGAGTATCGCAATCTCTCTCGGATCATTTGCTGGTCCGGGAGAAGGAACAGTCTTGGCATTCGTTGGTCGCCAACTTTTCTTCCCACCCCAAGTGCTTCAAGGTCTTAACGCCACCAACACAAGTGCGACATCAACCTTTACCGGTGCGGCACACTTCTCGAGTCTTCACACTACGGTGGCTTCCTCAAGTATAAAAGGCCTTGTGATCACGGGTGGTGGCATCAAACTTCAAACGGTAGCCAACTGTTCCCAAGCACTCGAAACCGATGCCTTTGGCAACATCATCTGTGGGACTGATGCTGAAGGAAGCGGCGGCAGCTACTCCTTCACCCCGACTTCACTTAGCGGCTCTGTCTACTCCGCTACCACCTCACCGATGCTGTTCTATGGAGGTACCATTACTTCGTCATCAACAGTGGGGTATTTGACGGTAGGCTCCATCACCTCCACCTCTACTACTGCCACCTCCACCTTCCCTAATCTCCTCTCCACCAATTCAACGAGCACCAACGCCACATCAACGTCATTCTTTGCTAACATCTTCCGCAGTATCAATAGCATTACCTCTTCAAGTTCCATCGGTAATCTCACCACCGGCTCCATCATCTCAACCACAACCGCAACCTCTACATTTGCAGGAGGCCTCCAGACTACAGCGATCAACGCAACATCAGCTTCCTCAACCATCAATGGCCTCGTCATCACGGGTGGTGGCATCAAACTCCAGACGGTAGCCAACTGTAGCCAAGCACTTGAAACCGATGCCTTTGGAAACATCATCTGTGGGACAGATCAAACTGGTGCTGGTGGTGGCGTCTATCCATTTACACCCGCTACTAATTTTGGTGTAGCGGTTTCTGCTACGAGTACTGCACTCTGGGCACAATCAGGACTTTATGCGTCAACCACACTTACTGCCGATACCTCGAGTTTCTTTGCAACTTCAACGTTCTACAGCGATCTGGTGTTCAATTCTACATACAACGATCGGCCAATCGGGATTGTGGTGCCGAATGCAAACTCAAACCCACGCGGGATTTATTTCGCCACTACAACGCGACTTGATCTGACGGGCAACTATCCGCTTCTCTCTATCCAGTCAACCTCAACAGGCGCATTGGATTATGCTCGTGTGGCAATTGGGACGACTTCTCCGTGGGGCAATGCAGGAATTCGAGATCAATTGACAGTTGCTGGGCGCATCAATTCAACATGGCGTTATCTTGCTTGTGAAGCGGCAGGATCGGGTTTGCTTACCACCCTTGGCGCTGATGCCGTTTCTGCTTGTGGAGCTTTTGCGTTTGATGCTGTTACCGATGGTCAGATGGTTCCGGCCACCTCGTCTATTCCATTTGCAACCCTACGTGCGGGTGCTACTGCAGCGGCGCTTGCGACTGAAGGAGCTGCAATAAAGACTGCGATGGGTGTCGCGAGCGCGACCACCAGTCCTGTGTTTGAAGCTCAATTGCGCTTGACGCCTTCTGCAAACTATACTTCAACCAGTACCTATTACGTTGGCTTTACGAGTTTCACTACCGGTCCGGGAACTGGTAGCGTATCTACAAACTTGTTCCCAGTTAACGGTGTCTTCTTCATCGCTTCTTCATCTGAAAATTGGCAAGCCGTAGTGATGAATGGAGGAAGACAAATATACCAAGATACTGGAGTAGGCACGACCACTACGGGGAACAAAACAGCATTTCAGAGAATGCGCATTGAGATTAGTACCACTACTAATGGATCAGGAAGTGCAATATTTATGATCAACGGTAGAGTGACAAACGTGATCACTCAAACCACCCGATCACTGCCCGTGGTACCGCTCTCGGCTGGTATTTGGATTCAGGCGGGAACCGCAAACCGTGGCACGGGTGGAGTCACAGGTCACACCGGAGGCATCAACAACTTAGATGTTTCGTATATAAAGACATGGATTGATGATCCTCCGGGTGGGGTTGTCGATTCGGGGACTGAAGTTGTCGAGACGATGTTTACTCCAACCACTGCCGATCCTTCGCCGCCGCTTGGAGATCCCGTAACTGGTGCCAGTCTCTCGTATCATTATCTTGGCAATGATCCAAGCACGTTCCCTGAAGGCACCATCGTATCAATGGATCGCGCCAACCGTCTTTCAGTTGCTTCTTCTTCAATTCCGTACGACAAGAATCTGATGGGAGTAGTGGCACTACAGTCTCACTCATTTGGCGACGATGATGCAGGAGGTCAGAGCATCCGTGTCGGCATGTCCGGACGAGTTGGAGTGAATGTCTCTCTGGTGAACGGCCCGATAGTCAAAGGAGATCGTGTTACCTCGTCATATATTTCTGGTGTTGGTATGCGTGCCACTCGGCCTGGGTTTATTGTTGGTGTTGCGCTTGAAGATTTTGATCCCAGTCATGGATTAGGCGTTTGTGATGGCATGGATGTGAATACATCAAGTACCACTGCTGCTTCCACCGATATAAATGTGTTGTCAGAATGCCGCACGCAGATTTTAGTGAATGCAACTCCAAACTTTGATATGAGCTCGAGCCTCTTAGTACAGGATGACGCGGGGCGCTTCGGTATTGGCACATCAAGCCCTGAATATGCGCTCCATGTCATTGGTGATATTGCCGCAGAATCTTTCGTTAATATTTCTACCGCTACGGCAAAGACCGATATTGCATACCTTGATGACGAGGACAAAGGATCGATTCTTGAGAGTATTCGCGGGACGAAAATTGCTGAATATCGCTATCGAGATGAAAGTATTAATAACCCACTTCGTATCGGTCTGATTGCAGAAGAAGCTCCAGTCGAAGTGCTGTCGGTTTCAGGTAAAGGAGTTGATATCTATAAACTTTCGACCTTCATTCTCGCAGGTTTGCAAGAGGAAGACCGGAGAATCACTGATCTTGAAGCTCGTGTCGCGGCACTCGAAGCCATTGCTGAAAATGGAGGATTTTCGATGCCTGATGGGGGAGCAAGTACAGGAGTGCTTGCATATCTATCTTCACTTGGTACAAAAATTGCATCAGGTGTTGCCGAGTTTGCAAGCGTCATTACATCAAACTTCACAGTTGGTTCAAGTTCAAAACCTGCTGGCATTACGCTCTATGACAGCGAGACGGGGGCACCGTACTGTGTTAAAATCGTTGGCGGTGAGGCAACGACAACTGCAGGCGCGTGTCCGATGATCGTGACAGAAAATGCTGATACAGAAGTAACTGATGATGTCGTTGCAACTTCCACCCCTGCCGCCGCAGTCTCTGCACCTGTAATTTCCATCAATGGTGCCAATCCGGCAGAGATTTTTGTAGGGTCAAGTTATGCAGACCTTGGTGCAGCAATTACGGCTCCGCAAAGCGCTCTCAATCTTGGTTTGAAAGCCTTGGTTAATGGCGTTGATGTTGGAGATGTTTCCAATGTAGTGCTCGATACAGCTTCAACAAGCGTTCATACGATTGAATATTATGCAGTAGATGAAAATGGTAACCGAGGAAGCGCAGTTCGCATGGTTAACGTTGTGTCGCTTGTCCCACAACCTTCAGTAGTCGAGGAGGTAGTTGAAGATTCAGTTCCAGAATCGGTATCTGAAGAACTCCAAGCGTCATCGACACCTGAAACAAGCATCTAATGCCCCCAGTTACTTCCTAAAATGTTTTTACTCAAAAAAAATAAAATGTTCTCGAGTGCAATTCCGCTAGCCACTTTTGTAATCGGGTTTATTTGTGCATGGCTGTTTCTCTCACCATCTCCTGCTAACTGTAGTTTCTCGGTTGAATCGTATACAAATCCAGAATTGGATTGTATTAATACCGATGAGGTTTTCTCTAACATCCACAATACAGAACTCAAAGTTAAGGAATATATTGATAGTGCTATTGCTTCCAAGAAAGCAAAACGCGTGAGTGTTTTCTTCAGAGATTTGAAGACTCGACGGTGGTTCGGCGTCAATCACACTGACAACTTTTCTCCGGGGAGTCTTTTGAAATTGCCTTTGGCGATTGCTTTCTACAAGCTTGCGGAAATTGATCCAAGTGTTTTGTCCAAAAATCTAGTCTATACTCCGAGCACAGATTCACTCAATAATCTTGAATTTTTCAGGAAAGCAGAACCTCTGAACACGGGAGTAGCATATCCAGTTGCTGATCTGATTGAGCGGATGATAAAAGATTCTGACAACGAAGTTCTTCCCACTCTGTTTAGCGCGATGCACCCCATGTACTACGAGAAAGTTCTAGGTGATTTAGGTGTGCGCATCCCACTTCCAAGCGAAGGAGGAATTCATGCCAGATTTTTCTCGTCCTATACGAATTCAGCAATATTGCGTTCGCTTTATAATTCTTCTTACCTCAATCTGACAGGATCAAGGGCTATACTTGAGATATTGGCCAAGTCTTCTTTTGATGAAGGGTTGACTCTTGGGATTCCGAACGAAGTGAAAGTCTCTCATAAGTTTGGGGAGGCAGTAGGGGTTGATCCAGTGACAAATAAAGTGGTGAGAATTGAGCTTCATGATTGTGGAATCGTATACCGACCCGATAACCCCTACATTATTTGTGTTATGACTGAAGGTTTAGATTTCAAGGATCTTTCGGAGGTTGTGGGTTCTGTCTCGGAAATAGTTTGGTCAAATAACCTCTAATGCCTATGTTGTTTAAACAAAAAATATCGACACGAGGGATGACTCCATTGTCTCTCTGCTGCGCTGCTGGTTTTTTGTTTGGCATTGGTTTTGTCGCGGGAGTATATTTTTTTCCACAGAGCCCCAGAAATGAGATTTCCGAAGTGCATGAAACTAACTCCTCATCTTCTTTTATAAATCCGCTACTCGCCTGTGATCAATTTAGCAGTGTTTCAAATCGTCAGCTTAATTCCATTAAAGCAGGAGTCTCAAAATATTTATCATCGGCACAAAAAGAAAATAATATTCAAATGGCTTCAGTGTATTTCAGGGATTTGAATAACGGACCATGGTTTGGAATTGATGAGAAAGAAACTTTTATCCCCGGAAGTTTGCTCAAGGTCCCTTTTCTTATCAGTTTGTTTAAATTAGCGGAGCAGGATACAGCGTTTCTTAAAAAGGGTATTTTGTATGAAGGTGGGCGTGCGGATTATGCTCAACAGTACCCACCTTCAGTTAAAATAGAAGAGGGGAAAGAGTATACTATTGGCGAATTGATAGAGCGCATGATCAAGTATTCTGATAACGATGCAACCCTACTCCTTTCTCAGATGATTTCAACAGATCAGATTAGAGCTTCATATATCGAGCTTGGCATTGATTCTCCAGAGGATTCAAATTATGTCATAACAGTGCGAACCTACGCGTCATTTTTCCGGATTTTATTTAATGCAACCTACCTGAATCAAGAAATGTCTGCACGTGCATTGTCTTTACTTTCGCAGAGTGAGTTTAAGGATGGTTTGCGTGCAGGGGTTCCGAAGGAAATTGTAATCTCTCATAAATTTGGTGAACGGTGGACGAATGGAAATGAGCCGTCCCAGCTGCATGATTGTGGTATCGTCTATTACCCGAACCATCCGTATCTCCTGTGCGTGATGGTTCGCGGAAAATCGTTTGATCAAATGTCCACGTTTATCAAGGATGTTTCCAAGATTGTTTACACAGAGGTTGATAAAGGGTTATAACCTTGAGTTTTCGAAATCCAACATGGAAAATGAGAGTTTAAAACCTAAAATGGGTGGGACAAAAATCTTTGCATTGCGTGTTGCCCGCCCCGTAGCGAGCTTGGCCATGCTACTCGGGGTTATTTTGATTTTTGATTTTTGCATTTTCAATTCTGTTCAGGCCGCTACCATCGCCAAGCCTTCCAATTTTCTCACAATGAATACAGGTTTGGTGGGCTACTGGACCTTCGACGGCCCCAAAATGACCCAAAACGTGGCCGACTCAAGCGGACAGGGGAATCACGGAGCTTTGAAAGGGCAAGCGGCAACAACAACAGTGGCAGGTAAAATCGGACAAGCATTATCATTTGATGGGGTGGATGATTTTGTTTCCACTACCGATATTGATTTATCGGCCATTTCAATGTCAGCTTGGATAAAATTGTCTGCATCAGTAGCCCAGAGTCGCATAGTCTCAAATTGGACTAGTCCTTATTCCTACCTGCTTTCTTTTAACGACACAGGCACACAGGTTCAATTAGCTACTCGTTCTGGTGGTTCCACCGGGTTGATTCATACGAGTGGAAATTGTGTTGTTGGTGTATGGTGTCATATTGTAGCTGTATATGATAATTCAACTTTCAAAATATATAGGAATGCAGTCGATGAAACGGTTGTAGATATTTCTCTTACAGGGGTACTTGATAATACTAATGATGACGTGGTTATCGGCGCAGACAGTGTAAATCATAGTTTTCCATTTCCTGGATCCCTCGACGACGTCCGTATATACAACAGAGCACTTTCGTCAACCGAAATCCGCCAACTCTATAATCAAGGTGCAGGAACAAAAGTCGCTTCATCTCCTCTTGCCACTTCCGGCACCGGTCTCAACCGAGGCCTAGTCGGCTACTGGACCTTCGACGGCCCCAAAATGACCCAAAACGTGGCCGACTCAAGCGGGCAGGGGAATCATGGAGCTTTGAAAGGGCAAGCGGCAACAACAACAGTGGCAGGTAAAATCGGACAAGCATTGTCATTTGACGGAGTGGATGATTATGTGAGCGTAACGAATGGTTCAAGTTTGATAAACAGCGATTCTCACACGGTGTCTATGTGGTTTAAGGTAAATTCAGTCGATAGTGCGCCTGTGTTATGGTCAGTCGTGAGTCTAGTTGCCGCTGAGGCTCACGAGGCATTTGTCGAAATTATCAGTGATACAGGATTAACTTGGGGCTATCGTGCTGAAGCGGACCTTTTAACTTATCGGACATATACAATTCCCAATATTAGTAGTGGATGGCATCAGTTGGTGACTGTCAAAACGGGAGCAACGACAGGCGATCTCTATTTAGATGGCGTCTTACAATCATCGTACTCAGGTAATTTTATAGCAAATGTATTAAATAATACTGATGTGTTGGTCTTTGCTGAATACATAACTACTCTTGGTTTTGTCCCTCTGAAAGGCTCTCTCGACGACGTACGCATATACAACAGAGTATTGTCGACTAGTGAAATTTCTCAACTTTACAACCAAGGGGCAGGAACCAAAACTGCTTCATCGCCCAAAGTCGGCCCCACAACTTGCTCGACAGGACTTTCCTGCGGCCTAGTCGGCTACTGGACCTTCGACGGCCCCAAAATGACCCAAAACGTGGCCGATTCAAGCGGGCAGGGGAATACGGGGTATCTCTTCGGTCAGATTTCGACCACATCAGCTCAAGGAAAAATCGGACAAGCATTATATTTTGATGGGACGGACGATAGAATAAGTGTTAGTGGGAGCCTAACTATCGGTGCTTGGCCTTATACCTATTGCGCGTGGGTCAAGCCCCAAGACAGTGGACATGTTTTTGATAATATAATTTCGAATCTCGGATTAAGCTTTATTCTTATTGATGTAGATGCCGGTGATTCTTACTACAATTTATATAACAATGCTTCTGGAAATCTTAATTCTGCAGCAGGGAGCGTTGTGTTTGATAAATGGCAACATGTGTGTGGCATTGCTTATGCAAATGATACCGCTAGTTTTTATATCGACGGTACACTTTCTGTTGGCCCCAGCGCTTTTCAGAGCAATCAATTTACCGATTACCCTGTCTATATCGGGGCCGGTACTAGCGATCCAACTTCAGGTAATTTCAAGGGCAATATCGATGACGTACGCATATATAACAAGGCTCTGTCTGCAACAGAAGTATTACAGCTCTACAACCTCGGCCGCTAAAGTTGATTACGTGGGAGTTGAACTCCCAAGTAACGAGTGAAAAAGATAATATGTCAATACAGAGATTAAAAAGAAAAAGCGAAAATAGAAAAGTGCCTTTTGTGGTGGGGGAATTTTACCATCTATACAATCGAGGTTTTGAGAAAAGGGACATTGTTCTCGATCAAGACGATGTCAGTAGATTTATACAAAGTATGAATGAATTTAATTCTGTAAAGACTATTGGCAGTATCTACGAGCACTCATTTGGGAGTTCAACTCCCAAGTTGAGCAAATCAAGTTGGAACGAATATATAGGAAGAGGTAACGGAAAAGGGATCTGTAATCCTGATATAACAGTGAGTCAGTTTAACGGAAGTGACGAGTATAAAAGATTCGCTTTATCTTCGTTTGAGTTGATTCTTGAACAGAAAGGACGGGATAAAGAAATGGAAAAGATATTAATAGAGTAAAATCAAGCTTTTGGGAGTTGGACTCCCAAAAGAGAAAAATATGAAAAAAGTAATTATAGGGGTTATAGCGGTGGTGATTATTGGAGGAGCGCTCTACTATTTGAGAGACATGATTCCCGTTGCATCTCCGAGTTCAGTTGCAAATGTTTCGAGTGGTGCCACGAAGGAATCTATTGCCGAGATCTCTTCCTATTCCTATACAGAGAATTATAACAACCCGACGTATAATTTCTCATTTAAACATCCCAAGGATTTCTCTGTTTCTTCAGTGTCTAGTGGTGATGGTGGAGATGCGATCCTCGTTCAGAATCTTGCAAAAAATATCGGCGTGCAAATTCTTGTTACTCCCTTTGACGGCGGTGATGTTGATATAACTGCGGAAGTGATTCAAGGTGATATTCCCGATATGAAAATTCTTGATCCGCAGGAGGTGTTGGTAGGAAATAATCGCAAAGGTTTGGCGTTTATGAGCGATAATGAGGCGTTTGGAGGCAAGTCTCGCGAGGTATGGTTTGTGTACGGAGGGTATTTGTATCAAATCAGTACGTACGCAGACTTCGATGAATTTTTGAAAGGACTTTTCTCAACGTGGGAATTTACGAAGTAGAAGATAGAATTTCAAATCTAGAATATGGCGGAAGAAAAAATACAATTATCAAGATCACGAATGCGGAAAAAGATTTTATCTGTTGTTTTTCTTCTTATTCTCAATTCTATACTTCTTATTCCATATTCTGTTTCTGCAGGCACTCTCAACAAACCCAGCAACTTACTCGTTCTCAATACGGGTCTTGTCGGCTGGTGGACCATGGACGGCAAGAATACGATCAATAACATATCTGACTCAAGCGGGCAGGGGAACACTGGATATTTGTTTGGGCAGATTTCTACTACGACGAGTTTAGGTAAAATTGGCCAAGCAGTGAATTTTGATGGTGTGGATGATTATGTAAGTGTGTCATCAGGCAGTATGCTCGTTACTTCCGATGACTGGACCGCAAGCACATGGATTCGGTCAACTGGCAATGCAGGAAATTATAGAGTTGCTTTTGCCAATGGCGATGCCGTTGGTGGCGGGGGAGGCAGGGCAGGTTTCCAAATGGGGATTACATCTTCTCAAAAATTTTTCGTAGCAACGATTGTTGGAGCGGATAGCGAGGAGGAGACACTAAGTCTTTCATCAGCATCACTCGATACTTGGTATCATTTGGTGGTAAGAAAATCTGGCACAGACTCATCTGTGTATGTCAATGGTGTGTTAGATAAGAGTGCAACTTTATCATCTGCAACCATGGACAATACTGGGAACGATCTCAACACTTTGATAGGAGTTGCCAGCGGAAATAGTGACCCGTGGAATGGTTCCATCGACGACGTTCGCATCTATAATAGAGTACTTACGTCTACCGAAATCCGCCAACTATACAATATGGGTGCGGCGAGCAAATCAAACATCTCGCCAACAGCTTCCTCAACGCCGACCACAAGTGGTCTTACCGGCTACTGGAAAATGGACAATCAAAATTTGATTTCAAATGTTGCTGACTCAAGCGGACAGGGAAATACTGGATATCTGGTGCTTGGTGCGGGGGGAACTACGGCAACTACCACGGTGACCGGCCGTCCGGGGCAGGCACTCTCGTTCGATGGGAACGATGATGAAGTTAGAATTTCAGGTCCGGCACTAACTGGCGCACATTCAGTTTCGATGTGGATATATCCTACTGCTGATCCATCAGGATGTGCGAGCAATGCTTGTGCCTTATTTGCCTTGAGAAATACAGCGGGGTTTGTTTGGGTGGACAGTAACCAAATAGGCTACTTTGGTAACTTTGTAACCGATGCTATTAGTGGAAGCCTTTCCTTAAATACATGGTATCACATAGTTGCTACTGTAGATTCTGGAGGCAATAGCACCTTATATATAAACAATGCAATTGTTGATACAGGAACCAATTTTCCTGCCTATACTCCTGATGTTATTGGAGGTGATGATGTTAATAATCAAACTTTTACAGGAAGTATAGACGAAGTGCGCGTATACAATCGAGTCCTTTCTGCAGCTGAAATCCGCGGACTCTACGCTTATGGCGCTTTTGGCCACTCATCTAATCTTTCCCAAAAACCATTGACCAATGGTTTGGTTGGTTACTGGACATTCGACGGCAAGGATACTGACTGGAGTACAAGAACATTTAATGATGTATCAGGAAACAATAATCTTGGCACGACAACCACACTGACGCAGTCATCAGCAGTATTAGGTAAAATTGGCCAAGCCATGAATTTTGACGGGGCGGATGATTATGTGGACGCAGGTACAATATCCTCTCTTGCTGGTGTTAATAAAGCCACAATATCTTCATGGGCATACAGAAGTTCAGCGAGTAATATCATTTCATTAGGAGAATCACCGACAACAAATGCTCGTTACCGATTCGGATATCAATGGTATAGTGACGACAATATATATTGCGTAGCTGAAAATGGCACTCTTGCGTATAACCATGTTGCAGGTCATGCAGAAACAGGATGGCATCATATCCTTGTGGCGTACGATGGGACATTGAGTAATAACGATAGATGTCAAATATATTTTGATGGAGTATTACAGACCATGACATCAGACGGTCATACTCTCGCTACGTCTCTAGCATCTGGGGGTGATCAATATCCTTTTGAAATCGGCAGACAGTATGCTGACCCTGAAGCCTATTCTACAGGTAGAATTGACGATGTTCGTGTATACAACAGAGCACTTTCGTCAACCGAAATCCGCCAACTCTACAATATGGGTGCGACAACGAAGGTCAACGCGTCGCCCGTTGTTACTTCTGGTATCGGTCTAAATCGAGGTCTCGTCGGCTACTGGACGTTTGATGGTAAAAACATGATTCAGAATGTCGCAGATTCAAGCGGACAGGGGAATACAGGATATCTACTGGATCAAATTTCAACAACGACGGTAGTAGGAAAGATAGGCCAAGCGGTTTTGTTTGATGATGCTACGTATGTGACGGCGGACGACTCGACATCTCTAGATATTACGGGGACCATAACCATGGTCGCATGGATAAAGCCAACATCCTCACATCAAGGACAGGTTATTACAAAATACAATCTTCAATCCGTGAATATGCCTTGGGATATCCAAGTATGGGACGATAATCTTATTTATACAGCAGTGAAAACTAACAACGGCTTCGTGGAAGTTCCAAGTTCAGGTGCTATCACTTATGGGCAGTGGTTACATGTTGTTACAGTTTATGATGGAACAAACATCATCCTTTATTTGAATGGTGTAGAAGACAACTCACTTCCACAAACAGGAACTATAGAGACCAATGATTTTGATCTAGAAATCGGCGGTGCTTCTGGAAATGGGACTGATTTCATAGGTTCCCTAGACGATGTCCGCATATATAATAGAGCCCTGTCAGCAACCGAAATCCTCCAGCTCTACAACCTCGGCCGCTAAATCCCCCAAGGAAGTCTGACTTCCCACACTCTAACTTTGTTGGAAGTCAGACTTCCTTATATAATTATTGTTTATGAGAGTCGAGCCTTTTGCCACTGATTCTTACGTTCATGTCCTCAAGCGAGGGGGGCGAGGGATGTCAATTGTCAATGATGATGCAGATCGTTGGCGTTTTGTTAGGTTGTTGTATTACGTTAATGATGTATATGCGAATGAGTGGTGGGAGCGAGATACAAAAAATCTTGGGATTTTCGGCCGGCCAGACAGTTGGCCAGAAAGAAAGCCTTTAGTGAAAATTCTAGGGTACACACTTATGTCAAATCACTTTCACCTCTTTCTAAAAGAGATAAATAAAGGAGGGATTTCTAAATTTATGCAGAGACTCTGTGGTAGTATGACAAGAACTTTCAATGAAAAATATGATCAGAAAGGTAGTATTTTTCAGGGTGCATATAAAGCTCGGACTGTTAATGATGATGAATATATGCGTTATTTAGCAGTCTATATTATGGTTAAGAATCCATTTGAACTGTATCCCGGAGGTTGGACAAAGGCCATAAGAACTTTTAATGATGCTTATGATTGGGCAACACGATACCCTTTTTCTAGTCTGGCTGATTACGCAGGGGAAAGGGATCATTCTCAAATCTTAGATAAAGATATATTGGGCGAGATTTTCCAAAATCCAAGAGATTTAAAAAATTTTGCTAAGGATTGCATTGAGGGGATAAAGTTAAGAGAAATATCCCTTGAGTAACTTTGTAGGAAGTCTGACTTCCCACAAAGTTTTTGGGGCTACTTTGCAGGATTTTCTGGTATAATTTTAGTATGCAAAAAATTAAAGTTGCGATTAATGGCTTTGGAAGAATTGGGCGGGCATTTTTGAAAGTTGCTCTGTCGCGCCCCGATCTTGAAGTTGTTGCCGTCAATGATCTTGGCAATATCAGAAACTTTGCCTATTTGATGAAATATGACAGCGCCTATGGGCACAGCGGTATTGATGTCGCGGTGCGTGATGAAAAAACTTTTTTGATCAATGGGAAACCAGTCGCATTTCTAAGCGAGCGCGAGCCGGTGAAACTTCCATGGCGACAGCTCGGTATTGATGTTGTTGTCGAATCTTCAGGATTGTTCACTTCGTATGAAAAAGCGCAGGCGCATATTACTGCGGGTGCAAAGCGTGTGGTTATTTCCGCTCCTGCCAAAGATGAACCTCCAGAGGGACTTGCGGGAGCGACTGTGCTTCTTGGGGTTAATGAAGAAAAACTTTCAGGTGCGATAATCACTTCAAATGCTTCTTGCACCACGAATGCCGCTAGCCCCTTGATTGCGATCTTGCATGAAAAATTGGGGATTGAAAAAGCAATTTTAAATACCGTGCACGGTTATACCGCAAGCCAGTCGCTGGTGGATGGTCCAGTCAAAAAAGATTTTCGCGAGGGTCGCGCGGCGGCACACAATATTGTCCCATCGTCGACCGGTGCCGCCATTGCCGTGACCAAAGCATTTCCTGCGCTTTCGGGGAAATTTGATGGGATATCGATTCGCGTCCCAGTACTTACGGGTTCTCTCGTTGACATCACTTTTATTTCCAAACGTCCAACAAGCGTTGCAGAAGTAAATGCAGTTTTGACTACCGCTGCTCATGAATCGCGCTGGAAGAATCTTTTCTCGGTGACTACCGAACAATTGGTTTCATCTGATATTGTTGGTATGCATTTTGCGTCTCTTGCAGATCTTTCTTTCACTCGTGTGGTTGGGGGGAATTTGGTGAAAGTGCTTGCGTGGTATGACAATGAAATGGGGTATACCTACACGTTAGTTGATCATGTGAGTAGGCTAGGAAAAACGATACGTTAATGAAAGTCTATATTGCATCAGACCATGCTGGGTATGGCTTGAAGAGTACACTTAAGCTGTTTCTTGAGGGGCAGGATCATCAAGTTGTAGATTCAGGACCCTATGAATATAATGAAAATGACGATTATCCTGACTACGTGGCGGCAGTGGCTTCTGAAGTTTCTCAAAATCCGGAGACTGTGTTGGGGATTATTATTGGAGGTTCAGGACAAGGGGAGGCGATTATGGCTAACCGGTTCCCGTATGTCCGCGCAGTCGTATTCAACGGCCAACCTTCTCCTCTTGATGGGCGTGCGGTACCGGATGAGATTACGTTCACTCGCGAACATAATAATGCCAACATTCTCTCACTTGGTGCGTGGTTCCTGAATGATCAGGAGGCGAAGACAGCCGTGTCGCGTTGGTTATCAACTCCGTTTTCGTCAGAAGAGCGCCACATACGCCGTCTGCGTAAGATCGAATCGCTTTCGCCTCGCGGCCGACAAGACCCCTCATATTAACTATGATAGAAGTTATTCCCGCACTATTGCCCCAAAGCTTTTCAGAGCTTGAGAGTAAGCTTGAGATTCTTTCCCATTGTGCATCCCTTGCGCATTTGGATGTATGCGATGGAAAATTTTCCTCGGCTGCTTCGTGGCCGTATCATCCAGAAGATAAGGAGGTATTTTCCGCAATTGCGCGCGAGGAAAAGGGAATGCCGTTTTGGGAGCAGGTTGATTTTGAAGTTCACTTGATGATTGCGCATCCAGAGAAGGAGATTGATCAATGGATTCATGCTGGTGCAACACGAATTGTCGTACATGTTGAATCGGTTTTTGATTTCGATAAATTAAAAGAGGTGACTGCGGGTCGAGTAGAACTTGGAGTGTCGCTTCGGCACGACACGTCACTTGATGCTATTGTAGAACACCAAAAGTTGTTTTCGTTTATTCAACTGATGACTATTGTCGATATCGGTGGACAAGGTATTCCGTTCGACCAACGTGCGTACGCGAGAATTCGTGATACTCACACAAGATTTTCGGATTTTCCCATTAGTGTTGACGGAGGTGTGAATCTTGAAAATGCAAAGTTGCTCATTGATGCCGGCGCAAGTCGGCTTGTGGTTGGTTCTGCCATTATCAGCGCAGATGACCCCTTTGGGGCTTATGCGTCCTTTACAAAGATTGCCAACGGTTATGGTGCTTAATGATCATAAAATATTTGCTCTTGAGGAAAAGGCCAACAAGCTTCGCCAACTGATTATCGAAGCATTGGTTACGGCAAAATCGGGCCACACCGCAGGACCTTTAGGTATGGCAGACATTCTTACGTACCTCTATTTTCACGCTCTTCGGCATGATCCAAAACACCCAACTTGGCCTGACCGAGATCGTCTAATACTTTCAAATGGCCACATTTGTCCGGTGCTCTATGGTGCGATGTGTTTGGCTGGATACGCACCCATCAAAGAATTTACAGAGACACTGCGTAAATTTGGTAGCAAGTTTCAAGGTCATCCATGGCGCGAATTTCTTCCGGCACTTGAAACAAGCTCGGGACCCCTAGGATCTGGTCTTTCGCAAACCACTGGTATGGCACTTGCTCATCGAATGGATCGCGGGCGATCGGCAGGCCGTTTTTTCTACTGCCTTATGTCGGATGGTGAGCATCAGGAAGGAAACACGTGGGAAGCGATTATGTTTGCCGGCAAAGAACGGCTGGGAAATTTAATTGCAATTGTTGATCGCAACAATATTCAAATTGACGGGTATACCGAAGACATAATGCCGCTTGAGCCTCTGTTTGATAAGTGGAAAGCATTCAATTGGCATGTGCAAACAGTTAGCGGCCATGATTTTCGCGCCATTGACAGCGCAATCTCCGAAGCAAAATCAGTTTTCAACCAACCAAGTGTGATTATTGCCGAAACAATCCCAGGGAAAGGGGTCAAAGAATTTGAGCGTAAGTATGAGTGGCATGGTAAACCACCCAATCCCGAAGAAGCAAAAATGGCACTCCATGAACTGCGGACATTGGGTGGAAAAATTAAAGGAGAACATGAATAAAAATCTGAAATAAATGCTAAACAAAGCCGTAAAATTGAATCCAAAAGTTTTTGATTCATTTGTCGAACAAGTGCCGATTCGACGCGGGTTTGGCGAAGGATTGGTGCTCGCTGGTGAAGCAGATACGCGAGTGGTAGGGTTGTGTGCCGATCTGACCGAATCAACGCAAATGCATTTATTCAAAGAGAAATTTCCGGAACGCTTTGTCGAAGTCGGGGTTGCCGAACAAAATTTGGTGACACTAGCGAGCGGTATGGCCGCGATGGGAAAGATTCCATTTACGACTTCCTACGCTATGTTTTCTCCCGGACGTAATTGGGAGCAGATTCGGACGACGATTTGTTACAACAATGTGCCAGTCAAGATTGTGGGATCGCATGCTGGGGTTTCAGTGGGTCCTGACGGAGGCACCCATCAAGCACTTGAAGATATCGCCTTGATGCGTGTTTTACCGCGTATGATCGTGCTCTCGCCTTGCGATTCAATTGAAGCACGCAAGGCAACCGTTGCCGCGGCAACGACAGGTACGCCTGTGTATCTACGACTCGCGCGTGAAAAAACCCCAGTTATTACAACTGAAGATACACCATTTGAAATTGGTAAAGCACAAATCTTTTTTGCACCCGAGAGCGGTAAACCTGTTGTCGGTATTATCGCCACAGGGTCACTTGTGCATGAAGCATTAAAGGCGGCTAAAGGTCTTGAAACCATCGGTATTTCTGTTTCTGTTTTGAACCTTTCAACTATAAAACCGATTGATACTGAAGCGGTGGTCTCACTCGCAAGAGAAGCAGGCGCGCTGGTGACTGTCGAAGAGCACCAAAAGATGGGCGGTATGGGAAGTGCGGTTGCAGAATGTATTGCCAGCGTTCACCCAGTGCCGATGGAATTTGTTGGCATCAATGACAAATTCGGCCAATCAGGAACACCGACAGAGCTTGTTGATCATTATGGCCTGACACAGAAGTATATTGTTGCGGCAGTCGAGCGGGTGCTTGCCCGAAAAAAAGATAGAATCTAGGAGATTTTCTGTACTGCAAATTCAGGAGGGGCTTTGCGGAGTGTTTCTTCAATGTCCTCGCGAGTCATTAAACCTCGTTGCGCGCCAACTTCCTGAACGACATTTCGCGAATTGATCACGCTTCGTCTGAATGCTTCAATAGGTGTTTCTCCCAAGAAAAGATATGCGGCGAGGGTTGCAGTTGCCGCGTCTCCCGCACCGGTGCGTTCAAGTGGTGGACGGGGATCGGGATAAATGGGTAGGAACCATTTGTCAGTGCCATCAAAAAGATACGCGCCTTTTCGTCCGTCGGTGATGAGTACGAGTTTAGGTCCTAGTTTATGTATCGCATCAAGAAGTTTTAAGACCGGAAGTTCTTTTCCAATGATGCGAATCGCTTCGCCGACATTTACCGCGACAAATTCAGCTCGTTGGTAGAAATAAGCAAGTCTTTCGGCACCCATCTGTATTTGAAATGTCCCTGGTTGGAAAACCAGTTTGATATCAGGATTCGCTTTCAGGTGAGTTTCAATTTGTTCATGATACGTTTCGGAATCCGCTCCAATTGAAGACAGATACATCCACGAGCATTCGGGAAGCACTGGTAGTTGATACTGATATTTTGCGTGTCGGACAAGAATAGTACGTTCATCATCGTACCAAAGCACAAAGTGGTGATTGGTGTGCTTAGTCGCGTGCGTATGTACAAAATCAATGTTGACTCGTTCTTTTTTTAGCTGTTCAACACACTCTTTTCCGCCGTTGTCATCCCCGATATCAGTGACTAGCGCTGATGAGATGCCTAGACGACTTACAGCAACCGAGGCGTTTGGTGCATTGCCAACAGCCGGAATGTCATCGAGCGATTCATACGGGATTTTTTCTCCGAATTTCACACAGAGCTGGCAAAGTTCACGATCAATTGAACAGCTGACGCTCGCGTCTTTTATTCGGATAAATGAATCTATGGTGATATCGCCGATGGCTAGGAAATCAACTTTTTGCATCTAATAATTGTACCATTCATAAAAGCGGTTTGATATCCTCTAGTGCGGTTGTGTTACAATATAGACATGAAATCCCTACGGGAATATGTTGCTGATGCAGCAAAAAATGGAGTTGCGATAGGCCATTTCAACGCTTCGACTGTGGCGATGGTGCGTGCGATTTTCCATGCGGCGCAAAAGCTCTCTGTGCCGGTGATTGTAGGATTTTCCGAGGGCGAACGAGATTTTTTCGGCGTTCGACAAGCAGTTGCTTATGTGAAGAGTTTGCGCGAGGAATTTGATTACCCCATATTTTCAAATGCCGATCACACGTATTCGTTTGAACGAGTGAAAGAGGCGGTTGATGCGAGGTTTGACGCAGTTATTTTTGATGGCGCCGAGCTTCCATTTGACGAAAATCTGAAATTAACGGCAGCAAGTGTTGCATACGCTCGTGAGCACAATGCAGGAATGATGGTTGAAGGAGAATTAGGGTTTATCGGCAAATCATCTTCTGTGCGCGCCGAAATCCCTAAGGGAGTCAACATATCGGAAGAATTTTTTACAAAGCCGGAGGAAGCGGCTCGATTTGTAAAAGAAACGGGCATTGATTTGTTCGCGCCGGCAGTTGGCAACATCCATGGAATGCTTGCAAACGGACACGATCCGGCGCTTAATCTCAAGCGCATGAAAGAGATACACGATGCTGCTTCTGTCCCACTTGTCCTGCACGGTGCGTCGGGGAATTCAGACAGTGATTTATCTGCGGCAACAAAATCTGGGGCTTCGATTATTCACGTCAGCACTGAACTGCGTACTGCATATCGAACGGCGATACAGCTTGCGCTCCAACAGAATCCCGACGAGGTTGCTCCCTATAAGTATTTAAGGTCTGCAGTTTCAGCAGTTGAAAAGGTTGTTCGCGAGAAACTTATTATTTTCAATCATCTTTCATGACCCCTCCGCGTATTTTTGTTACCAGACCAATCCCTGGGAGTGCAGTCGCCACGCTTCGCGCGAAAGGATATGAAGTGACGGTCAATCCAAAAGATCGGCCGTTGCCGGCGCGGAAACTTTTGAAAATTCTGCGGAAAAACACGTATGACGGTGTCCTCTGTCTTTTGCATGACCATATCGATGCCAAAGTGTTTGACGTTGCACCGACCGTGAAAGTGTATGCCAATTATGCAGTTGGATTTAATAACATTGATGTGGTGGAGGCAAAGCGCAGAGGAATTGTGATTACTAATACCCCATCTGATGCTGTGAATGAAAGTGTTTCCGAACATACGTTTGCACTCCTTCTTTCACTCATGCATCGGATAGTTGAGGGAGACAAGTTTATTCGAGAAGGGAATTACGGCGGGTGGAATCCTAATTTATTGATTGGCGCTGACCTTGCGGGAAAAACTCTTGGGGTAATCGGCGCAGGGAGGATTGGGACATTTGTTTTGGAGAAAGCAGTGAAAGCATTCGGAATGAAGGCGTGCTACTTTGATTTGGTGCAAAATGAGATTGCCGAGCGAGAATTAGGTGCTGGCCGAATGACTTCTGTCGAGGAATTGTTGCGCGTATGCGATGTGGTGAGTCTTCATGTCTCGTTGAATGAAACTAGCACACATTTGTTGAATGCAGAACGCATCGCACTGCTTAAGCCAACGGCAGTGGTAATTAATACTTCTCGCGGGCCGGTGATTGATGAAGATGCGCTCGCAGCTGCCCTTGCGGCCAAAAAGATACAAGGAGCAGGTCTTGATGTGTTTGAATTTGAACCGAAAATTTCCAAGAAACTTTTGAAACTTTCCAATGTAGTTTTGACTCCCCACACCGCTTCAGCGACCGAAACTGCACGAAACGATATGAGTAATCGCGCCGCACAAAATTTGATCGACTTCTTTGAAGGAAGAAAACCTTTCTATGCAGTTATATAATGTTTACACATCTAAAACATCTATGAATAAAAAGATCTCGTCCACCTCCGGCCTCGTCCTCATCGAACTCATGCTCGTGGCCTCCCTCATTGCACTCTTGGCCAGTGTAGGCTTGGTGAGCGCCTCAAACGTCCGTAGCAAAGCACGAGACTCCCAGAAGACCCTCCAAGTCCATGAAGTAGGCACTGCCCTCAAGATCATGCACTCAAACACCGGCAGAGTCCCTGACAACTACAACCTCAATGGAACCTTTAACCAGAGCGGGGGAGGCAACCTCCCTGCCTGTGAAGGCATTGATCCAAGTGGCCAAGCATACCAGAAGTCCATGGACGAACTCACTGCCTCCAAGGCCATCACTGCCATCCCTTCCTCTCCAGGCTTTGGCCCCTACTGCTACTATGACTATGGCGGAGCAGACGGTGACGGTGCCACCTTCTCGGCTACACTTGAGAATCCCCGCAATGGACAGACCCAAATCTCCAACAGAGGACAAAGACCTCCTCCCGGAGCTAAAGCTCCTCCCTGCGATTCCTATGGAGATGTCAACAATGATGGGTGGGTGAGTCAGGGGGATCGTGATATGGTATTTTCTCCCGGTCTTGGAACTTTTACGTTGGAACAACAAAGGAGAGCGGATGTCGGATATTATGGAATTGTGTACCCTCTGATTTTTGTCACCACAGTTCATTACTATCTTTCTGGCGAGATAGACACTTTTCCAGCCTGCCACCTTCGCCCATCACCCTGTAATTCAATTGGCGATATTGATCGTGATGGATTGGTAACCAACAAAGACGCTAGGCTGGTTCAATATGATTCTATAACTAATCCTCCTTTGTCTGGTGAAGACCGAAGACGTGCGGATGTGAATGGTGATGGGACAATCGACTACGCTGATAGACAGCTTCTCGAGGATTATGCAGGTTATTTAACTCATCCTTATATCGACACGTTTCCTGCTTGCCAAAGTGCGATTGCGTGTCCTACAGGGTATCTGTATAACGGATCAACGTGTGTACCTAACGAAACCCCGCAAACACTTCTGCCATAAATATGAAGAAGCACATAAAAAGAAATGTGTGTGGTTTTACTCTCATAGAGCTTTTGGTAGTTATCGCCATTATTGGTATCTTGGCGACGTTCGTACTCGCAAGTTTCAATGTCTCTCGTCTGAAAGCGCGTGATGCGGTGCGCATGTCTGATTTAACTCAAATCCAGCTTGCACTTGAACAATTTTATGATGACGTTGGTTCATACCCAACTTGCACAGGGGGTTCCAATGTAAATATTTGTTCTAGTCCCACTACGGATGCATACGGGGCACTTTCTACATTAAACGGGAGCGGTATATCGATCACGACTTATTTGCGATCGGTTCCGCTTGATCCTACAAACACTAACGCAGAATATGGTTATTATTATGCTCGACAATACAAAAAGACAGGTGCTACCACGTATACAAATTCGGGTTTAAACTCGGACTATATCTTGGCTACTCGTCTAGAAGGGAAACCAGGGATTTTCTCTGGTTGGAATGTTGTTGGTGCTAAATTAAATATATTGCTAGGGAATTAAGTCCTTGTTGGATCCCACAGAGGCGTCATTAGGTTATGAAAGCTTTAAGATTGGTTACAGTTGCCTTTTTTGATTTGATAGATATAATGGTGCTTTATGATTTCACTGGTAGCCCAAAAGAGAGATACGAAAGAAACACCTATCGCCGTACGGCGTGGAGGTCGTGTTCCAGCTGTATTTTACGGCCGTAAAGCGTCTGCAACGGCGGTTTCTGTCGGTTTGCGCGATTTCCTCAAAGTTTGGAAAGCAGCTGGCGAAAGTTCCATTATTACTTTGAGTGGAATGGATGACGAACAGACGGTTTTAATTCAGGATGTTCAACAGGACCCTCTTTCTGGTAAACCCATTCATGTCGATTTTTATGTTATTGAGAAAGACAAGAAACTTAAAATTAAGGTACCGATTGAATTTACCGGTTCGTCTCCTGCAGTCAAAGACTTGGGTGGTATTTTGATTAAAGTTATGCATGAGCTTGAAATTGAATCTCTCCCAAAAGATTTGCCGCAGCGCGTCTCGATTGATTTGGGAGGTCTTGTTGATTTCAAGAGCCAGATGACTGCCGGAGATATCACATTGCCCGAAGGCGTCACGTTGGTTAATAACGTCGGAGATGTCGTTGCCGCAATTGCCGAACCGAAAGAAGAGGAAGAACAGCCCTCTGCACCTATTGATCTCTCAACTATTGAAGTAGAAAAGAAAGGCAAGGAAGCTGCTGAAGGAGAAGAGGGTGAGGCAGCACCAGCTCTAGAAACTGGCGCAAAGAAATAACCCCGCGGTATACTATAAGGTATGAGACTTATACGCGCTCATGCCGGCTTTTTGTCGGTACAATTATGTCTTTTAGGAACCCTTCTTCTCGGAGGTCTTTTGCTGATACCTTCCACCCAAGATGCTTTGGCGCAAGTGACGAGCGATGCTGTCACGGCTCGGCGAGCAGAACTACAAAGACAGTTGGATGCCATCGAAAAAGAAATTGAAGATCAAAAGGGTATTTTGTCCGTCAAACAGCGCGAGACAGTTTCCCTTGAACGGGATATTGCTATTATTGACGCCAATATTCAGAAATCACAGCTTTCAATAAGAGCCCTCAATATCGCCATAGAACAAATCAAAAATGATATCGCTGAAAAGGAAAGAATGATTGGAAGTCTTTCTGACAAACTTGATCGCGAAAAGCAGTCCCTCTCTCAAATTATCAGACGTACCAATGAGATTGATTCCTTTTCATTTGCAGAAATGATATTGAGTGGCGAAGATATCTCAGGGTTTTTTGAAGATCTTGATAATTTTGATGCAGTAAAAGCCTCACTTCGTAATTCATATTCTGCTGTGGTGGAGAGTAGGGGGGCTACCCAAGAAGAAAAGGAAGATCTTGAAGATAAGCAATCAGAAGAAGTTGCGTTGCTTGCCGCACAAAAACTTGAACAGCAGAAACTCAAAGATCAGGAGGCCCAAAAACAGAAGATTTTGAAAGAATCAAAAGGGGTAGAGGCGCTGTATCAAAAAATTATTTCTGGAAAAGAAAAAGATGCGGCTGCAATCCGAACAGAATTATTCTCTTTGCGCGGTAGCGCAGCAATTCCGTTCGAGCGCGCCTATGAGTATGCGGTGAAAGTTTCAGAAAAGACTGGTGTGCGAGCCGCACTCATCTTGGGTATTATCGCCGAAGAGTCAAATTTGGGAGAAAATGTGGGTACGGGAAGTTGGAAAGTTGATATGAAAAATCCCCGCGACACAGTTCCTTTTTTGGATATCACCAAACGGTTGGGACTTGATCCTGACAAGATGCCGGTTTCCAAGAAGCCTTGGTATGGATATGGAGGCGCTATGGGTCCAGCGCAATTTATTCCGTCTACATGGATTCTGTATGAAGATCGGATTGGAGATGCAACAGGGCATAAGCCTCCCAATCCATGGGATCCGCAAGATGCGTTCATGGCAACCGGACTTTTGATGGCAGATAATGGAGCAACCAAAAAGACATTTGCTGCAGAACGCCTTGCCGCTTTGCGCTATCTTGCTGGTTGGGCGAATGCAACCAAATCCGCGTACGCATTTTATGGGGATGATGTGATGGAATTGGCGGCCAAATATCAAGGACTTATTGATATTCTCGAACGTTCCAATTAAGTTGCACCATCTCGATTTCTAGTGTAAAGTATCTGTCTCGGGTTTATTGGCCCGAAATAACCATGCAAAAAGAGATTCATCCCAAATATTTTGATAAAGCAACAGTAAACTGCTCCTGCGGAAATACCTTTATTGTTGGCTCTACTAAAGAAACCATGCAAATTGAAATCTGCAGTGCTTGCCACCCGTTCTATACTGGTGCTGACAAGGTGCTTGATACCGCTGGCCGCGTTGAACGTTTCAAAGCTCGGCTTGCCAAGAAGACAACTCCGAAAGTTTCTGCCAAAAAGGCCTCGAAATAACGGGACCTGACGCCCCTTTGCGGGGCGCCTTTTGTATTTGTATACCATGCAGGAAATTAATCTCACTCCCTATAAGGAAAATCGAAAAACACTCTTTTTAGCTCAAGAGTATGAGCGCCTGTTTTCGCAATACAAAGAAACGCAAGCAATGGCAAAAGATCCAAGCATGGGAGAACTCGCTACGTTGGAACTTGCCGAGTTATCCAAACAGTTGGCCGAAGTAAAGAAGCAGATGGACGAAATCGTTGCGTCTGAAAAACAAGAGGAGGAGTTTCCTAATAATCTTATTCTTGAAGTCCGTGCGGGAGCAGGGGGAGAAGAAGCGGCATTGTTTGCTGCTCAACTTGCGCTCTTGTATCAGCGTTATGCGGAAATGCAGGGGTGGACGATGCAGATGGTTGATGAGTCGCGCACTGACATTGGAGGTTACAAAGAAGTGGTTTTTGAGATTCACGGAAGAGATTCTTATCGGCGATTGCGTTTTGAGACCGGCGTGCACCGAATTCAGCGAGTTCCCGAGACAGAAAAATCTGGCCGTATTCATACCTCGACTGCATCGGTGGCGATTTTGCCGCTGCGAAAACTTAAAAAGTTTGAGATTAATCCTGCCGATCTTGAAATTGAATTTTCACGCGCGGGAGGCAAGGGAGGGCAGAACGTTAATAAAGTTGAAACCGCAGTTCGTCTGACTCACAAGCCATCAGGTTTGACGGTGCGTTCTACGAGCGAACGCAGCCAGAATGCAAACCGTGAGCATGCTTTTGAAATTCTCCAAGCAAAGCTTCAGGTTATCAAAGAAGAGGAGGACGCAAAGAAATTCTCATCTGAACGCAAGAGTCAGATTGGTACTGCAGATCGCAGTGAGAAAATTCGCACCTATAACTGGTTGCAAGATCGAGTGACTGATCACCGTATCAAAGAATCGTGGCATAATATAGAACATATTTTTGCCGGTAATATTGATCCAATTCTTGACGCTGTTGAGAAGGCGGGAAACTCGCCAAAAGCTCCTGAATCGGCCCCCGTTGCATAAGCGAGCAACTTTTGTTACACTGTCCCTCTATGGAAAATACCAACGAACTAAAGGATAATCCAGTCATTAACGCTCTCTTTAAAGCAGGAGCACATTACGGATATGCCCGATCCCGCCGACATCCTTCGGTAAAGCCTTTTATATTCGGAGCAAAAAACCGTGTGGATATTTTTGATCTTGAAAAGACCAAAGTAGCCCTTGAATCCGCCCTAGCGTTTGCACATAAACTGGGCACGGAAGGGAAACAAGTTCTCTTTGTTGCAAGCAAGCACGAAGCGCTTTCAGCAGTAAAACGCGCCGCTGATATGCTTGGCATGCCATTTGTCGCCGGACGATGGGTAGGAGGCACACTGACCAACTTTTCGGTTATCCGCGCGCGCATTGAAAAGCTTCTTGATTTGACGGAAAAGCGAAAGACAGGGGAATTGCAAAAATACACCAAGAAAGAGCGATTGCTGATTGATCGTGAGATTGAAAGACTCGAAACACTCTTTTCAGGTTTGGTATCTATGACGAGTGTTCCTGCAGCTGTGTTTGTAGTTGATCTAGGCAAAGAGCATATTGCGGTTTCTGAAGCGACCAAAATGAAAGTTCCAGTTATCGCACTCGCGAGTTCTGATTGCGATCTTTCAAAAGTCACCTATCCAATTGTTGGAAACGACACTTCATCGCAGAGCATTGCATTTTTCGTGAATGCGTTCGCCGAGGCTTTCCACGACGGTCGCACTCGCCGCGCTTAGTTTTCCTCTTTGTTATAAGACTAATTTTGTCGTCTTTGTATATGATTACGACCGAGACAGTCAAGAAATTGCGTGACCAGACAGGCATTTCTATTATGCAGTGCAAAAAAGCGCTTGAAGAAGCGGGTGGCGACATGGAGAAAGCCCTTGTGTTGCTTCGAAAAAAAGGTGCTTCAATTGCCGCTAAGAAAGCAGATCGAACGCTTGGATCAGGAACAATCGCCGCGTATGTGCATGGCAACGGTTCTATCGCAGCCCTTGTCTCGCTTTCCTGCGAGACTGATTTTGTTTCTAACAACGAAGAATTTAAGCATCTTGCATACGATATTGCGATGCAAGTTGCCGCTTCCAACCCTGAATTCTTGAGCATAAATGATGTGCCGGAAGAATCGAAGAAAGTCGCACGTGAGGTATTTGCAGCTGAAGTTGCCGGAAAGCCTGAAGCAATGCGGGAGAAAATCATGGAAGGGAAGCTCGCGGCATACTTTAAAGAAAAAACGCTTTTAGATCAGCCGTTTATCAAGAATCCGGATATGTCAGTCAAAGATTTGATTGAGAGTGCTATTCAGAAATTTGGAGAAAAGATAGAGATGGTTAAATTTGTCCGTTTCTCTCTCTAATATGCCAGTCTCCTCTTTCATTTTCTTTATATCACTTGTAGGACTTGCGGTTATGATTGGAGGAAAGATGGTGGGGATGAATAGTGGCCGACAGGCTTTCTTTTCGTCATTTCTCTCCCGTTTTGACGCGCCTTTGGGGCAACTGGTATTGCAGATTTCATCAGCCACGCGCAACGGATTTATTGTTGCGTGGCAGCGCGCAGGACTTTTTCTACATTCTTCGCAACTAATCTCGACAGTGGCGCTTCATCGCTTGGTACAGGGTGTCGAGCGCCGTGTGCGCAGTTGGCGCGAATTTGCCCGCGAACGGAAAATTGAGCGCAAGCCGGCGACCTCCGCTTTCATCAAAGATGTTGCCGCATACAAAGAAGAATTGAAGCAAAATCATACGCACGAATAGTTTCTATTTGTCTGCTTGCGAGTGGAATTTTATCGTGTACCATGTATTTTGTGGGGAAAAAGAGGCTCCCTTGTGCCACCTTAGCTCAGTTGGTAGAGCAACACTTTTGTAAAGTGAAGGTCCTCGGTTCGAATCCGAGAGGTGGCTCACGAACGTAGTGAGTGAGACGACCCCATAAGCCAACTGCTTGGCTTATGGTCGGATTCGAACACCGGAGTCATGTTTGGTCAGCAGACAAAATAGACGAGGTGGTGCCCAGACCGAATTCGCCGGTAGGCGGATGAGAGTCGCGGGCGAATTCGAGAGGTGGCTCAAGTTTTGTAGAAAAAGAAACACCGCGCCGAGGCGCGGTGCTGCGTTGTGATGCTGTTATCCATAGTGCCACAATGATTGCGACAAGAAAGAGGATCGTTCCAATGAGTACCACCCCGTTTCGGTCGTATGCCATGCCAAGGACAGCAATGAGCATCCCTGCGATTGCAACAATGAAAAAGAATTCGCTCATACGGTGACCTCCTCTGGTTTGCGGACATACTTTTCGATGATCAGTCTTTTGACCTGATCGAATGTCTCTATAACGCCGGAGCCACGGTTGGCGATTGCTTGCAGAGATACCCACCCTGACCCTCTTTGGTGTAAGAACCCGTCTGGGTCGAGGAGTCGTTCCAACGCAGGAATCTTTGATGGAAGTGTAAGTTCGCACTTGTTGCATTGCAACACAACAGGGATTCTTGGAAGCTCTTTTTGCAGAACCTTCAGATTTTCCTTGAGGTTTTGCCAGGTGTCCTGATTTTCCATCCACCGGCTCTCTTGCGATTCAGCGACAAAGACGATTGCATCCACACCGCGAAGTACAAGTTGTCTGGTGTGGTCGTACAGCACCCTCCCAGTGAGTGTCCAGATGTTAAAAGTTGTCTTCCATTCCGGATGGAATTCTTCCGCAGGTGTGAAGTTAAAAGACAGAGTGCGACTTTTCCCTGTGGGGAGTGAAACGAGCGGCCCCTTCTTTCCCATCTCTGGAGCGAGTAGTTGGTGCAGTTGCGTAAGGTTTGTTTCTTTCCCCGAGCCTTCCGGCCCGTAATAGACAACCTTGATAGCGAGTGTTCTTTCTGTGCGGTTTATGATTGCCATGGGTCGGACCTTTCTTCAGTTTCGGCAGTGTATGTGATGAACAGTTCAGCATGCCGTTTGCTGTACCGCTGTCTAGTCTAGACGCGATAGTCTCTTTGTCAAATTTCTTCTCGGTCATTTCCGCGTGAAAATCATCGATTTTTCTGTTAAAGTTAATCTGATATATGGAGAGATAAGAACAAAAAGATCCTTTTCTTGATACCTTTTCTACTGTTCACGAATTCGAACAGGAGCTCACTCTGCGTACAGGCATTTCGTTTTTGAGAACGGAACTGGTGCAGGGGAATGAGCAGGAGGTGACGATAGGACTCGGTTCTGATCATAAGTTTTACCTGCTCTCAAGTGGTGCGGGCGTAGTGCTATTTATTAACACAGCTGATTCGTGGCGGGAGGCTCTTGCACAAGCACAATCGCTTACGACTCACATAGAAGAAAAATAACATGGCCTGTGTTTTTTGCACCAATCTCGATATCAGGGCGCGTATGATTATTGGATCAAACAAACTCGCGTGGGCATTTCCCACCAATATTCCTATTACTGAAGGGCATACGTTGGTGGTCCCTGTTCGCTGTGTGGGGCGATTCGAAGAGCTTACTGAAGATGAACGCCGTGCCCTGGAGGAATTGCGATACCAAATAACAGAAGCTTTGAAATCAGCATTTGGTGCTGAAGGATTCAATTTTGCTTGGAATGACGGGGAAGTTGCTGGCCAATCGGTCCCGCACCTGCATTTGCACATTGTGCCCCGCAAGAAAGGGGATACGGGAATCCATAACTATGATCCGCGAAAATTTCTTTATCGCACAGGGGATCGGCCAGAAACACCGGAAGAAGAACTCTCGCAAGTTGCATTGCGCATCAAGAAAGCCCTCGATTTAACATCACTGTCTCAAGATACATAATTGACGCGCACTAGGGTTTTGTTAGAGTAAACATCTGCATACCATGAAGCACAAAGAGATCAGTATCGATTCACCAGAAGAAAAGGAGCTTATCAGGGCGCTTGATGCGCGGACTGATGCTGATGCGCTTCGCATCAAGCGTTTCCTCCAGATGTCAGATTTGTCGCGCACTGAAGGTAGTCCGCTCAAAGAAGTAGTGGACCGCACACTCTCTGTTTCTACCATCAAAGACTTGGATATTATTAAAGTTCCCGAGATTATCTCGACGCATATCCTGTTCGATCTCTTCAACATGCCTCTCGGTCATCCTGCACGCTCAAAATCTGATACCTATTATGTCGATGACGAGAACATTCTTCGAACCCACGACACCGTATTTTGGTACTACTATTTGAATCAGCCAGACGTTAAGAAACGCATTGAAAACAAAGAGCCGATCGGAGCGATGTGTTTTGGAAAAGTGTACCGGAAAGATGAGATTGATCGGACGCACATGAATGTCTTTCATCAAATTGGCGGTTTGTATCTGGTGCCTGATGGGAAAATGAAACTTACGCCTGACGACTTGAAAAAGGTGCTTTCAGATATTGCGCGGAGTACCTTCGGCGAGGGAACTAATTTTCGTTTCTACGATCATAACTTCCCGTATACCGATCCGAGCTTCGAGATGGAAGCCGAAATACGAGGGACATGGGTTGAGATGCTTGGTTCTGGAATGGCCCGAACAAGCGTACTCGCGAATATGGGGTTGACTGGCTACCACGGGTGGGCATTTGGTTTCGGCATCGAGCGACTCGCTATGATTTCTATGGATCTTCCCGATATCCGCCTTTTGTGGTCAGAGGATGAACGTATCAAGCGTCAACTAACACTCGGGCACAAATACGAAGATGTTTCGAAATACCCTCCCGTCGTGCGCGATATTTCATTTGTGGTAGATAAAACGGTGGCGGTGAATGATTACTTTGATTTAATCCGCGATATCGGAGGGAATCTCATTGAAGAGGTGAAACAAATCGATTCATATGAGAACGCAAAAAAATTCGGCGAAGGAAAAATTAGTTATACATATCGGACGGTATACCGTTCTCTCGAGCGGACGCTCACCAACGAAGAAGTAAACGCACTTCACGAAAAAGTATCTGCACAGACCGTCTCTCGCTTCGGCGCAGTGTTGCGGTAGAAAAAAGGGTGAAGGGTGACAAGGGGGTGGGGTGTAGTACAAAAATGAGCAACCCGCCGGTAGAACGCGGCGGGTTGTGTGTGAGCGAGGATTTTGTTTTGCGATTACCTCGCTGCGTACCAGATCTCTTGGGCGATCAGCGCCCAAGGAATGGAAATTCCGATATAGAGAATCCAGATGAGAGGTTTGAGCACTCTGGGATCCTGATTCCCCACATTTTCAGGTGGGGGACGTAGGCTCTGAATGCTCGTAGCGAGCCTGCAGACTGCCCACATGATGAGTGGGAATGTGACCCAAAGAACGAAGTCAAGGTGTCTCATAGGATGGTTCCGAGATTGGGGGTTTACCGAAACTTGCTTTCATCACTTTACTGACAAGAGTGTATTTGTCAATTACAAGAAAAGCAAAACCCTGCGACAACCGGAGTCGTCGCAGGGTAGTGTGTGTTCTGGATCCAGCACTGAGATCCAGATTAGCTGTTTGTCCCAATAAGGGACTGGATTGGGCGCCTCAGGTAGAAAAGGTTTCTCCCTAGCCACTGTTCCCAGCTCTTCGCGTCAATTGCGGATTTTCGGAGAGTTGTACACCTCCCCAAACTATCAACCGGACTTGTGATCAGAGACGATCGGTCTCGGTCGAAAGGAGTCGCGAGCTCCGAGAGTCAGGTGCACCTCACCGGCGCCCCGCCTGACTTGCTACGGTAGGATTTGCACAACCCCAACCTAAGTAGCTTTCAATGTGCCTGCGCTGTCGGGGGAGACCTCTCCCCGCAGACGTTGCGCGGCTTGTAAAAGTGCTGATGTTTATATTGTATCATAGATACATAAATTGTCAATATTTCTCCTTTGTTTTTACACAAAATCAGGCCATACTTTTGCACAAAATATCGTTGTTTTTACTAGGCATTTTGGTATAATGAAGTGGTCAGGAAACTGACGCAATTTTTGTTCTTGCCCCGTCAGAAAACCAATAAAAAGTGAGGAGTTCAGAGAGAAAAAGGTTTGGTTAACTGAAGGGACAACGTAATACCACAATTACAATCTTTAAGTTTTCGTTCGGGGTTTTATGGCTGAAAAAGCATCAAAAAAAGAAGAAAAGGAGAAGGGAAGTGGACACCACTACAACGCTGAATCAATCACTGTTCTTGAAGGTCTTGAACCGGTCAGGAAGCGCCCCGGAATGTATATCGGTACCACGGGTCCCGATGGTTTACACGATCTTATTCGTGAAATTTTCGACAACTCTCGCGACGAAGCGATGGGTGGTTTCTGTGATGATATTGAAGTAGTACTTCTTCCGAACAACCGCATACGCGTAACCGACAACGGTCGTGGTATTCCGGTGGATATGCACAAGAAGACAAAAGTTTCTGCACTTGAGACCATTATGACCACGCTTCACGCGGGTGGAAAGTTTGGTGGAGAGGGATATAAAGTTTCAGGAGGTTTGCATGGTGTCGGTGCTTCTGTTGTCAATGCACTCTCAATTTTTTGTGAGGTTATCGTGCATCGCGATGGTGGGGTGCACTATCAGGAATATAAGCAGGGAAAACCGAAAGGCAAAGTAAAAAAGATGGGTAGTTCTGATTTACATGGAACCATTGTTACGTTTGAACCGGATGCGGCGATTTTCCCTGAAATTAAATTTGATTATCAACGCGTAGTCAATCACATGCGCCAGCAGGCGTATTTGGTACGCGGACTTCGCATTAGCGTCTTGGACGCACGGGTGTTTGTAGGAAAGATTGATCTTGCTGATGTTTTTTATCTGCGCGAATTGGGTTTGGATATTCCTTCCCAGACGTTTTATTTTGAAGGAGGACTCACCTCGCTCGTTTCTTACTACAACAAGAATTTCAAACCACTTCATAAGAGCGTCTTTTATGTCGAGAAGCCTGTGGAAGGAGTGGAATCAGTTGAAGTCGCTTTGCAATATGTGGACGACATGTCTACGCGCATTTTGCCATTTGCAAATAATATCTACACCGGTGAAGGAGGCACACATGTAACTGGGTTTAAGACCGCACTGACTCGTACCATAAACACCTACGCAAAAGCGAATAATTTGATCAAAGGGAATGATGACAGTTTTACTGGAGATGATGTGCTTGAAGGTTTGACTGCGGCGATTTCCGTTAAACTTCGTGAAATCCAATTTGAAGGTCAGACTAAAGGCAAATTAGGAAGCGTGGAAGCGCAGGCGGCAGTTAATACAGTATTTGCCGAAGGTTTTGGAGCATATCTTGAAGAGAAACCAGATGATGCCCGCGCCATCATAAACAAAGTCGCACTTGCTATGCGCGCGCGCAAGGCGGCGAAAGCCGCCAAGGATTCTGTGTTGCGCAAAGGCGCGCTTGAAGGAATGACGTTGCCAGGGAAACTTGCGGACTGCCAGTCGCACGATCCTGCAGAATCCGAACTATTCATTGTGGAAGGGGATAGCGCAGGCGGTACGGCAAAAATGGGGCGAGATCGCCGTATACAAGCAATATTGCCTTTGCGCGGAAAGATTCTCAATATTGAACGCGCACGTCTCGACAAGATGCTTGCATCAGAACAGATAAAGAATTTGGTGGTTGCTGTCGGCACAGCTATTGGAGACACGTTTGATATTTCAAAATTGCGCTACCACAAAATTATTATTGCAACGGATGCCGACGTGGACGGTGCACACATCAGAACGCTTATTTTAACTTTGCTCTATCGTTATTTCCGTCCGCTCATTGATGGCGGATATGTCTACATTGCACAACCACCGCTGTATAAGGTAAAACGTGGCAAAGAGATTTTCTATTTCTATTCCGAAGAAGAACGCCACAAAGCATTCGGTGCGTTTTCGGAATCAGACATGGCAGTCGAGGAGGAAGGGGAAGAAGTTTCAGTTGAGGGAGACACAGAACCAGTTGCGGAAAAAATTGAAAAAGGTTCAAAAGTTCCCAAACCAAAGTCTGAAAAGATCCGTATTCAACGCTATAAAGGTCTAGGTGAAATGAACTCCGATGAATTGTGGGAGACCACTATGGATCCCGCTCGGCGCATTCTCAAGCAAGTTGCTATTCATGATGGTCGCGAAGCCGATCATGTTTTTGATATGTTGATGGGGACTGATGTTCCGGCTCGCAAATCGTTCATCCAGTCGAATGCCAAGATGGCAAATCTCGATATATAAGTAGGACAGCAGGACACTCCCGCGGACTATTGACAGTCTTTTTTATTGTGGTAGTTTCTGGTCGGGTCCTTCCCGATATGGTTACCTTATGTGGCCAACAATAATTGGGAAAAGCACACTACCGAACTACTGCAGCACCACCTCCATGAAAAGCAAACAAAAACACGGATTCACGCTCATCGAAATCCTGATCGTCGTCGCTATCCTCGGCCTTCTCGCCGCCATCGCCATCCCGAACTTTGTTCGGGCGCGGGCAGAACACATACGGCGGGACTGCGTCGGGAAACTTCTTCGGATTGAGGGGGCGAAGCTCGCCCGCGGCTCCGGCACGAACGACGGTACCGTGACACTCGAGTCACTGTTTCCGAACGAGAAGCCCTTGCAATGCCTAGCTGGTGGAACATATACCATCGGTACTGTCACTGTGCCGGTGACGTGTTCAATCACCAATGGTTGGGCACCGCATGTCATTCCTCCGCCTACGCCTGCCGCCAAGTGATGTTCGCCTGCATTTGAGCCCTTTGGACACTGTCGTCCGAAGGGCTCGCTCTTTTTCATTAAAAAACACGGTCGGCTCCTAAAGGAGCCGACCGTGTTGTATTTATGTTTGTTTGATTAATTTGATTTTGCTCGAATTGTTGTCGTAGCGATGTTGTTGCTCTCACTTGCTTCCGCGATGGAGCTTGTCGGATCGACATTGATGACAAACCGTCCATCTACGTCTGGTTCCACCTGATCAAATCCGATGGTGTATTCAATCCGGTCTCCGGGTTCGAGTGATTGCTGGCCTTCCGATTCAAAGATGTGCATTGGGAATGTTGGTAAAACTGCGCTGAATTGCCAATGTCCTGACGCGCTACTTCCGAGGTTTTCAACGACGAATCGTACGGCAATTCGATCGTAGACACGGAGCGAAGAGGTCGCAGTGAATTCGTTAGTGATCTTATTGATTACACCGATTTCAAGTACGCGCGGAGCAAGATCAGTCTTGCCATACGGCGCCGGTGTTTTTGTGTTGGTGATCGGGTACACTTTCTGGGTTGTAGTTCCCGCAGTTACTGCTTTCTTTCCTCCGTCAGTTGTGACAGGTTGTGTCGGATTTGTTGCAGGAGTTCCAGTGATAGTTGGTTCTATAGGTTTAATGTCAGTTGTACTATCTGTTACGTTCGTGTCGCTTTCCGTTTGCACTGTCACAATGGCAGTTGCAGAGAGAGAAGCTTCCGTGTCCTCTATCTGGGTAAATGAGAGTGTAATAGGGATAGTGGTGGTACCATCATTTTCAGAAACTGTAATGAGCGTGATGCTGTTGGTGTCGCTATAAATATCAGAAGGGGTATCACATAGAAGAGTTTTTTCACCAGTGGTCACTTGCATGCCGACATAAGCGCCGGTGATACAAGGGTAGAGCAGGGAATACACCCCCTCTTTTTTGGGATTGGTATGTACCCAAGAGAAAGTTACTTTCTCCCCTGAAACGGTAGTAGTTTGGTCTATTGAAACTGTAAGTTTTTGTGCAGGGATAAAGGTCTGGGTAAGGTTAATTAAAGCTGCACCAATGCGGTTAAATGCATTAGGGAGATATGGTCCAAACTGGGCTGCTGTCCATACGCCTGCGGCCAAAAGAAATAGAATCACCGCGATGCCGACGGCTTGTGACAATCCGAATGTTTTTTTCTGGGTTGGTTGCATAGTTCCTATTTATACTGTCTAATTCGTTAGAATGGATACTATACTATAATTGATTTTTTGTCAAGTGGGGGTAGTTGACATTTATCATGACTTCATATATAATAAGGATTATACATTATATGCAAATTACACGCATATTTTCACTGTGGCTTGTTATTTTCGTGATGAGCTACACAATATTGTCAGTTGTCCGCTTGGTGCCAGCTGAACTTTCCGACGCAAACAGTGCGGCGGTGAATGCTCTTTTCTCAATACTCACCCCCGTGTCGCGCGAAGCAGTTGTTTCTGTTTCAAATAATGCATTTGCGCAAACTGGAGCTTCAGCCGCGGTTGTTCAAGAAGTGATTTTACCTGATCACCTTTCCATAGAAAAAATCGGAGTAGATGCCCCGATTGTCAACCCAGCCACGCGTGACATTACAGTACTTGATGCCGCTCTGATGCAAGGAATAGTCCGCTTCCCTGGTTCTGGCGGTCTCGACGACGATAGCAATATGTTTTTGTTTGGACACAGTACTAACCGAACCGCTGTGTACAATCAGGCGTACAAATCACTCAATCGTCTTGGAGAACTCCAGATTGGAGACATCATTACGGTTACTTCCGGAGGCATTGAATACCGCTACCGCGTATTTTCAGTATCGCTTGCTGATTCCGACAAAGCTCTAGTTGAATTTTCTACGGGCGAGAAATTGCTGACCCTATCTACGTGTGACACGTTCGGTGCACGGTCGGATCGGTTTGTCGTCCACGCGCGGTTTATTAAGGACTTGCCTTAAGCAGATATATCAGTAAGGTAGACACTAACAAGCTTTTATGAAAACAACTTCACACACTTCACCTATCAGCCGTATAACAGTAGCAACCCTGTTTCTTTTAGGCTTGCTTTCTGTCGTCCCGCAGAGCGCTTTGGCATGGAATCTTCAGGGTTCCTGTGTGGGGGTCCCGTCTTCTGTGTCTGTAGGAGACAGTGTACTTTGGTCTGCCACACAGACTTCTACTATGCTTCCGCACGAAGGCCACTATGAATGGGTATGGTCAGGCACTAACGGTTTGTCAGGGACTTCTCAAACGCTTGCAAAAACCTATACCACTCCGGGTATCAAAAATGCAACCGTAGTGATTTCAATGGTGCTTGATATGGGTCTCGTAGAGAAAATCACTCGATCTTGTCAGATAACGGTTACTGCGCCTCCGCCGCAATGCGTGCTTGAGATTACTAAAACTGTCGACAAAACTACTGCACAGGTAGGAGATATTCTTACCTATACTATTGAGTATAAAAATACTGGCACGGCAAATTGTACTGGTAGTGGAGTAAAAGTTCAGGACGTGGTTGACCCACATCTTAATTTTATTGCCGAGACTCATAGCGCAAATGTCATCCCAGGGTATGTAACCGATCATAGCTCGGTACCACTTTATCAGACAGCAAATCGCACACTGACATGGCATACGAGTACGTTAACTCCTGGACAGAGCGCTTCTATTACTTGGACAGGTGAAATCACTGCACCACTTTTGTGCGGGTCATTTCATGTAGACAACAAAGCGTCTGTTACCTCTATTGAGTATGCAAACTTTACCACGTGGGTGCATAGCAACACGGTTCGAACTAACGTAACTAATACATGCCCACCACTACTTGATGGATCTTGTACTATTGCTCCTGTGTCAGCCAACATCGGCGATCCGGTAACCTTTAGCGCAACTGCTTCAGGTGGCACGGGTACCTATAGTTACACATGGGCTGGCACGGACGGACTTTCAGGGGTTGTTGCTTCGATACTCAAGACATACACCTCTATTGGCACTAAGACCGGAACAGTGACCATTGTTTCCGGCAGCGACACTATCACTCGTTCATGCACAATAGATATTGGCTCTGTGCCGCCCCCTCAATTGATCGGTTCTTGTACTGCAAATCCAACTTCAACCTTTATGGGTACGCCGGTAACTTTTAGCTCATCTGCTTCGGGAGGTACGGGCACTTACACCTATGCATGGAGTGGCACCGATGGATTGTCTGGCACTGCCAATTCAGTTGTGAAATCATACACTACCGTAGGAAACAAACAGGCAACGGTGGTAATTACCTCTGGTTCTAATAGCGTAACTGCAACTTGTGATACAAGTGTCACTAGTATTTCGATTCCGTCGTTTTCCGCAAGTTGTTCGGTAAGCCCTGCGTCAATTCGTACTGGCGAGTCAGTGCAATGGGCAGCAACCGCTTCTGGCGGAACAGGAACGTATGCGTATACATGGAGTGGAACCGATGGATTGTCTGGCACAACCCAGACAGTTGATAAAACATATGCTTCTGCGGGAAGTAAGAGTGCGATGGTAACAGTTACTTCCGGTTCTAACACAATCTCTACATCATGTGAATTAAACGTTTTGCCACCCCCAGGTTGTACGCAGAATTGTGGTGGTGGAGGATTCAATCCGCCTACCGTTGTGCTTCTCAAAAAGCCTCCGGTGGGGCAGGTGCTGTCTGCTATCTATCTCTCTCAAATTCCGTATACCGGTTTTGGGGATTGGTACAAAATTGCGTTGTTTATTCTAGTGCTTGCGCTCTGGAGTGCGGCTGCCGTGTATTTCTTCCGCTCAAAATTGTGGAAACAGAAACTAAGCTTACGTTTTGGACACAGCCCCGTTTCTCCTATCGCGCAATCTTCTTTGGCTGATGAAGTTATGGAGATTAAAACTGGCGATTCACTTAATGAAGAGTGGATGCCGTATGACACACATCAAACTTCCCGTCCGACTGTTTCTGTGCCGACAGACGATTTATTCTCGATTACCAATGGAACAACCACACATATGATTCAAGCAGGAATTCTTGATGTTATTGCTTCTGAAGCGCAGCGCAAACGAGTAGTGATATCCGAAGAGGGTATGAAACTGGTTGCGTCGCAGTCTGGATATGATGCCAATACAGTGCTTAGTCTCTTAGACACCATCATTGGCAATGCAGAAAAAACATATGATCGCGAAGACGGTTGGCTTCTCCTGAACAAAGAGAAAATATCGTCCTCGCTCTCGTCTGTTTCGCCAGTTTCCGCATCGATGTCAATAAAAGAACCAGCACCTGTGCCTGTTCCTGCTCCGGCTCCTGTTCGTGTAGTGCCTCCTGTGTCTCCTATGCCACCGGCACAGAAAAATCCTGTCACTTATTCTCAACCGGTGTCACATGGAACGGTGGATACGGCGTTGTTTGTCGAATGGCTTTCATCTGGAGATACCAAGCAAGTTGCACACTATCTTAAACAATTACGAGAACAGTCAGCGGGCGTTGGACCGTTCCTTAAGAAAGTGATCCTTGATCTTGATCTCGTTTACCGCGCTCGATTTGATGAAGTCGATGAACAAGTGAGTGATCGACTGGTTCGCACCGTGGCAACTATTCCTAATGAACAACTTGAACAGCTTATCGGCGTATTGATCTCAAGTATGGATCAGAAATACCGTTCTGCATCGCTTGGCGTAAAAATTGCACTTCTCCGCGCAGAAGAGGTCGGGAAGATGCATCGCTAATACCAGACAACAAGACACCCCGCCTTCAGGCGGGGTGTCTTGTTGTGATCATTTTGGAAATGGTACGGTATCAATAATGGGAGTCCGCTGTATCATTGAGATAATTTCTTTTTCGTCATCGCAGAGCGTGTAGAGGGAGAGAGAATGATCATCAATCATTTTGTTTTTCTTGTACAGCATTTCCTTGATGAATGAATCAAACGGTTTCCAGAACTCACTGCATACGAGGATGATTGGCACAGATTCAATGCGTTGTGTTTGTACCAGTGTCGCAATTTCGAAGAATTCGTTCATCGTACCGTATCCTCCGGGGAAAAAGAGATATGCTTCGGCGGCAAAGGTTAATGCAACTTTTCGCGAGAAGAAATAGTAAAATTCATAATAATCCGTCAGATAGGGGTTTGGTGCTTGTTCGTGGGGAAGCGTGATGTTCAAGCCGATTGATTTACCTCCCGCTTCAAATGCACCCTGATTTGCCGCCTGCATGATTCCAGGTCCACCTCCGGTGATGACGGTGTATCCGATTTTTGCAATCGCCGCGCCTATCTCGCGCGCTTTTTGGCAGTACGGACTATTATCGGGGAGCATGGAAGACCCGAAGATGCTGACCGATTTCTCGTATTTGCGTATAAACTCTAATCCTTCAGTGAACTCTTTGTCGATAAGCGAAACTCGCTTTTTTGCATCAGAGGCAACTTCCTCTGCGGTAATGGGTCTTGATGCTTTCAGCGGATGTGTTGAATCTTTTTGCATGCTGATATTGTACGGCCAATTAAGGCTTTTGCAAACGCTTTTTTCTGTGTATTGCGTTATTTCTACCGCAAGTTACAATGAATGTAATAAGTTAATTTTTTATCATGCATCCACATGTCAAAACCATTATTGCGGTTGCGTTAGGAATCGGGGTGGTCGCGTTGTTTTTCTGGTTTGGAATCCCAGGTACGATGGATCCGTCCGGTGGAATCCCTGTTGGTTCAATGAGTCAACAGTTAGCTGAAGCTCAAACGAAATTGACCGATGTGACGGTGTCTGCAGATTCACTTTCAGAAATTGCTCCAGGCCTCAAAGTCAGCGATGTGGTGATTGGCAAAGGAGATGTAATTGTCGAAGGAAAAACGGCAGCCCTGCATTATGTGGGTAAATTGGCAGCAGATGGAACACAGTTTGACAGTTCGCTTGAACGTAGCCAGCCATTAGTATTTGTATTCGGTCAGGGACAACTGATTGCCGGATTTGAACAAGGGATTGCAGGGATGCGAGTTGGGGGAGTGCGGCATATTGTCATCCCTGCGAATCTTGCATACGGAACGGACGGTATCGCTACTCCTGATGGTGTGGTGATTATTCCTCCGAACGCGAGTCTGATCTTTGATGTATTTCTTGTCGGTGTTGACGAAATGAGTGTTTCTGGATCTGTAGAAGCGCAGTAAGTTTTCGTCCTATCTTACTTATGGGAAATTCTTTTCGCATTGAATCGTCGACAGACGGATCTTTGGCGCGGGCAGGTGTTATTGAAACTGCACATGGTGCTATAGAGACGCCGGCGTTTATTCCTGTAGGGACAAAGGCAACGGTTAAAGCAGTGACTCCAGAGGCTCTTGGTACACTTCGGACACAAGCGGTGCTTGCAAACACATACCACTTGTATTTGCAGCCAGGACCCGAATTGCTTGAGTCGGCAGGTGGGTTGGGAAAATTTATGGGATGGCACGGGCCGACCATGACTGATTCCGGCGGGTTTCAGGTTTTTTCGCTCGGTGCGGCATTTGGCAAGCGGCTATCAAAATTTGGAAACAGAAAAGAAGAGTCAGAAAAAATAGAGGAATCATTGCCATTGGCGAAAGTCGATGATGAAGGGGTAACCTTTCGATCACACAGAGATGGGAGCGAACATCGGTTTACTCCCGAGCGATCTATTGAGATACAGCACGCAATCGGAGCAGATATCATTTTTGCATTTGATGAATGTCCTTCGCCTGAAACCGATCACGATTATCAACGCGAAGCAATGGAGCGGACGCATCGTTGGGCGCTTCGCAGTCTCGCGAGACACAAGGAATTAGGAGAAGGTTCAGCAGGGGATCAGCTGTTATTTGGTATTGTGCAGGGTGGGCGGTTTGAAGATTTACGCCGAGAAAGTGCGAAAGCGATTGGAGAAATGGGGTTTGATGGTTTTGGTATCGGAGGCACATTTCTCAAAGAGGATATGGGAAATGCAGTTAGGTGGGTCAATGAATTGCTTCCGAAAGACAAACCGCGGCATCTTTTGGGCATCGGCGAGCCGCTTGATGTTTTGATTGCGATTGAAAACGGGTGCGATACATTTGACTGCGTGGCGCCGACACGTGCTGGTCGTACGGGAACGATTTATACGGGAGAGGGGAAGATCAATATTGGAAATGCAAAATTTGAGAAAGATTTCTCTGCACTGGAGGTAGGATGCGATTGTTATACCTGTAAAAATTTTACGCGTGCCTATCTACACCATTTATTTGATGCACATGAGATGCTTGCGGCGACACTTGCGTCAATCCACAACCTTCGCTTTATTGTTCGGTTAGTTGAGAATGCCCGCGAGGCGATTGTGAGAGGGGAGTTTAAAAAATTCAGCGAAGAATTTTTGAGTCGGTATATAAAAATATAAATTGGTGGCAATCCAGAAATGACACAGCCGGCTGGGAATCCAGTCGGCTGGGGTGCGGTGGTGGAGGTTAGGCCGCCACAGCTTTTGTTGTTCGCGACCCCGCTGCGGAGCAGCAGAGTGCGAAACAGAAGATGACAGAAACAATCGTCCAAACGGTGAGTGCGATGCCAAGCATAGCAGCTCCTTTCTGAGGATTTCTGGGGCGCATCCTCAAGCCCACTGTCAATAGTATACCACCCCTGACTGTTAAAGTCAAGTTATGCACACCCTTAAATGAGCTTTTAATAAAGCCATATTTGTATAGGACATAAGGCCGAGGTATAGTAGATTTCATTCGATGTCCAAACCATTGTTTAAATTGCATAGTCCATTTACTCCCGCGGGCGATCAGCCCAAGGCGATTTTGGCGTTGTCGAAAGGAGTTGCGCGTGGTGATCGCTATCAAACACTCCTTGGCGTTACCGGTTCAGGAAAGACGTTTACGGCGGCGAATGTAATCGCGCAACAAGATAAGCCGGTTTTGGTAATTGCGCACAATAAGACGCTTGCAGCGCAACTGGTGCAGGAATATCGGGAATTTTTTCCTGAAAACGCAGTGAATTATTTTGTATCCTATTACGATTTCTATCAACCGGAAGCATATATGCCGGTGACCGATACGTATATTGAAAAAGAAGCGATGATTAATGATGAGATTGATCGACTTCGACATGCAACCACTCAAACGTTGTTGACGCGACGTGATTGTATTGTGGTCGCATCAGTTTCGTGCATTTACAACCTCGGTAGTCCCGAAGAGTATTTGAAGGAACATCTGCAACTTACCACTCGAATGAAAATGCCGCGTGCGCAATTGGTGCGTGCACTGACCGACATTCATTATGAGCGGACTAATGCAGACCTTGAGCCCGGCCTGTTCCGTGCAGTAGGAAATGCAGTAGAAATTATGCCGCCTAACGAGCGTGTGTTGTTCCGCTTGGAGCTCTCGGATGAGGGCATACAGGCGATTGATGTATTTGATCCCGTGAGTCGAGTTCATCTGAAATCGACCGATACCGTTTTTCTCTTTCCGCGAAAGCACTTTGTGACACAGGAGGATCAGCAGAAGCGTGCGATTGAGAGCATCAAAAAAGAGCTGGCGATGCGCCTGAAAGAATTTGAGACACAGGGCAAGCCGCTTGAAGCAGAACGTCTAAAGCGGCGCACGAATTATGATCTTGCGATGATCCGCGAGATTGGATATTGCAACGGGATTGAAAATTATGCGAGGCATTTTTCAGGTAAACCGGTTGGCAGTCCGCCGGATACACTCCTTTCGTATTTTCCAAAAACAAAGGATGGCGCACCCGATTTTCTCACTATTATTGATGAGTCGCATGTTACTGTACCTCAAATTGGTGGAATGCAGGCAGGAGATGCTTCGCGCAAGAAAACATTGGTTGAATACGGATTTCGTCTTCCGAGCGCCGCTGATAATCGGCCACTTACTGCTGATGAATTTACCCAGCGTGTCGGACAGGTGATTTTCACTTCAGCTACTCCGTCTACTTATGAACGTGAAATATCAACTCAAATTGTTGAACAGGTTATTCGACCGACCGGACTTATTGATCCAGAGATTGTAATCAAACCAGTTTCTGCGAAAGGGAAGTATGTAGGTCAAATAAAAGATTTTATTGAAGAAGCAGGGAAGGTGATCAAAAAAGGCGAACGAGTGATTGCAACCACGCTTACCAAGAAGATGGCCGAGGATTTAAGTGTGTATCTCAAAGAAGCAGGATACAAAGCTGAATATTTGCATAGCGAAATAAAGACGATTGAGCGCATCAGAATTTTGACGGATTTTCGGAAAGGAACGTTTGATTTTTTGGTGGGCGTTAATCTTTTGCGTGAAGGTCTTGATTTGCCTGAACTTTCTTTGATTGGAATTTTGGATGCCGACAAAGAAGGATTTTTACGATCTGAAACATCACTCATTCAGATCATGGGGCGCGCGGCACGCAACGTAAACGGTAGAGTGATTATATATGCCGATACGAGCACTGGTTCAATTGAACGTGCAGTTGCAGAGACTAAGCGGCGCCGTACCATACAGCTTGCCTATAATAAGAAACACGGAATCACTCCGCAGACCATCAAGAAAAATATCAAAGATATCACTGAAAGTATGCAATCGGAGCATGAGAAGGCTGTGGGTGAACTTCTGACCATTGACGGTGGGTTATTTGAAAAGAATCCGAAAGCGTTGATCAAAGAAAAAGAGCGACAAATGAGCGCTGCAGTCAAAGTCCTTGATTTCGAGACTGCGGCAATTTTGCGTGACGAGATTGTGGTGCTCACCAGAAGGATGGAAGCATCTGCTCCGGAGAAAATTTCACAAACAACAGGAAAACGCCCAAAGACTTGACGATTTTCAGGAAAGGTATAGCATTTCACTTGGGTTTGGTTGTGGGAGCCGCACGACCACAGGCCGCAAGGCCTTTAGGGAAAACTGGCTTACTTGGCTAGTCGACGAGCGCCTGTGAGCGCTCAACTACGAGTTCGGCCGCGACTAACCGTTCCCCCTCCGAGAGGTTGACGCCCGTTTGAGTACGGTGCACCTCGTCCGGGGAATTGGCAGAATCCGGCCGTATGCGCCCAACGACCCAGTGCCGCGAAGTTGCGAACTGGAAGGTGCGGGACGGTTCCCGCGAATCCTTCCTCGCGAATGCGCTCGAGGGTTTGGGGCGGTTCAAGGCCTCCATTGGCACGTGATGTGTCCAGCCCACTTCCTTCCTAGGAGGGAAGTGCAACACCACGAACGCGTTGTGGTGCCAAAGTGACTCGAGATTGCGGAGCCAGTCTTGAGATGTGGAGAAACGGTCCTGCAGGTGAGTGTCTAGGCTGACAATAGCTTCGACACCCTGCAGGACTTTTCGTTTTCAGACTTTTGTACGGTATAATTTGGACATTGTTGTTTTATATTACAATCCCACTGAAATCTATTTCTCATGTTTTTTATCTCCAAACAATCACGCACAGAAAAAGCAAAGCTTGATATCGTAACCGAAAATATGCGGGAGGGGGCGATTCTCCTCGATGAGCATCAGGTAGTGCTTTTTATCAATCCTGCGGCTCGCGTGATGCTCGGGCTTGCTAAAACAGACCATGATAGCAAATCGATTCTCGATGCCTTTCGCCGGAAATTCAAAGGGGTGGAAATCAATCAATGCGTCACTACGGCTTCACCAGGGAAGCCGTTTCATGTGCCTGAAATAGAAGTAGACTCGGAAATTTTTCAGATTTTCTTTAGCTGTCTTTCAAAAGAAGATCAAGTGCGCTATAACGCGTGGGCGCTGATTTGGATCGAGGATATTACCGAAGCAAAAATGCTTGAACGGCGCAAAAGCGAATTTGTGTCAGTAGTAGCTCATCAGCTTCGTACTCCGCTCTCGGGTCTCAAATGGACATTGCACATGCTCATTAACGGCGATTTCGGAGCGATGTCAAACGAACAGAAAACATTTCTACTCAAAAGCTATGAGAACAACGAGCGCATGATCGCACTCGTCAATGATATGCTTGCCGCCGATCGCATCGAATCAGGACGCCTGAAATATACGCTGTTGCGGATAAATATGCGAGATTTGGTTGAAAATGTTCTATTTGAAGTATTTCCGAATGCGCAAAAGCGTGGACTCAAACTTGATTTTGCTTGTATTCCCGTTGATGCGAAATTTATGGTGCTGGTAGATCCGACTAAATTGCGCGCGGTACTTCAGAATCTGCTTGAAAATGCGGTGAAGTATACCCTGAAAGGAGGGACAGTCACGATTACGCTTGAGGTAGTGGGAAGTGATGTCCGTGTGCTTATTCGTGATTCAGGTATCGGTATTCCCAAAAACCAACAAGGCCAGATTTTTACGAGATTTTTCCGCGCAGGAAATGCTATCAAGACCGAGCCGAGTGGTACGGGGTTAGGGTTATATATGGTGAAGAAAATTATCGAACAACATGGCGGCAAATGTTGGTTTGAAAGCGAAGAGGGAAAGGGATCAGTCTTTTATGTTACAATACCTCTTATGAAGGCCGAGGACGCCTATAAACAGATTTAATTTTTCCATGGTCAACAAACGAAAAATTCTCATTATTGAAGACGACATCTTTTTGGGCGATGTGCTCATAAAGAAATTGCAGGCAGAAGGATATGACGCAGAGCTTGCTCGTGACGGAGGTGTTGGAGTCAAGAAGCTTGCTGAATTCAAGCCTGATCTTCTTTTGCTCGATATCATTCTTCCGACAAAGAGCGGATTTGACGTATTGATGGAAAAGAATGCCAACCCAGAACTTAAAGATATTCCGGTCATTGTGGTTTCAAACTCCGGTCAGCCGGTTGAAATCAATCGCGCACTTTCTCTTGGGGTAAAAGATTACCTTGTAAAAGCGCAATTTGATCCCGATGAAGTCTTGAGTAAGGTTCGGCATCAATTGGATCAACAGGATCATGAGACAGGAGGAGGCGAAAAGCTTGCCAATCTCACTGGAAAGAAAGTGATGTGGGTTGAGGACGATAAATTCTTGAGTGATATCATTTCTCGTAAATTGGTTGGCGAGGGATGCAAATTAGTGCATTCCACGAGCGGTGAGGAAGCACTTTCTTTGGTAGAGGCAGAAATGCCTGATGTGATTGTGCTTGATATTTTGCTATCGGGTATTGATGGATTTGAAATATTAAAACGGCTGAAAGAAAATGTAAAAGTGAAGAAGATTCCTGTTATCTTGCTTTCGAATTTAGGACAAAAAGCGGATGTCGAAAAAGGCGAAAAGCTTGGCGCGCAGAAATTTTTAGTAAAAGCCACCATGAACCTCGATGAAATTGTCGAGGAAATCAAGCGCGCGATTGACGGAGGGAAGTAGTCCTCCATGTCTCTTGACGAGATAATCTCAACAGTGTAGCCTTTGCTCTCAGAGCAGGAGAAGGTCGACATGTTCCTCCGGGTCCGCTTTTGCGGTCTATAAAGAACAGGGACTTTTCCTGCCCTTTGTATTTCTCCAGAGACATGGGCTCAATCGTGCTAGCACGCGATGACCATTTCTTGGAGCGCCTGCGGCCATTCGTTTGGGCCGCAGGTTTTTCTTTTCTGCTGTTTGTGTTACACTCGCTATCAAACCCCACCCCTCATGGTGGGGCAAAAAACATGTCAGATAAAGAGATACATGGAGGGGACAAAATAATAGTAAAAGGTGAGAAGCGAATACTTGGAGCTTCGCAAGGCCGGAGCGCGACGGCGCGAGGCGAGGTCACAGAAATTTTCAGCAGAAAATTATCTGGGACCAAGAATAATTATCCAAAATGGAGAATACAAACGATAAAATAATAGTAAAAGGAGCAAGAACTCACAACCTAAAAAATATCACGGTTGAGATGCCACGCAACAAACTGGTGGTATTTACTGGGCTTTCGGGTTCAGGAAAATCTTCGCTTGCATTCGATACTATATTTGCGGAAGGCCAGCGGCGCTATGTTGAGTCGCTCTCTTCTTACGCGCGTCAATTTTTGCGCCAGATGCAGAAGCCTGATGTGGACGAGATTATCGGTTTGTCCCCTGCAATTTCCATTGATCAGAAATCCCGTTCCAACAACCCGCGCTCAACCGTGGCGACCATTACTGAAATTTATGATTATTTGCGCGTTCTGTATGCGCGCATAGGTGTTCCACATTGTCTAATTTGCGGTCGCGTCATCAAACGCCTTTCGAATGAAGAGATACGCGAGACGATCATTGAAAGTGTGCAATCAGCTGATTCGGCAAATAAAAAGAAGCAGGTGATGGGGGTTCCCTATACCGGCGAAAAATTGAAGATTTTTTCTCCAGTGGTGATCGGCAGGAAAGGAGAATACTACCAGTTGCTTTACGATCTCTTGGGTAAGGGATATACGCATGTGAAAGTTGACGGGGAACTTAAGAAACTGCGCGAACAGATTATTTTATCAAAAAACAAAAAGCACAATATTGATGTATTGGTTGATGAATTTTTCACGGAGGAATTGGGAAAATTGACCGAAGATGTCGCCGAACGTCTCAATGAATCAATTGAGCGCGCGCTACAAGAATCTGACGGGTTGGTGAAAATCGAAGCGGGGAGCGAAGAGCGGATTATTTCTTCCAAATTCATGTGTCCCTATGACGGATTTTCGTATCCGGAAGTTGAGCCTCGATTGTTCAGCTTCAACTCGCCGTATGGCGCATGTCCTGAATGTAATGGACTCGGCACTCGGCATTTTTTTGGTGATGAGGTGTGCCCGAAGTGCAACGGTGCGCGTTTGCGTGCAGAAGCCCTTGGCGTGAAAGTTGGAGGAATTTCGATTGTCGATTTTGTCGCTCTTTCGATCGAAGCCGCCGCAGACTTTTTCAAGAAACTCTCACTTTCTCCATCCGAGAAGACGATTTCAAAAGTGGTCGTCAAAGAGATTTCCTCACGTCTTTCTTTTATGCTCAATGTGGGTATCGGATACCTGACGCTTGAACGCAGAGCACATACGCTCTCTGGTGGTGAAGCACAGCGTATTCGGCTTGCCTCCCAGCTAGGATCAGGCCTTGTCGGGGCTCTGTATGTGCTTGATGAACCGACGATTGGTTTGCATGCGCATGACAATGATCGATTGATTAAAACCTTACTTGAACTTCGTGATGCGGGGAACAGTATTATTGTAGTTGAACACGATGAAGACACTATTTTTTCATCTGATTATATTGTTGATATAGGGCCGGGGGCGGGAGAGCATGGCGGGAAGATTGTTGTTGCGGGGAATTTGGAGGAATTGTTGACCGTAAAGAAACCGCCAAAATCTCTCACGTTAGAATATCTGCGCGGAGAAAGGATGATCCCTGTTCCGGCAGAGCGCAGGGAATCTGATAAAGGAAGCATCAAAATCCGCGGCGGGAAAGTATTTAATATCAAGCATTTGAATGTCGATATTCCGCTTGGGAAATTGGTTTCGGTGACGGGAGTTTCAGGATCAGGCAAATCGTCTTTTGTGTATGAAATCCTGCACAAGAATCTCTTGGCGCGTTTGGAACGGAGATATCGGAGTGCCGAAACTTTCAATTGCCAGAGTTTTACCGGTACAGAGTATTTGGGACGCACGATTTTGATTGATCAGTCGCCGATTGGCCGTACGCCACGCTCCAATCCTGCGACGTACACAGGTGCATTTACGTTCATTCGTGAATTGTTTGCTGCCTCAAGCGAAGCTCGCGCGCGCGGATGGGGAGCAAGTAGGTTTAGTTTCAACGTCAAAGGTGGGCGGTGCGAAGCCTGCGAAGGAAATGGCGAGATCGCTGTTGAAATGCATTTTTTGCCGACGGTGTATGTAACCTGCGAAGTTTGTGGGGGTAAGCGATTTATGAAGGAGACTTTGGAGGTTAAATATAAAAAGAAAAACATCTATCAAGTGCTTGGGATGACCATTGAGGAGGCATTGAAATTTTTTGAGGATATTCCAGCTATATATGATCGTTTGAAGACTCTAGATGAAGTAGGGCTTGGGTATCTGACGATCGGCCAATCAGCGACGACACTTTCGGGAGGTGAAGCGCAACGCGTGAAAATTTCTTCAGAACTCTATCGCCCGCATTTGCAAAAGACTATTTATCTTTTGGATGAACCGACTATCGGTTTACATTATGAGGATGTGCGAAAATTGATTGAGATTTTGCAGAAGCTGGTTGACCGCGGCAATACGGTGGTGGTGATTGAGCACAATCTTGATGTGATTAAATCCTCTGACTACGTGATTGATATAGGTCCTGACGGGGGCGATGCGGGCGGAAAACTGGTTGAAAAGGGAACGCCGGAGGAGGTAGCGCAAGGGGATTCGCATACGAGCGAGTATTTGAGGAAAACACTAAGAAAGAGATGAGAGTTGAGAGATCAGAGTAAAGAATAGAAAAAGGAGACAAAAGAAAGCGGCGCCCTCGCTTGAAGCGGGGCGCCGTCTTGTTTCTGCGTGCTGGGAGATTACGGTCCCCAGTCCTTCATTTCAGGGCGTCCCGCCTGTAGGTGACGACGGCGATCCCTTTCGGTGATGTCTGATGAACGGTGGTTTTGCAGAAGATCGTCCGGCGCTGTTTCGACTATGACCTTCATGGCGGCCAGTGTTCCAGAGACCGTGCTTGGCGGAGTCGAATCAGGGATGATGTCGTCATCATCTTCAACGGCACCTTCTCCACCAACCCCGTTGATCATTGCTTCCCCTGTTCCCTTGATCCACCAGCAAAGAAGGATGAACGTGAGGATGATTGTCATGATGCCGGAGATAATGGCGGTTTGTTTTGAAAACGCGCCGCACATGCTGGCGATGCAAAGGATGATGGCAATTCCATCTATCCAGATGAGCGTACCGAGTCCGACAGACGTCCCCATTTTGGGTGGGAAGTCTTCCGTGACCGCCTCCTCTGTAGGGAGGGATTTTTGACTGTTCATGGGTCCTCCGAAGTTTGATTGTTTGTCCCTTGTGTACTGTCCCCAATAGAATCCTAGCGCTAATCTGGCACCAGTCAAGTGCAATTGACTATATCAGGTTTCCCAGTAGTCTGTTCTCTGGAGTTTGCTACGTGAGTCGTGGTGGACAAGAGGTGTGCACCCGCATACCTTTCTTTGAGAGGAACTTGATTATGAAGATGCATATTGAACCAGCTCAGCGATTGATTGTGGCAGTGGATGTTGATCCAGCGAGAGATCCAGCAAGAGTTTTGAAAACTGGAGATGTCTGGCAAGAGACCATGAGGTTGATAGGAGACCTCGGATCTCTCGATCTCTGTATCAAGGTGCACTCGCTTTCTCGAGCAGTTGGGTGTGATCAACTAGGTCCTATGGTTGAGACCTTCGGACTTCGTTTTTTTTCTGACACCAAGCTCTTCGATTCTCCAGACACCCTTCGGAGGGAGGCACATTTGCTTAACGAGATTCGTCCAGCATTCGTGACCGTGATGTGCAGTTGCGGTCTAGAAGGTCTCACGGTGTTTCGGGAAACATTGAGTCGTGAGACCAAGGTGCTCGGGGTTACACTTCTCAACCATATGCAGGAGAAAGAAGTGGAACAACATCACGGGCGATCAATTGCCGATACTATCGTCCATTTTGCCAAAGTGGCGCAGGCGGCAGGGCTTGATGGTTTGATGCTTGGAGCGCGCAATATCCAAGCAGTTCTCGACGCCGGAGTCACTGGACTGCAGTTTGCCGCGCCGACGGTGCGACCCGATTGGTTCACAGCTTCCGATAATAGTCCGGATGCTGATCAGGCTGTTACTCCAAGCGAAGCGATTGCACTTGGAGCAACATGGATTATCGTCGGTGATCCGATCACCGATGCAAAACCCAACACAAAGGGTTTGCCACAAAATCCACGCCAAGCGGCGATGAGGATTATTCAGGAGATCACCCCGCCCGCTTAAGTGTGAGGATTGGGGAGGTTAGTTGTTTTCATAGAAGGATTTCAAGGGGCGGTGAATGCATGCATTCACCGCCCACTTTCTTTTCATAATTTGACCTCGGCCAATTTTTGAGTACTCTGATACCAGAGTTTGCTACGCGATTCGTGGTGGACAGGGCATGCTTACGCACGCCTACATTTGACAGGAGAATTCCTATGAGTGAACCAAACACAAGAGACAGTAGTCGGATCATCCTTGCGCTTGACGTGCCGACTGTTGAGGAGGCGCGGAAAGTGATGGAGCAAGTGGTTGACCAGATCAGATGGGTCAAAGTTGGTCTCGAACTGATCACTGCCCAGCTTGCTGGGGAAGTTGTTGCGGTTGCGCGATCCCTAGGTTTTGAGACCTTCTGGGATGGCAAACCAAAAGACGTTCCCCGGACAGTTGCCGCAGCCGTCAGGGAAGCAGCAAAACACGGTGCCAAGTTCATCAACGTTCACGCCGATTCTGGTGTGGAGGCCTTGTTGGCTGCGGTTGCGAACAAAGGTGATGCCGACCTTCTTGCCGTGAGCGAGCTTACAAGTCACGACACGGAAAACGTCGAACTTGACCACGGTGCCTCGCGTAACGCGAAAGTGCTCTACTTGGCTCGTATGGCAGCGTACACCAGATGTGACGGACTTATCTGTTCACCCAAGGAACTTGCATTTCTGGCCAGATACTCTGGCCGGAAGGAGCATCCTGAAGTTCAGTTGGGCAACCTGATCAAGGTCATTCCCGGGACGCGTTCTCCAGGAGCAGAACATCAGGATCAGAAGAATGTTGAGACACAGGAGGTGGCGATTGAAAACGGCGCCGACTGGCTAGTCATTGGCAATGAGATTCTCAGAAATCCGAAACTTCCCCCGCGTGATGCGGCGGAAGCACTCAATGTTCGGATCGCGCAGGCGATAGAATTTGGGAAAGGAGGTCAGTCATGATCCTTTCTCCCGATCGAGTGCGTGAGATTCTCGCTTCAACGGGCGCGGTGATCGAAGGCCATTTTGTTGGTACTAGTGGCAAACATCTCTCGTTGTATGTCGCCAAAGATCGCGCAACACGTCTCACGAGCGTTTCGTTTGAATTATGTCTCGAGATTGCCAGGCGTTTTGCTCAAGAAGACGTGGACGTGGTGGTTGCCCCAGCGGTCGGCGCCATCGCACTGTCTCAATGGACTGCATACCACTTGTCGCAGCTCCGTCCGGATCGCCCTGAAGTACTGGCACTCTACTCTGAACATCTTGAGACAATCGAAGCGCAATGCGAACCAGGGTCAAAACCAGTTGTCATCAAGTTGCCTTGGCATAAACATGACGACGCGACAGACGTACTCCGTCTGTTTCCAGGCGAAAAGCTTGTCGTTGTGAAGACCTCCTTCGTTCTGAAAAGGGGTTTTGCTGCCGATGTGAAAGGGAAGCGAGTGCTCGCCGTTGAGGACACTCTCACAACTGGTTTGTCTGCCCGAGGTACTGCCGATGCCATCAAGGCAGCCGGCGGTATCCTTGTCGGTGTTGGCGCGCTGGTGGAGGGTGGGGGCGTTACGGCAGATGATCTTGGAGTTTTTCGACTCGAGTCTCTCTTGAGAGTGAAGCGTCAGATCTTCACCAGAGAGGAGTGTGCAGATCATGGCCTCTGCAGAGCAGGAGTTCCAATCAACACCCAATTTGGCCATGGCGCGGCTTTCTTGGCCGAACAAGGGAAGAGTTAAGATCAAGTTCTGACAGTTTTTGAGATTCAAGGGCGGCGAATGCATATTCGCCGCCCTCTCTTTTTTGTGTTATTTTAGAGCCCATGCAGGCCAAACAGTTTTCAAAATATAAGCTTCCTGACTCGTCAGGCGTGTACTTCTTTCTGGGGAAGAGGAAAGAAATTTTGTATATCGGCCGTGCAACGACCCTTCGTGATCGGGTGCGCAGTTATTTTTCTCATGATTTGTCTGAAACGCGCGGGCCGAAAATCGTCAAAATGATTAACGATGCGAAATCAATCGATTTTAGGAAAACCGACTCTGTACTCGAGGCAGTTTTACTTGAAGCGGATTTGATAAAGAAATTCAAACCGCCGTACAACACCGATGATAAAGACGACAAGAGTTTTAACTGTGTAGTGATTACAGATGAAGATTTCCCACGCGTGTTAGTTGTCCGTAAAAAAGATCTGGAATCAGATCTTTTTGCTGATCGCTTTTCGCTTCTCGCTACTTATGGCCCGTTCCCCGAAGGAGGGAAGCTTGCAGTTGCGCTCAAGATAATCAGAAAGATTTTTCCATATCGAGATAATAAGTGCACTCCTAATCAAGGTAAGCCTTGTTTCAATCGACAGATTGGGTTGTGCGCAGGCGTCTGTACAGGCGAGATTTCAAAAAAAGAGTATGGACGACTGATACAAAACATTCGCCGACTGTTTGAAGGTAAGAAAGCTACAATTGTTCGTGCACTGACGCAGGATATGAAGCGGTATGCTAAATTACAGGAATTTGAAAAAGCAGTAGAAATTAGGAGGCAACTTTTTGCGCTTCAGCACATTTCCGATGTCGCTCTTATCTCAAGTTCTGACTCAACACAACATCCTTACAAACTGGAGTTTTTAAGGATGAGGATTGAAGCGTTTGATGTGGCACATACCGCAGGAAAAGAGACGGTAGGTGTTATGACAGTGGTGCAGGGAACACAAGTTGATAAAAATGCATATCGTCTGTTTAAGATAAAAAATGCGGTGGCAGGGGATGACGTTGGCGCACTCAAAGAAATGTTGGAACGGCGGTTCAAACATACAGAATGGGGGACTCCTAATCTGGTGGTGATTGACGGTGGCACAGCGCAGTTGAATGCGGCGCGCCGGATACTCTTGCAATATGGCGCGCCTCCTATCGTTTCTGTCGTTAAAGACGAAAGACATCGCCCACATCACATCCTTGGTGATGTCGAATACATACACAAATATGAGCAGGGGATTTTACTTGCCAACAGCGAAGCACACCGTTTCGCGATTTCCTTCCATCGACGCCGCCGTGACAGGATTTCATAAGTATTGACGGATGGGTAATTATAATATATAATATCGCCCGAACCCGAATTGTGGTTAACCTCGTACGAAAGGAACCGGCCATGTTAGTTCGTCTCCAAAAAGCTGTTGTTGGTGGTCATGAAGACCACCGAAGAGTGATTACTGACATTGTGGTGGAGGACATCCCATTCCCAGTTGTCCAGACCAAGGTCATTCGTTTCAAACCGGAGTCGGTAGGGAAGTTTGCAGTGGGGAATCACTACCACATTGTGGAGTGCAACCGGTGGGAATTCTTTGTTGCCGTCGGACCGCCTGCGCTTCCACTGTTCACTTTCCGGTGGTGCGAGGCAGGCCAAACTGCTAACCACTCCCAATACATCATGCACAACGGCGATGCGTGTCTGATTCCTCCAGGGAATAGTCATGCGTTTATGCCGGATGAAGGTGGAGCAAGTTTGTGGGGATTTTCGAATCTCCAGTACGATTCTGCACACGATGTGCCGGAAAAGCTCTTCTGACCTCTCAACTCAACGCGCCAGTGCCCTGTCTCCGACAGGGCACTGTTTTTTTATCTTGATACAATGTATTTATGAAACCGCTTTTGCTTATTGATTTTTATAGGACGCTGTCACATGATAAATTCTGGCGAGGATTGGAGAAGGAACTGCGGGAAAAAGTTGAGCATTTTATATTTGGTTTGCATCCAGAATTGGTTGAAGAATGGATGGAAGGAAAAAGGACTTCAGAGGAAATAAATCAGCTGGTTGCAAAAGAATTTTCGCTTGACTACGGGAGACTCTGGGAGATTTTTGTTTCTGACGCAAAGACAATGCATATTGAGAAAAGTGATCTTGATGCAATTTCACTCTTGCGGGAGAAACACAGAGTGATTTTGGTAACTGACAATATGGATTCATTTGGACGATTTACGATTCCGGCACAAAGGCTGAATACTTATTTCGATGAGATTGTTAGTTCGCATTCACATCGGGCGAGAAAGAATAGGGAATTATTTGAGAACATAGTGTCTGGGCACAGAGCTGATATTTCGAAATCAGTTCTCATAGATGATTCTTCCGAGCATTGCCAAGCGTTTACGGACATAGGAGGAAAAGCATTTCAAGCAACTGACACACATTCGCTTGGATTTTGGCTGGAGAGATTGAAAGGGGATTGACAGAAGTGTAATGGTATAGTAATTTCAACACGAAACCGAAACCATCAACCAGTAAGGAAGCATATGTCTACAGCGGACACAGATGTTCTTTTCACACTCGAAGGTCGAAAAGCCATTCAACAGAGAAAACCTGATTGGCTGGCCTGTGAACGAGGTTTTCTCGATCACTCAGACGGTTGCCCCATCACTGACAAGGCGACGCTTGAGCTCCTCATTGACGAACCGGCTCGAAAGGCGGTGCTCAAGTTCAAATTCACATTCATCGTCATCGAGAACGGAAACTACGTTGGAAAAACCTCTTGCGAGCAGACGTTCAGTGACACCACGGAGCTTGCGCAGGTTCTGGCAAAATTTGCTGCCATTCAGTCAGCGGCACGACTCCATCAAATGGTAGTTCCGCTTTACACTGGAGGACTACTCGGTCGGTCGATGCTGACCATGCCTCAGGTTGAGGGAGGTCTCGGCCCCAACACAGTTCTTGTCATCACAGACGTGGAGCCGATCGCAGCATAACCCTCAAGGGAAAGGATTTGAAGTGAAACCTAGTGCGTTTACTCCTTTACAGGTAGCAGTCGCAGTTCTTCACAGCAAGATTCGTCACAGAGACAACATTGTTGGAGAGACACTTGAGAATTTTGAGTGTCTCGGCTGCAGCCATGTTTTTCGAGGAACTGTGGCATCAACTGGTGCTCATCTCGCGAATTGCCTCTGGAGGTACTTTGTTTATTGTCCGAAATGTGCCTACGAGAGTAACCTCGCCAAGGTAGTGGACTTGAGTTGCCACTGCCAAAGTGGGTAACCAACTTCCCACAATTCTGATCATACAGCCGACGCGTTCCGCGTCGGCTGGTTTTTTTGTCCGTTTCTGCAAGGTTGACCTTGCAGAAACGTTATCCGAGGCGAAACCTCGGATAAATACTTCTGTATAGATTAAAGCGTGATTTCTTTTTCGTCTCCGATTAGTTTGTATGTGTCATCAATAACCGAGATTGCTTGCTCATCAGTGAGAATACGCACTGGATATTTTACTTTTGGGATATTCAGCCGCAGAATATCTGCATACTCCGGTTTGTAATGGACGCTAAGCATGAAAGGGACTAATCCCATTCCAGTCATGTCCGTTACTCCATAATGCTCGTATTTATCTTGATGTCTCCATAATGACATCTCGATACTGGGACATGCGACATAACTTCCGGCACTCCCGCCCATATAGACAAGACCTTTGGGTAAAAATTCTTTTAGGACTTTCTCAAACCCACTTTCGCGAATAGATTTCATCAGATAAAACGTATTTCCTCCTTCGAGATAGACCAGATCATGTTTCTTTAATTGCTCTTGGATGTTGTCTTCATTTTTTCCATCCAAATCGTATTCTGTTCTCGCACACCCCTGTTCATCAAAGAATTTTTGGTTTCGTTCAAGATACGCAAGATTTGTAACACCTTTTGAAGCCGTAATGATATGGAGCATTTTGTATTCATTCAACGGTTTGCCGAATACGCTCGAATGATTTATGAGAAATCGGGCGGTGGATAGGAGAAGAAGTTTGTTCATCTACTTTCTCTCTTTTATTTCCTCCAGAAGTTTGTTGGAGATTTCTTTGATGGAGAGTTGACCGAGTTGTTCATTGCGGGATTCGAGTGTGGCCATGTTGGCGGCAACGTCTTTGTCGCCGATAACGAGCCAGTAGGGAATTTTTTGGAGTTTGACTTCGCGGACGCGTTTTCCAAGGGATTCATTTGGGTCGGAGAGCTCGGCGCGGATGTTGGCGGATTTGAGGGCGGCGAGCGCTTCGCGAGCCGCACCTTCATGCTTTTCGCTCACAGGTAACACAACCACTTGCACTGGCGAGAGCCAGAGGGGGAATGCGCCAGCGGTGTGTTCTATCAATACGCCGATAAAGCGTTCAAGTGATCCGTATACGACACGATGCACGACAACTGGTGTTTTCTTTTTTCCGTCTTTGTCAGTATATTCAAGACCAAATCGAAGCGGTTGCTGGAAATCAAGCTGGATGGTGCCCATTTGCCAGTCACGGCCGAGAGAATCTTTCATCAGAATATCCACTTTTGGTCCATAGAACGCACCATCACCTTCGGCAATTGTGTAAGCAACTCCTGACTGTTTCAAAATATCACGCAGTGCCTGCTCGGCTTTGTCCCACGTCGCTTTCTCACCAAGGAATTTCTCGGGTCGGGTCCCCAGTCGGAAGGAGTAGGAGAGATTGAAAATGCCGTAGAACTTTTTACAGATTTCAAATATGTGTGCGTATTCTGACGCGATCATGTCTTCAGAGATGTAATTGTGTGAGTCGTCCTGTTGGAATGAGCGACAGCGAAAAAGTCCGTTGAGCGTCCCAGAACGTTCATAGCGGTGTAGACGGTCTGTATCAGAAAGACGTACAGGCAGATCCTTGTAGCTTACCTGCATAGATTGAAATACGAGCATCGCATTTGGACAGTTCATAGGCTTAATGCCATATACTTCGTTTTCTCCCATGTCCGCAATGAACATGTCGTCTTTGTAGTGATCCCAGTGCCCCGAAGTTTTCCAAAGTTCGGCTTTGTTCACCAAAGGACTCGCGATTTCTTGGTACCCGTATTCTCGATGTTCCTTTCTCCAGAAGTCCACTAATTCGTTGTAGAGAATAAGTCCCTTCGGAAGCCAATACGGCATACCCGGTGCGGTCTCATGGAACATAAAGAGTTTAAGTTGTTGACCGAGCTTCTTGTGATCGCGCTTTTTGGCTTCCTCCAACTGCGTCTGGTAATTCTCAAGTTCTTCTTTAGTATCAAATGCGAGGCCGTAGATGCGAGTGAGCATCGCGTTCTTCTCATTGCCACGCCAGTATGCGCCTGCAGTGCGATCAAGCTTCCATGAGCTCGGTGCGATATCTTTTGACGGATTTTCGCTGTGTCCGCCGCGACAGAGGTCGGTGAAGTCGCCTGATGTATAGAAAGTTATTTTTGATCCTTCTTTTGCGATATCACCAATGAGTTCGAGTTTGTAGGGATTATCTTTAAAATGTGCCCCCGCTTCTTTTTCTGAAACTTCTTTTCCTTCAAAACTTTTCCATGATTTCACGAGTTCTCGCATCTTTTTCTCGATTGCCTGCAAGTCTTTCTCACTGATTGAGATATTGTCAAAGTCGTAATAGAAGCCGTTATCAATGGCGGGGCCGATAGTAGGTTTTGCTTCTGGATACAGATCTAAAACCGCTGCGGCAAGTAGATGGGCGAGTGAATGGCGTTTATATTCGAGTGATATGGACATAAGGAAATCATAGGGGATTTTTGGGTTTTTGGCAAAAGAAAAGGGGGAGTCAGCGCGAGTGCTGACTCCCTCTCGAAGCTTCTCTTCTGTTTCTCACAACCTGACGGTTGGAGCGGCAGTTCGGACAGGATGTTTGACTGGCGTATTGTAGGAGATCAGGATAACTCCTCCAGCCACTGCGACGATGCCTATCCAGAGGCCTAAAGGCACATGGTGTTCGTTGTGCAGTTGGATGAACGCGACAACGGCGGCGACGAGAACAGCACTTCCAAACACCATCGCCATGATGACTTGGGGCATTTGTGACCCGCCGGAGACCATGGCGAGTGTCAGGGACAAAGCGCCAAAGGCGCCGAGGGTGCCCGCTCCGAATGCCCACCAAAATCCAGGGTTACTGATGCTGATCGTCTCGCCTCGCGCTTTCATGCCGATCCATCCGCAGACAACGGCCCACACGAGGTAGGCAATCCCGATAGCGAGATAGGGAGCCCAAGGGCTTTTGAGTTGTCCGCGTGCGATTGCGAGTGCTGGCCCGTAACAGCCCCAGAAGAGGCCAGTGAGAAGTGCGTAGGTGTACATTGCTTTCATGGTTAGGTAGGTTGAGGTTTGTCCGTGGTGCGTCCTGTTTGAGATATTAGTTAAAGGAGGGAGAAAGTCAATTCATGTATGAAAAGGAAAGCGCCCCGCCGAAGGACGGGGCGCTCGAAGTCAAAAGTTTGGATCAGTCATCAAAGACGCAGAGGAAAGATTCTACGCGTGTGAAGAATGTAGTACCGGAATCTTCTGCTATCGCCCAGCCCGTCTTTAGACTTTGGAACGTGACAGTTCGCACTGTCGCAGTGGTACCGTCTTCACTGACCTTCATGACACAGTAGATTGGTGCGAAGATCTTGAAGATTTTGGTGCAAAAGGAACCATCCTTGATTGCACGTTGTACTTGTGCGACCTTGGCGTATTTGCGTCGATGGACACCTGTTATGACGAACTGGGACTCACAGGTTCCTTCTTTCTTTCCTGCGTAGGTGACACGGTAGTGGTTACAGCCGATTCGGACAACTAGGCCGATAGTTTTCATACGGTGAATGGGGTTTCGGGTTTCCGTTGGTTTCTGACTGCACCTTAAATCAGAAATTTAGGATTGTCCAGTATTTTGGGAGTCGGACTCCCAAAATGGGAAAAAGCGAACCGCCCGTCATTAGTTGCGGGCGGTCGTGGTGGGTTGAAGAGCGTAGAGTGGAACGATCCAGAGCTCGATGCTCTCGATATAGCTCCCAACTCGTAGGAATTGTTCGCGGAGCGAAAAGTAATCACTGGGGTTTGTAATGTCGTAACAAGTGACCCAGCGAGATCCTTTTACCCGTGCAACAAGAATGCAGTGGCTTGTACAGTGAGGTATTTCTGGAGGAAGAGTAACTGTTTCCAGTTGGAACCCGTCTTGAAGAACGGAAGAAGGTATTTGTATCACCGGCCACCCCCTTTTCTTTTGTGTGTTTCAGAACCGTTTCGGGCGAGAAGTTCTCGAGTGAGTTTTTCTCCTTTTTCAAATCGGAGCCTTGCTTCGCGCCGTTGTTGTGATTTCTCCGGCTTTTCGGAGAAGATTCTCCGCAGAGCAGAGCGTTCAGCATTCATAGTTTTGGTCTCCTCGACCATCCTAGACTCATCTTTTGTTTTGTCAATCAGTAGATTTTTCGGGAGCAACAGAAGGGAGATCCAATTTCTTTATTTTCTCTACCAAAATACTTATCTCACCGTTTCGATTTGAGACACGACCTTTGACGGCGATGCAGGCTTCAGGAACAAGCAGATTTTTAAATTCAGTGAAGACGCGTGGAAATACAACTGTTTCAACGCTTCCAGAAAGATCGGCAAGTTTTAAAAACGCCATCTGCTCGTTGCCTTTGGTCATAATCGGCTTCAATTCTTCAATGATGCCCCCGAGAACGACCGCCATACCTTCCCGATATTCCTCTTTGACATGTTTGATATTGACTGCCCGTTTTTCCAGCACGCTTTTAAATTTATCCAGCGGGTGTCCGGAAATGTAGAGACCCAAAAGTTCTTTTTCCCAAAGAAGTTTGTCGGCTTGGGTTGCGGCTGCGGCCGGTGTGAGGCGAAGATTATCAGCATTGCTTGATTCTCCAAAAAGCGAAGATTGATTTTTTGTGCCCGCAGCAAATTCTTTGTGGTATTGGAGGAGTTGTTCAAGATTTGCAAGCATCACCCCTCGTTCGCCAAAGCTATCGAGTGCACCAGCTTTGATAAGTGATTCGAGTGATTTTTTATTTAAATTTTTATCCTCAACGCGCTCAAGGAAATTGCCAAGCGACTTGAATTTGCCCGCCCGTTTACGTTCCTCGATGATTACATGTGCGATACCTTCGCCGAAATTTTTGATGGTGGTGAGGCCGAAGCGAATTTTGTCCCTATGTTCTTCTCGCTCTTTGCTTTTCGCTACTCGCTCTGATTTCACCACGGTGAATCCTTCAAAACTTTCATTGACATCAGGCGGGAGCACGGGAATTCCCATGCGCTTACATTCGGAAATGGTCTCACCAATTTTTTCGACATCGCCTGAATCGGCTGTGAGCACGGCTGACATATAAATCGCAGGGAAGTTAGCTTTCATATAGGCAGTTTGGTAGGCGACTTTGCCATAGCTTGCGGCATGTGCCTTGTTGAAACCATATCCTTCAAAAGGCTTGAAGAGCATCCATAATTTTTCTGCTTCTGCCTCGGAGAGTTTGCTGTGCTTTTTGCATCCTGCGACGAACAAATCATGCTGTTTTGCCATTTCTTTCGGAATCTTTTTTCCGACAGCTTTGCGGAATTTATCAACTTCGCCCCACGAATAGCCAGCCACTTCAACCGCGGTCATCAGAAGATCATCTTGATAGACAAGCACACCGTAGGTCGGCCCGAGATACGATTTCATTTTTGGATGGAGATACACAGCGGGTTTGCGTCCGTGTTTGCGCGCAATGTATTCGTCGATATTTTCCATTGGCCCCGGACGATACAGGGCGATCATGAGGTTGATATCGTGAATCGTGGTGGGTTTGAGGTCTTTGAGATAGCGCGTCATACCACTGCCGTTTAATTGAAACAGTCCGATTGTCTCGCCTTTGGCGAGCATGGTAAATGTTTTTTGATCATCAAGCGGAACATTTTCGATATCAACTTTGATTCCTTCAATTTTTTCAACCAGATCAACCGCGGCGGCGAGTATGGAGAGGTTTTTAATGCCGAGGAAGTCAAATTTCAAAAGCCCCGCGTCTTCGACTGCGTGCATATCGTATTGGGTGATGATCTTACCCTCACCTTTTGGATCATATTGGAGTGCAACGTAATCGGTCAGTGGCGTGGGAGAGATGACGACACCGGCGGCATGCACGCTGATGTGTCGCGCACACCCTTCTATTTTTCTCGACATTGCGATCACATTCCGCACCTCCTTCTCTTTCTTCTCAAGTTCTGCAAGTTCAGGCACTGTCTCGATGGCGCGTGCAAGCGTCATGGGGAATCCCTGCGAACCAAAGGGGATGAGTTTGGCGATGCGATCGCCGAGCGAATATTCATAACCGAGCGCGCGCGCGACATCTCGAACGGCGCCGCGCGCAAGCATGGTGCCGAATGTCCCGATTTGCGCAACACGATCGGCACCGTATTTCTGGCGGACGTAATCAATCATGGCATCACGTTTGTTGTCCGCGATATCCATATCAATATCAGGCGGGGATGGACGCTCGGGATTGAGGAATCGTTCAAAGGGAAGCAGATAGGCGATCGGATCTACGTTGGTGATGCCGGTCAGATATGAGACAAGTGATCCTGCTGCTGATCCGCGAGTGGTAGTGAGTATTTTCGTCTCATGTGCGTGATGAAGGAGATCGGCGACCACGAGAAAATACGGTGCGTACCCTTTTTGTTTTATGATAGACAACTCATATTCAATACGAGCTTTGATTTCAGGACTTGCCTCCATTTTTTTGTTCGCAAGTCCTGCAAGTGTTTTGTCGCGCAATTCATCATCATGACTTTTCCCTTTTGAAGTTTGGTAAGCGGGGAAGACCCATGTGCCGAGCGTGAGATTAAGCGAGCATTGATCAGCAATAAGCGCGTTATTTTCTATTGCTTCTGGCAGATCCTTGAATTTTTCGGCTATTTCTTTTACTGAAAGAAAAGACAAATCAAGGCCATTGTTGCGGGTTGAAATATCTCCGTAATCGGGATTGTTTTGCACTGACATCAGTGTGTCGTGCGCCTGCTTGTCGTCGGGAGAGAGATAATAGAGATCGTGTCCAGCAACTAAAGGGATTTTGCGTTCGTGTCCAAATGAAACCAGATCTTCCAGATCGTACCCTTCTTTTTCCGTATGACGGGTAATCTCAAGATAGAAGCGATTAGTGAAAGTTTTTTTTAAGAATGATGCCCACTCCTCGGCTTTTTCCGTGTTTTTATTTCGGAGCGCTTGGGCAATGTCTCCGTTGTATGCGGGGCTGATCGCGATGAGACCTTTTGCATACGTTTCAAGTAGTTCTCGATCTACGCGCGGACGATAATAAAATCCCTCAAGTGCACTTTGAGTCACCAATTTCAAAAGGTTTTTGTACCCCTCAAGATTTTCTGCAAGGAGCACGAGACGGCCGCGGCGATTGTCGATGCCCGCTTGCCGATCAGTACGTGTCCGCGCTGCAGTGTAGGCTTCGACTCCGATAATAGGCTTAATGCCATTATCTTGGCATTCTTTGTAAAACTCTACTGCGCCGTAGAGGTTGCCCAGATCAGTGAGCGCGAGTGTTTTCATGCCGCTTTCTTTTGCAATAGTGACGAGATCAGGTATCTTAGGTAACGCAGAAAGGAGACTGTAATGGGAATGGATATGCAGGTGCACGAATTTGCTCATGCTCTTATTATATCCCATTGGACTTTTGTGAGTGAGGAGAGGGGTATATAATTGTCTCTATGGCAATAGTCCATCTTGAAGACGAAGATATAAAGGCGAGGGGAGCCGCTCAGATTTTGGATTATCACGCAATACAAGCGGAAGCGGGGCTTGCTGGCTGGCTGGTGAAGAAAGGGTTCACCCAAACTCGAACCGGAGCCGAGAAAATTCTCATTGGAGTTGTTGCGGTCTGTATTACCATTGCAATTCTCTTTTTTGTATTTGGCGGACCAAGTTCATCTCAAGAACTTCCTTCAGGCACGCGAGTGGTATTTCCTGAAAAGGCTCCTCCTCGCGTTGTGCCGATTTAATTAATGTTTACACATTTTAAAAACATCTATGAATAAAAAGATCTCGTCCACCTCCGGCCTCGTCCTCATCGAACTCATGCTCGTGGCCTCCCTCATTGCACTCTTGGCCAGTGTAGGC